>SWCD01024356.1_pt1 | contig 154804 bp, 129 predicted proteins | sample 4693011 | NCBI WGS metagenome assembly SWCD01 (sample SAMN10267278, study PRJNA491770) | bioreactor metagenome | isolation source: DHS bioreactor inoculated with marine | place: Japan: Omine Ridge, Nankai Trough
GGGGGGGAGGATAGTCATTCTCAGCAATTTATCGATTGGTTAAGTGACAAATCAAAACTGCCTGAGAGTGGTCTGAAAAACATAATAAAAGGTACTGCACTTGAGTCTAAATCTAGAGCCGTAATGTTAGATGAGACAAGGCAAAAAATAGATCAGCTGGCAAAAGTATGGCGCGAGGATTATGAGCGACTTAATCAGCGTGTTGAAATGGCCTTAGATCCAGCCTACAAAAAAGCTATGGAGCTTGAAAGAAAACGTCATGAGCAAGAATATTTATTACGAGATCTTGCTGCCCGTACTTTCTTGCCAGGGTATGGATTTCCAACTGATGTTGTAAGTCTGTCCACATACAATGTTGAAGACTTCATCGAAAGACAAAATTTTCATGAAAGTTCCTCTCGAGATGACAATATTTTTCAGTATAAAGATAAACCTTCTCGAGATATGTCTATTGCTATTCGTGAGTATGCTCCTGGTGCTCAGGTTGTTCTAGATGGCCGTGTTTATCGTTCAGCAGGGGTTGAATTACAAGCCTATCAATCCGGGGCTAATGGTGTCCAGAAATTTGATATCGCCTGGCGTTGCCAACGATGTGGTACCCATGGTTATAAAGAATACGCCTACCTAAACGAAGATGGACTTGAATGCTATGAATGTCACGCGACTATCCCGTTTTCGGAAACAAAAAGAATTTTGCGACCAGCCGGTTTCGTAACTGATTTCTACGAATCAACTACGAATGATGTGAGTAGTCAAAAGTTTATTCCTGTAAACCCACCACGAATCAGTCTTGAAGGAACGACGATTTCATTGCCAGATGAACGATGTGGCTTTATCAGATTTGGTGAGGATGGCCATGTTTTTCATCATTCTTCAGGTGAAAATCAGACTGGTTATGCAATTTGTATGTCATGTGGAAGAGCTGAGTCAATGACTATAAATGGTGAGCTTCCAACTAGATTACGACCGGATAAAGAACACCGACCAATTGGTGGACAGATTGGTAGCAATCGTGAGCATAACTGTTCTGGCGAAAAAGTTATGCCTAACCTTCACCTCGGATATCAAACAGCCACTCATGTACTCGAGATAGCACTGAAAAATCCCCTTACAGGTGAATGGTTGCCAATAACAGAGACTGGAAAAGCAATATCGAATACGCTTGCTGTGGCGCTACGTGATTCAATTGCAGAGCGTTTAGGAATAGTTAGTACTGAAATGGGTTTTGGTACTCGCCAGGAGAAAGATCTCCAATCAGGTCGAAATAGATTACTCATACAGGTTTACGATAATGTTGCAGGGGGGGCTGGATTTGTATTAACTGGACTGGAAAATTTAACCCAGATCTTATTCAGAACCTTTGAAAAACTTGAATGTAGAGCACAATGCGAAAATGTCTGCTCATCTTGTCTTGCTGGTCAAGATAGTCGAGTTGAGTTTCATGAATTAGACCGTAAAGCAGCTCTCGACTGGGTTAATGCCGTTAAAATTAAAGATTATCTCAAATTACCTGAACCATTCGATAGTATTCCTGGGGCTCAATATTGGGCATATGAACCCAAACGTTTCCTCCGTCATTGGATCAATAAAGGTTTAAAAGCCATTATCTTGCCAATAGTTGGACAAACGGAGAATTGGGATCTCACTGATCCTGTATTTCGGAACGAATTGATTGCTTGGAAGCTGATAGAAGATCTTGAGATCACGATTGTTATAGATGAAGCTGCGAAGCTTGATAACGAATTAAAAGATGCATTGAGTCTCTATGAAAAGGTGGGAATACTTCTAGCTGAGGCAAATTTTATATCCAAAACACAAGAAATTGTTGTTGCTACTCAGGTAGTAACAAGAACCGGTAATACGATTAGCTTACTAACAAATGATACAGATGCATTGGAACCAGGAAAAAACTGGTTTTCTTCTAAGCCATCTAGTTTATGGATATTTAGCAAAAAATTTCCAGATATAGAACTTAACTTATTGAAAACTTCTGGTTGGCAGCAAACTCCAGTGGGTGCTGAAGTCATTGAAGTTAAAAGTGAATTAAACGTACCTTTACCAAAACTGGCAGATTCAATAAAAGACTTGTTCGAGAATAAAGCCCCTAGATTTGCTGAGTTAATAAATAAAGACAAAGTGGTCAGCATTCATTATCAGGATCGTTATCTTAAATCGCCTTGGAATGTAATGGTGCTAATGGCTATCCTTGAAGCTTTTCGTAGTGAGAAAACAAAAAATATTGTTTTGGAGACAGTTAATGATAAAACTAATAATCACGCTCGTCTTCTCTGGCATAACTGGCCTGACATGCAAGATATGCAGAAAATGACAGCTACATGGATTCAACTTCGATACAAATTGAACCCAGAGATTAAAATCCATCAACAGAATTCAGAACTCACCCATCGACGTATTTTGACTTTGGAATTCTCTTCCGGTGATAAATGGAAATTAGCTTTTGATCAGGGTATGGGCTATTGGGAAGCCTCATCATTTAATCGAACTAATAATGTATTCGATTTCAATCAGGAAGCAGAGGAACAGCTAAAAAGTATCCTCAACATATGGCCGAACATGAAACTCTCAAATATAGGAGATTGGCCAACAGATATCTCAATTTATCGATAATTCTTGATTCTTAAACTATTTCAGATGAAGTAATAAATTTATCGAACGATAACACCATAAAAACTACAATAAGCAGTTCTAAGTGGCCAAGCTATTAGTCGTTTATGCCATAAGCGAAATGCATCAATTAGGAATAATACTTTGTCGGGATTTACATGGATACCAGTTTTTAAAGCTATTTCGAATTGGTTGGCTGGTCAGCAAAATGAACAACCTCATTTAGTTGAGCTGCTCAATAAAATTGGTATCACGAATGGGCTAGATGATAGAAATAGCTCAGGAAATTTTAAATTAAACGTAATGGATCCATTTACGTTTTATTCCATGTTGATGAAGCACAGTGAGAAGAAAAGAATTCAACTTTTCACCTCATTAATAGAATTACTTCAATTAAACGTTTCCCCTCCACAAGATTTCGCAGGGGTTCCAACTGCACAAGGGGTGAATGCAAGGCTTTTCCCCTATGAGCATTCAAGAGATCCAGAAACAATCAACCAACTATGGGAAGTATTCCATAAAGCTGCCATTAGAAATCTTGACGATGCGATTTTCAGTGAGGCATTGAAGATTGAAAATATTGGCTTTACAAAATTAACTCAGTCACTCTTTTATGCTTATCCCGATATCTACCTTCCAATTGATAAGCAAACAAAACCTTGGCTACTTAAGCATGGGATTAAGTTGCCTGAAGAGGACTGGTCATCATATGAACAGTGTTTATCATTAATCACAAAGAAGTTTTCAGATAGGACATTCGCTTCAATATCATATGAAGCATGGAAGAGTAATCTTTTCACGGCATTGGATGCTGTTAAATTTTTAAAGCAAAGGTATCCAGCAGAATCCATTTCTGAGACTAAGCACCTCGTTTCCGTAAAGTTAAAAAATAAACGAGAATTAGCTTTGGATCCAAAGCTAACTACTGCAACAAAAGTATTTCTCAGCGTTAATCCGGATAAAGAGTTATTTGATGGAAAATGCATTAAGTATCCAACCGAGAAGTCCCGTCATCATCATTTTGATAGTAATGCACCATCTCTTTCTGTTGGAAATGAAATTTATTTATTAACACTTAACTCAAGAGAACAGCTTGAGTCATTATGTAATTGGTATGAAGGAAGCACAACTATGGAAACATTAGACGGTAAGGATATAACCAAGAGCATGACTCAAGAGTTAAATCAGATTTTGTATGGTCCTCCCGGAACAGGAAAGACTTATCAAACTACCGAACTAGCAGTGAAGTTAGCTGAGCCGGAGTGGTTTGAGCAACACTTCGATAATGATGATAAAGATGCATTGCGCTTATTAGTAAAGCAGAAATATGTTGAACTCGAAAATGATGACCGTATTGCTTTCACAACTTTTCATCAGAGTTATTCATATGAAGATTTTATCGAAGGCATTAGAGCGATAACAAACGAAAATTCTTCAACAATATCCAGCATTAGCTACGAGATTGAAGATGGTGTATTCAAAAAAATTGCCGATAAGGCTAATCAAGCAACTTTTACAGGGCGGCAACTGGGTATTTCCTCATCCCCCAGAGTTTGGAAAATTTCTGTTGGGAAACGTGAGGAATATGAAATTAGAAATGCCTGCTTAGATAAAAATGAGGCACGGATAGGTTGGAATGATACTGGAGATCTTTCTCTGGAATTAGATCAGCGTAGTTCTGACCAAATCAATAGCTGGGAAAGTCTCTCCGAGATCAACAAAAATACTATCCTTAATTTTTCAGATGATATGAAGAAGGGTGATGTATTACTTTGCTTAAAAGACAAAACAACTATTCAAGCCATTGGTGTGGTGACGGGTGATTACTTTTATGATGAATCTGCAACCAAAACCAACAGTGCAATAAAATTTGCACACTGTAGGCCAGTAAACTGGTTTATGAAAGGCATAGAACTGAATATCTCAGAACTGAATCAAGGTAAGCGGTTGGTACAAAAAACAGTTTATGCATTGGATAGAATGAACTGGGATGACTTACTTAAAGCAATTGAAGACCAGGGCCTTGAGCTACCGGTAGAGCGCAGTGAAGGGAAAAAACCCAATTACGTATTGATTATAGATGAGATAAATCGAGGAAATATCTCTAAGATTTTTGGTGAACTTATTACATTGATTGAGTCCGACAAACGAAAAGGAGCTCATGATGCAAGAGAGTCACTGCTTCCATATTCCAAAAAAAGATTTTCAATCCCTTCAAATCTTTTTTTAATTGGCACGATGAATACAGCAGATAAATCCCTTGCGAGCATAGACCTTGCTCTGCGAAGACGTTTCTCATTTATTGAGTTGATGCCAAAGCCTGAGTTGCTAAAAGAGATCCACATTTATGATTTCAAAGTGAGTGATCTACTTAGAACACTGAATGATCGAATCGAAGTTTTACTAGATAGAGATCATTTGATTGGGCACAGCTACTTTTGGTCATTAATGCATTACGATGAAATTTCCAAAGAAGAAAAACTGGCATTTATATTTGAGAAAAAAATCATTCCTTTATTACAGGAGTACTTCTTTTCTGATTGGGAGAGGATCTGCTGGGTGCTAAATGATTTGGATAAAAATGAAAATGATCGTTTTATCCAAATGTATGAAGAATCTGATCTTAGCAGCCTTTTTAGTGACAAAATATCAGAACAATTACAAGATCGACGTTACCGAATCAATAAGTCAGCTTTTGCAAATCCACTAGCTTATTCGGGTATTTTCATTAAACAACCTATATGAATATCCAAGTAAGAGAATATGCAAGACTTACTACCAATAAAGCCTGTGTCCCATCAATTGATATGGGAGTTATCTCTCAGCAGACCTTTAACTGGTTAACCACTGAGCTGAAAAGACCTAAACAATCGCTACAGTTTTGGAAATATGATAGCCCTGATACTCTCAAACTTAAAAGTTTTGTGGGTTATCTAGAATCTCCTAATGGAGAATCTATAGAAATTCTCCCCAAGACCAATATGGGTAAATCGGATCTCGAACAAGAACGACTGCTATTGCGTAGGATGTTAAGGTCTATCAATAGTATTCCTTCCCGTGATACGGGGCCTGCAGACTTGCTGAGAATGGATCTACCGATTCATGAGTGGGTGTTATCTCAGTTCTTGATGGAATTAAAAACACTCATCAAAGTTGGCTTCAGGTTTGATTACGAACAAATTGAAGAAGAGAGTTTGTATCTTCGGGGCCAACTAAACGTGGCACGCCAGCAACGTCAACCGCCAAGTCGAGCACATCAACTGCATATTCGGCATGATGTCTTTTCTCCCAATCGAATCGAAAATCAACTGATTAAAACTGCTCTAATATATATTTTAAAAATAACAAAAGACTCCGAAAATTGGCGATTAGCCAATGAGCTCAATCATTATTTGGAAGATATACAATCATTACGAAATCCATTATCTGTCATCGAAACTTGGACGCATTCAAAGCTAATGCAGGCATATGTCCCCATAAAGCCTTGGTGTTTTCTTATACTCGATAAATTGAATCCAAACTTTCAAAAAGGTGCCCATCGAGGTGTGTCACTTTTATTTCCCATGGAGCGATTATTTGAGAAATACGTTGCTAACCACCTGCGAAAAGAGCTACTCAATAATTCTAAAATGAAGGCACCCGCTAAATCAAAAAATCTTGTTAAGCATGTGCCAAAAGGGAAAGATCAAAAGGACTGGTTTCAACTGCAGCCAGATATATTGCTTTGGGATAAACAATCACAGTATATCTTGGATACAAAATGGAAACTTATCCGTGAGGATTTAGATACGAGCACGGATAAATATGGTGTGAGTCAAAATGATATGTATCAAATGCTTGCCTATGGGCAGTGCTATCAGATGGGAAAAGGGAACATGATGCTCATTTATCCTAAGCATTCTGGTTTCAGCACGGCTTTAAATCCATTTAGATTCAATGATGCTCTAACACTATGGATTGTGCCGTTTTGCCTTGAATCAGCAAAACTAATTGATGGTGAATGGGCAGATTATTTCCCGATAAAACATAATTGAATTCTCAGATCAAGGATTCGTAAATTAGAGGGGCAGGGAGGATGGAAGCACGAATATTATCAAGACTTGAGTTGTATGAGCTTGTCTGGTCTAAACCTATGACTCAATTAGCAAAGGACTTTGGGCTGAGTGATAAAGGGCTTGCCAAAAAATGCATCAAACACAAAATTCCAACGCCATCACTTGGCTATTGGGCCAAAGTGCAGAATGGGCAAAAAGCACTGAAAGTACTTCTACCAAAACTCAAAGAAAAGGAGCATCACCTTAGATTGGTTAACTTTAGCGCTCCTAAAGAGATAGAGCCAATTATTAAGCAAGTTAGAGCCAGGACGAACAAAAAAGAAATTCCACAAAATCATTTAAGTGCTCTAAACGATGATGTAAAAGAGCTGGTCATCAGGAAGTACCATCCAATATTAGCTGCAATTCGTAAAAATGCAGGGCCTCCGAGTAAACACGATCAATATCCTAGACTTTCATTTATTGGAGATGCACCCAGATTTGGACTGAAAATCACGAAGGGGACCTTCGTGCGAACATTTAATTTTCTTGAACAGTTGGTCCGAACGCTCAAGCTAATTAATATTGAACTTGTCTCAATAGAAAAGAATTTCAACAAAGACAAAGTTGCTGTCTTCAATTTTAATGATATTACGATTTCATTTGAGATCAGAGAAAAACTCAAGCGAGTCGAGAATTCACCTCCAGAAAACAAAGGAGGGCGCTATGTGTTTTGGCATCAAAAATATGACTATCATCCGACTGGCATACTTGAGTTCGAGTTAATGGAATATTTGCATGGGCTGAGGACATGCTGGCGAGATACAAATAGCAAATCTCTTGAAAAACAAATCTCCATAATTTCTTCAACGATTGAAGAAGCTTTTGAGGTTAAACGACTCGCAAAAATTGAAGCACATAATAAAGCTGAAAGAGAGAAAGTTGAGCAAGCTGAGAGAGCAAAGCGTGAGCAGTTAGAACTAGTAGCAAAGCAGCAGCAATTTCACCTGGAAAAGCTTGCCCATGATTTTGATCGGGCTGAAAAGTTACGTAATTTTATTTCAGCATTATCGTCCAATTGTGAGGCTTCACCTGAAATCACAGAATGGCTGATTTGGGCTACAGAGTATGCAGAGAATATTGACCCAGTGAATGATCCACAATCTATTGTGGCAATACATAACAAGCTTAATGAACTTGATAAATACCAGCTTAACTCACTGAAGTGGTAGCTTTTTATTATTTAAACTTGTGTGACCTGGCCCCAAATTTAAGGCCAAATATGAAATTGTCATATGGCGGGAGCATTAATCTGGCTCATTTAAGCCATAGAGCATTTCAGCTGGCATTACCACCTTCATTTTCTTCTTTAGCTTTACTACGTTCGGATCGAAGTTCTCAATAATATCTTTATACGAATTATCCAAGAATAATTGACCTTTGAATCGCCACTGATTCATTAGTAACAAAAAATTGTTTCTCTATAGTATCAAGGTGTAGTAGCTCAAAAAATTAAAGCCTCTTCTTGCATCATGATTGAAGTGCTCATAGTCTTGAGTTAAGCAAATTTTTCAGGAAAAGGTTGATGAGCACTATATAAAATTTGAGTAGGGAAGAGCTGTATGAGCTGGTGTGGAATACTCCGTTATTTAAACTTGCACCAAAAATTTGGCTTAAGTGATAAAGAGCTTGCATTAAGACCTCTGGAATATCTGCTTGGGGGACGGGGAATACTGACGAACAGATTTGGAACCTAGTCGCTTTCTTGCAGCGACTACCTGAATTGTCCCCCGAGCAATACCAGGTTCTTACGGCTCAGGAATCTTCAAGTTCCCATAACCATTGACTGTATTGTGCATACAGGCTTACGTTTAAGTTAAATCCAATTTTGTTAGGAGAAGAATTCCATGGCAAATTCAATTGAAGAGAATCGTCGACGCTTTATTAAATCTGCCATTGGGACAGCATCAGCCCTTGTTTTAGCCAAAATGGCGCCAGCATGGGCTTATCCACTGGGGCGAAGCTATGGTGATGTTATTAACACGCAGAATGTGGTCGATCTACACATTCGCCGGGAGGAGCTGAATGTAGCTGGACAAATTGCTAGACCGATTACAATTAATGGCAGCATGCCCGGGCCATTGATTACGTTAAAAGAGGGGCAACGGGCTAAGTTAAATGTCAGCAATGCCTTAAATGAGTCTACGTCCATTCACTGGCATGGGATCATTCTGCCAGAGGATATGGACGGGGTACCTGGCGTCAGTTTTCCCGGGATCGAGCCTGGCGAGACCTATCATTACCAATATGATGTTCAGCAAAGTGGGACTTACTGGTATCACAGTCACTCGGGATTGCAGGAGCAGTTAGGTCATTTAGGGCCACTTGTAATTGATCCTGCAGATGGAGATATTGGCGCAGATCGTGAACATGTGATTATCCTAAGTGATTGGACCTTTGAAGATCCTGACGAGGTTTTCCGAAATCTCAAAGTAGCCGAGGGTTATTACAACTATCAGCAGCGAACCTTGGGTGATACTTTCGATGATATTCGCCGACAAGGACTTGCAAAAACATGGCAAGAGAGATCCATGTGGAACGAAATGCGCATGAGCGCGCGTGATCTTTTGGATGTGACCGGATCTACCTATACCTATCTGATGAATGGTCGCGATAATTCGACCAACTGGACAGCACTTTACAAGCCAGGAGAAAAAATTCGTCTGAGAATCATTAATGGCTCAGCCATGTCGTTCTTCGATTTTCGCATACCGGGTCTTGAGATGACGGTAGTCTCTGCAGACGGCCAGCCAGTCAAGCCCGTTACAGTTGATGAATTTCGCATTGGAGTGGCGGAAACCTATGATGTTCTTGTAACGCCAAAAAGTGATCGTCCTTATACGCTTTTCGCTGAAAGCATGGATCGCAGCGGCTACGTACGAGGCACACTTGCAACCGAAATGGGACAGGAAGCACCGGTTCCCGAATTGCGACCGGTACCAGAACGAGGTATGGCTGCCATGGGGATGGGCCATGAAATGGAAGGGGTGGAGATGCAGTCTTCAGATGGAGATCAATCCCCAATGGATGACCATCAACAGATGCAGGGGAACCATGACGGGCATATGGCTGAGACTCAGCAGAGACCTTCGGCACCAGATCTCGGTATCGAACATGCTCCGGGTGGGCATGGTGCTGGTGCAGCAATGATTGCTCGAAATCCGGTCAGCCGACTCAATGAGCCGGGTGTTGGTCTTGAAGATGTTGAACATCGTGTTTTGGTTTATGGCGACCTTATTGGCGCTCATCCTTGGCCGGTTGAAAGGGAGCCTGAGCGTGACATCGAGCTCCATCTTACAGGTAATATGGAAAAATACATGTGGTCTTTTGACGGGGTGAAATTCACCGAAGTCGATGGTCCGGTGGAGTTTTATTACGGAGAACGCCTGCGTTTGATTATGGTGAACGACACCATGATGGATCATCCTATCCATCTACATGGCATGTGGATGGAACTTGAGAACGGCCAATATCCCCGACCTCGAAAGCACACTATCAGTCTCAAACCCAGTGAGGTTGTTTCATTGCAAATCAGTGCCGATGCGCTCGGCAGTTGGGCTTTTCATTGTCATCTTCTTTATCACATGAAAGCAGGAATGTTTCGAGTTGTTAGGGTCAGCTAAGGAGTAGATATGAACAAACTTACACTCTTGGCAGTGCTTATTATGGCCGGAATGAGTGCGACGGTCTTTGCCGATCACGCCCAAGATCACTGGCCTGAGCCAATAAAGCCATACCAAACGGGTCAGGTGATGATTGATCGATTGGAATTCACCCGAACAGACAATAATGAGAACCTAATCGTTTGGGATATGTTGGCTTGGTACGGTGGTGACAGAAATCGGGTTTATTTTAAAAGTGAAGGTGAAAACAAACAAAATGATGGTGAACCCACTGAGCTTGAGAGTACGGAAGTTTTGGCGAGCCGGTTAATTGCTCCTTTTTGGGAAATACAGGGCGGCGTTGGCCTTCGAGGATCTTTGGCATCGGATGCAGATCGTGAGCACTACTTGGTCTTCAGCCTGTTTGGTATGGCACCCTATCGATTTGAAATGGATAATTCAATTACTGTTAATGAGGATGGCGATATAGCAGCAACACTCGAAGCTGAATATGACATACGGCTTACTCAAGTTTCGTATCTTCAGCCACGTATGGAAATATCAGCAGGACTCACAGATGCTGAGGCATATGATCGACCAAGTGGATTTAATGATATCCGGATCGGATTACGTTATCGTTACGAAATTTCTAGAGAGTTTGCGCCATATATTGGTGTTTATTGGAGCCGTGCTTTGGGTCAAAAGGCTAATCAGATCACTGAGGATGGCGGTGATCAATTTGAAACCGGTTTTGTAGCCGGCGTTCGGATGTGGTTTTAATTCACTTTACTCAAATAATAAAATTGGAGAGTTAATGGCGAATAAAGAAGATAGAACAACGCATTATAAGGAGGATAGCCTCACTCTAGCGGGAACAGTAATGCTCGGCACAGGGGTAATGATTGGTGCGGGTATCTTTGCGCTTACCGGACAAATGGCAGAGATGACGGGTGTGTTATTCCCCCTAGCATTTCTTGCTGCAGCAGTCATTGTGGGTTTTAGCGCCTATTCATATATCAAAATATCTAACGCTTATCCATCCGCCGGTGGAATAGGCATGTATCTGTACAAGGCTTATGGAGACCGATTGCCAACAGCATTCAATGCCTTGTTGATGTACTTTTCAATGGTTATCGCCCAGAGTTTTTTGGCGCGGACATTCGGTTCTTACACCATGCAACTTTTCGGTGGGGATCAAAGCGGCATGATGGTGCCTTTGCTTGGTGTCTTGCTCATTTTGGCCGCCTTTATAATTAACCTATTAGGTAATCAACTGATTCAAGGGGTGGCAGCTTTTATTGGTGTTTTGAAAATTATCGGCATCCTCATTTTTGGATTGGTGGGAGTGTGGATTGCCGACACCATTTCAGTGGATTTCACCTCCCCGGGAGAAGCTGGAACGGTGGGGAATTTCTTGGGCGCAACAGCGCTTGGAATATTAGCCTTTAAGGGCTTCACGACGATTACCAACAGTGGTTCAGAAATCAAAGATCCACATCGCAATGTCGGTCGTGCAATTGTGATTTCTATTGCTGCATGTGTGGTGATATATATGCTGGTCGGTTTTGCCGTCGCGAGTAATTTGTCGTTGGCAGAAATAATTGAAACTCAGGACTATTCTCTTGCAGCTGCTGCCCGCCCTGCATTGGGTGAGTACGGTGTTTGGTTTACCGTTGGCATTGCAATTTTGGCAACTGCTGGGGGCATTTTAGCTAGTATCTTTGCGGTCTCGCGAATGCTAGCAATGCTGACAGAAATGAAGTTGGTTCCTCATCGGCATTTTGGTATGCCGGGCAATATTCAAAAACACACGTTAGTTTATACAGTGGTATTAGGGATTCTTTTAACCGCATTTTTTGATCTATCCCGTATTGCCGCGCTGGGTATTGTGTTTTACCTCATCATGGACATTGCTATTCATTGGGGTGTGCTTCGCTATTTGCATGAGGACATAAAAGCAAATAGATGGCTGCCAACGATGGCCATTCTTTTAGATCTGCTTGCACTTGGTGGTTTTATTTGGGTTAAGCTGAATACGGATCCTTTTGTCATTGGCATTGCTGCTGTTGGGATAGTCCTCATTGCGATTGGCGAGCAGATTTTTCTTAAAACAACTTCTGGAATCGATCCTTCAGAGGACAAGAACACTCATGCTTAGCATCATTAAATCATGAAAACGACGCGGAGATCAGAACCATGATGGCTAATAATATGTGGACAGGTCATTGGCTTTGGATGTTGATCTTCGCCATCGTGGTTGTGATCCCTGTCTGGCGAATTTGTCAGCGCACAGGTTATCCGGGATGGTTGGGGATCCTAATACTGATTCCCATAGCCAATCTTGTATTACTTTATTTTATCGCATTTTCGAACTGGACTGCAGACAGAATGAGAAACCAAGATGACTGAACATCAACATGTCAATAGACATGGCAACAACGCTCATGAAGAGCATAGTGTCAAAGATCCTGTCTGCGGTATGACGGTGGAACCGCATACTGCGAAGTATCAAAGCCAGTATGAGACTAAAACTTGGTACTTCTGCTCCAAAGGTTGTAAGTCTAAGTTTGACCAAAACCCGCAACAATACCTTGGTGACAAGCAAAAGCCGGAACAGCCGGCAACACCGGGTACGAAATATACATGCCCCATGCATCCAGAGATCCGACAGGATGGGCCGGGGGATTGCCCAATTTGTGGTATGGCCCTAGAACCTGAGCAAATCAGTTTGAATGATGGACCTTCTGAAGAGCTCACGGATATGACTCGCCGGTTCTGGATTGGCCTAGTTCTGGCGTTACCAGTGCTGGTGCTTGAAATGGGAGGACATCTGACCGGGCTTAATCATATTGTGCCGCCCCAAATGTCCAACTGGATTCAATTGGTTTTGGCAACACCTGTAGTGGCTTGGTGTGGTTGGCCTTTCTTTGTCAGGGGATGGAAATCCATAGTGAGCCGGAACCTGAACATGTTTACACTGATTTCCATCGGAACTGGCGTGGCGCTGATCTACAGTCTGGTGGCAACTCTGATGCCGCAGATTTTCCCAGATGCCTTCCGTCAGGCGGATGGTTCTGTTGCTGTATATTTTGAGGCTGCTGCAGTCATCGTGGTTTTGGTGCTATTAGGACAAGTATTGGAATTGAGAGCGAGGGAGAAAACTTCAGGCGCTATTAAGGCTTTACTTGATCTGGCACCCGCGACGGCCAGGAAGCTGGACGATGACGGTGGTGAGTCCGATGTATCGCTTGATGAGATCAAGGTTGGTGACCGCCTTCGGGTACGTCCGGGGGACAAGGTGCCGCTGGATGGCGAGGTGCTTGAGGGCAAATCTAATGTAGATGAATCCATGGTGACCGGTGAGCCGTTGGCGGTCAGTAAGACAGCTGGCGATCAAGTGATCGGTGGCAGTATTAATCAGCAAGGCAGTTTTGTAATGCGAGCCGACAAGGTCGGCCGAGATACGATGCTCTCCCAAATCGTACAGATGGTGGCTAACGCCCAGCGCAGCCGTGCACCAATCCAGGGATTAGCAGACAAGGTGGCGGGATGGTTTGTACCGGTCGTCATCGTGATAGCAGTTATCGCTTTTATCGCGTGGTCATTTTTGGGTCCAGTACCACCTATGGCTTTTGGACTGATTGCAGCAGTTAGCGTGTTAATTATTGCCTGTCCCTGTGCGCTTGGTCTGGCAACCCCTATGTCCATCATGGTCGGTGTCGGCCGAGGTGCTCAAAATGGTGTATTGATCCGAGATGCTGAAGCTTTGGAACGCATGGAAAAAGTAGATACGGTGGTAGTAGATAAAACCGGCACACTGACTGAAGGAAAGCCTCAGGTCACCAAGCTTGTTACAGCGAATGGACTAAGCGAAGAAGACCTGATGCGTTTTGCGGGTGGTATTGAAAAAGGCAGTGAACATCCGTTAGCCCACGCTATTTTAGAAAAAGCCAAGGCAATGGACCTCAAGTTACCTGATGCTGAAGGCTTCGATTCTCCTAACGGTAAAGGGGTCACAGGTTCGATTGATGGCAAGCGGGTGTTATTAGGTAATCGTCTGCTTATGGAAGCAGAAGTAGTTGATATTACAGACTTTGAAAATGAAGCTGAGGCGCTTCGCAGGGATGGGGCTACAGTGATTTTTGCAGCAGTGGATGGCAACGTTGCTGGCTTACTTGCTATTGCTGATCCGGTTAAAGAAACTTCCAAAGCGGCTATTTTGGCACTTCAAAAAGAGGGTATCCGCGTGGTCATGCTGACCGGTGATAATCGTACTTCGGCTGAAGCAGTTGCCCACAAGCTGAATATTGATGAAGTAGAAGCGGAAGTACTTCCGGAAGACAAGGGCAAGATTATTCAGCGCCTAAAAGATGAAGGACGTATTGTGGTGATGGCTGGCGACGGCGTCAATGATGCACCTGCTTTGGCAACAGCAGATGTAGGAATTGCCATGGGAACCGGAACAGACGTTGCTATTGAAAGTGCTGGTATTACGTTGCTACGCGGTGATCTGATGGGCATTGTCGAAGCACGCCGGTTGTCATTAGCGACCATGCGAAATATCAGACAAAACCTGTTTTTTGCTTTCATTTACAACAGTGCCGGGGTGCCGATTGCCGCTGGTGTTTTGTATCCATTTTTCGGCATACTGCTTTCCCCAATCTTTGCAGCCGCAGCCATGTCGCTCTCATCTGTGAGCGTAATCGTGAATGCACTAAGGTTGCGGCTTATTAAATTATAACGATTGCTCGAAACTTAAAATAGGTTCTTAAGGCCAGTATAAAAGTATTATTGAAAAAATGCGCATAGTAAGTCTATTACTGCTTTGTTTTCCGTTGGTTTTGCCAATGTTAGCTATGCACAGAACCATGAAAAAAATTGCCTTATGGAGCAAGTCGGCAGCATGACTAATGTGGATCATGCCAATATGCCAGACTGCATCTAATGAAGCAGAGATTGCCGTTAAAATAGGTAAATCCTGTAAAGCAGATCAAGATTGCAGCATCTCTAAAGTGGTTATCCTTTTTTCTTTTCCATCATGGAACTTCGTTTCCACTGATAGGCGTCAGCCCAGAGGTTTTTGAAATGGCCTCCGTTTGAGGCTAAGTAGTGTCATCCCTATCGGGGTAAGTCCAATGTCATCTAATAAATGAAAATTTTCCAGCCATAGTGCAACTTCCTTTGCAGATAATCTGTTCCAATCGAAATGACCGTTAAAGTAACTTTGTGAAAATATTGCTTTGACCTGCCCCCCATTTTCCAATCCAAAAATAAATTAGTAATGTTCACTGATGAGAGGCCCCCATTTTTAGAACCGCTCGGTTATTGGGGGACCGTCAGAATGGAAAAACGCGCAGAAAGTACTCCTCCTAACCCTTAAAGATATTTACACGACGATGATTAAAGTATTCCGAGCTCTGTTAGGTTAGTAATCAAGAAATGTGATTTTTCGACATTAGAGTTATTTTCGATAGAAAAGCTATGACCCAATAACTTGGGTGGATCATAGTTTAGATTGAAGCTGCTTCTATTTGATTCAAGAAGTTTTTGATAAAAATCTGAAGACAGTGAAATATGCAATGGTACATCTGGATTCTCAACCATAAATGATTCGATCGCTGAAATTAACAAATGAAGTCTCTGTTCCATAGATTTGCCTTTTAAACGTAATCGAGTTAATTCATAGCGACAGAAGATATTATCTAATAAACCTACAATTATAAAAAAGAGTTAAATCAACAAATGTAAGTTTTACTCATTAACTGAATTTTTTACATAAAAAATGGGAAAAATTCTTTATATCTTCGCCTGAAAACTCCTATTAATGGGTGGCATAAAACATGCCTCACCAAATTTGAATCATCCAAGATGAAAATGGAGTTCCAAAATGTCCTATATTCGATTCTTAGCAATGATTGCAACCTCGACAGCTGTAATGTTCGGTCTCATGTATTTGAATACCTACGCCTACGAGCATATTTTCTATAGTGAAACGCGAGCCTATATGGCCATAGTGATGGGATCCACTATGGCTATTATTATGCTTGGCTTCATGCTCAATATGTATAAAGACAAAAAAATTAATATTGCTATCTTCATTATCGCAATAATTTTATTTACGGGTTCTTTGTACTTGGTTCGAAGTCAAATTACGGTAAGCCAGACTTCATACATGAAAGCCATGATTCCTCATCATTCGATTGCAATCATGACGAGTGAACGCGCTGAGATTACTGATCCTCGTGTGCGTGAATTAGCTGATTCAATTATTGAAGCTCAGCGCCGTGAGATTGCCGAGATGCGCTACCTTATTCGTGAACTTGAGCGTGAGGAGAATTAACATGTCGCAATTTTCAAAAACCCTTATGGTACTTATGCTGGCTCTCATGTTTGTAGCATGTAATGAAAATACTGCACCTGGTAATGATCGCTCTGCAGATAAAGCGCCACCACCACCTCAAAGTCCTGTTGCTTCTGTAGAAAAAGCGATTAAGGAGGCAGATCGTAAGGCTATTGAACCGTCTTCTATGACAGCTAAAGACTACACACAGGTGGTAGGGGAAAGTATTGACTGCCAATTCAAGTTGACTGAAGTAGGCATGCCGATACTGGTCGTGAAAGACCGCACCGGTGCAATTAAGATTAACGGTAAAGTGGTTGAGCTTGAATCTCCTGGAGCTACTCCTTCCGAAGGAATAGAGTTAAATATGTCAGCTGGGGATATTCACGTCACAGTGACGCCTTTAGAAGACGAAGGAGTACAACTCGATAATGGGTTTAGTCAGCGAGAAGCTAACCTTGTATTCGATCTGAAAAAGGGACGTAAGGTCGGTTATCAAGGTTACTATCTATGCCGTAGTTAACCTCTACTATGAGATTTTTCAATTTAAAATAGGGAGGAAAAAATGTATTTGAGCTTAAGCAAATTTTCTTTCGTGATTGCATTGATAGGAATTTCATTTGCAGTTGCCTACCCTGGAAATATTCAAGCCGACCCAAATCCTCCTCTTTCTGCAGCGCCTAAGGATGATGGTCAATGGAGTATGCCAGCCAAGAATTATGCATCAACTCGTTACACGGATTTGCAGCAAATAAATCGAAATAATGTGGCTGATTTAGATGTCACTTTTACGTTTGACACCGGAATCAAAAAAGGACAAGAAGCAGCACCTATAATTGTAAATGATACGCTTTATATTGTGACGCCTTATCCTAATAAAGTATTTGCTTTGGATCTGACTCGCCCCGGAGCGCCATTAAAATGGAAGTATGATCCTGAAACACTTCCTGCTTCCCAAGGGGTTGCCTGCTGTGATGTAGTTAATCGAGGTGGAGTCTATTGGGAAGGGAAGTTCATTTTCAATACACTTGATGGGCGTACGATTGCACTTAATGCTAATTCGGGTGAGGAAATATGGGCGACTCAACTTGGTGATATTCACTCGGGTGAATCCATTACCATGGCCCCTCTTGTTGTTAAAGATCACGTACTAGTTGGTAATTCCGGCGGGGAGTTTGGTGTGCGGGGTTGGCTTGCAGCCCTCAATGTCGACGATGGAGAAGTTGAATGGAAGGCATTTCATACTGGCCCCGATGAGGATGTTCTGATTGGCGAAGATTTCGAGCCTTTTTACGAAATGGATCGGGGAAAGGATCTCGGCGTCTCAACATGGCCGAACGATGCATGGAAGACCGGCGGAGGTACGGCATGGGGATGGATTTCCTATGACCCAGATCTTGACCTCATTTATTATGGTACTGCTAATCCCGGACCTTGGAATGCTGAGCAACGACCTGGTGATAATAAGTGGACGGCGGGGATATTTGCCAGAGATCCGGATGATGGTTCGGCCAAATGGTTCTATCAATTAACGCCACATGACGCTCATGATTACGATGGCGTGAATGAAATTATCCTTTTAGATATGAAAATTGATGGCGAAGAACGCAAAGTTCTTGTTCGTCCTGAACGTAATGGTTTTCTATATGTTATTGACCGGGTAACTGGAGAAGTTATCTCTGCTGATGCTTACTCATATACAAATACTGCCAATGGCGTTAATTTAGAAACGGGTCGACTGCGTGTAGTCGAGTCCAAAATCCCTACTACCGGCGAAGAAATAAGCGACATATGTCCAGCCGCATCAGGGGCTAAAGATTGGAACCCTTCGGCTTACTCACCTAAAACCGGACTGCTATACATCCCACATCAAAACGTTTGTATGGACTGGACAAGTCATGAAACAAACTATATAGCCGGTACTCCATATATTGGGGCGAAGGTTGTTATGAAGCCTGGTCCAGGAGGTCATCGAGGAGTACTAACGGCATGGGATGTTTTGGGACGCGAAGCCGTTTGGGAGGTTCGGGAAGAATTTCCACTATGGAGCGGCTCACTGGCCACCGCCGGTGGTTTGATATTTTATGGAACGATGGACGGATGGTTTAAGGCTCTCGATGCCTCAACTGGCGAACTCCTTTGGAGCTTTAAGACTAATTCAGGGATCATCGGTCAACCCGTTAGCTATCAATCACCCGATGGCCAACAGCACATAGCGGTTATGGCTGGCGTAGGTGGATGGGCTGGCGCTATTGTTTCTGGTGATTTAGATCCCCGCGATCCTACTGCTGCGCTTGGCTATGTGGGTACTATGACGGACTTGAAAAAAGCAACAAAACCGGGAGGTACGCTATATGTCTTTGCATTACCTTAGGAAATCGCTTATTTCGGCTCTCTCGCTTATCGTTTTGCTAATGATTCTGAGCTTTTCAGTGGTGCAAGCAGAAGAGGGAGGCAAACACTCAGAAAAACACGAACATAAAAAAGGCTCCGAGCCAGCATCTTCATCTAACAAGGGAAGTGAATATGAAAATGATCCCGCGCATATCGCAGCGGGTAAGCGCCTTTACATGGAAAATAACTGTGTAGGTTGTCATGCTATGGGCGGTGGAGGAATTGGCCCTCCCTTCCTCGATGACAAATGGCATCATGGTGGGGAAATCGAGCAAATATTTAGCTCTATTCATGATGGAATACCAAGCGGCATGCCCGCTTGGAAAGGACGACTTCAAGAAGAGCAGATATGGCAACTTTCCGCATATGTTAAAGCTTTCGAAACAGACGCACCGATGCCTGATGGCCCCACTCAACCTGTTGAAAGAAGTTCAGAAGGGCTCGATGCTGAGCCTGGCAAGACTCGTAAAGCAAAGCATTGAGACTGAGAATTCGGCGTGAAGCAAACTGTCTATTATAAGCAAAAATCTATGAAAACAATCTTAGTTATCGCCTTTATTGTGCTAACGACTTCAAGCAGTTTGCGTGCCGAGGAAAATATACTCCGCGTCTGTGCCGATCCAAATAACCTTCCTTTTTCGAATAAATTTGAAGAAGGCTTCGAAAACAAAATTGTAGATCTCATTGCTACCGAATTAAATTACCAGGTTGAATATACCTGGTGGGCGCAGCGGCGAGGCTTCGAGAGAAACACACTTGATGCTGAAAAGTGTGATTTATGGCCAGGTATCGCTTCGACGAGCGAGGGGATAACAGTAACTCGTCCCTACTATCGATCGACGTATGTTTTTTTATCTCGAGCGGATCGTCAACTAGATATAAACTCTTATGATGACCCTCGACTTGCTGATCTCATCATTGGCGTACAAATGATTGGTGATGATGGGGCAAATACCCCTCCAGCCCATGCGTTAACAAGCCAAGGTCATGTTAACAACATACGCGGCTATATGATCTATGGCGACTATAAGCAAATCAATCCGTCCAGCACAATCATTGAAGCAGTGGTAAGTGGAGAAGTCGATCTAGCCGTGGTTTGGGGGCCACTTGCTGGATACTTCTCAGAAATGTCCTCGATTAAACTCACTACTACCCCAGTTAATACCATATCTTCTAACTCACCCTGGAATATGGTGTTTGATATATCCATGGGCGTAAAAGATGACAATGTAATTTTAAAAGCACAGTTAGATAAAATACTTACCAAAGAAAGGGATAAAATCCACAATATACTTTCGAAATACAATGTACCTTTAGTCAAAAATGATTAATTGCACCAGCTGAGAGTCAAGAATGAGAGCATTGAAGGTCCATTTGCTACTCAACTGCAATATCAGATTGGAAGAAGATAATAAATTAACAACATTCAAATTTCCTAGGAAAATAATCTGAGGCAGATTAATAACTAATTAAGCCACCACATCCATAAGCTTATCGAGCGTAATGGGCAATTCTCGAATGCGTTTGCCGGTTGCATGAAAGACAGCATTGGCTACCGCAGCAGCTAGTCCGGTAATGCCAATCTCACCCAATCCACGAGCACCAAACTCGTTGAAATTGTAGTCTGGATAATCGAGCAATATAACGTCAATCTCCGGTTGGTCAGCATGAACTGGCACCAGATATTCGGCGAAATTATTATTTACCGGACGCCCATCCCGTGGGTCATACTCGGTCTGCTCAAAAAGTGCCATACCGATTCCCATGACGATTGAACCTTCGATTTGATTGCGTGAGGTCAGTTTGTTCATTGCCCGCCCGGCATCAATAGCACTGACTACCCGGCTGACACGCAGACGTGAGATGCCCGGATCCCAACGTACTTCAACAAAATGCGCACCGAAAGAACGAAAGGAAAATTTATCTGTGTGCGCTCCATTGGTATGGGCTTCGCCTTCTGCACTAGCGAGCCGACGGGCTTTAAGTACTTCCATGAAGTGAACGGTTTTGCCCTTTTTATCTCTAAGTTGACCGTGTTCGTATATAAGATCCTCAGTCTTGGCCTTTGGAAAACTGCCACCCGACAAAATGGCGTATTTTTTAAGAGTTTCAATTGCTTTACGTCCAGCCTTAGCAATCGCTGGCAGAGTGGTGGCCGTGGCCCATGATCCACCTGAGATGGGTCCCGATGGGTAGGTGGAGTCGCCCAATTGGACTTCGATCTTGTCTAACGGTAAGCCCGTTAAATCACTCAGCACTTGAGCAACAATAGTATAGGTGCCGGTGCCGATATCTTGAGTTCCACAGGAGGCGAAGACGGTGCCATCCTCACGAAAGGCGACACGGGCATCACACCCATATTGGATTGCTTCCCAATTACAACTGGCCATGCCCCAGCCAATGACTTCATTTCCGTCATGCATCGAACCTACCTTCGCATTACGTTTTGCCCAACCAAATTGTTCGGCAGCCTGAGTATATGCGTCGCGAATATGATTGCTCGACCATGGTAGATCCTGACTTTCATCCATATCGGCATAATTAAGAAGTCGGAATTCAAGTGGATCCATGCCAAGTGTATTTGCCATCTCATCCATCGCGGATTCAAGTGCAAATAAACCTGACGCGGCGCCTGGTGCTCTCATAGAAGTAGGCGTGCCGCGATTGACATAGGTAATACCATGGGTAACGCTTAGGTTTTGACAGGAGTATAGGGCTTTGGTCATACCACCACACAATTCAACGTAACTTCCCGTTTTATTGATGACAGATGTGGTGGATATAGAATCATGACGTACCGACACAAGTTTTCCATCCTCATTTGCGGCTAGGCGAAGCCGCTGGCGGGTTTCAGGCCGATGCCCCGTTGTTGTAAACATCTCCTGTCGTGGCACCACGAGTTGTACGGGTTGCCCAATCGCTCTGGCCGCCCCGGCTGCAGCCATGGCATTAGGCCAGGGCCACAGTTTGCCGCCAAATCCAGAGCCAAGAAATGGTGTCAGTACTGTGACTTGATCGGGGGAGAGTCCAAAGACTTTGGCGTAGACATTACGTGCATTCACCACGCCTTGTGTCGTGTCATACATGGTGAGGTGATCACCCTGCCAAGCGGCCACGGTCGCGTGCATTTCCATCGGATTATGCGTTTCAACCGGTGTTCTATAGGTAGCATCAATAGTGTGTTTGGCTGTCTGATAGGCTTGCTCAGGATTGCCACGGCTATGCTGCGTTTTTTCCTGCATCTGCAGCTCACCGTGTTCAAGCCCTTGTTCCAAATTGGCGATGGCCGAATAAGCTTCATAATCGACCTTGACCTTATAAGCGGCAGCACGAGCATTTTCTAAGGTGTCTGCTACTACCAACGCCACAAATTGGCCGGCATAAAAAATATGATTATCCTCAAAAGGCAGGCGTATTTCTTCCACCTTGTTCTCTTGTTCCATCATGCTCGGTGTGTGATACAAATCCGGGAAGTTGTCGTGATGGAAGATATCGATCACACCGAGTGATTGTTTGGCTAAGCTTGTGTCGATGTTAATTATTTTTCCGTGGGCAATAGTACTGAACACCCCATAGGCGTGAGCCATGCCAGTAAGATTATTGTCCGAAGAATATCTAGCCTGACCTGTTAACTTAGCCGGCCCATCAATACGCGGCTGAGCTGCGCCGATTATCTTTTCGCTCATGGTGAGAATACCTCTAAACTCTGCATTAAATTGCGGTGAGATTGAGCAACGTGCGAACTATCGCTTGCTGTGCTAACGGAATTTTGAAAGCGTTATGTTTATAGGCTTTAGCCTCTTGCATAGCGATGCGCGCGGCTTTCTCAAAGGTCTCAATATTAGCTGGTTGACCTTGCAGCATTTTTTCAGCTTCCCATGCCCGCCATGGCTTGGTGCCAACACCTCCCAGGGCGAGTCGGACCTCTTGGATTGTATTGCCGTTGAGCGCTACTATGGCGGCACTGGAAGCCAAAGCAAATTGATATGACGAACGGTCGCGTAATTTTAGATAGGTGGATCTAGCACCTTCGATAGGCGCATCAAGCGTTATATGAGTAATCAGTTCATCCTCTTTAAGGGCAAACTCCTTCCAGGGCGTCTCACCTGGCAGCAGATGAAAGTCGAGAAAGTTGATGTCGCGATCACCTGAAGGTCCGGTTACCGTGACGCTCGCCCCAATGGCAGCCATCGCCACACACATGTCAGAAGGGTGACTGGCGATACACTGATCGCTTGTGCCCAACACAGCGTGAACAGAACGGTTGAAGCCATCAATCGCTGAACAACCTGAACCGGGATCACGCTTGTTGCACATCGAGGTATTATCACGAAAATAAGGACACCGTACCCGCTGCATAACATTGCCGCCGGTGGTTGCTTTATTCCGTAATTGGGTGGAGGCTCCAGACAGCAGTGCTTCGGAAAGCACCGTGTATTTTTCTTTGACACAAGCATGATTGGCTAACATTGAGTTACTAACCATCGCTCCAATTTTGAGTCGTTGGTCTTCAAGCACTTCAATTTGGTTTAGATTTAAACGGTTCACGTCGATCATGAGCTCAGGACGTATCAGGTCAAGCTTGACCATATCCAGTAAATTCGTGCCACCGGCTAGAAACGAGGCATGTTGGTTTTCAGAGAAGGTTGCTACTGCCTGATCGATACTTTCTGCACGGCTATAACTAAAATGACGCATGGATTTCTCCTAAGCCTGTTTCATCTCTTTGCGGGCTGACTGAATGGCGCTGAGGATATTTTTGTAAGCACCGCAACGACAGATATTGCCACTCATTGCTTCTCTTACGGCGGCATCATCTTCAGCAATATCATCATTAATGACGCTGAGTGCCATCATCATTTGACCCGATGTGCAATAACCACATTGATAAGCGTCGTGGTCGAGAAATGCTTGCTGTAGTGGATGTAATTTCCCATTTTGCTCGAGCCCTTCAATGGTGGTGATTTCATCACCATCATGGGCAATGGCCAGGCTCAGACATGAATTAATCGGCTGACCATTCACCTGGATGGTGCATGCCCCGCACTGACCATGGTCACAGCCTTTTTTAGTGCCAGTCAGATCCAGCTGATGACGTAGGACATCTAGCAATATCATGTTAGGTGTCACATTTAGATTACAAGGGGTTCTGTTGATAGTGAACTGTATTGAATAATGACCATCCGGGATGGTCGCTGCAGAGTGGGGTGGGTCTAACGATGCTGTTTGCTGAGTATCTGTAGCGCTGCTGGCAGGGTTAAGGCTGACTTTATGATGTGCCTTGTCGCCGGGCAGATTGTTATGTGGAATTTTGCTGTGTTTATCTGGCATGGAGTACCTCACCGATGGACTGTTTTGTAACAGCTTCCAAGATTAAGTGCCTGACGTAACACGTACGAAAGCGCTGAGAGCTTCAGGCAAACACAATATTCAGAGGGGATACTTGACTCTACTCTAACTGTTATGGCGATGCAACCGTACTAAATTAGAGAACCTATATTGTGTAATAGCTTCATTTTAAAACGGATTTCTACTTGCTTAATATCCAAACTGAGAGTTTGTGTTGCTGCGGAAGCATATAGGTATTGGGGAATCACCAAAGCCCCAACGTAACCAAAATATTATTTATCGGATGAAGGGTACAGTGTGATTTTGAATGGGAATGCTTTGATTCTATGCAGTCATTGACTAGGTTTATCTTATACCGATAACAGTTGTTTATTAATAAGTTTCTCTTGAAGTCTTTTTTCTTTGGTGAGGCATAGAGACTCAACATCACTTCGCCTAAATAAGTCTATGCTAAATTGTGAACCCTTTAAGGTTTTGACAGGAAGAATCTTTTCATCTTTAACAAGGTTTCGAAACTTATGACGTGATATTCCAAGATAATCTGCACCCTCAGTTGATGCTATATATTGCAGCTGGTGTTCTTTAACAAATTCATAATCATTTTTTTTCACCAAAACCATAAAACCTAAATCAAAAAGCTTGATCAGGCCGGTTTGTAGATAAATCTTATATAGCTGATTTCGAGTCATTTTTAAGTTGTCTAGAACCGCTTGATGTTCTATAAAATCATCTGTGAAGCAATATGAAATTAATTGATTAAGTGATTTTCGTGAAACTCCACTCGCTTGTTTAGTCTTAGTTTTTTTGAGAATACCCTTGCGTGTCAGCGCGATTACTTTCTGTACAGAAATATCTAGCTCAAATGCTGCTTGAGCCGTAGTTACGACAGATAAATGTATTCGTTTATTAGCCTTTTTACCACCGTTAATGCCTTTCGCTAGCCCAGTTTTACATAACTTTTGAATATCAATATTATCGAAATCTTTTAGTAAAAAAACTGTAGCATTACCCGCATCAATCCCAGCTCGAATCACTGGTAAAAGACCATTATTACTCAACACTCTTGTGAGCGAGTTTGCAGCGATATTGGCTTTCTTCGCTAGAGTTGAAGAGAAGATATATTTTATTTGAAAACTTTGTAGTTCTGTTTCATATATCAATTTAGAGCTTGTATTTCCCTTTTTTCTAAAACTTTTTATTAGATCGTTTTGAATAATCCCACTGACATGGTGAGTCTTACAACCTAAATATTCTGCTGCCTGTTTAATAGTGTACGTTTTGGCATTTAGATCTCCTTCACTCCAGAAATGTGTTGGAAGTTCTCCAATGACTAAAGATTCCAGACCTAATGTATTTTGATAGCCCATTGTTTCGACTTTTCCATCTAATATTTCTTTTAATACAGAAACAAAATTTGTCTCTACAAATGGATTGTTTAATAAGTGAAGTAAATTTGTCGTGTTATTAGTGGACGTGGAGCTAAGGTTATCTATTTTCAAAAGTAACGCTGCAATTGAGGTAAGCGATATTTCCCAGCCTGCTTTAAGTCTAGGCTTTTGGGCTTCGATGATATCAGCGCGAATACAATCTCTTAACAACTTATCAGATAGGCCTAGAATTCTCAGTGCTTCAAAAAAAGAAATATGAATATTTTTAATATGGTTAATATTTGGGTTTACAAATTGAACATCAACAAGCATCTCTTGGCATCTTTCTAAAACGAAGTTTGATTTAGATGAAAGAAGGGGTGAGAAAAATACTCGTGGATGAAGATTTGAATTTTTTTGAAGCGTTAACATAGAATTGTTAAATTCTGGTATTGATAGAATTGACTTAACCGATAATGAAATTAAATCTGCTTTTTCAATGGTAATGTATCGTTCACTTAGTGTTTTTAAGGCACTATACATATCACAAAGGTTGTTTAACTGAACTTGGTCTTGCTGCGTAAATATGTTGTTGATGTGTATTGAGGTAGCATTACTTCCAGTTGTAAATTTATCAAGTAAATCATATCCGCAGACACAACCTTTAGAAAAATTTGATTTCCACGTAAGCAAACTTTTACAAGCGGGACAGTGGGTTATTAAATTGACAGCATGTTTGTGACAAACATCAATTAACTCAAAATCATGAATGTAACAATGACGATTGTCTTTTTTGATGCAGACTGGACAGATAGCTACATAATTAACTCGAAAGAGATCCTTATCAAAAGTGAGACCATGCATTTTGACGGACATTTTTTGATCAAACCACTCACGTATTGGATATGCAGAAGAGTGCTTAATTTGAAAAGCCTCAAGAACCTTATTGGTATATTCCTCGTTTAGAGTAAGTGCATGAATATTACTTATTGTGATAGGGATATCCATGGCTGAAATTAACTTTCTAGCAGTGCTCCAGCCATTTAGATTTGCAGCTCTCTGTAATACGCTTCTAAGACTTTCATCTTCATAAGGGGTGGGTGTGCAACTAAGCGCCATACTCAGATATTCCTCATCAATTTTGTTAAGTCTTGTTCAGAGCAATTAAATGGGTTTAGAGCTTTATTTCCCTTGTAATTCGGTAATCTGATTTTATGAAATGCATTCTCAAAATCATTCATGAGAATTTCAGTATTCTGATTCATAAGCGCAAACCGCAAGGTATTTTTTAACAGGCTATCAATGTCAGTTGGATAGCCTGATGTTGATACATATAATCTTTTGTAAAAATCTAAAGATTTAAAGATAAACCCCATCTTTTTTTCAGATATTTTTATCATTTTGGTAATGAGTGGTGTTATGTAGCTGCCAAAATCACCGGGACGATTTTTTTGTTTGTCCCATTTATGTGGTGTAAGAATAATTTCGTGGGAGAAACGTCTGGCCATTTGTGATTCAGTGCCGAGCAATGCTAATGCTCCGGGAATTCCACATACGACAATCGGGATCCTGGTACTGTCCATTAAACGTTTTAGCCAATCCAGTGATTCACCTGCTTTGGCACTGGTGAGAAGATGATGGAATTCATCAAGCATGATTAAATTCGTACGACAATTTTTTAAAAGCGTTTTTACGCGAGTTGTCATGTCATAAGAATTCCCTTTATCTGGTTTAGGATCTCCTAATGCTTGCAACATACTTTTTGCTAAATTTTTGATAGTTGGTGGACTTTCAACTGCACAGTAAAAGCATGGAATTTTTGTGATCGCTGCTCCTTCAATTTGAATTACCTCAGACTTATTAGTTGCTTGAATTTTCTTACAAGTAGTCGTTTTACCAAGACCAGGAAGGCCTATCATGACTAGACTATGTTCCGTAGGATCAAAGTACTCGTCGATCTCCCCATCCTTATTTCGGGACATCTCACAACAATCAATAGAAGATTGCATGAGAGAAAGAAGATCTCCAGCTTGCTGATGAGAAATAAATTGTCTACTAAAATTAAGTATTTTCTGCTGAATGATAGCTTCCTTAGTCATTATCCGTTTCCTCAATGTCTCCACATTCATACTCACTAAAGTCAAAATCATCCACGTCGTTTAATGCTTCACCTACATCTAGTTCGACTGAGTTTTCCATGGTGGGCATTGGAATTTCTACTGATGCATTTAGATCGAAATAATCATTTATGATTTCAGGATTCTCTACCAATCTTAAGTAACGTTTTCTAGAGTGTTTAGATTTTTCAGAATTCAAATTTTGCCTGATAGAATTCCTAACCCAAATAAGTTGGATTTCTTTCATCTTATTGATATCAGAATCGGCTTGTAGTTTGAGCTCTTTTTTTATGAGCTCATGCTCATATAAGTTCAAGTCTTGAGTATATTCTGGCAATATCGACTCTGCTTTGATAAAACGTACAGGATTAGAATTCAAATCTTTTATGAGTACATAGGATAGATCCGAATCATCAATATATACTTCAACAGTATCTGACCCTTTGGCTCCTTTACGTTTTTTGTTGATTTCGTATTCAATCGTAGCTAATGAAGCGGAGGTATAGGATAAACCCTTGAACGTTACTCGACTTTGATTAACAACGGCTTGAACAACTTTCCTGCAATAAATGTCGGCATCCATATCTGTGATCGTTCTAACCGGTTCAATGGCATTTGATTCATTCCACAAGATAATAGGGGAGCGAGAGGTTGTACGTCTGGGCTGACCGTGGTAAAAGTTTTTAATATATTTGTTTATATGATGATCGAGTTCATCAATGGTTAGTTTTGCATGTTTTTCAGGATTATAATCTGTACCTTTTTCTGCAATATTTGAGTAAGTTGTCCCCGGGAGCGAATGAATGAGCTGATCATTTAATGTTCTGAAAAACCGTTCAATATGGGGTTTGGCATTAGGTGTGCGAGGTGAGACTTGATGAACTTGAATTTGCAGTTTGGAACAAGCGTTTAAAAAGGCATTACTGGTATAGTCAGAACCGTTATCAACCAAAATACGTTCATGAACTCCTCCTGGAAGACCATTTTCTTGGTTGAGCGATTTTTTAAAAGCTTTCAGTAAACTGGGAGCAGAAAAACCACCAATTGTTAATTCATAGCTTAAAATACAGCGGGTAAACACATCCATAAAGACGGTTAGACGAGGTCTTCCAATTGATCCGCCCGTATTTGGATCTACCAAAATAATGTCAACAAGATTACCGTCAGCTTCGACGCGTTGAAGTGGTCTTTCAATCATAGCAGATAGTCCTTTGCAACGAAAATATAGGTTCGCCTTAGTTTCACCATGGCGTCTAGACATGACATAGTAAGGACTGAGTTCACGGATCCGTCGGTAAAATGAGCTCCTTGAAATAAATTGGGGGCGTTCATTATAAGGAACGCCATCAATTAACTCGTAATACTTGGCTTCTGCTATGAAATAGCACTTCTCGGCCGTATCACGGCTGTCTTTTTTCAAATAGATATCTTCAATGACAGTACTCACTATATTTTCAATGTTAGAAGCAAACTCTTTTTTATTTCGTCCTTTTTTATAATGTTTGGGCAACAGAGCATACATATCCCCATCTTTATCCCTTAATTTTTTTTGAAGTCGAGAATAAGTTGAAAAAGCATATACTTCAGAATTCATTTTTACGGCAAATTCGGCTAGCAAAGGCCCAACGATTGTTTTACTGTAAAGTTTTGTAGTTCTACTTTCGATAAAGTTTAATAATTCATAACGCTGATGCATCTGTCTGACATGACTATCAGGAAAACTAGCCATATGAACTGGTGCGGGTTCGTTAAAAGGATGTTTACTATTTTTCTCTTTGAGAAACGTAATAAAATCCGCAAAACTCTCATTACGAAGATTGTTACTTTTCAAGCATGAAAAAGTGACAATAGTCTCCGAAGCGTGAGTGATCTCATACTCCCGTCCAGTACTCGTAAAACGTTCTCCAGCATGAGGCATTCTCATTTAACACCTCCATTTATTGAAAGCGGGGTGAGATGTGAAAGTTTTGCTCTGGGATCATATTTAAGAAACCTCTGTTTGATTAAGGCTTCCACAAGACCCTGGGTTTCAAATTCATCGTTGAGCAATGTTTTAAGCTCTCCGAGCTTTTCTGAAATTATATGGTGTTCGAGTAAATACCTTTTTGCTGCGTAAAGTATTTCTTCAGCAAATTCAAAGCGCGTATGTTTATAAAGATATTCCCGATTAGAATGAGCGGGTTCCTTATATAGCTCTTCGTCGGTCCAGAGGCTAAAGTCAATTTCATTCTTGTGAAAATACTCAGCAACTTTATCAAGCTGAACAGATACCTTTTCGGATAACAATCTATTTTTAGGTTTAATTTCTCTGACGTCATAGAAGCCATGTAAATCTTTTATGACAAAATCAGGGGTATATTTAAAGTGGGGAGTTCGAATCTTGAAGGGTTGACTTCTGTAGTCCGTAATATTTTCATCAAATTCAAGATAAAGAGCATGAGCAGCCTCTAAACGACTCTCGCATGGAATGTGTAATCCAACTTTTTGACTGTAAAACTGGATTATTCTTTTGTTAGGGCGTCCTTTCCTAAGTTTTCTTACACCATGCGCCGTACCTAGCTCTGATTTTTTACTAAATGCGTTTTCAACTAATTTTATAAAGTCATCTTTTTCCATAATTTATCCTCAGTGTGCAAATACTATAACTGAGGTAGCAAAATATGTCAATAGCCCAGTGTGTGCTAAAATTATTAGCATGCTAAGCTAAAGATGTTTAGCATAAGGTTTAGCAATACACAGATGGATTTAAATAATGTTAAGTAAACTCTCAGATATTAGTGAAATTCGAGTCGGTGCACTTTTCAAAAAAGGTGTGATTGATGAAGGGAAGGGTATCCCAGTGATACAGATACGTGATGTAAGCCAAGGTCTAAATGTAGCTTGGTCAGAGGTGCCGCGTGTCAAATTTGAAGTTCCGCCTAAAAATTATTTAAAAAATGGCGATATTCTTTTTCTGGCTAAAGGTATTGAGAACCATGCGATTGTGATGAAAGGGCTTAATGAGCCGATCATTGCAACATCTCACTTCATTTATATAAAACCTAAAAGCACTGTGGATTCAGATTTTTTGGCACTTCAGCTGAACTCGAAACGTTCGGAAGACTTTTTCAAACAACATTTTAGAGGAAGTCATAAAAAACACATTACGAAGGGAGATCTTTCAACTTTGGTAATTTCAGTACCATCGCTAGAGATTCAAAGAACTATTGTGAAAATTGCCGAAGATTATGAGCTTACTCAGAAGGCGTTTGATAAGTTGAATTTGCTCACTGAAGATTTAGTGGATGCAATGACGCAGGAAGATAATCAAGCTTTGGAGATTAATATTGAGCGTGAAGAACTTATTCTAAATCTAGTCTCAAGCCTTCAGCAAACTCATGCAGTGCAAGCATTACTAAATTTTATTGAGGTTAGTAAAACTCACCCGCATAGTAAAAAAGATAAAGTTCGTTCTCGACTAAAAGAGAACTTGTAAGAGTTGTCATATACAAGTTTAAGTAAAGATATGATTTGTCGCCACATGCCATGTACTGCAAAGCAGGTAAAACTAAAGATTTCAATTTGAGATATTACGGCTAATATTTTCCTTATAACGACACTGTGGGAATTTGGAACAACCGAGAAATGGGCCGTATTTACTGAATTTCTGGTCCACAACACTTCTCGCGAGATTTCAAGATTCTTAGGATCATCTATCTTTCCATGAAAGACCTTTTCTCCCATATCTAACTGATAAAGATCATCTGATATTCCAAGTAACCATTAAGGAGCTCTGGTTACTAGCTTTCCTAGTCGCGACGGTTTCCATTTTTTTAAATCTGATTGCATTCCATTACTTTTTTTCTTGTTGAAATTAAATCTAAATCATCTCGTTATTTCCTAGTTTCTTGAGACCTAGGTGAAAGTCAAACATTACTCTATAGAGGGGGATAAATATATGGTTTCAGTAATAGTCAACGCATTGAAAGTAATAAATTTAATCAAAAACCCTAGATTTTTCTGAAATTTATAAATAGATATATTTAATACATTATAAATTTATTTTATTTAGTCTTGTGAGTTGGCTTTCAGTTTATTGTGAAAATCCATATAACATATATTATATGTAAAACAATATGTTAGCGTGTTTTTTTTGTTGTTGACTTTATCTCTTGGCGCATCTATTTTTCAAAACTAATCTTTTGAGTTTATAAATTTTATTTAGGAAATATAGGTGGTGTTTTATGGTGATAATAGAATTAGGTAAAGCATCTGTAGTGCTTAAGGACTGGAATATTTTAATGATTAAATCACCATCAGGTGGATTTTCTGAATTATTTGTAGGGTTTAGCGTGGGGGATGGCTTGGGGAGGGTAAGCACCGTAATTAAAAATTATGATGAAACTTCCAGAGAAGGCAGCACTTTTTCCGGTTCAACATATCGTTTGATTGGTGAACCCGGCTTGCCACATTCAGACGCAATTTACGTGCTTGAGCAAACAGTAGGGGCAGAATTTGTTCAGCGCGAATTATTCTCAAAACAAGGTAAAGGTATTGCGAAGTTTAGATATCCAATAGATTGATTAATGTCAATGATAACGAGTGAAGCAAGATTAATGATTTTGATCAAACCAGTATCTTTAGAAGATAAAAATGACATTTTCGAAATGTCTAGCAGTTTAGCGATGACGTTTGACGTAAGCAGTAACCATAAAATATCGGATTTTGTGCGGGTTTTAAAAGACAAAAGCACGATTTTTTTACTCTCAAAATATGAGGGTAAAACTGTCGGATATTTTTATGGGAATATACATTATGCCTTTTACGCTGCTAAAAATATTGCCTGGATCAAAGAGATCTTCGTAAAAAAAGGATATAGGAATATTGGTATAGCAACAGCTTTGATTAACCGCGCTGAGGCCATAGGAAAGCAACAGGAATGTGCGTTAATTTCAGTAGCCACCCGTCGTGCTGAAGGTCTGTATGTTGCCAATGGCTTTGAAAATTCAGCAAGTTATTTTTCGGAAATTGCTTTAGGAAATGTTAGTAATGGAATCAGATAAACTCATTTTAGTTGTGGATCTGGAAGCCACATGTTGGGACGGTCATGTCGAAGGAACCGATCGTAGACAGAGTGTTGAAGATATGGAAGTAATAGAGTTTGGATGCGTTGTCTGTAATGAAGCAGGCGAAGTTGTAGACTCAAGATCGTATTTTGTACGTCCACAATTACACCCGATATTGAGTGACTTTTGCATTAAACTCACATCTATTCATCAATCAGATGTTGAGAATGCACCATTTTATCCCGAAGTAATAAAAATGCTTAATGATTGGTTGATTCAATATCCTTTATCTGGTTGGGCCTCATGGGGGAATTATGATAAAAACCAACTGGGATCAGAATTGAATAGGCATGGTATAGCACCGAGTTTTTTGCGGTTACCCCATGTCAATTTGAAAAAAAGCTGGAATAAAGGGAAAAAGCATCTTCGCAATGCAGGCCCTAAGGTGGCACTTGAATACCATGATCTTGAATTCATTGGAAATTATCATCGTGCTATAGATGACGCACTGAATATTGCACGTTTATTGCCATTTATTAACCTAAATGCCCAGTGAGGTGGGCTTTTTTATCATTTAGGTCCAGAGATTTAACCGGATTAAGACATACATTTTTGCTTAATTATTAGTTTATTGTGTTGTTCAATTGCTAGTTTATTCTGCTGTTTACTAGTCTACCCAAGCAAGTCTTAACCAGACTTACGTGAAGAGACTTTATTTCCTCTTAACTTTATATAGAGTTCTTCTCTGTATATTGTGATCTCATCGGGCGCAGTTATACCTATTCGCACTTGTCTTTTTTTCCCATAACCGGTGACCTCCAAAATCTCTACAGTGACTTCATTACCAATATAAAGCTTCTGACCTACCTGTCTCTTCAGTTTCAACATCCTTGTTTCCTATCTTTCCGCAAATCACTTTGAGGGATGAGTAAAATTTTATTCATCCTCCGCGTGAGAGAGTCGTATACAAAATTCCTATTGATACTAGAGTGGTTATTCTCTATATTTTCTCTTCTCTATCTATTCTCATCATGCAATAAAATTATAAAGCTGATTATGCCTTCTGAAAGCATCAAATTATGGGACAGAGTTATTATATTAGTCGACATGAATTGTTTTTTTGCTCAGATTGAGCAACAAGACAATCCATTTTGGCGAAATCGTCCTATTGCAGTTACAAATGGAAAATTAGGAAGTACCATCATCACGTCTTCATATGAAGCTCGAGCGTTTGGTGTAAAAACCGGGATGCGGCTTAAAGAAGCGCGAGAGTTATGTCCAGACCTTATTCAAGCCCCTAGCCGACCCCACCGGTATGTGGAAAAGTCCACCCTAATTATGCAGGCACTTGAGAGGATCACGCCTGACTTAGAAATCTACTCTGTGGATGAAGCTTTCCTAGATGTCACCAAATGTCAGCATTTGTTCGGTACGCCAGAAAATATTGCTAAGTTGGTTAAAAAGACGGTCAGTGAAGCTTCTGGATTAACTTGCAGTGTGGGGGTAAGTGGCGACAAAACAACTGCTAAGTTTGCAGCTAAATTGAATAAGCCTGATGGGTTAACAGTCATAGCTCCATGGGAATCCGAAGCCAGGCTAGCCAATGAACTCGTCACTGAGCTGAGTGGTATTAGTAAAGGGATCGGCGGTTTTTTGAATAAGTTTGGCGTATACAAATGTGGTGATATGAAAAAGTTGCCAATAGGCATTTTAGCTAAACGCTTTGGTAACCCTGGTAGAAGGTTATGGTTAATGGCCCAGGGTAAAGATCCAGAACCTATAACCACGGTTGTTAAAGCTCCTAAAACGATCGGTCACGGCAAAGTAATGCCACCAGGAACTCGAGATTTGCGGACCGTCTTACTGTATTTACAGCATATGGCAGAAAAAGTGGGCACGCGATTACGTCGGAACAACTTTCAATCTAATCATTTTTACATTGGGATCAAGACCGAAAATGGCTGGCTTGGGACGAAAACAAAAATTGATTTCACCACTGATGACGGTCGAGTCATTTATGCGCTTGGTCGAAGCTTTATGATTAAACACTGGGCAAGCCATGAAGCCAGACAAGTACAAATAACGGCATTAGACCCTACCGAGTGCAGGCAACAGGATTTATTTTTTGATAATACCCATCAGAACAAACGTGAAAAAATCAATTTGGCGGTAGATAAAATTAATGAGCGTTATGGAGAATTTACTGTAGCCCCCATGCCTGTAATAAGTCGAAGCGAGATGCCTAATGTTATCGCACCAGCTTGGAAACCATCTGGCCATCGGAAAACAATTTAATGTGTGGAGGAGTACATTTTCTGTATGGGGAGGATTTTTTGCGGATGTATTTTCCCAATCCTAAAGCAATGCTGCCAGCCATTAAAAAGGATGGCACACTCGAGTTAATACCATGGGGGAGAAGACAAACTCAGGAAGGTAAACTCCCAATTACGGGGTGGGCAAAAATCGAATCGATTTATGCAGGAAAATGGGAGCGTTATTTCCCTAAACCTGTAAAAATTCCAGTCCTTTCTTTTATGGAAAAGGATTTCGAAGGTAATAGCCGCTGGTATGACTTACAGAAAGGTCAGTTCATTCAGGGGCTTGTCGCTAGAGAGGGTAACGAAAAACGTATCTATGTCGTAACGCTTGAACCCGAACTTGAAGACGCCCAAATTCATAGTCGATGGCCACGCGTAATTCAAAATGGGGAAAAAACACTCTTTGATAGATACAACACTAACGATTGAGTTTAACCGCTAATATTGAGTATGGAAATCTGACATTACGACTCGAATGAAATTGAATGTGTATATCGTATTTTATAGTGTTTATTTTGGCTAAACCCTTGAATCTATTTCAGTGTATAACATACATTATATGTTTATAATCAGTATGTTACAAAATTAATTTAATTTGACGTTTAAGTTTTTACATGATATTTCTTTTCAAAACTATTTGGAAAAGTTATGTCAGAAAACGCAGGTAATCATTTAGATGAGTATGGAGAAGGTCAACGCAGATCCCCAAGAACTCCCTCTCAATCTAGCGGCTTAGTACAAAAATCTCTTCCCAAGAGGGGCATGACATTAAGCGAAAGCTGTTTGGTTTTTGTGTTGAGCTCTCACGCAGATTGGACAGCTGACAACCCACAAAAAGAAGTTTTAAGTAATCAAGGTTACATACTAATTCAGCTTTTAATCAGGGTTGGTTGAAGTGGCCAACTTAAAAAAGCCTCTGAATGGTGAAAAGCGATTTCCCTCGCTCGATATCGATGCGAATATTTATGCGATATCGGACACACATGATGAAGAGCAGATTGAGGTGTTAGCAATACCTTCGAAAGTAGATTGTATCGTCCACGCTGGGGATGTCGTTCATCACGAAAAACTCTTCAAAAAATTAGACGGTTTTAGCTTGCCGGTGATTATTGTGTTGGGCAACCATGACCTCTGGCATCAAAACTTAGACTATAAAAACGTCATCGCAAAACTTAAAAAAATTGCGAAGAAGTACAAGAATATATTTTTGTTAGAAAACGAAAAGGTTGAACTGGGCCGTATTAGATTCATCGGCTCAACATTTTGGTATAACAGTTATTTTGGGCATCCTCGATTAGTATTGGAGGCGGCGCATAGATTAGCTGATTGTAATAACATCAATGCTGCAAGTTGGTGGAGGAACCCGCAGAACCTCTCGTTTGCTAAAAAGATGTATGAATGTCTGATTCATGAAGTACAAAGAGATGCTGGAGTCAGAGGTTTAAAAAGCCCATATGAAACGTTAGAACAGCTTCTTAGAAATAAAATGTTTCATCCACTAATTGCTTACCAATTAAATCATCAAGCTCTGGATTTTCTTACTGATGAGCTTCAAAAGCCTTTTGACGGAGCCACTTTTGTAGTAACTCATCACCCGCCAACAGGCGAACATTTGCGTCGCTTGCATTTTTATAATAGTGAACTGGATCCAAACGCCTGGGTAGATATCCCAATGATGGTTGGTTTTCCAAAGAGAATGCATCAGCACGCCATTGAACCCTTTGAGCTGGCAGCATATTCAAATCCATATGAAAATCTATTTGTTCGAAAAGAACGTATGCGTAAGAACAATAATAATTTCTGGTATGCGGATGGCCGATTAGGCTCAGTGGATATCTGGTTTTACGGTCACGTACACGATAATCAAGACCACGGTTTTCAGGGTACTCGTTTTATAAATAATGCCCGTCAAAGTCCCAATTGGTATGAAGATGATAATGTTTTTAACATTAACGATGGTCTTCAAGCGGATATTGATATAGCCGAAAGTTTTTCCTCATTTCGGATCCAGGAAATAATTAATAAACTCCTCGATTATCTTGATATGGAAGAAATTGAATCTATAAAAACCAAACAAATATTAGCGTTAATAGCTCTTCAGTTCAGCAATGCCTGTCATCAAGTTCATACAGAACTATTGTCTTTTAATACTACTTTTTCACGAATAACGGGCATTTCTGCTTTACCTCGCGAGTGTGATCTCATCTATCAAACTGCAACAGAGGTCAGACTTTTTGCTGTTAATGAATTATCCCCGCGATTACCAAACTTTACGTTGAAACAAAGCACGTTAAAGTCGGCAATCACACTTCTCGAAAATACTAAAATCTTTCTTCAGCTTAGAGAGTGGTGTGATTTACCAAGAAACTTTGAAACGTTGCGTAAAAAGCTCGATATCCAGGGAAGCAATTATCAGGATAGTCGTGTGAGTGAGCTTTTTCATAACCAAACAATTTTCGACTGGGTAATTGAAAAAAATCAAGAAGGGGATTTTATTGTCGGCAGAAGTATTGAACGGGGTGTCTGGACTAAACCAGAAAAGATTCTCTGTTTCGATACCTATAACAGGATTGGTCGAACTTACAAAAAGACGATGTTTCGGGTTCTAGGTGAGCCAATTCTAGAGCCTTACAAACTATGACTAGTTACTTACCATCGCCTCATGAAATGAGGTTACTTCCACTACTCATAAGGATACTTATGAAGCTTCAAGTCGCATCCGATTTACATTTACATAGAAATAAAACATTTGATTTTGAATCCAGTGATAGTGATATCTTGATATTAGCTGGCGATATCATGACCGGGACGCGAGGGATTGAATTTGCTGAAACTCTTGCGTATCAGCATAACAAACCTGTCATTTATATTGCAGGTAATCACGAATATTATATGCACAACTACACACAGCTGCAGGAATCACTTCGTGTTCAAGCTGGAAAATCTCAGAACGTTCATTTTCTTAATAATGATGTTTTTTATTATCAAGACATTCGATTTGTTGGGTCAACCCTTTGGACAGATTACAAGCTAGATGGAAGATTTGAACAGCAAGAAGTAATGCAATATGTAGGAAATGTTTTAAACGATCATAGATACATAAGTTTTGGTACCGAAGGATTATTTACCACTCAACACGCATTAATGCTTCATGACATCTCACGTAATTTTTTGAGAGAGGAGCTCAATAAGCGGTGGGATGGTAAAACCGTTGTCATTACGCATCATGCTCCAAGTTTAAAATGCGCTCATCCAAACTTTCAAATGGACCATGTAGCTGGTGCGTTTATTTCTGATTGTGAAGATCTAATAGAACTTGCTGATGTCTGGATATTCGGCCATACACATGCAAATGTAGATTTTCATATTGGCAAATGCCGCGTAATAAGCAATCAATTAGGTTATGAAAACGAGAGGGTGCCTGTAGCTTTTCGACCAGACCTTATCATTGAGGTCTGATATGAGTCAAAGCCAACAAGCTCAATGCTAACCATAATTTGGAGGTGGCCTAGTTATGAGTTCTGAACAAGAAATCACTCTGTTTCATTGGAATATTGTAGAACTGAGCGATGATTTAGCAATTTTTGTAGGTTTGCGAAATAGAACTCAGAGGCAAGGCTTGAGCTACCCGTATAACTGCTCGTGTAGGTTCAGCACTGCGATAAAGAGCTTTGATAATGGGAGTGGTAAGGGGACTACTTTATCTGGCCGCATTTATTATTGTCTTGGAACGGCGAGTGATCCCGATGGCCTTATCCGAAGAGCTGTCCATGAAGAAATGCGTGGAAGACCTTATCGTTTTCGCTATCAGTTTAGTATGCCTGATGCTTAGTGGGGGAGCAATAACGGCTAAAAAATGTTGTCTTTAATTAGGTGAAGTTAGATCTCGAATAATTAATTACGCTATTCCAAGACAATCCACCCTTATCGGAGTAAGTACATTCTGTCGGATGTCGGTAAAGCTTTTTTTAGGAAATTGCTGATAATTATCAAAACTAGATTTTGTATTAAACGCTTAAAGGGAGACTATAACGCCACTGTCACTTATATAATAACCAATGGATTCCTCCGAGACGATCATCATTAGGGCAGGTATTCCCTCAATTTGTAATGATGAAGATAGAAAGTTTAACTGCCCAATGTCATCCTTGCTTGGTAATGGGCCACATCCAGGTGGGTGTGAGTGCCACTCGCCCACATAAGTTACGATTCCTGTTGTTCGTTCGTGGCAATCGTCTAAAATTGATGTGTTCTCATATGCGCCCCGTGTGAAACTTGAGGGACTTTGCAAACTGTTGGTAGGTGCAGAGCATGCTTTAACTAGGGTTATCGATGCATCTTTTTGATCAACAATTCCAAATAATATCCCGCCCGTCTCGTTTGGAAGAGCTGAAACTCTGTGTTTCTTAGTATTTGATAGAAATCCATCGTCCCAGACTATTGTCCACTCATTTACTTGAATTGAGTGTGAGGGGAATATAGGAATATCATGGTGCACAATGCTTCCAGTTTCATCTATGTATTCCCAAACACTGCCCACAGCATTTGGATTAATTAAGTTTTTTCGGAGTTGTCGTGACAAGGTTGCTGCATGTATATGAATAAGTTCATCTGAAATTGACAGGGTAACTTCTCTGCAACCTGTCCCGATCCACTGTTGACTTACATGCCCGGCTAAATGAGATTTGCCCCAATTTGACATCAAAATTTCACGATAATATTGTGCCTCTAGACTGTTACAACGAATAGTCCTATTCTTGTTTTCAAGCAACATGACTGATGACATTCCAGAGGGGCTAATAAATACGCTGACAGTCCTTGGAAAGTCATCATCTGCTGAAATCGTTCGAGGAACATGCAGTGTTGTCGTTGCATCGATAAGAATTTCCGCTTCATTAATAGTTTTTTTTAGGTTTTTTTCCTCTGAGAGAACACTACTAATGAAGGCCTGATTTGTTTTCTCAAGATCTGAAGCATGGATATGATTGACAATGGCTTCAACGACAACAGACTTGGGATAGCCAATGTGTTGATGCACCGCTATATGGCGAGTAATATTATGAGGTTTTAATATATCATCATCGACATACGACCATTTCCCCCAACATTCTCTGTTCCAGATTTTTGCTAATAATCCTCCTAATGCACCAACACCGGCAATAACTCCTTTAGGTCCCTGATCACCGGCTGCAATATCTGAATATTCTCGGATTACTTGACTTGTAGGATAGCACTTTACATTTACTGGAAATAACGAAATGTAACGCCATTTATCAACATTATTTTGCGATAAATGATCGCGATACCACTTGTTTTGTTCCGGTGCTTTCAGCAAGACACCAAGACTTTCACCTAACACCCCAACATTAACGTCAATCATGAAACCTTGAGTTTCTGTTTTTTCTACGAGTCCATTTCGAATTCTAGGTATTCCTAGTAAGAGCATCACAAACTCTAATTTGTCAGCTTTAATCTCAATTCCTTCTGGCGACATCAAATTACTGATTGCATCTTTAAGTAAAGGAATTATGGGGCTTTTTCTTTTTATTAAAAGATCTTCTAAGGCACCTAAAGTATCTGGATAGCCCTCAACTGGGCCATTTTCAATTGGTTCTAGGATTACAGAAACAGAAAAGCATGAATGGGTAGGTGTTGATTCTCTACCATTAGCGTACTTAGCAACTAGAGTTGTATCACCCAAGCCATTATATTGAATTACATCAAAGAGTAATTTTTTTTGAAGAGTTTCTTCTGAGCTAAAATGGTCCTTGGGTAGAATGATATTAAAAGGAGTGTGAAAGAATAAATGTTCAATTGGCTGATCGTCTCGGTGAATAGTTTCTTCTGCAGTTGCTCTTAACCACCAAAATATGCGTTTTAGAAAGAGTTCAGGTGTCCAAGTACGTTCAACTGCAGTCCATGGTTCAATATACAAACAAAGTGATCTCGGATCACCTTTGGGTGTATGATTTTGATGGAGAGTGACTGGAAAATCACCTCTTAATGCTCTAACTTCCCAGCGAAAATGTGCTTCAGGGGAAAAAGTTAGTGCCAAGCGCTCAACTCGATTTATTCCAACCCCATTGTTAAGAGCGAATGAACCATCTGCGAAATCTGCAATGATAGTCTGTGTCTTGTGAATATTTTCTGCTCTTAATTGAATCACTTCACATGACGAATTATTTACACAGGCTTCAAGAAGTCTTTGAACTATTGGATTTAGTTCTTCATTGGAGACTTCAGATCCACCCCAATCAAAATGTTTTACCTCCATTAGCCGGCTCTAGGTGGAGATGTGGAGGTAATTGCAGCAGCAGCCGAGATGACTTGAGATCGTTTAAACCCGTTTCCAGTAGTCTCAAACTCTAATGGTGCAGGTTTTGACTTGGTTGGTTCTTCACCGGTGCACTTAAAAATGCCTGCAGAACCAAGTATCGAACGATATTCACGCTTAGCACGAATACATGGGGGATCGTTATCATCATCAGCTATTGGTTTGCTACTAGAAACAATGAAAGCTCCATTTTTTGCCTGTCCAAGAGCTTTCCTTGCTTTTTGAGATACTGTTGCCGCCTCACCATAATCAGACCAACTATCATGAGATAGGGCTCGCCAAGAGCAATGGTGTGGGGCTTGTAAGAGATCATATTCTACGTCTGCAAGCTGAAACTCATCTGCTATCATCTCCCATATATCAACCCCTGCATCACCACCTGTTAGGAAATTACATACACTTGAACCAAATTCCGAGCTTTTAATTGTAAAGTTAATAATGACGCTGGAATCATTTTTTGACAGTTGCTCCTCTGTCTCTTCATTTTGTTCACTGAATGGAGCAAGTAAAAGTGATGTTAAGTATTCCTTTGCCTGATCATTGACGCCATAAAACTCTTGTCCTTGCTGCACCAAAATAGGGGATAAGTCATCAGTTTTACCGTTCAGGTCTTTTCCCATGATAAGAATTTTATCTCCGTCTTTGACCGAGAACCCACTTTCCCTATTTACTTTTATCCTTCTCTTAGCTTCTTGGTTAAATGCTTTGGCATCACTGCACAGTGTGAGCTTATTTGACGCTCTTCGAAAAACCATTGGCGAAGACCAAATTTGACGGATAATGATTCTTTTTTCAATTTGAGGTTTTTGATCATCAGAATAACCAGACACAGGTCCTAACCAAAAGTGTTTTTCTAGACCTAAACAATGATCTTCATCAGGATGGCTCAAGAGCATTGCATCAACGTATGGACGGTTATTATCATCAGTCTTTAGCCTATCTCTTAATGACTTGGCAACATCAGGGGTTATCTCATTAGGATTATCAGCTGATTCACGGATCTTACAGTCAATCAGCAAACTTGTGCTCTCTGCATCAGTAAGTCGAATTAGTGACATGTCACCATTATCAACGGGAAAAAAAGTGATTTTTGCAGACATTTTTCGATCCTTTAGTTATTACTAATTACCAGCGTTAACCTTCACAAGATGAGACTAACCTTAATGCGTAACTTTCAGCTGCATCTTTCACCCACGTATCTGTAACGACAAAAGCCCACCAAAGAAGCATTATTACGGAAAAAGCTCCCATACCGATCTCTACGGAGTGCTCTTTAAGGTTAATGGAGCCGTAGTCCCGGAATAAAGTGCACGATATTAAGAAAATTGCTATAAGAGATGTAACGACGCCCAGCCATTTTATTCCTCTGACATTACGTCTGAAGCCATACAAAATATTTTCCTTAAATAACAGGCGATATTTTTTCTTGTCTCTGGTTTTTTCAAGTAACCATCTAATGGCAGAGTCATAGAATTTATCAGCATCAGCTAAATCCTTTTTCTCATCATCAACTGATGGTGCAGTCCAGCCAGTAATTTTTTCAGATAAATAATTGTGATATCGAGCTTTTGTATGTCTATCTATTGTGTCATCTGTATGTCGAAGCAGGATAGTTGATGGTTTTCCTTTCCATAACTTAAAGAGCCGTTTTTCTGTTTCCCTACCCCTATACCTTGAGTAATGGGCCAAGGCTGTGATTAGCCCGCATGTCACGAAAATTGAAAACACAGCAGCAGCAACGTTATAAAAGACAGGCACAACTATGTATAGTGCAAGGACTAGTGGGAGCACCGCCAAAAGTGCAGGGCGTACACGAGCCTCGAAACTATATTCATCAAATAGATCTGACAGCATTAATGCTCCTACCTCCTGAGGTTGAGACTAGTTTCTGGCAAATCTAGATCCTATTCCAAACATTGAAAGCCATCCATGGCAAATCTTGAAATAGGACATCATATCTAGGTTAAATACAGATTTAGAGGCTATCCATTTACATTTGACCCTCAACAATCCATCTTAAGCTATGTCCTTACGTTAACGAACCGAGGCTTTCAATATATAACTTTACTTTCAATTTTTTTCTAATTTACCTACAACAAACAAATAATTTGATACTTAGTTTAAGTATCACTATTTTTGAAATTAAATCTCATTTCTTTTGAGATAAAATTCGTTTTATTTGAGATCCAACGTTTAAAACAATCAATCCCATTTCAAACCGCCACCGGTTTGATATTCGGTGACCTTGGTTTCGAAGAAGTTTTTCTCCTTCCTCATATTGGCTTGTTCATCAAGCCAGGGCAGGGTGGCTTCAGCACCTGGGAAGGGTTCTTCGAAGCCAAGTTGTTTGGCACGACGATTCGCGGTGTAGCGGAATTGGCCGTGGTGGGCTTCTTTTGAGTAACCCAGGATTGGGTCACGCAGGATATAACCACCATAGGTTGCTTCGGCTGCATCAGCTTCTTCAAACATCTGCTGGATTTTCTTAGGATCCAGTTTGACGTTTTCTTCTTTGATGATTTGTTTACAAACACGAATACCGAAGGAGGCGTGCATGACTTCATCACGCATGATGTATTGCAGCTGTTCGCCAGTACCTTTCATCAGGCCACGACGTTGCAGGGCAAAGATCGGTGAGAAGCCGTTATAGAACCAGCTGCCTTCGAAAATGCCGGCGAAGAACGCATAGGACATGACGAAGTTTTCCAGTTCGTCTTTATCACGCAGGTCGATATCGCTACGCATAACGGTGTCCAGACGTTCATTGGCCAGTTTGATCTTTTGGTAAATCTCCGGCACTACGCGGTAGCGGTTGTAGATTTCACTTTGATCCAGACCAATGGTTTCGATGCAGTGCTGGTAGGTCCAGGTATGCAATGCTTCTTCATACACCTGACGTGCCTGATAAATCTGCAATTCCGGCGCAGTCATTTTTTCCATCACCGCCAGACCGATATTACGCATAGCGAGAATATCGGAGGTGGTCAGGTATGACAGCACGTTTTCATAGACATGACGTTCTTCCAGCGTCAGTTTATGACGGTAGTCGTGAACGTCCTGTGCCATGTTGATATCGAGTGGCGTCCAGTGGTTTTTGTTGGCGTTTAAGAAGTAATTCCACGCCCACGGATATTTGAATGGAGCAAGCTGATTGATATCAGCTTGTCCATTCACCACACGTTTGTCATCAGCATTAATAGCTTTGGCATTCGATGGCGGCAGTTCACTGACACTCGCCGAGGTTGGCTCGGGTGTGTCGAGTTCATTGGCCGCTTGCTGAGACACAGGAAGCAGGTCGTTGTCGACTTTGTCAGTTGCCGGTTTTTCGGCAAGTGGATCATCCCAGTTAAACATTATTGGCAAGCCTCGCAGTCTGGTTCCAAGATTGAACAGGCTTTCGGTGCATCAATACCTTCACCTGAAATAAAGTCATCTTCTTGTTTGGCAACCGGCTTTAACACGGGTGGTGCAGTCGGTTTAGCAGTTGTTGTTGTGGTTGGCGCGGTGCTGGTTTTCTCGGCACCGGTTGCGCCCATTGAACGCAGGTAATAAGTGGTTTTGAGGCCACGTACCCACGCCAGTTTGTATAGATTGTCCATTTTCTTACCGGATGGTTCCGCCATGTACAGGTTCAAGCTTTGTGCTTGATCCAGCCATTTTTGACGACGTGATGCGGCTTCAATCAACCAGCGCGCATCCATTTCAAATGCAGTGGTGTACAACGCTTTCAGTTCATCAGGTACACGGTCAATTGCCAGCAAGCTGCCGTCGTAGTATTTGAGGTCATTGATCATGACGTCATCCCACAAGCCGCGTGCTTTCAGATCTTCAACCATGTATGGGTTGATAACTGTGAACTCGCCGGACAGGTTCGATTTCACGAACAGGTTCTGATACGTCGGTTCAATTGACTGGCTGACACCACAGATGTTTGAAATCGTTGCTGTCGGTGCAATTGCCATGGTGTTGGAGTTACGCATGCCTTGACGTTTAACCTTGTCACGCAGTGCATCCCAATCCATGGTTTTGCTTTCGTCTTGTTGCAGATACTCACCACGTGCTTCTTTGAGGATCTTGATGGAATCAATCGGCAGAATGCCTTTGCTCCACAAGCTGCCTTCGTAAGATTTGTATTTGCCACGTTCTGCAGCCAAATCTGAAGACGCATCAATCGCGTAGTAGCTGACCGCTTCCATTGATTCATCGGCGAATTTCACCGCTTCTTCGGTGCTGTAAGGAATACGCAGTTTATATAACGCATCCTGGAAGCCCATGATGCCCAGACCGACAGGGCGGTGCAGCAGGTTGGAATGACGCGCTTGCGGCACACTGTAATAGTTATATTCAATAACGTTATCCAGCATACGCATCGCTGTTTTTACCGTGCGATTGAGTTTTTCTTTATCCAGTTTACCGTTGGCATCAATGTGCTGAACCATATTGATCGAACCGAGGTTACACACCGCGATTTCCTGATCAGACGTGTTCAGGGTGATTTCAGTACACAGGTTTGAGCTGTGAACCACACCGATATGTTGTTGTGGGCTACGCAGGTTACAAGGATCTTTAAAGGTAATCCAAGGGTGGCCGGTTTCAAACAACATGCCGAGCATTTTGCGCCACAGGTCAGTGGCAGGCATGGTTTTGAAGTTACGGATTTCACCACGTGCCGCTTTTTCTTCGTATTCAGCGTAGGCTTTTTCAAACGCCAGACCGGTCAAATCATGCAGATCTGGCACTTCTTCGGGTGAGAACAAGGTCCATTGACCTTCTTCAGCAACACGTTTCATGAACAAGTCAGGAATCCAGTTGGCCGTGTTCATATCGTGGGTACGACGACGATCATCACCGGTGTTTTTACGCAGATCCAGGAATTCTTCAACGTCGATGTGCCAGGTTTCAAGGTACGCACAGACTGCACCTTTACGTTTACCACCCTGGTTTACTGCAACGGCAGTGTCATTGGCCACTTTCAGGAACGGTACAACACCTTGTGATTTACCGTTGGTGCCTTTGATATGCGCACCCAGACCTCGGACGCGAGTCCAGTCATTACCCAGACCACCAGCATATTTAGACAGCAGAGCGTTATCACGCATCGCGCTGTAAATACCGCTCAGGTCATCCGGCACTGTTGTCAGGTAGCAAGAGGATAATTGTGGACGTAAAGTACCGGCGTTAAACAGAGTAGGCGTTGAGCTCATAAAGTCGAAAGACGACAGCAGGTTGTAGAACTCAATGGCGCGGGCTTCACGATCGATTTCATTAATGGCCAGACCCATTGCCACACGCATATAAAAGGCTTGTGGTAATTCAAAACGGGTGCCATCGCAGTGAATGAAGTAACGGTCATACAAAGTTTGCAGACCCAGGTAAGTAAAGCTGAAATCATTTTCTGGTTTCAGTGCACTACCCAGACGTTCCAGATCATATAACGCCAGTTCTGAATCAATCAGTTCGTTTTCAATAGCGGTTTTAATGTAAGTCTTGAAGTAATCTTTATATTGATCAGCCATTTCGCCTTGTGATGCCTGGCGTGGGCTTTGATAAACAAAGCTCAGAGCTTCACGACGGATGCTGTCCATCAGCAGGCGAGCAGCCAGGGTGCTGTAGGCAGGATCTTTTTCGATAAAGGTACGAGCAGACATGACCAGTGCTTTTTCGACGTCTTTTTCAGAAACACCGTCGAAGATATTGCGTTGGGTATCACGCAGGATGGCAGCGTTATCTACTTGAGCCAGACCTTCACAGGCTTCATCAATCAGGTTACGCAGGCGGTCGATGTCTAACGGCTGGCGAGTGCCGTCATTCAATGTGACATGCAGTTTGCTTTCATTGGCTGGTTGCGGGTGTTTACGTTCTTCTTCAGCACGTTTTTGAGATTGCTGTTCACGGTAAACCACATAGGAGCGGGCGACTTTATATTCACCGGCGCGCATCAAAGCAAGTTCAACCTGATCCTGAATATCTTCGATATGTACGGTGCCGCCATCATCCAGACGTCGCAGCAGATTTTCACTTACTTGACGGGTAAGTTCGGCAACGGTTTCATGAATACGTCGGCTATCTTTGGCTGCTTCACCTTCAACGGCTAAGAATGCCTTGGTCAACGCAACAGCAATTTTGCTGCTATTGAACTCAGTGACTTTGCCGTTACGACGAATAACTTTGTAACCGGTTTCAGAGGAGGGTTGGGTGTAGTGTTCTGCTTCGCTCGCCATAGTGATTTTCCCTGCATTGTGTGGTAAGACTTAAAAAACGGCAAACCACAACAAATTGTGGTCGCAACATGATTGAACCACAAGATAATGTGTTTTTAAAGACTTAGCAAGGGGATAAGTTGCACATAAATTGTGCATTAGATGTGGATAACTTTGGGATGATCAGGCGGTAACTAAGATGCCATGCGCGATCACCGAAATAGATCCAATTTGGTGAATAAAAAAAATATTTTTTTGTTTAAAGGCTGTTAGGTAAAAATTTGCTGGGCATTATTCCCAACGAGCCGGAAAAGACCGACTCGTTGGTTGAATAAGTGGACGGAAAAATCAAAATGTTTCACTGATGGAAATGGCTGATCCTTCCAGCAGGTCTTTGATCAAATCAATTTCTTCATGATCATCGGTTTGCACAATCACTGTCCAATGATTTTCATGACTGGCTTCAACTGTTTTGGTAATCAGGGGATCATGATCAGGCCGTATTGAGACAGCACCGGCGATCATCATGCCAAAGGTCAAACCGAAAAAGATAAAAACCAGATAAGTGAATAACGGACTGGACTGAGTCATTTCGGGGCCACTGATGACCAGGGCAGTTGCTATGATTAAACCGAGTATCATCCCAATAAGGCCCAACCAGCCATGTGATTTCACTATGGTTTTGGCAATACCATGACTTTCTGGTTCGATTTTTTTGCTGATATTGTTGTCTTCAGGTTTGACGATATTGATGACCGTAGGCGAAATACCATTATTGACGAGTTTTTGCTTCGCAGCATTCGCTGAGTCTTTATCTCCAAAAACTGCAGCAACTCGACCAGTATGTTTTTCATCTTGAATTTCTACTTCCATATTCTTTCCTCCTGAGATACATGAAACGTTATTTCATTCGGTAAATTCGTATACCAGACTATCGTTGTTATCCTGATAAAGAAAGTATCCCAATGCCAATAAATCTTCATGTGCTTACATAAAGCACTCTATAAAAGTGACAAGTCTCATCTTAAACAATTCATTTCTGACAATGCTTAACCTATGTTTAAGTAGGGTTATTTATCGAAATTCCAAAAAAATTGATCTTAATCATTTTTGTGTCGCACTTCCTATGATATTTGTAGTCAGTAAACAGGCCATTCATGGCTTTTGTAGCTGACCAAAAAACGGAGGCACCATGGAACTCGACCCGCTAATACTGTCACGAATTCAGTTTGCATTCGTGGTGTGTTTTCATGCCATATTCCCAGTCTTTACGATTGGTCTGGCAAGTTTCATCGCTGTATTGGAAGCGTTGTCATTTAAGACCGGTAATCCAATCTGGCAGCGATTGTCGAAGTTCTGGATTCAGGTATTTGCCGTGGTATTCGGGATGGGCGTGGTCTCCGGCATAGTGATGTCATTCCAGTTTGGTACCAACTGGAGTAACTTTTCCTACGCAACCGCCAATTTCCTCGGGCCAGTGCTCAGTTATGAGGTTGTGACAGCGTTCTTTCTGGAAGCAGCCTTTCTTGGTGTGCTGTTGTTTGGTCGCGATAAAGTCCCACAAGGCGTGCATTTATTTGCGGCCATCATGGTGGCCTTAGGTACCTTTATCTCTTCTTTCTGGATTCTCGCTGCTAATTCGTTAATGCATACACCAGATGGACTGGTACTTCGCGATGGGCTCTATTATGTGGCGTCCTGGCGCGACTCAATTTTCAATCCTTCCTTTGGTTACCGCTTTATGCATATGGCACTGGCGTCATTTTTGACGGCTTCATTTGTAGTCGCGGGGGTAACTGCCTGGTTCATCATGCAAAAACGGGAGTTGGAAGCCAATAAAAAAGCCCTTTCAATTTCCTTGTGGTTGATTCTGATTCTGGCGCCTGCACAAGTGTTGGTGGGGGATTTCCATGGCTTGAATACCTTGAAACACCAGCCAATGAAAGTCGCGGCGATGGAAGGTAACTGGGAGACCGGAACCGGTGTGCCCTTGTTGCTCTTTGCCTTGCCGGATCAGGAGAATCAGCAGAATCTTTTTGAAATAAAAGTTCCCAAACTGGCCAGCTTTATCCTGACCCATGATTGGGATGGCGAAGTGCCCGGATTAAATGAAGTGGCACCCGACAAACAGCCACCGGTATTTATTGTGTTCTGGGCCTTTAGGGTCATGGTAGCAATGGGAATGTTGATGGTATTGTTTGGCCTGGCAGGACTCTGGTTACGCAGAGGCGGGCGCTACCTGGAAAACAGAACCTTCCTCAATGGCTTGCGGGTGATGAGTCTGTCACCGTTTATTGCCGTGTTATCGGGCTGGATCGTGACCGAAACTGGTCGGGCACCGTGGTTGATATATGAACAGATGACTCACGCGCAAGGGTTAACCCCTTCATTAACTGGAGGTATGGCTTTGTTTACGCTGATTGGTTATATCGCAGTGTATGCCATGGTGTTCAGTGCTGGGGTGTTTTATCTGATGACAGTATTTCGCGGCGGACTGGAAACGGCCAACGCTGAACATGTTGATTCAGATGTTGAAAAAGCTCAACGGCCAATATCTGCTGCCAATGCCAATTTAGAAGGAGGTCTGTGATGGATCAGCCATTCGATTTAGTAGTTATCTGGGCCGGAATTATTGGCTTTGCGGTAATGATGTATGTATTGATGGATGGATTTGATCTGGGGCAGGGCATTTTGTATCCCTTCGCCCCGGATGATCATTCACGCGACATTATGATGAACTCAGTGGCACCGGTATGGGATGGCAATGAAACCTGGCTGGTGTTAGGCGGTGCGGGATTACTGGCGGCCTTTCCACTGGTTTATTCGGTGTTTCTGCCTGCTTTATATATAGGCGTGTTTTTGATGTTGGCAGGCTTAATTTTCCGTGGCGTTGCGTTTGAATTTCGTTTTAAGGCGAATACCACCAAATACTTATGGGATTGGGCCTTTGCCGGTGGTTCGTTTGTGGCAGCATTTGCACAGGGAGCAGTGGTCGGGGCCTATGTTCAGGGGTTTGAAACCAGTAACTTTGTGTATGTCGGTGGCGCATTAGACTGGTTAACGCCCTTTACTGTTATTACTGGCTTAGGTCTGGTCGCAGGTTATGCCCTATTGGGCAGCACTTGGCTGATTATGAAAACGGAAGGTGAACTGCAACAGTGGGCTTATAAAATCACTCCCATTTTGCTTATAGCCGTATTGGCGGTGTTTGGTGTTGTCAGCTTATACACACCGTTTGTTGATCAAGGCGTACTCAACCGGTGGTTTAATGGCGTGTCAATCATCTGGTTATTGCCAATATTAGCGCTTTACTGTGCTTTTCTGGTATTTCGTTCTGTTAAAAAACAACAGGAAGGCATGCCGTTTGTGGCGACCATGGGGTTGTTTTTATTCACCTATCTCGGCCTGCTCGCCAGTAAATGGCCTTATCTGGTGCCACCCGATTACACGCTATGGGATGCAGCCTCGGCCTATGAATCACAACTGTTCCTGTTGCTGGGGTTCCTGTTTGTGATTCCGTTTGTACTGGGCTATATCGCCTGGTCATACTATATTTTCCGTGGCAAGGTGAAAGGTGGTTATCACTAATTCCTAGTCACGACCGCCCAGACAAATTGCTTCCAACACGACGCAAAAGCTGAAATTTAGGTACTCTACCTAAGCAGGTACCAACGTTGTTGGAGGCAGTTGGTCTTAATACCCTGCGGAATGCGTCTGTAAATATAGCGTTCGAAGACATACGCGCACGCGCCTTTATCAGGCGTATTTTCAGTTATTGAATAGGCGGCTATGAAAGATCAACAGGCCCTGAATAAAGCCGGACGTTTCTTACTAAAACAGCTTACTCAAAAGCAGCGAAGCCGATTGCTTCTGGCTGTTTTTATGGGCGTGTTGGCAACCGTTGCAATGATTATGCAATGGTATGCCCTGGCACAACTGACCTATGATTTAATCATCCAGCAACAACCACTCATTGAGCAATCCATGTTGATTTTGCTGATGGTACTGAGTCTTATTTTACGATCGGTACTGATCAGAGCTCAGGAGCATTACTCTCAACTGGCCAGTCTGCATGCCCGAGAATTTTTACGCGAGCAGGTCCTCAGTGGTTGGCGACAAACCAGTGCGTTAATCCATAGTCAACGCTCTCCTGGTGCAGCGGCCAGCCAGTTGATTGAAGATGTTGAGTCAATGGATGGCTATTTCGCCAGATTCTGGCCGCAACAATTGCTGGCAGTGCTGACACCACTGTTGATTTTAATAGTGGTGTTTTATTACAACTGGCTAGCCGCACTGTTTTTACTGGTGGCGGCACCGTTAATTCCGTTATTTATGATGCTGATAGGCTGGGGAGCTGAAGCGGTCAATCAACGCTTTTTTTACCAACGCCAGCGTCTGGCCGGACATTTTCTGGATCGCGTCAAACATCTCACGACGTTAAAACTGTTTGCAGCAGAGAATGAGGCTTTATCAGAAGTCGAAGAGAGGAGTCAGGATTATCGTCAGGTCGTGATGAAAACCCTGAAGCTGGCCTTTCTCTCATCTGCCGTTCTGGAGTTCTTTACCAGCGTCGCCATTGCCAGTATTGCCATCTATATAGGTTTTGCTCTGTTTGGCTCCATCACCTGGGGCCCGGCGGCAGATATCACATTATTCAGCGGTTTATTTATTCTGTTGCTGGCCCCCGAGTTTTTTCAGCCCTTACGAAATCTATCCCAGTTCTATCATGACCGTGCCGCGGCAATGGCAGCCGCCTCACATATTGCGAAACATTTACCAGACGACGCTACTAAGTCTCCAGCAGAGGATGTTTTTGAGCTCACTGCAGACGATTCCTCTTCAATATTAATTGCCACCGATCTGGGTATCGGTTATCACCCTGGCAAAGTTCTTCAAGACCCTATCAATCTTAAGTTGAGCAAAGGGCAGTGTCTGGTGATTAACGGTCCATCCGGCTGCGGTAAGACCACGTTATTGCATACCTTGGCAGGTTATCTGTCGCCCTTATCCGGCAAAGTGCTGTTAAATAACCAGCCGATGGGGAAAGAAGCGATTCGTTATCTGCCTCAAAAACCTTGGATCATTAATGGCAGTTGGGCAGAGAACCTTGCCGTACTGGCACCAGATGCAACCGAAAAGGAAATGCAAAAGGTTTTAAATCAGTTAGGTTTGGAAAGTTTAATTGCATATAGAAACAATGATTTAGACAGTCAACTTAATGAACATGGTGAAGGCCTGTCAGGAGGGCAACTCCAACGTCTGGCACTGGCAAGAGTGTTACTTTCACCGGCACCGTTGGTATTGCTGGATGAACCTACAGCCAGCCTGGATGCTGAAAGTCGTCAATACGTTCTGGCGACCCTTGCTGCATTAAAACCGCAGTGTATTTTAGTAATTTCCAGCCATGATGCCGAAGTCTTGGCACTAGCCGATCATCAGTTACAGTTTGCCGGTCGGGAGAATGACTAACGATGTCTAGCCATTCTCAAAATAGTGTTGCGCCACTGAAGTTCTGGTTAATCAAAGTTCTGCAAAACCAGAAAAAGCGCTTAATCATCTCTTTACTGCTGGCTTTATTAACGGCTATTTCCGCCATGGGGTTACTAGCGTTGTCCGGCTGGCTGATTACGGCTACGGCCATCACCGGTCTGGCAATTACCGCAGGCACTGCCGTCTTGTTGGATATCTACCGACCTGGTGGAGGCATTCGTTTTTTTGCCTTAAGTCGAACTGTGGGACGGTATTTTGAACGGTTGCATAGTCACGATATGGTGTTAAGAGTGATTGCCGGGTTTCGAATAACCCTGTTTACCGGCCTGATGGACTTGCCGGTTCAGCAACTGCGAAATACTCAGGATAGTGAATGGCTGAGTAGGTTAACTGCGGATCTGGATAATCTCGACAGCCTGTTATTAAAGTTACTGTTACCCCCAATGGTTGTGTTATCCAGTGTTCTGTTGCTTGCTGTGTTTATCAGTTTTTTCTGGTTCACACTGGGGGCTACTTTCGGGATTATCACGCTGTTGTTGGGGAGTATTTATTTCAGCTTTTTTACTCGGAAAACATCGCAGATAAGCAGCGATTATGCCCGGCAGATCAATCAGGCTCGCTCACAAACCATAGAGCATCTTCAGGGACAGCTGGAACTTCAGGCAGCACATCTGCAAAGGGCGGATCAAGCAAGATTGGTCAGTTCGCTAAGTGAGATTGGCGAGTCACAGCTAAAACTGAATCGACACATCGCCAACGCACAGTTAATAGTAAATATCTGCCATGGTCTGTTGGTCATCGCCGTGGCTATTGCAGCGTTATTTGCTTACCAGAATCAGCTTGTCAGTGGACCGGTTGCCGTCATGTTGTTTCTGGCGGTGTTTGGATTGGGTGAGTTACTGTTAAACCTGCCAGGCCAGCTGGGGCAGTGGGGCAGAACACGCTATGCCGCTGAAAAGCTGCAACCCCTGGCAGAGCATGCATCTTCAGAGAAATCGACGCTGGCAGAGCTTGAACGATTGTCGATGATGGTGGCAGATCACCCCAAAGTTATCAGTAGCATAGACACCGCTTTTGCTTTTGAACTTAATCCATCTGAATGTCTGTTAATCAGTGGCCGTTCTGGAAGCGGCAAGTCGACAATAGCCAATATAATGGCAGGCCTTGAAATACCAGACTCATTTATAACGCCATATCAGTTGTTGATAAACGGCATTCCATTGCGAATCGACCAAACACAAGCTTGGCATAAGCAGATTGGCTATCTGACTCAGCAAAACAGCATCATCGCCGCGACGTTATATAGCAATCTGACACTGGGGCTGGATGAAGTCGACGAACAACAACTTTGGAAGGCACTGACTTTAGTCGAGTTGGATGATTGGGCCAAACAACTGCCAGCTGGATTACACAGCTGGTTGGGTGATACCGGAAGCCAACTATCAGGTGGTCAGGCCCGAAGGATCTGTCTGGCAAGACTTTTATTAAAAGAGTCGAAACTGATCTTGCTGGATGAGCCATTTAACGGCATTGATGTAGAGATGGCAGAACGCATCTGGCAGTGTTTGTATCCGCAATGGCAGGATAAAATGCTTATCGTGCTGATGCATGAAAGGCCAGCGTTTTTCCCAGCAGTTGATAATAAGCAAATGTTTGAAATCAATCTGGATTAAAGATAATCGGTTATCCATAAAAATTTTAACTGGCGCACACTTTTGTCATTCCATGTCGATTGAGCGTTGCCTGTGTCTTTGCTCTTGAATTACTATTTCTGGTAATTGAAAGGACTTCAAGAAGAAAAAAATGGAATTTCGTCATGGAAGACGAGCACCCTATCTTCGGGTAGGGGCGTTTGTTATATGGAATTTATTTTCTCTAGCAGCTTATGCTGGTGCTACGGTTATCGATCGTGCCGCACAAGAGCAACTGCTACAGCAAGAGCGCGAGCGTCAGCTTCGCGAGCAACAGGAAATCTCTCCTGATGTACGAATACCAAATCCAGCTTCTCCGCCAGAGCTCCTCGTTTATCCAGACAGTGAATCTCCCTGTTTTTCTATCACCAATGTCTCACTGATTGGAGAAAGCGCTGCAGAATTTCAGTTTGCTTTATCTGCCGTAACGGATGGCAATGATTCCGCCATAGGAGGTTGCCTTGGGGCACAAGGCATTAATGTCGCAATGAGCCGTATTCAAAATGCCATTATTGCGCGGGGCTTTGTAACTACCCGGGTGCTGGCAGCTCCACAGGATATTAAATCCGGTTTATTACAACTTACGGTGATACCCGGCAGAGTCAGGAAGGTTCACTTTGCTGAAGGCGTATCTGCAAGAGCGACCAGATGGAATGCGATCCCTGTTCAACGCGGAGACATTCTGAATCTGCGGGATATTGAGCAAGGTCTGGAGAATTTTAAACGAGTACCCACTACTGAAGTCGATATCCAGATAGAGCCGGCAGAAGGGCCAGATGCTGTGCCTGGTGAAAGTGATGTGGTGATTCAATATCAGCAGCGTTTTCCATTTCGACTGACTATCAGCGCTGATGATGCCGGGTTCGATTCCACCGGAAAATATCAGGCTGGCGTTACCTTGTCTGGTGACAATTTACTGATGCTCAATGACTTGTTCTACGTCAATTCCAACCATGATCTGGGTGGGGGCGAATCAGGCAAACGTGGATCTGACGGCCAGACTATTCATTATTCGTTTCCCGTTGGTTACTGGTTATTCGGCTTGAACACTTCCAACTATGACTATCATCAAGTGGTGTCCGGTATTAATCAATCCTACACCTACAGTGGTCACAGCCAAAACTCGGATATCAAGGCCAGTCGTCTCATATATCGCAATGCTATCAATAAAACCTATCTTTCATTTCGCGGGTTCTTCAGAAAATCCTCTAACTACATAAACGATACAGAAATTGAAGTGCAAAGACGCCGTACCGCGGGCTGGGAGTTCGGTTTCCGTCAAACCTGGTATTTAGGACAATCGCTGCTGGATTACAAATTAGCTTACAAGCGGGGGACTGGAGCAATGAATGCTCTCAAGGCGCCTGAAGAAACCTTTGATGAAGGGACTTCACGTATGGAAATACTGACGGCTGACCTCGGTTTCGACTTGCCATTTTCTGTTAAAGCTCCATGGGGTGAGCAGGCTCTGCGTTACTCAACCCAATTTCGTGGCCAATATAATTTCACACCATTAACACCACAGGATCGCCTGTCTATCGGTAATCGTTACACCGTTCGGGGCTTTGACGGTCAATGGAATTTAAGTGCGGATAACGGCTGGTTCTTACGTAATGACCTAAGCGCATTGATCGGCAATACGGGGCAGGCAGTTTACTGGGGGCTGGACTATGGCGAAGTCGGCGGTCAATCCAGTGAGCTTTTACTAGGTAGGCAGCTGGCAGGAATCGTAATGGGGTTAAGAGGGGTCTTTGGCGGATTTAGTTATGACGTGTTTATGGGAAAAGCACTTAAAAAGCCCAGAGGGTTTGAAACAGCTAGTACGGCAACAGGTTTCAATTTGAACCTGACCTTTTGATTTATGTTTCGTTGAATCATCTGAGATAAGGGATTAACAAGATGAACAAAAATAAATTCAGGGTGGTGTTTAACAGAGCACGCGGTTTGATGATGGTGGTTGCAGAAAACGTCGGATGTCACTCTTCGGGAAGTAACCCTATCGTACCAACAACACCTTGCGCTATGGTCCTCGCCACTCTGCGCCCATTGATTTTCTCAATGCTTGTCATCAGTAGTCTGGTAATAATGACAAGCCCAACCTATGCAGACATCATTGCCGATCCAAATGCCCCAGCCAATCAGCAACCGATTGTTAATGAAACAGCAAATGGCTTGCCACTGGTCAATATTCAGACCCCCAGTGCTGCAGGTGTCTCACGTAACACCTATCGCCAGTTCGATGTAAAGTCGAAAGGCGCTATCCTCAATAACAGCAATAAAAATACCCAAACCCAACTTGGCGGCTGGGTTCAAGGCAATCCCTACCTTGCCGGGGGCACAGCTAAAGTAATATTGAATGAAGTTAACAGTCAAAATCCGAGTTTACTGAACGGTTATATTGAAGTGGCCGGTAGTCGCGCTCAGGTTGTTATTGCCAATCCGGCAGGTATCAGCTGCAGTGGTTGTGGCTTTATCAATGCGAATCGCGCCACGCTGACGACGGGGAAACCCATCCTGAATAATGGCAATCTGCTTGGTTATCGCGTCGGTGGCGGGAAGATTAACTTTTTAGGGAATGGACTCGATACTTCACAAACTAACTTTACCGACGTGATTTCACGCGCAGTGGATGTGAACGCCGGTATATGGGCTAACAGTCTTAACATTACTACGGGTACGAACCAGGTCAATGTCGATAGTAATGGTCATCAGACCGACGTAAGCAGTATTGCTCCTGATGCAGGAACTGCTGTCCCTGCTTTTGCAGTTGACGTTGCTGCCTTGGGAGGCATGTATGCAGGCAAAATTCACATGGTTGGGACAGAAGCTGGTGTGGGAGTAAATAACGCCAGCGATATTGGCGCAAGCGTTGGCAGTGTCAGTATCACTGCCGACGGGGTGCTGCAAAATACAGGCGCTATCAGTGCTAAAAGCAATATCCAGTTGGATGTCGCAGGTCTGGAAAGTGATGGCAGCGTTACAGCAGATGGTGACATTAGCATCAACCTGGCTTCTGATTATATTCACACCAGTGAGCTGCAAGCAGGCGCTAATCTTAACTTACATACCAGTGGTGATATCACCAATCAATCGACCATAATTGCAAGTCAATCGCTACACCTTAGCGCCAACAACATCGACAATACGGTGAATGGGGAGATAGCTGGCCTTGATACTAATATTACCGCCGCTGACACGATCACAAACAACGGCATGATTGATGGCGTAAATACACTGATCAACGCAGACAATCTGTTTAACAGTCAAACCGGTAGCATCTTTGGCGATCAAATCGGCATTCAAGTCGCCCAACTTGGCAATGATGCAGGGGCTGTGATCGCCGCCCGTGATCAGCTTGATATCGGTGCTGTGAGCATCGAAAATCGCAATGATAGTTTGATATTCAGTGCAGTCGATCTGGCAATTGCTGGTAGTCTGGATGGGGCTAATCAAGCTATTGGAGCAGCAGATTCACTCATCAATGAAGGTGCGACTATCGAGGCATTAGGTAATGCAGCTTTGACCATAGCTAATTTACAAAACTTGAATGCCGAACTCATTACCGAAGTTGTTCAAACTGGAAGCGGTAGTTTTGATCGATTTACACCACGAGGGGCGAGTGTCATTTATGAAACCTCTAACTATTCTGGAGCCCATATTGGTAACGTTCATGTTGAATGGCGTTCAGCAGGGTCATACACATTCCGCGAATACACACGCTATTTAGGTACAAAAAGATTCTACGAAACACAAATCGTATCCTCAGCTCCTGGTCAGATTCTCTCGGGTGGCGATATGTTTATCAGCGGCTCCGTGATTAATAGTGATAGCCAAATCATCGCGGGTGGCAACCTTGATGTTACTGGCGCCTCAGTACAAAACCTGAATTCAGAAGGCCGGACCACCACAAGCTATAGCGGCACGGCTTATTATTACGATTGGGACGGCAACGACAATGATTACGATGTTGATGTTATAGGCCCTTACAATCCAGCCAACCAAGTCGTGACGTATAACCTTGCCACTACACAATTGGATGGTAATACCGTTCCAGCGGGCAGTGGCACTACAGTTAGCTCGGCGGCATTACCGATTGTCACCAGCAACTTATTTCAACCCGCCCCTAATGTTGCAGCAGATTATCTGATTGAAACCAATCCACGCTTTGCCAATTATCGCTCTTGGTTAAGTTCTGACTACATGTTGCAGCAGCTGACATTCGACCCTGCAACGACTCAAAAACGTTTGGGCGATGGTTTCTATGAACAACGTCTGGTGCGTGAACAAATAGCCCAACTAACAGGCCGTCGATTCCTTGATGGACACGCTACTGATGAAGCGCAATATCAGGCGTTGATGACATCGGCCCTCACACAAGTCAGTGATTTACAGCTTATTCCGGGTGTGGCACTTTCAGCCGAGCAGATGGCTCAGCTCACCAGCGATATTGTCTGGCTGGTTGAGCAAACAGTCACGCTCCCTGATGGAACAGTTACTCAAGCCTTGGCACCTCAGGTGTATATAAGGCCACAGACAGAGGACATGCAGCCGACCACCGGTTTGATGGCAGGCAACACGGTCACCATGAATCTCACTGCGAATGTGACCAATGAGGGGACGATTGCAGGTCGCGACATAGTGGAGCTGAATGCTGACAATATCAATAATCTGGGCGGTCAGATTGTGGCTGATTCGACGTTATTAAAAGCCAAAAATGATATCAACAACATTGGCGGTCAAGTCATAGCAGGAGATGCCATGCTGTTGGATGCTGACAATGACATTAACCTTCGAAGCACAACACAAAGCAGCAAACAAAGAGAAGGCGCCAGCAGTTTTAGTCGTACAAATATAGATCGTGTTGCCGGACTGTATCTCAGCAATCCCGATGCCATTCTTGTTGCATCAGCAGGTAATGACGTTAACTTGATGGCTGCCAGTATCGTTAATCAGGGTGAAGGGGGCATCACACAAATTAACGCTGAAGAAAACATCAATCTTGGCACAGTGCAGATTGCCGAACAGAACAGCAGCATTCGTAATGCGAAAAACTATGTAAAACATGGCGGCACGCAGGAGATTGGCAGCGATATTCAAACAACGGGCGATATTAGCTTCAATGCAGGCAATGACGTTAATGCAACTGCCGCTAGCATTACCAGTGAAGCTGGCGCAATCAATGTCACTGCTATGCAAGATATCAACATCATCGAAGGCCGTGAAACCAGCAACTTCGATACGGCACGTAAGGTAAAACGAAGCAGCACCTTCAGCAGTAAAACCAAGATTCAACGAGATGTGTTTAAAGCAGACAACAGCATCAGTAGCACCATTAGTGGTGATACCGTTATGTTAGAAGCTGGTAACGATCTGAACATCCGTGGCAGCAATATCATCAGTGATAATGGCACCGTATTAAACGCTGGAGATAACGTGAATATCACTGCTGCCAAGGATACAGCTTACGAATTTCATATGCGTAAAACCAAAACGAGTGGCCTAAGTACCAGTGGTGCCAGTGTCACCCTGGGTTCCAGCTCACTGAATACAACCCAGACTCACAATAGTACAAATCAAACTGGCAGCACCGTGGGAAGTGTTGAAGGTGATGTGGCAATAGAAGCAGGCAAGCGCTACACCCAAAAAGCCAGTGAGGTTCTAGCCCCGCAAGGCAATATCGATATCAGCGCCCAACAGGTGAATATCCTTGCCGGGCAAAATACCCGTGATACAACCCATGAAACTAAATTCAAACAAAGTGGCTTAACGCTTGCCGTTCAAAGCAGTGCATTTAACCTTGCACAAAATGTTGTAGATACCACACAGCACACTTTAAAAAGCGAAGGTAGTCGAAACAAAGCGTTGAACGCACTACAAACTTATGCCAATAGCGCAACACTCATGGAACAAGGCGGTGCAGCCATTGATGCCATCAATGCGGGCGAGATTAAGGATGCAGCTTCTTCGGCAGGCATCAAATTGAGTATTAGTGTTGGTAGCAGCAACAGTGAAAGCTCTAGCAGCTCTAGCCTAACTTATAACCAAGGCAGTTTAGTGAAGGCCGGTGGTGATGTCAGTATCAAAGCAACTCAGGATGACTTAACTATAGTGGGGAGTCATATTGCAGCAGATAAAAATGTCACCCTCGATGCTTCACGAAACATCAACTTGATCGCCAGTGCCGATAAAGAAACCAATCAAAGTAAAAACAAATCCAGTAGTGCCAGTATTGGAGTTTCTATTGGAATCGGCGGTGAGGGAACAGGTTTAAGCCTCGATCTGGCAGCCAGCCGAGGTAAAGGAAAAGCCAATAGTGACAGTCTGACTTACAACAATACACAGGTTTCTGCTGGAGAAACACTTGCTCTGAATTCTGGCAACGACACAAATTTAATAGGTGCCAATGTTAGCGGAAAACGAGTGATTGCCGATGTTGCGGGAGATCTTAACATTGAAAGTGTGCAGGATACCGCGACCAGCAAGGCTAAACAAAGCAACACTGGTATAAGCATCAGCATACCCATCGGAGCTGGTATTGCTGGCGGCAGCATTAGCAATAGCAAACAAAAAAGTAACAGCAATTACGCGAGTGTTTATGAGCAAAGTGGTATCAAAGCGGGAGGAGAAGGATTTGATATCATCGTCGCTGGTAACACAGATCTTAAGGGCGCAGTGATGGAAAGCGCTGCCTCTTCAGACAAAAACCAACTCATTACCAGTACTTTGACTGTAAATGATATCCAAAACCATATGGATGCTGAGGCCAGCTCTCAAGGTCTAACACTCAGCAGTGACATGCTAACCAGTAAATATGCTGCCGCTAAGGGGCTTGCTAGCAATTTACAGAATCATGGCGAAGCAGATATTAAGGACAGCAGCACAACACTGAGTGCGATAAGTCCGGCTAGCATCACAATTACCGACGAAGCCGCCCAAATAGAATTAACGGATAAAAATACTGAAGAAACCCTTGCATCATTAAATCGAGATACCTCAGATACAAATCGCGTTCTGGAAAGACCGGATATGGAGGTTTTACAAGAAAAAGCACAGCAGGAACAAGCGGATAAACTGCTACTTTCTGCAACGATTTCAACATTTACTGATGAAGCATTTAAAAAAATGTTTTTGGCCAAAGCTAAAGTTTTTGAAGTTGAAAGGGATGATGAAGGAAATGTTGTTCGAGACAGTGAAGGCAAACCCATATTGCACGAAATAGATGAGGCTGAAAAATTCAAATTAAAATCAACTGGAGAAAACAAGAAGCTTAATGTATTTACTAATGGTCTTTTTAACGATGAATCGGCAGCTGGAGCTTATTCCGTTCAAATGGCCGAGGCACCAGTTGGCGAGAAGGTTTATCTGGTCCATTTTCCAGACACAAATAATTTTCTTTCAGAACTGCTTGTAGCGGGGTATCAGAAAGGTTTAGAAAGTGCTGCATTGGGAAACACTAATGCTACACAAGAAATTATAAATCTGTCCCAAATATATGGGCAGGACGGACTTAATTTGACTGGTCATAGTCGTGGATCGATGACGATTGGTAATGCTATGGAAACACTTCAAACCATGGGCTTAGTTGAGCCCCTTAGTAATACAAACATAAAGTTTGTGGGACCAGCATATTCTGCTCAAGAGGCAGCTAACTCCTTAGATACTTTAAGCGGCGGCAACCAGACTTCAGTTGAGTTACAAAATCATATGGCGGATTTTGTGGGAAGATTAATAGGCGGTAATCAAACCACTTATGGGGAAGTCCCTGAAGGAAGTAATTTAATAAAAGAATGGATCAACATATTTGGACAGTCAACTTCCGCCCATGGTTGTTATGGTGTTGGAAGCAGGGCCTGCATAAAACAATATGGAGCACCATCTTCGATAAACATCCCGGCTACTACAACAATAGGAACGCAATAATGTTGAAGAATACCTTGCTTGTTTTGTTCTTTTTACTAGTTGGTTGTACTCAGTACAGTATTCGCAATATTGATAAGCCACCACCGGAAGATTATCAAATGTGGAAAAAATCTAATAAGTCACAGCTTGATGTAAAAAAAGCATTATTGGAGTGTGGTGCTATAGCTCCTAGCACTCTGGGTTGGCCTTATAGAAAAGCATATGAGAAAACTGGTGTTATTGAAGAAGATGAACAATTTAATCATGGTTTTTTAGTGGATAAGTGCATGATAAAAGCGGGCTTTATTCAGCAAAATACAAATTGGACGCTTAATGAGGCATGTACTGACACACGCTATCGTAACTACCCCGCCTGTCAACCAAACGCTGTCATCCCATCACCATCTGTAGAGAGGCGGATAAATAGTTGGTATTGCAAAGTAAAAAGTGATTATAACTACTGCCTAACTCATGCACTTGCGCCCAAGCTTTGTAGTCGTGAGAAAACAAAAAATCCTCCACCTGAATGTTTAGCAGATGACTGACATCAGTATGTACTTATCAAAAAGGATTTCTACCCAAGAACGTAATTAACACCCTAGTTAAATTATTTTGATTTAAGGATGAATCATGAAAAAAAACATTCTAAGACTGACTCTTTTCACCCTGCTTTTTAGCCTTGTTACTGGCTGTTACACATCTACTAAATTATCTGCCCAAAAACGTCCAAACCCTTATTCAGATCAGATGAGATCAATCATGGAAATTACTGATTCAACTGATCTGTATTTTCTTGAAGTACCCAGCCCAGGCAACTTGATTTCAGAAAAACTCATGCTGGCAACGTTCGAAATGGGCCAGTCAACGGTGGCGATAGACCAACTTGTTCAATTACTTTCCTCAGGTACAGAGCTTTCAGTGGGTATTTTAGGTAAAAGTCAGGCACTCAATGTTGCAACGGTAAAAAGTGCGTTGATAAAAACCAAAGACAAGCCAGTTTCTGCAACTACTATCTTTTTGGTGGCTAATAAAAAACAGCAGGAAATATTAGGCAATGTGAATCCCCATCAAGACATTAATTTGGTCTACGTCGATAAGGAATTGCTGCCAGAAGTCTCTTCTTCATGGCGCTCAACAGACCACACCGAAGAATATCCCGATAGAGCAACACAACTGCAACGGGATGTGCAAAATCAGAGTAATCACGAGATAAGTGATCTGTTGCGTAACACCTCTCCAAAAACTAGATGAGAACTATTAATAAATTCCCAATTGAGTATCTATTTGCAATAAATTTAAGGATGAAAAATGCATTTACTAAAAATATTTCTAGTTTTGTTATTAATTCTCTCAAGCATGAGCTGTGCGACTGTTTCCCATCAACAACAACTAAATTATAAGGGTAATAAAGCATACCTTTCTGGGCGTTATCAGGAAGCACTTCAAAGTTATGAAAAAACACTGAGGGCGGCAAATAAAAATAGAGACCAGCAATATATTGCCATTGCAATGTATGGTTTAGGAAGAACAAATATTAAGCTTTGTAGATTGGATGAAGCTGAAAAATGGTTGAAACAATCCATTATTGTTCGTGAAAAGGTGGCTGATAATGATGAAGCAAAGATTACACAAAATATATCAGAACTTGCCAGATTATATAGTGCTCAACAGCGTTACTTAGAAGCCAATGTTCTTTTTGAAAGGTCTTTACCGTTACTTTATCAAATGAAGGCTGATCACTCAGATCCGATTGAACTTGCAAATCATCTTGATGAATATGAAAAGTCCCTTCGTCAAACAGGACGGCTGTCAGAGGCAGATGTTATTGCCAAAAAAAGCAAAGAATTGAGGCAAAACAATCCTGGAAAGACCGCACTGTTTAGGCCTGATCCAATACCACAAAGCTGTTTTTCATCAATTGACCAGTGAAATAAGGAAATGCAACTCGGGGCAGAAGCAATGGAAAGACTCACTAATGAATAGGCTGAATGTATGCGAGATAAAGGATATGTTTATTTAGAGTATTGCGATGAGTGATGACTGTACCCGTAAAAATTAAATCATAACTCCTTTTATAACCAGAACATTATGGCTGATCTATCGGCTATAGATTCCATTAATTATGGGTGGTAATTGATTCAAATAATAATGTGAAAATCACACAGCAAGCCGAGTAAAAGTAGGCCCATATGTTCTGAGATAAAAGTAAGTATGAAAAGGGTGATCAACTTTTCCCTGACACAAATATTTTAATCAACAAGAAATGGAAATCACTATATGAAAAAGCAGCCACTATTAATTTCACTGTCACTCAGTCTTAGCGTGGTACTAACCCAAGGATGCTCAAACACAAGTATCAATAGCAAGATTGATCATGATTGCCCATACCCACCAAAAGAGAACTTAATAAATGGTCATCTAAAACCCGTGAACGGCGTAACACTGAAATGCCAAGTGAAAAATTTTACCAATAGGATGTCTTGCATTGAAATCATGGATGAAGAAGATGAAGGGTTACTTTGTAGCAATGGAGCAAAGAAAGCTTTATTTGTCTTTGATAAGAACGACATTTTTAAAAATTATAAATTCTATTAATTCTTCAAGGTATTAACTTATTTCAATTGAGTATGACTACCTTGATTTTCCTCCTGAAGTATGGAGCTCAGTGTTTATTTACAATACTGAAGAGAAAATTAATGATTCATAATGGAAAAAATGGTATCAAAAATATTTATTAGATTTTCTTGGTTAATACTTATCATTTTTTTGTTTTCCTCCTGTGCTACAAATGGATATCATGGTGGGTGGTAAAAAAAAGAAATCAAGGGGTCAGCCAACTTGATTTGGTTTCATTCCGTAAACTGATGTAATAAAGTAACCAAAACCTTATCGCTACAAGGATGTAACGACATGGCAAGACTTCCTCGATTGGTTCTACCCAGTCAGCCTCTGCATATCATGCATCGAGGCAATAATCGTCAAAACATATTTGAAAAAGAAGGGGATATGGCTCGTATTCTCCATGATATTGGAGAGTCATTAGATAAAGTCAACTGCCAGCTTCATGCCTATGTCATCATGACAAATCACCTGCATTTACTCCTTTATCCTTGGTCCAGCTATCACCACAATGCACTTGGCGAAGAAGATCAGTTGAAAACAGAGCATCCAATTTATCTTGCGTTGGCAGCTACCAAAGTAGAAACAGCTACTGGTTATAAATTCATTATGGACAAAACGACGTTAGGGAAAGAAAATCAACAAATTACTGATGCCACTCTTCGGGGATAGGCACTGGGCTATGAAAACTTTCAACATTGGGTCTGCAAGCAAACGGATAGACATACAGTCTTAAAACCTCACGGAGGGGATCGGAAAAGTTCGAAATATCAAAATCAAGTTGGCTGCCCCCTTGTTGAGTGATTACCAAAACAAGCTAATCCCTTGAGTCAAGGGCATTTAAGAAGGCCTTTAAACGGAACAAAAACACTTGACTTTGTTTCGTGCCTCAACAAAAGTGTGGCCAACTATTTTTGTCCGCTTAAGGCGGCGTTAGGACAGTTAGGAGAGAGCATGGCGATTCAATTACCCATTGTCGATTTCTCCCCAGAACAACGCGACCTGTGGAAGCGCGTGGTTGATCTGTGGGCATTATCGAAGGGAAGGGAGGAGGGCCAGATTCGCTCCACACTCCATCCCGACTATGTAGGTTGGGACATGAGCGCCCCGCTCCCGCACGACCGAGATGCAGCAGTTCACTCGGTATCCGGTGAATCTCCAGAATTGCGCGGGTACGAACTTCATCCTCTGAGTGTTCAGGTTTACGAGGGAAAAGTGGGGGTCGTTCATTATTCCTACTCCGCGATGGTCGTCCCCAAAAATGCAACGCCCATCAACGTCACCGGCAGATGGAGTGAGGTCTACCTCATGCAGGGTGGAACATGGATCATGATCTCTGTCAGTGGCAGACCTGATGTATCGAAGGAACGCGATAGTGCAACATCGGCCTAACCACGTCGTGAACTCGGACGGCCAACTGCGCCGCGCTCCGTTGGGTGTCGGTTACGCTGAGCGTTATGATACCAAAAATGAAGATCGTAGCTATTACCGAATATGATAAGTGTCATTCACAACTTAACTCGCCGTAAGATCGGGAAGAAAGTATGAATATTCGTCCAGCAGGTGGAGGTGAATTAGAAGCTCTATTTGAGATACATCGCACGGTATTTTACTCGCACATTCATCAGATTTTTTTGGGGGGGGGAATGGCAAAAAGCTAATTTCGCGAGTGAGCTCGAATCGTCGACTACATTAGTTGTCTCGATCAATGGCCTAATCGTTGGTTATGTTCAGTTCTGCATAGATGGCGGGAGGATTTATGTGCAAAATATTGCTCTTATAGCGGACTATCAGAATAAAGGGATTGGCACTCATCTACTTAAGAAACTACAGTCAAAGGCTGCTGCCAACTAAGTACCGCTAGAGCTTAAGGTTTTTCGAACGAATTCACCTGCACTGCGATTCTATGAACGTCTTGGCTTTGAGAAAATATGCAACACAGATAAAAATATTCAAATGTCTTGGAAAGCGATCTAACCAATGCTGGAAAGGGACGCTACTAGAGTTAGTTAGTGCAAAATCTAGGGGACGTTCAAGCCATTGCCTGCGCGGTAATTTCGATTGAACGTTGCCGCTTTGAGGTATCAAAGATGTCTGAGACGATCATTAATTCGTCGGCTTGCGTTTTCTCGATAAGATTTTGCAAGCCGCTTTGAACCGTCTCATGGCTGCCAATGACACTGCAATCCAGCATTTGTCCTGCCTGGGCCTTTTCCTGAGGCGACCAGTAGGTTTCTATATCTTCGATAGGTGGCTGCATTAAGCCGCGAGTACCGCGAAAGAGGTTAGTGAAGGACATTAGCTGTGATGTTGCGAGGTAGCGAGCTTCCTCATCTGTTTCAGCCGCGATCACATTGACTCCAACCATAGCGTATGGCTTATCCAATTGTGCTGAAGGTTTGAAATTCATCCGATAGACCTCAAGTGCTTGATAAAGCGCTTGTGGGGCAAAATGCGAGGCAAAGCCGTAAGGCAATCCCAGACTCGCCGCCAGTTGTGCACCAAATAGGCTGGAGCCCAATATCCAGATAGGCACATTACTTCCCGAACCGGGTACTGCCTCTATTTGTTGGGCGGCTCCTTTGGGTGCAAGAAAAGCCTGTAATTCCTGCACATCCTGTGGGAATTTGTCAGCATTGGCTGGATTTCGGCGCAAAGCCCGTAAGGTCATTTGGTCGGTGCCGGGAGCACGGCCCAACCCAAGATCGATACGACCGGGAAATAGCGCTTCCAATGTCCCAAACTGCTCAGCAATTATATATGGCGCATGATTAGGCAGCATGATGCCACCGGATCCCACGCGGATGGTATTTGTCCCAGCAGCGATATGGCCAATGACGATGGAGGTGGCGGCTGTTGTCACCCCAGGCATATTATGATGCTCTGCTACCCATATGCGTTTGTATCCCAGTCGCTCAGCATGCTGCGCATAAGTCCGGGCATCATTAAGAGCCGTTCGGCGATCAGACCCTTCGCGTACACGACCAAGTTCTAAAATGGATAATGGAATCATATGTAACTACACCTTACTTTGTGTTGTTGTCGCTTTCTAGGCTAACTTTTGGGGGCAGGTTTATAAGGCAATCCTTAAAACTTGCACCTAACGATTAAAGATCTATGGCAAGCAAAAATACTCCACCTATAAACTACGAAAATATCTGCGTAAAATGTCTTAAAGCCTATAGTTTGTTTCTAAATCTGATCTTTCGCTCTAAGCAATCTTTCACCTAACCAATATCTAATTTTGTCTACGGTTTAACTTATAAATCCAAGAAATAGTGGCTCACGAGATAATTTCTATTGTGGAGAAGTGGCAAGAAAAGCTGAGCACTAACATGAGTGACAGCTGTCAGAGATGCAAACCCTCAAGTGACAATCAGAAAGTGATCCAAAGTTATACTCAAAGTGTTGATCTGCAATCGGACAAGCTGCCGATGCAAGTGATTAATCAGCGGTCAAGCAGCTTTTTCCCCACCTTAACAGGAGCCCGATGGTAATGCGACCACACCAGCAAACCGACTCTATGGAAACAATCTCCAATCTCGACAATCTTGCAAAGTGTGTAAGTTACTCGTTTATGGACACGCTCAATGCTGATCCTGATGCGACATCAAACGGAGCCGACCACTATCCCCGTCAAGTCTTCTCAGGCCATTATGTTCCTGTCAGTCCAACGCCACTCGAAGATCCCGAGTACGTGGCGCATAGTAAAAACCTGTTTCGCGAACTGGGTTTCGCCGATAGTTTGGCTCTGTCGACCGACTTCATGCGTGTGTTCTCCGGCAATCTCGCATACGTTCCAGAGCCGATGCGTAAGGTTGGCTGGGCGTGTGGCTACGCATTGTCCATTTACGGTACAGAATACACCCAGCAATGTCCTTTTCAGACCGGTAACGGATACGGCGATGGTCGTGCTATTTCGGTGCTAGAGACCGTCATCAATGGTCATCATTGGGAAATGCAGTTAAAAGGTGGGGGCAGGACGCCATACTGCCGCGGCGCAGATGGACGCGCTGTTTTGCGGTCGAGTGTACGAGAGTTTCTGGCTCAGGAGCACATGCACGCGCTTGGGGTTCCAACCTCACGGTCTCTGAGTCTTTACGTCTCGCAAACTGAAAAAGTAAAGCGTCCGTGGTATTCAGAAGGCTCACATTCTAGAGATCCGGATACGCTTATATTAGAGCCGGCAGCGATCTCGACAAGGGTCGCACCGTCTTTTATTCGGGTTGGCCAAATTGAGCTATTCGCTCGTCGAGCCCGTTACAATGAACACCCACAAGCAATGGAAGAGCTGGAGCAGATCGTCTTGCACCTCATCGATCGTGAGTATGGAGACCTCATTGACCAAAAGCTGAGCACCCCCGAAAAAGTATTGATGCTTGCACGCGAGTTCCGAAACCGACTGACATCTCTTATTGCGAATTGGATCCGTGTCGGCTATTGCCAGGGTAACTTCAACAGCGACAATTGTGCTGCCGGTGGATTCACACTCGACTACGGTCCATTTGGATTTTGCGAACTGTTTGATCCGTACTACCAGCCATGGACGGGAGGAGGGCAACATTTCGCATTTTTGAATCAACCTGTTGCAGCGGAAAAAAACTTTCACATGTTTTGTACAGCATTGCGTCCATTGCTGACTTCGCATCAGGACAGTCTGCGACAACTCGACGAGATACAAAGCAGCTTCGCATCAGTAATGCAGGTGCAAATGGAGAAAATGTGGGCAGCTAAACTTGGGCTGGATACGTTTAATGAGGAGTTGTTTAGCGAACTGGTATCACTGATGATGCAAACATCAGTTGATTACACCATTTTCTTTCGCGAACTTTCTATGCTGCCGGATGATATTGCTCCACTCAAAAAAAGCTTTTACAAGAACCCAAACTATAATCTAGACCCCGAACGGATAAATAACCGCTGGTCAGAGTGGCTCACAAAATGGAAAGCCCTCATCGAGAAGGCCAACACGACAGAGTCTCAGCCGGTTTCTCATGAAGAGCTCTCCAACAATATGAAACGGGTCAATCCAAAATACAGTTTTCGGGAGTGGTTAGTTGTGCCTGCTTATCAGCAAGCGAAGGAGGGGAACTACTCACTCATTCGAGAGCTGCAAGAAGTCATGACAAATCCATACGACGAGCAATCGAAAGACGTAGAGGAGAAATTTTACAGGTTGAAGCCACACGCTTTTTTTGAGGTTGGCGGGCTATCGTATTACAGCTGCTCGTCCTGATTTTATGAAAATCCTTCAGGGAATAGCTAATTGCACTATCTGCAAAAGGGGCAATATATAAGGACGAAAATTCGAGCAAAAAGCGCTTTAGTACTGCTTTGCTTCAGGTTAATGCGCTGGTAAAAATGATGTGAGTAATATGATTTTCCTTTAATAACTTGGTTATGGATATGCAAAGATTATTACGGAAAATATTCATCAAAGGTGTAAGAGAACGTTCAGCAGTGAAGGTAGGCTTATCTCAGCACTTTTATAAAATCATCATTATGGTTTCGTTTTTACTCGTATTTCAGCTCGAAATAATTGATCGGTTTTCGTTGAGCTTGTTCTTACCAACATGGGGCGACCTTTTCTTTTTATTTGGCATAACTGCGATTGGAATTATCTTTTATATCGATTTTCAGATGATTAAGTCCAGGATGGAAATGCACATGACTATGAGGCAAGTTCTGCGTTACAGAAGGAGATGCACATAAGTTTAATTGCAACTCGTTCCGACGCTCATGCGTGGGAACGCAAATACAGAACAGCTAAAATTTCAATTACCAAACCCCATATACAAAAAAACGGACCGAAGTCCGTTTTTTTATTTGGCAGAGAAGCAGGGATTCGAAGCCTGGGTAGGCTATAAACCCATGCCGGTTTTAAGATCAGTGAATTCAAACGCTCTTAATCAATGGATTGTGACTACATTGATTTATTTTCGCCTCTCTAGTTGCCACATTAAATGGCTGAAAGCCGTCAAAAAGTAATGGCGATTCAACTCATAATGCAGTTTCACTCGTAACAAAAAATTGTTTCTCCATAGTATCGATATCATCTCGTACGGAAAAACTATGTCCCAACAATTTGGGGGGATCATAAGTTAAATTGAACGAGGTTCTGTTCGAATGCAAAATTCGTTGATAAAAATCTGTGGATAAAAATATGACTAGAGAGGTTTCTGTGTTCCGTGAAATATATGAATCAATTTTAGATATTAATGGTAAAAGAGATTTGTCCATAATTCTTCCTTTTATGTAAGGACTAACGGTAGCCGAGCGGCACGATCTCGCTGTGATTAAGCCTAAGAAGACACAAGGATTTTCGCCGGTCTTGTATGGAGCATGCGGGTAGGGATTAGGTCGCCAATACACTACGCATCTTAAGTAAAAGTAGCTCTCCACCGTGTTCATCGCGCTGAGCTGAGACCTGCCATACCTTGTTCACTGCCATGCGGATTAATCTGCTAGAGATCTCGTTGCTGATGTTAGCTAGCAATGCGCTGACCGTCTGTGCGTCAACGTACATCGCTATTACTTTATCTCGGCATTTGGCTATTAAGGGAACGTTTTGAGTGCTTGGCACATATCTAAATACATGGGCCGCTGTAAGCAGTTTCTAACAAAGTGGTAGGAATGACATTGTTTAGAACAACGAGATGGCGGAGACAGAATTTGGAGGTGTCAGTATAAAAGGGTTGCATAGACACGCCTGCAACAATTTCTAAATACAGAACAGCTAAAATCGCAATTACCAAGCCTTAGATACAAAAAAACGGACCGAAGTCCGTTAGTTTGTTTGGCGGAGGGACAGGGATTCGAACCCTGGGTAGGCTATAAACCCACGCCGGTTTTCAAGACCGGTGCATTCAACCGCTCTGCCATCCCTCCAAGACGCGGCATATTACTAGGAATGACTTGTTCTGACAACAGTGAAAGCAAAATTTATATAGCTATTGCCATTTAGAACTTATCCGGTAGGATGATGTCCATTGGATGAACTACCTATCATCAATACTTTACTGAGTAATGGAGAAATAAACTGATGAATTACGATACTCAATCAACAGTTGTGCGTTCGCGCGAATCTGCGCTGCAAACCAACAAGTTATTGCGTAACACCTATGTATTGCTGGCGATGACGCTTGGCTTCAGTGCGCTTACCGCTGGGGTGTCAATGGTGTTTAACCTGCCGCATCCAGGCATTATTATTACCTTGATCGGCTACTTCGGTCTGTTGTTCCTGACAGCTAAACTGCGCAACAGCGTTTGGGGTATTGCCTCTGTATTTGCGCTGACCGGTTTTATGGGCCTGACACTGGGACCAATCGTTAACGCTTACCTTGGATTACCCAATGGTCCGCAGATTGTTATGCAGGCTCTGGGCGCAACCGGGATTGTCTTTTTAGGCTTATCTGCTTACGCGATTAAATCTGAAAAAGACTTCAGCTTTATGGGTGGCTTCCTGTTTGTCGGTATCCTGGTAGCTTTCCTGGCGGGACTGGCAGCATTCTTCTTTAACATGCCTGGTCTGTCGCTGGCGGTTTCTGCAATGTTCGTACTGTTGATGTCTGGTCTGATTCTGTATGAAACCAGCAACATCATTCACGGCGGCGAAACAAACTACATCATGGCGACTGTGACCTTGTATGTCAGTATCTACAACCTGTTTACCAGCCTGTTGCATTTAATCGGTGCCTTCTCTGGTAACGATTGATTCAGCAATCAATAAGATTGATTCATTCAAGCCCCTGCAAAGGGGCTTGTTTGTATCTGGAGCAATGCAATGAAAAAGAATCTCGGCAATATTGATAGAACGTTACGTATCATAATCGGTCTGTTTATAATAGCGATTGCATTGTATTACCAAAGTTGGTGGGCCTTGCTGGGATTGGGACTACTGATTAACGGATTAAGCGGTCGCTGTGGTGGCTATGCCTTGTTTGGCTTTTCCACTGCAAAAAATTCTTGTGACATTTCTCATAAAGAGCGTAGCTAGCGCATAATAGACACTATGACGGATAACCAAACACAATTAATCGATAACTTCGGACGGCGCGTGTCGTATGTACGGATATCGATCACTGATCGTTGTGATTTCCGTTGCGTGTATTGCATGGATGAAGAAATGACTTTCATGCCACGCGAACAGTTGCTGACGCTGGAAGAGATTGCCTTTCTGGTAAAAGCTTTTTGTGAACTCGGGGTGGAAAAAGTCCGCATCACCGGTGGCGAACCTTTAGTACGTCGCAACGTCGATTGGTTAATAGAGCAAATTGGCGCGTTAAAGCACACCACATCGCTTAAAGAGCTGAACTTAACCACCAACGGCTCCCAGTTACCCAAGTACGCTGAAAAGCTCGCTGCAGCCGGTATGGATCGCATTAACATCAGTCTGGACTCATTGAATGCCGAACGTTTCCGTGAATTAACCCGTACTGGCGAATTAACTCAGGTACTGGACGGGATTGATGCTGCCAAACAAGCGGGCTTTAAACGCATCAAATTGAATGCGGTCATCATGAAAGGCCGTAACGATGATGAGATTGTCGATCTGGCTCAGTTTGCTATCGATAATGATCTGGATATTTCCTATATCGAAGAAATGCCATTGGGGCAGGTAACGCACAGTCGTAATGAAAGCTATTGCAGTAGTGATGAAGTGCTGGCCACATTACAAAAGCATTTTGATTTGCAAAGCAGTATTGCTAATACCGGTGGACCATCACGTTATTACCAGGTTGCTGGCAGCAACAGCAAAATAGGCTTTATATCGCCTCATAGTCATAATTTCTGTGAAAGCTGTAATCGGGTTCGGGTGACTACGGAAGGTCGTTTACTATTATGTCTGGGGCAGGAACATTCGATGGACTTGCGCGATATTATTCGCCGCCATCCTGGTGATCTCGATAAACTCAAACAGGCCATTATCCAGTCGATGGATATCAAGCCAAAAGGCCATGACTTTAATATCAAAGAACAGCCGATTATCTTCCGTCATATGAGTGTCACCGGTGGCTAAATATCAGCCGGAAATGACCAATCAGGGCATTAACCGCCTGCATACCACTACCGTTTTAGATGAATTGGGCGAAGCCCGTGAAGTGTCATTAACCGGTGAACGGCCACTGACGATTTATCTGGATAATCGCGAGATTGTTACTTTGATGACGCTTGGTGGTCAGCCAGAACTACTGACACTTGGTTATTTGCGCAATCAGGGATTGGTTGATGAACTCAGCCATATCAAATCCATTCAGGTGGATTGGGACGTTGATGCTGTAGCGGTGACGACCCATCAGCAGAAAAATAATCTTGATTCGCTTATGTCCCGACGAATTGCGACCAGTGGTTGCGGGCAGGGCACCATGTTTGGTCATGTAATGGATTCGTTGTCTGAACTGAAACTGCAATGTCCCCAGTTCAGTGCCCAGTCAATTTACGATGTTTTGCATGCCCTGAACGAATATAACGAAATGTATAAACAGGCCGGTGCAGTACATGGCTGTGCGCTTTGCCAGGGAAATGATGTATTATGCTTTGTGGAGGATGTTGGCCGGCATAATGCTGTCGATGCGATTTCCGGCTGGATGTGGCTCAACGATGTCAAAGGTAATGACAAGGTGTTCTATACCACCGGGCGTTTAACATCTGAGATGGTGATTAAGGTCGCACAGATGCAGGTGCCTTTACTCTTATCACGTAGTGGTGTGACAGAAATGGGGCTTAGCATTGCACAGGATATTGGTATTGGCATGGTCGCTCGCGCCAAAGGTAAACATTTTCTGGTGTATACCGGTCAGGAACAGTTTCAAACCGCCACATCATTAAGTTCTGCCGGATAATATGGAAATACTGACTGCTGTACCTTCTGATATCCCTGAGTTGTGCCGGTTACTCGACACCTTATTTAGTCAGGAAACCGAATTTAAACCAGACGCAGAGATGCAAGCTTTAGGATTGGGAGCGATTATTGAAGGCGACGGTATCGGTGATATTCTGGTCGCAAAAGATGCCGGGCAGATTGTAGGCATGGTGAATTTGTTGTACACCATTTCGACAGCGCTGGGCAGCCGGGTGGCGATTCTGGAAGATATGGTGGTAGCACCACAAAATCGTGGCCTTGGCGTTGGGTCAGCGTTATTGAAATATGCGATTGATTTTGCCAGAGAGAAAGGCTGTAAACGCATTACCTTGTTAACCGATAACGATAATGAAGCTGCCCATCGTTTTTATGAACAACACGGTTTTATCGAATCATCCATGTTGGCATTTAGGCTGTCTTTAGACGTTTAAAGTCAATAGATTATGGATTAATCTTCATTCTTTTTATCAGATAATTTTGCCTTATCCCATAAGGCGTCAAGCTCATCTAATGAAGCCGTTTGTAATGATTTACCCTGCTGAATTATCTGCGTTTCAATAAATTGAAAACGGCGGAGAAATTTCTGATTACATTGCTCTATAGCTTGTTCAGGATCGACATCCAAATGCCTGGCAAGATTGGTAATAGCAAATAATAAATCGCCAATTTCTTCCTGTAGTTTCTTTGGATCGGCATCATCCAGTTCAGCAGCAACCTCATCCAGTTCTTCATGAATCTTGGCAATCACGCCATCAATATGCGGCCAGTCAAAGCCAACAGTGGCAGCCGTTTTTTGCAATTCAACAGCATAACGTAATGCGGGAAGCTGTTTGTCAGCAGTATTAAGCAGGGAAGTCTTATCCATTAGTCGCCCCGGGTGAATTTAATAATATGGCGACGATCCCGTTTACTGGGGCGGCCTTTTTGATCACGGAAACCTAACGGCTCATTTTTGATTTGTTCACGTAACAGTTCACGTTTATCCCGACTTTCAGCTGTTTCCTGATAAAGCAATTGGGCTTCACTGGCCGGTCGACGTTGTTTTTGCAGGCCTAAGACATCAATGACGTATTCATACGGTGGTTGCGAAATGGTTAATTGATCGCCTGGACGGATGGTTCGGCTGGGTTTAGCTCGGTGGCCATTTGCATGAACTTTACCGCCATTAATAGCCTCAACGGCCAGGCTACGGGTTTTGTAAAACCGCGCAGCCCAAAGCCATTTGTCCAGCCGTTGATTTTCCTGACTTTCGGTTTCGGCTTTCGCCATCAAGCCTTACCTTGCAATTGTAATAAGATACCTTCGTTTTCCAATGTTGATGTGTCCTGGGTGATTTCTTCGCCCTTGGCAATCGTACGGAGTAAACGACGCATAATTTTACCGCTGCGGGTTTTAGGCAGATTGTCTGAATAACGAATTTCATCCGGCTTGGCGATAGGTCCGATTTGTTCGGCTACCCAGGCACGTAATTCATTGGTTATTGCTTCGTCTTCTCCACCTTCAGGTCGTTCACCTTTTAACACGACATAGGCAAATACGGATTCACCTTTAACATCATGCGGTTTACCGACGACGGCAGCCTCAGCAACCGCCTCATGCGCTACTAAAGCTGATTCAATTTCCATGGTGCCAAGTCGGTGACCTGAAACATTTAACACATCATCAATCCGCCCCATGATCCAGAAGTAACCTTCTTCATCCTGACGAGCGCTGTCACCGGCAAGATAATATTTACCATCGAAATAGGGCCAGTAGGTGTCTTTATAACGTTGGTCATCACCCCAGATAGTCTGGATCATGGAAGGCCATGGTTTACGGATCACCAGGAAACCACCTTGATTTGGACCAAGCGCTTCACCTTGTTCATTGACCACTGCTGCATCAATGCCGGGCAGTGCACGAGTACATGAACCCGGTTTTGTGACAGTAACGGATGGAACTGGGGCAATCATATGAGCACCGGTTTCGGTTTGCCACCAGGTATCCACGATTGGGCAACGTTCCTGACCAATAACGCGGTGATACCACATCCATGCTTCCGGATTGATCGGTTCGCCAACGGTACCTAATAACCGTAAATGGGAAAGATCATAACGCTGTGGAATTTCATCACCCGCTTTCATCAAAGCGCGAATCGCTGTTGGGGCAGTATAGAAAATAGTGACATGGTGACGGGCGCAAACATCCCAGAAACGTCCAGCATCCGGAACGGTGGGTACACCTTCATAAATGATCATTGTGGCACCCACGGCCAGCGGTCCGTATGCAACATAGGTATGACCGGTGATCCAGCCAACATCTGCAGTACACCAGAAGACGTCTTTTTCCTGAATATCAAACACCCAACGCATGGTGGTAATGGCATTCAGCAAGTAACCAGCTGACGAGTGTTGAATACCTTTTGGTTTACCGGTTGAGCCTGAGGTATAAAGTAAAAATAATGGATCCGCGGCATTCATCGGTTCGGGTTCACATTTTGCTGTTTGATCCTGTTCAGCATCATGCCACCAGATATCACGACCCTCCTGCATCGAGATATCATTCTTGCAACGTTGAAAAACGATGACTGTTTCAACACTTTCGCAGCCTTTGCTTAATGCCTGGTCTGCTGTGTTTTTCAGCGCGATGATTTTGCCGCCGCGATGCCCGCCGTCGGCGGTAATCACCAGTTTTGCCTGGGTATCTTCTATACGATCTTTTAATGCTTCAGCGGAGAAACCACCAAAAACCACAGAATGGATGGCGCCAATTCGGGCACAAGCCTGCATGGCCACAACCGCTTCGGTGATCATCGGCATATAAATAATGACCCGATCGCCTTTTTTAATGCCTTGTTTTTTCAGAGCGTTGGCAAATACGCAGACTTTCTCATGCAGCATGCGATAGGTGATGTGTTGTACATCACCGGGTTCACCTTCAAAGATGATGGCGGTTTTTTCAGCGTTATCTTTTAGCTGTCTATCAAGACAGTTATAGGAAACATTCAATTGACCATCGGCAAACCATTTATAAAAAGGAGCGTTGCTGTCATCCAGGGTTTTAGTAAAGGGTTTGATCCAGTCGAGTTCCTGTTTCGCCAAATCACCCCAGAAAGACTCATGATCCTCAGCTGCTTTGGCATAAAGCGCATCAAGCTTTTTAGGGTTTAAAGCGGAGTCTTTGTAAAAACTTTCGCACGGTGGAAAGTGCCGGTTTTCATGAAGAGTTGATTCAATATTATTCTGAGCCATAAATACCTTACCTTATTATTCTCTCTTTTTGAGTATAGTACGCTGTCAACGTTAAATGTAGTGAACATCCAATAAAAAACTCTCCCGAAAGCACTGCTTAGGGGAGAGTTAGTTTGATTACTGGTGAGCTTTAGAAGAAACCGAGAGGGCTGGTGCTGTAACTGACCAACAGGTTTTTAGTTTGTTGGTAATGTTCCAGAGCAATTTTATGAGTTTCGCGACCCACACCTGATTTCTTGTAACCACCGAATGCAGCATGTGCTGGATAATGATGGTAGCAGTTGGTCCATACACGACCGGCCTGAATGGCACGTCCCATACGGTAAGCCAGGTTCATATCACGGGTCCATAAACCAGCACCCAGACCAAATTCGGTGTCGTTGGCAATTTCCAGTGCTTCAGCTTCATCTTTAAAGGTGGTCACTGAGACCACAGGGCCAAAGATTTCTTCCTGGAAAATACGCATTTTGTTAGTGCCTTTCATCAACGTTGGTTCGATATAGAAACCTTTATTGAATTCATCACCAAGTTGGGCGATACCACCACCCATTAATAATTGAGCACCTTCCTGTTTACCAATTTCAACATAGCTGAGGATTTTATCGAACTGTTCCTGCGATGCCTGGGCGCCTACCTGAGTTTCAGTATCCAGTGGATTACCACGTTTGATCATTTTGGCGCGTTCCATGACCACAGCAATGAATTCGTCGTAGATGCTTTCCTGAATAACCGCACGGGAAGGGCAGGTACAGACTTCACCCTGGTTGAAGAACGCCAGCACCAGACCTTCAGCGCATTTATTAATGTAATCCTGCTCTTGCTGCATGATGTCTTCAAAGAAAACGTTTGGTGATTTACCACCCAGTTCAACTGTTGAAGGAATAATGTTTTCAGCAGCGTATTTCATGATCAATGAGCCAACTGGCGTTGAACCTGTGAATGCGATTTTGGCGATACGTTTGCTGGTACCGAGTGCCTGACCTGCTTCACGACCAAACCCATTGACGATATTTAACGTTCCGGCTGGCAGTAAATCGGCGATTAATTCTGCAAGAATCAAAATAGAGACAGGTGTTTGTTCCGCGGGTTTCATGACTACGCAGTTACCGGCTGCCAGTGCTGGAGCCAGTTTCCAAGCTGCCATTAACAGTGGGAAGTTCCACGGAATAATTTGACCGACAACACCGAGAGGTTCATGGAAATGATAGGCCACTGTGTTTTCATCAATCTCACCCATGGTGCCTTCCTGAGCACGCAGACAACCAGCAAAATAGCGGAAGTGGTCAGCCGCTAAAGGAATATCGGCATTCAGGGTTTCACGAACCGCTTTACCGTTATCCCAGGTTTCGGCCACAGCCAGTTTTTCAAGGTTTGCTTCAATACGATCAGCAATTTTCAACAGGATATTGCTGCGATCTTGAACTGAGGTTTTACCCCACGCTTCGCGTGCTTTATGGGCCGCATCTAGCGCTAATTCAATGTCTGCTTCACCCGAGCGAGGTATTTCACAAATAACTTCGCCGGTGACGGGAGTAATATTATTAAAGTATTCGCCTTTAACAGGGGCTACCCATTCGCCGCCGATAAAATTTTCATAGCGTGATTTAAATGAAATCACCGACTCTGGTGTACCTGGTTTTGCGTAAATCATAATTCTCTCTCTCTTGTTGTTTTGATATTTGCAAATGTTCAGCATAAGACCTGTAGTGGATAAACTACTTGACTCATATTCCCAATTACTTGACTGTCAGTCCACAAGTGACAAAAAAATTACCACAATGTTCAATAAGCTTGCTATTTTTATTTATGAAAAATTCCCAAAAGAGTTCGGCATCAATTTCATCGCTATACTTTCCAATCACTTGACTAATCCTAAACATCAGACACACAATCCAACATTATTCATGAAGGTCAAACTATGAGCCTGAATACATTCCCAACAAGTGGTCGGCACGAAAATCGTCAGTTGCTTATAGAAAATAAAGTAACGTTTAACGGACCGGAGACCGAGCTGAGCATTTACGATACTTATCGGAGCTCAACGGGCGTAGCGCTTAATGCTGATCACTTATTGTATTGCGGGATGGTGAGTGGTCGTAAAGTCATGCATGATCACTACAATGCTTCAGGTGAATTGTTTGTTCCCCACGAATCTTACGTTATGCCGCCTGGTGAGCATGTTGAGATTGATTTTCCTGATGCCAATGAGCAGCAACCGACCACTTGTCTTACTATCGAGATTTCCCGTGAACGCATTGAAGCGATTTCCAGCCGAATGCGTGATTTAGTCAAAACGGATGTGCCGGAATATAACTGGGAATATCAACCACGTATCATTCATAAACATCACACCCAGGATACGCAGCATTTACTGGAAAAAATGGTGTCTTTTTATATCCGAAATGATCCGGATAAAGAAATGATGGTTGATCTTGGTGTTTCAGAGCTGGTGATCAGATTGCTTCGCGAGCAGGGACGTGAAGTATTACTGAGTTATTGTAAACAAGCTCCCGATACCAGCGGGATCACGGCTGTACTGCATACCCTTGAACAAAACCTCACTCAGCCACTTGATATTGATCAACTCTGCCGTCAGGCCTGCATGAGTCGAAGTCGTTTGTATGTAGAGTTCAAGAAACAACTGGGATGTACGCCAGGTGAGTTTCATCAGCAGGTACGATTGAAATCAGCCGCTGATGCGATACGAGGTGGTCAAAGTATCACTGAGGCTTGTTATAACTACGGTTTTAATGATCTGAGTCACTTCAGTCGACGCTTCAGTCATTTTTTTGGTTGTTCGCCGAGTGCTTTTCGAAAAGAAAATCTGCCAGACCCAACTGATTAGGGATTGTTGATCTTTCATATCCACCTCTGCGGGGGCAAAAATAGTCCCAGCCCCTTACATGGATGTATTTCACAAAAGGCGCTCCTCGTGCCTTGATTGACACTTATTCAGCTCACAACTGAGGCAGAGATAAAAGATCAGCAAGTCCTAATAACCTGAGTTAAGAACGCTGTCGCGTTGAAAGTGTCATAATAAATGTCAGTAATTAGATGCATTCATTTCTACACTCTTCGTAAATCATGACAGAGACTCTATGCCGTTATGCCCGAAACTTTTCTATAGCAGAATCATCCTTGTGTTTTTTGTGTGTTTATTTCAACCCTTTATGGTTTGGGCTGACACCGAAAAAAATATCGAGATCGAGCTTGAGGGTATAGAAAAGGACTGGAGTGAAACCTTGATAAATGGTTTAAGTATTTATCGGCAAAAAAACAGCCCAAGATTGGATTCCCGCAGTGTTCAACGCTTACATGAACAGGCTGTTGATGAATTGAAGCACATGCTTACCGTTTATGGTTATTATTCACCCGAAATTACAGCCGAGTTAACTGAAACTGATGAAAATAATTGGTTAGCCAAATATAAAATTGACCTGGGTCAGCCAATTATCATTCGCCAAATTGATGCCGCTGTGGAGGGAGATGCCAAGAATGATCCAGCATTTACCAAAATGCTCAACAAACTGCCGCTGAAGGTTGGGGACCATTTTGATCATCAAAGTTATGAAAATACCAAAAAAGCTTTTTTGAGACTTGCAGCTGAGCATGGTTACTTTGACGGTGCGTTTACCTGTAGCGAAGTCCGTGTCGATATAGAAGCCGAATCCGCCGATATTTGTCTGAAATATGACTCAAAGCAACGCTATCGATTCGGTGACATTGAATTTCCCGATACCGTTGTCAATGCAGATCTACTTGAGGCTATGTCACCCATTGACCCCGGTGAACCTTTCGATGCCAATAAATTACTCACACTTCGAAATAATTTACAAAACAGCGGTTACTTCGCCACTGTCTCAGCTCAGGCGATGACATCAGCTCGGGAAAATGCAGAAGTGCCGATAGACGTTTCGCTGAATGAAAATCTCAAGCATCGCTATAGTGCAGGTATCGGATATGGTACAGATACAGGCGCCAGAATGAGTCTGGGCTGGCAGAACCGGTACGTGAATGATCGTGGACACAGACTCTCGGTTGAAAGTCGTCTATCGCAGATTGCCACTCAGGTCGGTGCGGATTACAAGATGCCATTCTGGAGTGAAAATATTGATACGGTAGGTTTTAATACGGCATATAAACAAGAAGATACCGATACCAGTGAAAGTCGCTCAGTTGCTGTTGGGAGTTATTACAACCGAATGCGTTGGGGCTGGGAAGAAACAGGTAGCATCAAGTTTTTAAATGAAAGTTTTGATGTGTCTGACGAATCTGCTTCCACATCATTACTGATTCCCGGTATTGCGTATGCAAGAACCTGGGCAGATAACACACTTTATACCCGACAGGGTGGACGGGTCAGTTTGGAACTAAGTGGTGCGGCTGAAGGTATTTTATCTGACATCAGTTTTAGTCAGATAGTCATCCGTGGTAAATATATCCAGGGTTTTGGTGAGTCAAACCGAATTATCACTCGCGCGACAGTTGGTGCAACAGAAGTCAGTGACTTTTCAAAATTACCCAGCTCTCTGCGTTTCTTTGCCGGTGGTGATAACAGTATTCGTGGTTTTGATTATGAATCATTGGGACCGGAGAATGATCTGGAGGAAGTCATTGGGGGCCGTTATCTGGCGGTAGGGAGTGTCGAATATGAACATATGTTTGTTAAAAACTGGGGTGCGGCAATATTTACTGATTTTGGTAACGCATTCAATAGTTGGTCTGACCCAATAGAGTATAGTGTGGGGGTGGGCATTCGCTGGCGTTCACCGGTTGGCTTGATTCGGGTTGATATAGCCAATGGAATTTCAGATGAAGACAAGCCTTTCGGTTTGCATATCGTGATAGGGCCTGATTTGTGATAAAACGCGCATTATGGATAATCGCAATTGTATTGTTACTGGTTGTTCCAGCAGCAATGTATTGGTTATTGATGACAAAGTCAGGTTTTAACACCGCACTCAATTTTACTCAGCAATCTCTTCCAGCACTGTCAATTGATGAAGCAAGTGGCCGACTTTATGACGGCATTTATCTGCAAGGTGTTTCGTATGAACCTGAAGAGGGCGATGCATTTTATATAAAAAGTATTGATGCACGCTGGCAGTTATGGTCGCTACTTTCCACCCGTTTGATTATTAATCAGTTGCATATCGACCAGCTGCAAATTAAGCAGAAAGATGGGCTGGATAAAGACGTTACCGTGGATGAAGACTTTACTGTGCCGGATATCAGTCTTCCATTGGCAATTCATTTGCGTTCTTTGCGAATAACGCATGCAGAAATGGTCAGTCCTCAAGGTGATATAACACCATTGTTCGATCGTTTTGATACGTCATTACGGGTGAACTACGATCGGCTAATCATTTCTTCATTGCGACTGAATCGGGATGTTCTGGCTTTTACACTGCTTGGCGACGTCAACCTGAGCTCGCCACATGCTACCAATTTGAACTATGGCGCCCGTCTTAATGATCCAGAATTGGGGCTTATTTCTGCTACCGGGACGATTACCGGTGATTTGCAGCAAATGACGTTACGTCAGCAGCTAGGCGAACCTTTCGCTTCCGAGCAAACCTTGATGGTGCGTAATATTCTTGATGATTTGGATTGGCGATTTACGGCTGAGAGTGGAACGCTGCCATTATCACGGATCCTGAAGAATGAAATTGGTGATCTGACAGCATTAAATCTGAATGCCCAAGGTACATTAGATAGTGCCAAGGCAGAACTCGACTTTCAGTTGCACGAATCTGAGACATTAAATCCACCGGTTGCAGCCAGTTTAAGTGTCAATTCCAATGATTTACAAAGTTGGCGAGTGGATTTAATGAGCGCCATCAGTCAGAACAGTTTTGCCGAATTGCATGGAAACATCTTCATTACAGAAGATCCCACGGAAAGTGTTTTTTCCATTGATGGTAGCTGGTCAGAATTACAATGGCCCTGGCAGACAGATGCTGAACTGCTGGTTGGTCAGGCTTCAGGTGAATTTTCCGTTGATGGCACTTTGCAGGACTATCGTTTGATTCTCAGCAGTTCTTTGCAGGCCATTGAGCAGGAATGGAATATAACTTCTTACCTGCGTGGGGATATGCAAAAGGCCTCGATTAATTCTCTTGAAATCAAGTCAGCGTTAGGTCAACTAGACGTCAGTGGCGATGTGAGCTGGCAGCCGAAGTTAACCTATCAACTGGATGGCGAATGGAAAAATCTGCAGCTTCCTGCCAGTTTAACCGGCGTGCCGGTAGAAAGTTATACCGGGCAATTTAAGCTGGATGGAGAGAAACAGCTTTTCAATTTAACAGTCGATTCAGATTTCATTGTGAATGAGATTCCCCTCATTCTTAATTTGGTGGCGAATAGTCCCGAAGCAGGCATAACCGATGTACGGGCCGATACCAAAATAGCTGATGGCGGGGCAGGATTCAGTGGTCGCATTAATTGGAAAGAAAAGCTTGCAGTTGATGGCAAACTGACATTGAGACAGATCGATCCTGCTGCCTTAGTTGCAGAGTGGCCCGGGCTGATTAGTGGTCAGGCGCAGGTAACGTTTCAGGATAAAGGTGAAAACGAGTTTCATGCCAGTGTGCAGGAATTACATTTAAATGGTGTGTTACGTGATCGTAATTTCTCACTGGACAGTAACCTGCAAGCGGTAAATACCGATATTGATATCGAAAATCTGCAGTTAAATCTCGGGGATTCGCAATTGTCATTAAACGGCAAAGTAGAAAAACAACTGGACCTGAGTTGGAGTTTGTCATCCCCGAATCTGCAGGATTTTCATCCCGAATTATTTGGCACTCTGAGTGGAGAAGGGCAACTTTACGGTGAGCTGGCCAAATTAAAATTAAATGCCAATCTGGAAGGTTCAGCTATCCGTTGGGCAGATGAGCTGACTGTAGGGTCGATTTCAGCAGATGCCCAAGTGGATCTGACGGATAATCAGCAAAGTAAACTGAACATTCAATCCACCTCAATTACGATTGCACAGCAGAATATCGACTCCATTGATTTGAGCCTGAATGGCAAGCGTGACCAGCATCAATTGGCGCTGGAGATACAATCTGAAATCGGGACGTTATCCAGTCTGTTGCAAGGCAGCCTGGATGAAGATGACCAATGGTCTGGACAGTTACAGTCAATGACCGTTACCAATGATATAGCTGGCAACTGGCAGTTACGTGAGCCGGGTGCGATTCAATTATCAGCCGATAAACAGATTATTTCCCAACACTGCTGGCAATCTTCTGAGCAGGCACAGCTTTGTTTACAGGGTGAAAATACCGCAGAAGGTGCACAAACATTAATTGAAATAAATCAATTGTCGGTGGCGACTTTCAAGCCTTTGATAGAGGACTACGCTACATTATCGGGTGAAATTTCCGGTAAAGTCCAATTAGCAATGCAAACCGAGGGAGATATTACCGGGACGGGTAATTTATCGCTGCATGATGGCATCTTAAAACTGCAGTCTGAAGGGATAAGCCAGCAGCAACCGATTGCATTTAATGCGGTTGATCTTCGCTATCAGCTGACAGCAGAAGAAAGTATGGTTGCCATCACTATTGAGCCGGACATTGCTGGGGTAGAGCCTATTGAAGCCAGATTGCAAACCGCACCAATCAAAACGGTAATGGCGGCACCCATGGATACGCCAGTCACTTTGCAATTGCAGAACTCTATCGAAGACCTTGCCTCATTAAATCTGGAAACGCTGGCCTTTGATGAACTTGCAGGCAAACTGGAACTTAATGTTGATATGGAGGGCACTTTCAATCAGCCTGAATTAACGACTGCTATCAGTTTGCGTGATGGCCAGATATTTCTGGTCGATATGGGGATTACCCTGACCGAAATTAATGCCGACATCAATGGTGATCCCTTATCCGGCTTGAAAATATTATTACAGGCTCAGTCAGCAGAAGGTCAGTTGGAAGTGGCCGGTGACTTCACAATGACCGATTCTGATTGGTTGCTGGATGCGACGATTAAGGGGGACAAGTTAGAATTAATGAACTTGCCTGAGGCCTATGTGATTGCCTCCCCGGATTTAACGCTGAGAATTACTCCTGAAACAGCCAAAATCGGCGGTAAAGTAACAATACCTACTGCTGATCTTGCACCCATGGATTTTAATACCACTGTTTCAGCCAGCCCGGATGTTGTCGTGGTTGGGCAGGATACGACAGACGAGAAAATGCGTTTAGCAACTGATGTTGATGTAACGGTTGAACTGGGTGAAAACGTCTTGATTCGTGCCCTGGGTTTTAATGGTCGTCTCGCAGGTGATTTACGCATTTATGGCGAAGCCGGAGAGCTGTTATTAGGCGATGGCGAAATTACTGTCCATGATGGTACTTATGCTGCCTATGGTCGCGAATTAAAAATCAATAACGGCAAGGTACGGTTTGCTGGAACGGCCATTGATAATCCTGATCTGGATATTAAAGCCGTTCGCACAGGCACAGATTATGAAGCTGGGATTCATATCACCGGGCCAGCGAATAATCCACAAGCCACATTATTTTCAAACCCAACTATGAGCCAGGAAGATGTACTGTCGTATATTGTGCTGGGACGACCATTAGGGCAGGCTAGTGCTGCTGATGCAGCGATGCTGGCCTCAGCGGCCACTAATCTGGGGATTGCCAATGGCAATGCGGTCAGTGAAAAAATTGCCAGCACATTTGGGCTGGATACTGTTGAGTTCACTGGAGAAAGTCCGGATAACGCCGCCGTGCAAATCGGCAAATATCTGTCGCCTAAACTTTATTTAGGCTATGGCATTGGTATTTTTGAGCCGGTTAGCACCGTTCAATTACGTTATACATTAAGTAAAATCTGGACCTTGCAAGCCGAGTCCGGCACACAGAGTGGCGTGGATCTACTGTATATCTACGAACGCTAAAAAAAGCCCTGTGATGATGACCATCACAGGGCTTTCAGGACCTACCTTTTCGTCACGTATGAGGTGAGTCTTCAGATAAAATCAGGCACGGTTCTTTTCGCGGATTTCATCCAGTGTTTTGCAATCAATACAAAGTGTCGCTGTTGGACGAGCTTCCAAACGACGAATGCCGATATCTACGCCACATGATTCACAGAAGCCGTAATCACCTTTCTCAAGGTCGATCAATGATTCTTCAATCTTTTTGATCAGTTTACGTTCACGATCTCTGGTACGCAGTTCAAGTGTGAATTCTTCTTCCTGAGTGGCACGATCATTAGGGTCAGGGAAGTTTGCTGCTTCATCCTGCATATGGTGAACAGTACGATCAACTTCTTCCATCAGTTGTGAGCGCCATTTTTCGAGAATACCCCGAAAATGTTTTACCATATCCTTGCTCATATATTCTTCATCATCACCCGGTTGATACGGAGTGAATTTGACATCATTTTGTGTCGGGTCCATGTTGGCAAACCTCATACTTTCTAAAAATCAAGGGCGCATCTATACCAGATGCTTCCGGCATGTGCAAAATAATTAGATTATTTTACCCCATTTTCAAGACTAAAGAGACTAATGAATCATTTAAAAGCCGTTATATTCGACGTGGATGGAACCCTCGCTGAAACCGAGCGGGATGGGCACCGTCAGGCGTTCAATCGCGCATTTGCCGAAGCGGGCCTGGACTGGCATTGGGATGAACAGCTTTACGGACAATTATTAGCTGTAACCGGTGGCAAAGAGCGTATTCAATATTACCTGGAAAACTTCCATTTACAATGTGGTTTTGCTGGTGATCATAGTGAAATAATTGCCAGCCTGCATGCTGATAAAACACGACATTATGCTCAGATAATGGAAGCAAAGACGATCGAGTTACGCCCTGGTATCAAAAGATTAATTGGCGAATTAAGGGAGCAAGAAATTCGCCTGGCGATCGCCACAACCACTACTGCAGAAAATGTCACAGCATTAATCAACGCCACGTTGGGCGAGGCTGCCCTCAGTTGGTTTGATTGTATTGCAGCGGGTGATGTCGTGCCTGCCAAAAAACCTGCTCCGGATATTTATCACTACTGCTTACAACAATTGCAACTGGATGCAGGAGACTGTCTTGCCATTGAGGATTCCGCCAATGGCTTGCTGGCATCAACTGGTGCAGGAATAACTACATTGGTAACCCTGAATGCCTATACTGTTGATGATGACTTCACGCAGGCAATTTGTGTTGTAGACCAACTGGGCGAACCGGATGCCCCATGCCAAGTCATCGATGGTTCGCCGATTAATACAAGCTATATAACAGCTCAATCTCTTCAGGATTTACATGCCCAAGCCAATTAACGTTACACAGCGCGCTCAGGAAATTAAACCGTTTCACGTGATGGATATATTATCGCAAGGGAAGATATTGCAGGCGCAGGGCAGGGATATTATCCATCTGGAAATTGGTGAGCCGGATTTTCTGACACCTCAACCGATTATTAATGCTGCAATTGCTTCATTAAATAAAGGCGATACCTTTTATACCCCCTCATTGGGGTTAATGGCGTTACGGGAGAAAATTGCCGGATGGTATCAGCAGCAATACTGGCTGGATATCTCACCCCGGCGGATTGTGGTTACACCTGGCGCCTCAGGGGCATTGCTTTTAGTGATGGGGGCATTGTTAGAGGCTGGCAAGCATTTATTGATGACCGATCCGGGATATCCCTGTAATCGTCATTTTGCCCGTTTCGTGGAAGCCTCAGCAGTTTCCGTTCCAGTGGGTGCCGATACGGCCTACCAATTATCTCCACAACATATCGAAAAATACTGGAATCAGGATACCCAAATGGCCCTGGTTGCCACTCCTTCTAACCCTACCGGAACCATTATTGATAAAGACGGCTTAAAAGCCCTCTCAGAGGCTGTTAAGGCTAAACAAGGTCTGTTAGTTGTCGATGAGATTTACCATGGGTTAAATTACGATGGTGTTCATTTACCCTCCATTCTGGAAGTAGACGACGAAGCGATAGTGATTAACAGCTTTTCCAAATTCTTTGGTATGACCGGTTGGCGATTAGGCTGGGTAGTTGTACCTGAAAGTCTTGAACCCGTGATGGATCGTCTGGCTCAGAATCTGTTTTTAGCTGCGCCGACCAATGCTCAGCATGCTGCTCTGGTGGCATTTGATCGAGAAAGTCTGGATATACTTGAACAACGCAGAGAGGTGTTTGAGAAACGTCGGGATGTTCTGTTACCCGCGCTGCAGGAAATTGGATTTTCCATTCCGGTGAAACCTCAGGGTGCGTTTTATTTATATGCTGACTGCAGCAAATTCCTAACCGACACCATTAACAACAGTATGGATTTATCCCGTTATCTTTTACAGGAAGCCGGAGTTGCTATTACCCCGGGAAATGATTTTGGGCAGCATCTGGCCGATCAGCATGTGCGATTTGCTTATACCACCAATGAAACGCGTTTAATGCAGGCTGTTGAACGGATTCATGCCGCTTTGACTAAATTATAGAGCGATGTAACCCTGATGAAACCACTACAAGTTGCTGAAAGTTATGATCAGATAGCTGACGTCTGGAATGACACTCAAATTAATTGATAAAACTGCCGGCATCTGGAAAACGATCAATATCCTGAATTACATCTTTATCTGATAGTGCAGAAAAAGGTTCGACCCAGTTAAATCTGAGTCGAACCTGGTTTATCAGCTGCGGTGAAAGTTAGTGATAATGCCGTGCCGCATTAATCACTTTTTTTGCCATCGCTTCGTCATTGCATTTATCGGCAATGTCACCCAGCGTGATAACACCCACCAACTCTTCGTTGTTCGGGTTGTTAAGCACTAACAGGCGTTGCACCTGTTGATCAGCCATATTGTTTACAACTTCATCAATAGGTTTGTCTTCATAAGTATATAAAACCCGTTCGGTCGCAATGTTTCGTGCTTTCTGATGCGGGTCTTTCGAATCTGCAACTACTCTGAGTGCAATATCCCGGTCAGTGATCACGCCAATCACTCGGTTGTCTTTACTGAGCGGAACGAACCCTAGATTCTTATCTCGCATAGTTTGGGAAACTTCCTGAATGCTGACATCTGCATCAAGGTAAAAAGGTTGTTTTGTCATCACATCTTTCACGCGCATCATCGAATTTCTCCTTTGATTTTCTCGTTTCAGAAGAGTGGGAATGACAGCCAGTATTTTTGCTGTCTGTAAAATCATATGGAGGTAATAAAAGTTTGTTCAACCCTGGCTAAGATTGAAGTTTAGCAATCTATAGCTGTGCTTTTCCAGCCAGCAAAATTAGCTGGCTGAGCAAGTTTTTCTTAAATTTATACCGCTTGTTTGGTTAAGTTGTTTTCCAGACTTTTTAATTGTTGCAGACAATCTCTTTGACTCAAAAATGCCAGCTCTTCCTGCGGTTCAAGCCATGACTCAAGTTGTTGCATATTGTCGGCATGTCGTACTTTCCATTCCGCTAATATTCTGGGTGGATGAAATACAGGTTTTTGATTTGCATTGTCAGGCAATTGAGCGATATGCCAGTTGCAAAGTTGTGGATTATTTAGCAACCGAATAAAGGCATGCTGTTTGGGCTGTGGAGAAAGGGCTGAAAGCTGATGCTCCAAATCCACCAGAATGGGAGCGGGACTTTTTTCTTCTGGAGCCCGCAGTATGCCAAGCCATTTAAGCAGTTTGCTGCGTCGCGATCCACCGCTCAGCCATGATAAGGGGATCGACAACATCAATCCACCGGTGATCGGCAGTAGCCAGTAAAACAGTTCTATACTAAGTAACAAAGCAATAATGGCGAGAATGATGCCGAATAATGTATGTCCAGCATGCGCTCGTGCTACAGCAGCCCAACTTAACGCGCCATCATCACGTGACTGAGGCATCCAGCCACTGTCCTTGCCACGGAAAATTCCCACCACCACACCAAACTGATGCACCATTAATATCGGTGCATACAGCGCCGACATAAGCATTTCCACAACGACACTTACTGTTAGCAGAATAGGGCCGCCGAATTTCATGCAACGTGGAATATTTATCAGCGCCGCAAACCAGCCAAACACCTTAGGTGCAATAACAATGGCCATGGATACGATAAAAAGCGTTAAGGCTCGCTCAGAATCAAATACTGGCCAGGTAGGGAACAGTGAAGGATTGGCGAAATATTCCGGACGCACATATCTTGCCTGTACGGCAATGGCCAAACCGACCACAATTAAAGAGAGCCAGAAAACAGCACTAAGATATGACATCAATCCGGAAAATATATGTAAACGAGTGGGTAACACAAAACCCTGGGCAAACATAAAAGGGGTATGTTGCAGGTTACCCTGACACCAGCGACGATCCCGGATCATTACGTCAATCAGCGAAGGAGGAGACTCTTCATAGGTCGATTGAATATCGGTATCAAAACGGACCCCCCAGCCTGCACGACGCAGCAGCGCTGCTTCAATAAAATCATGACTTAATACATGGCCACCAAACGGAGGTTTACCGGGCAAAATTGGCAGATGCGATGATTCGGCAAACGCACGGGTTCGGATAATCGCATTGTGGCCCCAAAAGTTGGATGACAGGCCATGCCAGGCAGATAAACCTTCGGCATAAATAGGGCCGAAACAATGGTTGGCAAATTGTTGTAAGCGTCCATAAAGGGTATTGGCCCGGACTATGGTTGGTAAGGTCTGGATTAACCCGACCCCAGGCGAGGCAGCCATTCGACGGGATAGGGTGAGCATGCACTCGGCACTCATCACACTATCAGCATCCAGTACGATCATGGCTTCATAGGCACCGCCCCAGCGTTGTACCCAATCACCTATATTGCCAGCTTTACGTTCAGTATTCTGTTGACGGCGACGGTAGTAAACCGGACAGCCTGATTCGTCTTTGTTAATCAAATCCAAAAAAGCCTGTTCTTCTGCAATCCATGCATCTGCCTTATTGGTATCACTGAGAATAAAAAACACATATTTTCCTGGCGCCTTGACTAATAAATCCTCACGCATTACTTTGAGCGCCGCCTTGATACGGATGGGGTCTTCGTTGTATATGGGCAGCAGAATGGCCGTTGTAAAGTCAGGTTCCTGCTCGGACTGTTTAATAAGTCGAGGCTTTAGATGCAATAAAAAGCCCAGCAGTGCCTGAGCAAATGCAAACGAAACCCAGAGAAAGTTGATACTGAAAAGAATTAAAAATAACCACTGCAGGTTGGTGACAACGTTAGTAGTGCTTAATACCCCGTAAATCTCCGTAATACCGTAATAGGACAATCCAAGCATTACACCGAGTACGAATAACCGCGATATAAGCGTTCGCAAAATATAGAAGAAGGTGCGCTGGCTATGACGCATGGAAAGTCCTTGTTCGTAGACTCCATGTCGGGGCATTTCCAGGGGCGATTCAGCAGGCAGGGCACGTTCATATTGCATGCCTTTTTCGGTATTATCGATCCGTAAATCAACACTCATAAAGAATTATTCCAATCCCTGCTCAACCATCTGTAAAGCCATGTTGGTGCAGCATATTTATCATCTTTATTTAACTGTACCCGAAATTCCGCTACATCGGCATCTTCAGGATCGAAAGTAATAAATACCCTTGCACCCTTTATATGCGGGTTTTCCTGAATCCGGCTTTCAAGAATTTTGCCATTGCTAATACTGGCAACAACATCAATCTGTTCAATATCCTGACTATCGATATTGCTGTAATCAATCACAATTTCTTTACTATCATCAAAGAGCTTGAGACCACTGCTACTGTTCACAATGCGCGGTTTATTAGTGTCTTCTGGAACATCATCAGGCGAGGTTAAGGTATAGGCATATTCAAACGCTTCACCTTTTTTCAAGCCATCGGCTGGTCTCCAATAAGCCACAACGTTATCGTTTTCCTCAGAAGCTGACGGAATTTCAACAAGTTCTACCTGACCTTTTCCCCAGTCACCTATAGGTTTGACCCAAGCAGAAGGACGTCTGTGGTAATTAGCTTCCAGATCCTGATAATAATCAAACTCACGGTGGCGTTGAATCAAACCAAATCCTTTGGGGTTCTCATCTATAAATGCACTGATTTGGAGTGTTTGCGGGTTGTTCAATGGACGCCATAAACGCTCACCCTTGCCATTACGCATTTGCAAACCTTCAGAGTCATGTACAGCAGGTCGAAAATCTAATTGATCAGCGCGATCCATTCCGCCATGCATAAACATGGAAGTTAGTGGTGCAAGCCCGACATGCTTAATATCAACACGTGGGAAGAGGATGGCATCGACATCAATTTTACTGGGCGATCCTGGATGAATCCCGAAACGATAGGCACCGGTAACACTTTTACTATCGAGTAAGGCATGCACCACAATGGCATTCTGACTTGAAGAGGGCCTTTCAATCCAGAAACGTTTGAAAAGAGGAAACTCTTCACCTTTGGGTTGTGCGACGTCAATGGCCAGACCGCGAGCAGAAATACCATAGAGCTGACCTTTGGAAACTACCCGAAAATAACTGGCTCCCTGAAATACAATAAACTCATCCTGATAGTCGTCATTGTTTATTGGATAGTGAAGCCGTAAACCTGCATATTTACCAACTTCTACAAGTTTTTTACCAATTGCCTCATTCGGAACCTTGAAGGATGTTTCAGATAATTCGAGTGGAAAAGCCTTGCCACTTTCGACTACATCAATATCAATCAAATCTTTATACAAAAAGCCAGGTGCGAATAATTGAACCGAAAACTTGGTTGGGGTCTTGCCCCAGATCGCTGCATTTTCCTGAAAATTTATTTGTCGATAAGTTGAATAATCAAGTTTTGCTAATTCGTCGGGCGCGTTTGGCGGAGCTTTAAAAGGCTTTTCGGCAAGTTGGCGGGCTATCTCAACCACTGTGTTACGTGAAAATTCTGTTCCTGCATCGCCATTTTCAACAGATGTTTCTGCCTGCGCTGTTTGGATAAACAGAATGAGAAAAAAAGCCGTAATAAGCCCGGAAAGGGTCTTTGTGTAGAGTGAAGAGTCAGTTTTTTGATGAAGAGATAAATAACTCAACATTGGGCTAAATCCTTATTGCGGGATAAATGAAACGGGATAGAATTCGGGAAGGCTCGGTCGTATATGGTTTAGATCTGGTTAATTCAATATTTCAGATCTAGTAAACTGGCACCATAACTTGAGTTAAGCCTATCTAATATGCTAAACCAAACTGAAAAATTGTTCTGAAAATTATTATTGTCAGGTAGCTAACTTGCATGAGTAACAACAATAACGGCCCAGATAGAGCTGATGAAGTGATCTGTGATTGCAGTGGAACCACTCGTGGGAAGATCATCAGTCTGTTCGAGCAGGGTATCGTCGATACCGATACTATCTCACGAAAAACTGGCGCAATTTCAGGATGTGGTTCCTGTGATTATGATATTGAGAACCTGCTTGATGAGCTTGTTGTTAAATAGCAACAATATTCATAATTGTTGTTAAATACCTATTTTTCATAGCTTTGTAATATTTGTTATTACATCTTCTCACTGATTGTTCCGAAAATTCCTGGTTTAGATGTGAAAAATTCTTGACTGGTTAATAAGAACCATTACCATTCGCCTTTACATTTCTTTACGTATGGCAATTTTGAAGGTACATAATATGGCAAATGGTATTCGCAAGCCGCGAAATTTCAAGTTCAAACCTATCGTTTCAGTGGTGACATTGGCACTTGGAACACTATATGGTTCACAGGTAGCAGCAGAGGAAGATGTCAAATCCTTAGATTCCGTAACTGTTATTGGTAGTGAACAAGCTGCTCGTGAGTTACCAGGATCGGCTTATTATATTGATAATGATCAGCTTACAACTGAGGCCACCACAGATATTCATCAGGTTCTGAAAACTGTTCCTGGTATTTATATATTGGAAGAAGATGGTTTAGGTTTGCGTCCCAATATTGGTATTCGTGCTGCAGCACCAGAACGCAGCCAAAATATCACGCTGATGGAAGATGGTGTGTTGATCGCACCGGCACCTTATTCCAATCCAGCAGCCTACTATTTTCCAACAGCCATGCGTTTGCATTCGATTGAAGTGTTAAAAGGCGCACCATTATTACGTTATGGACCTCAAACTATTGGTGGTGTCGTTAACCTGGTTTCTACGCCGATCCCGGAGAGTAATCGTGGCCGTGCCATGTTTATGCTTAGTGATGAAGGTTCGTTTGATACCCATGCCTATTACGGTGGTAAAGAAGGTGGCTTTGGTTATTTATTGGAGACTGTTCAACGTAATAATGAAGGTTTCAAAGATATTGACCGTAGTGGACAGGACAGTGGGTTTGAAATTCAGGATTATGTCGGCAAATTGTCATGGGAAGATGAACGCAATAAAGTTTTATTTAAATTCCAACGTTCCTTCGAAGATTCTAATGAAACCTATGCAGGTTTAACTGATGCTGATTTCCGAAATGATGAAAACCGTCGTTACGGACTGACAGAAATAGACAATATGGATAACGACCATACTGGCCTGAACCTTACCCATAATTTCAAATGGAGCGACACGTTTAATTCAACAGTGACCCTGTACCATAATGAATTCAAGCGTAACTGGTTTAAATATAACAACAACATCAAATTAATTGATCAAGCTAATGCTGGAGACGCTAACGCCCAGGCAATACTTGATGGTTCACAAGATGTTACTGGTCTTCAGTACAAGAATAATAATCGTGAGTATGATTCTTATGGCGCACAGCTGAATTTCAACTGGCTGGTTGGTGCACACGATCTGAATTTTGGTGTTCGTCAGCACTTCGATGAAACGGATCGTTTCCAACCAGTCGATACCTATGATCAGATTAATGGACAACTGGTTTTTCAAAGTAGCGATGCAGATACTGTGAGTGGCGGCGATAATCGTTTAGAGGAAGCGCAAGCACTAAGCATGTGGATCACCGATAATTTCCAGGTTACTGACAAGTTATTAGTGAACTTGTCTCTGCGTATGGAAGATGTTGAAAGCAAAGCTCGGCGATATACAGACCCAAGCCGATCAACCGTAACGACTAACAGCAAAGTTGAAAATGATTATCAGGAATTTTTACCAGGTATTTCAGCAACATATGATTTGACGGAAAACTGGCAAGTATTAGCGGGTTACCATGAAGGTATGGTTCCGATTAGTGCCGGAGCTGAAGATGGTACTGATCCGGGTTTGAGCGATAACTATGAATTCGGTGTGCGTTTTAATCAAGGCACATTCTACAGTGAGGCAATCGCTTTCTACTCTGACTTTAGTAACTTTGTCGAGCAATGTTCGATCGCTTCCAAATGCAGTAATGGTGCTGATTCTGGTTCATTTAGTCTGGGTGGAGCAGAGGTTAAAGGTCTTGAGTTTCAAGCAGGTAAATTATTTGCGGCTGGTAACTTTATGATCCCCGTGGATATTACCTACACCTATACTGACGGCGAAACCACATCTGGTGATCAACTTGATAGTGGTTTAGAACTGCAAAATATTCCTGAAAATATGTTCAGTGCGAGAGTTGGTTTAGAGCATAGCAGTGGCTGGAATAATTACGCAGTGGCTAAATACATAGATGAAACTTGTGTGGATGTCGGCTGTAATAAATCAGACAGTCGTTTTGATCGCACAGACGGTTTATTCACGATGGATTTGATCAGTCGTTATCAATTCGTGGATGGGCCAGAAGTATTTTTGAAAGTTGAAAATGTCTTTGACCGTCAAGAAATTGTGGCTCGCCAACCTTTTGGTGCACGCCCGAATATTGATCGTACGGTTTATGCTGGTGTAATTATCGACTTTTAAACAAGCGAAAAAAGTAAGTCTGATTTAAGACTGAATAATTGTTGAAAAAAAACGCCTGAAGAATGACTTCAGGCGTTTTTTTTTAAGCTTATTTAGTTGGAAAGCTATTGTTAAGATCAATTTTATTGTTCTTTTGTAATTTCCCAACATATAAGGCCGTTGCACCAGCCACAGCAACTGGAATAATCAGAAAATTTATTACCGGAATCATTGTTGCACCCAAAGTTGTCATGCCAAAGCCTAACGCCAATGATCGCTTGGTTCTGAGCAGTTCTCGTTGCTGCTTAAATCCCATTAAATGATTTCCCATTGGATAGTCATGATAATCAAGTGCCAGAGTCCAACTGGAAAAAAATAACCATAACAAGGGTGCAATGAGATTCAGTCCGGGTATCCACGACAGGATAAACAGTGGAATCATCCATTTCAGCAAATAGCCTAATTTGCGTAATTCATTAAAAATCATTCTTGGTGTGTCAGCAATTAATTGCCAGACAGTTTGTTCAGGTGGAGCCTGATTGGATAAACGTTTTTCTACAGCTTCTGCCAACAGTCCATTAAATGGTGCAGCAACGATATTGGCGAGAATGGAAAAAGTGAAAAACACAATTAATACAATCAGTACCGCAAACAACGGCCAAAGAATCCACATCAATGCATTGGATAACCATTCCGGTAACCAGGTTGGTGTCAATTGTGTCATCCAATAATCAAACTGGTTAATACCTAGCCAGATCGCTCCAGCAAACAACAAGGTATTTATCAGAATTGGAATATAGGCAAAGCGACGTACGCCGGGTTGATTGATAAGTTTGAAACCGCTTAATAAATAGCGCGAACCTTGGATAAAATCGCCCATTTTTTCAATACCTTATTGGAATAATGTAAGACCATCTCTTGCAAGTAATGCACTGCCATATGCTGCTTCAGTATGTTCCACTGTTTCAAATGGAACCTGCAATAAAGACTCACGCAGCTTTGTCCAGACAGGATTTTTAGTGCCACCGCCAACACTTCGAATCGACGTTAACGGTGTAGCACTTAATTGTTGCAGATATTGGTAACCTGTTTTTTCTATGCTGGCAATGCCAGCCAGCAACCCATGCAGAAATAGATGATCTTCCGCTGGTCGGGGTAACAATTTTGCTGGATAGTTTGGATCAGCAACTGGAAAACGCTCTCCCGGCGTTAGCAATGGATAATAGTCCGGTGCAGACTGGTTTAAATCAATTTTCTGGCTTAACGTGATTAATTGCTCGTCAGTAAAGAAATGTCTCAATACTGCTCCACCGCTGTTAGACGCGCCACCACATAACCAGCGATTTCCTAATTTGTGGCTGTAAATACCTGTTTCAGCATCAAATACCGGATTTTTACAGATAAGTTTCAAGACCAGAGTTGAACCCAGGGATGTTACGCCTTCTCCAACCCGGCGAGCCCCAGTAGCGATAAATGCAGCCAGGCTATCAGTGGTTCCGGCTTTAATCAGGGGCGGTGCTGACTGGTTTATACCAAGTTTTAGCATAACGGCTTCTGAGAGTTTGCCAATCACCGTACCTGGTGCAACAACGTTGGGTAAAACGCTCATTGGCGTTATTAATTCCAGCCAGCTGGGCCAGTGATTTGCCACTACATCAAAACCAGACTTCAAGGCATTATTGTAATCCGTTATACCGGGTGTTGCGCCGAGCTGAATAGCCAGCCAATCCGCCTGGTGCAACAGATAATATTTTTCAGGTAACGCCAGGGTTAATTGAAAATACAGCAATTTTGCCAAACCGCTGCTGGGACCACTTGCTGCTGAATTGATAGGTGCTTTTTCTGCTATTTTTTCACTCGCCATGGAAGCACGTTGATCGTTATACATCAACATCTCGGTCAGAGGATTTCCTTGGTGGTCAGATAACATTACCGAGCCGGAAGTCGCATCAATGCTAATGGATTCAATGACAACTGCGGGAAGTTGCTTTACCAGCCTTTTTAGCGCCTCAAAAAGATAAAGAGACTGCTGTTTGGGTGAGGGGTAAGGGTGTGGAGCTGCGGGAAGGTTTTGTTCAATCTGGGCAATAATATTGCCGTTTTGGTCTACGGCGCAGACCCGGCACCCGGAGGTGCCGAAATCAATGCCAATCCATGCGCTCTCGCGCATATTTATGGAAGCTGGACAGGCGTTGGTGCGACCCAACCTTCTTTGCGATATTCGGCAACAACATTGGTATAAACGCCACCGCGGACATTGAAAATGCCGGTAACACGCATAAAACGGGGTTCAGTTGCAGCCACTAAATCAGTCAGAATCTGGTTGGTCAGTTTTTCATGAAAACCACCTTCTTCACGGTAAGACCAGAAGTAAAGCTTCAGAGATTTCAGTTCAACGCATTTTAAATCCGGTACATAATCGATCTTAATCGTGGCAAAATCCGGCTGACCAGTTTTCGGACACAGACAAGTAAATTCAGGTGTTTCGATGTGGATGGTATAATCCCGCTCCGGTACTGCGTTATCGAAGGTTTCCAGTTGTTTGCTTGGTAGCGTAGACATAGGTAATCTCTAAGTGTGAACAAAACCGTTATTATCCCTGAGTTGGCAGATTTAATTAAGTGTTAGAAATCATTCTCCTGTCTGTAGTTGTTTTAGTGGCGCTGATTATTGGCGGCTGGTATAGCCATTCCCGGCAGCAACAGCGTGCCCAGGAATTCGAGCGTGAACTGGATCGTTTTGATAACGACGAGAATAGTGATTTTCACGCGCGATTTGACTCAGTTTTTGCGCAAGATACTGTGGATTTATCCGACGGACCCAAAGTTCGTATGGATTCAGATGTGGCTGATGTTAACGACGAATTCGACGATTCGGAAATGGATGACGAATTTGCCGATGTTGACGAAGAGGACGATACGCCCGATTGGGAAATGGTGGTGGCATTGACCATTATGGCCCCCGAATCACAAATGTTTACCGGACGGGCAATCAAATCTGCACTTGAACAGCAGGAAATGCATTTCGGTGATATGCAGATATATCATCGGTATACCGTTAATAATCGCCGACAGACATTGTTCAGTGTGGCGAATATTCTGGATCCCGGTACTTTGCTTCCTGATCAATTGATTTCAATGAAGACTCCTGGCTTATTAATGTTTGCCAGACTTCCTGGCCCGGTAAATGGTCTGACAGTATTTGATTCAATGCTGGATACCGCGCAGCAACTGACCGCCTATCTCGGTGGCATCCTTTGTGACGAAAAACGTGAACCGATTACCGATAAACATTTGGAAGCCACGCGTAACCGAATCTTTGAATTAAATTTATCTTTGCAGGCAGGCAATAAATCTGATGACGATTTCACCTGAAATCAGCGAGCGAGCCGCACAGCTTCGAGACTTAATTAATCGTTATAACTTCCTGTATTACAGCGCGGATGATCCGGAGGTAACGGATGCCGAATATGATCGGTTATTTGCTGAATTAAAAAAACTCGAAGCCGATTATCCTGAACTGATCACTGCGGATTCACCGACACAACGGGTGGGATCGGCTCCGTTGGATAAATTTACCCAAGTGACTCATGCGATGCCCATGTTGTCGTTGGATAACGTGTTTGATGAAGCCGAGTTAACAGCGTTTAATCAGCGTGTTCTGGATCGTCTTAATACTGATGATGTGATTACTTATGCTGCTGAACCCAAGCTGGATGGTCTCGCTATCAGTATTCGATATGAAAATGGTTTACTGGTGCAGGCTGCCACTCGTGGAGATGGTGCGGTGGGTGAAGATGTCACCGAAAATGTTCGGACCATCCGCAATGTTCCATTGAAACTTCACGGTAAGAATATTCCACAAGTAGTTGAAATCCGTGGTGAAATCTATATGCCAAAAGCGGGTTTTGAAAAGCTTAATCAACAGCGCCTGGCCAACAATGAAAAACTGTTCGTAAACCCACGTAATGCTGCTGCAGGATCATTAAGACAACTCGATTCCTCAGTAACGGCGAGTCGACCGTTAGCATTGTTCTGTTATGGTCTTGGAGAACTTCAAGGCATGGAACGTCCATCCAGCCATACAGAAGCCATGCAGATCATCAGCGAATGGGGAGGAGCCGTTTCTCCTGATACCCAGCAATTGAAAGGTGTTGATGAATGCCTTGAGTATCTGCATCGGCTTGGGGAGCGTCGGGCCAGTTTGTCCTATGAAATTGATGGCGTAGTGTTCAAAGTCGATGACAGCCGTTTGCAGGAACGTTTGGGGTTTGTCTCACGAGCACCGCGTTGGGCAATTGCCTATAAATTTCCGGCACAGGAAGAAAGCACTCAGGTTGTCGATATTGAAGTTCAGGTTGGCCGCACCGGTGCATTAACCCCGGTAGCGCGTTTGCAACCGGTTTTTGTCGGTGGTGTTACGGTAAGTAATGCCACGCTGCATAATGAGGATGAAGTCCGACGTAAGGATGTACGAATTGGCGATACGGTGATTATTCGCCGGGCAGGGGACGTGATTCCGGAAATCGTTCAGGTTGTTAAAGACAAGCGTCCTGCCAATGCAATCGAGTTTGTAATGCCAACGCATTGTCCAGTTTGCGGGGCAGAGGTTGAACGGGTAGAAGGTGAAGCCGTAGCGCGTTGCAGTGGTGGTCTATTCTGTGCTGCACAACGCAAAGAAGCTATAAAACATTTTGCTTCTCGCAAAGCATTGGACATTGATGGGCTGGGCGATAAGCTGGTTGAGCAACTGGTTGATGCTGAGCTGATTAAAGATCCAGCGGATTTGTTTTATCTGAACAAAGAACAGTTTTCAGCGTTGGAACGTATGGGAGAAAAATCTGCCGAAAATCTGGTGAATGCATTGGAACAGGCTAAAAATACCCGTTTTGCACGATTTTTATATGCATTAGGTATTCGAGAAGTCGGTGAAGCAACCGCCCGGTCACTCGCTTTACACTTTGTTGATCTGGATAAACTAACGGCAGCTAAAGAAGACGAGCTAATTGAAATTGAAGATGTGGGTCCAGTAGTTGCGCATCATATTTATACTTTCTTCCGACAAACCCACAATCTGGATGTGATTCAGCGGCTTTTAGAAGCCGGGGTCAATTGGCCGGAAGAAAAACCGGTGTATGCCAATTCAGAGTTGGCCGGTAAAACTATTGTACTGACGGGCACTTTAGAAAATTTGTCTCGTAGTGAAGCCAAAGAAAAATTATTGGCGTTAGGTGCCAAAGTAGCAGGCAGCGTTTCTGCCAAAACCGATTATGTGGTGGCGGGCAGAGATGCCGGTTCCAAATTGAATAAAGCCCAATCTCTCGGGATTGACGTGGTCGATGAAGCGACCCTAATACAGTGGATTAATTAAATGAGTGCAGTTGCTGATGCCATCAAAAAAGTCGCCACCGGCCCCCATCTGAGTAAAGATCTCAGTCTTGAGGAAAGCCGTGAAGCGATGCTGGAAATCCTCTCAGGTGAAGTGGATCCGGTGCGAATGGCGGTAATGCTGATTGCATTGCGAATGAAACGGGAAACCGATGAAGAAAATCTGGGGCTGTTGTTAGCTATCCAGGAAAAGACCGGACAACATCCACTTGATGTGGATAATGTGATGCTACTTTCCGATCCGTTTAATGGCTTTAGCCGCCATTGTCCAATAGCGGCATTTTTACCTGCCGTAATGGCAGCTTGTGGTTTGCCAGCGTTATCGCAAGGTGTTTACCAAATGGCACCGAAATTTGGTGTCACCCATGCACAGGTGTTAGAAGCAGCGGGTGTGAATATTCAGTTGACGGTCGCTGAAGCGGCCGAACAACTAAACCATGCTGATACCGGCTGGGCCTATCTTGATCAGGCAATTACCACACCCAGTTTGTTTGCGTTACAGGATTTACGCCGTTTGATGATTAAACGCCCTAGTCTGGCGACATTGGAAAAGCTGGTGATGCCGGTTAAGGCTAAGAAAACGCATCTACAAATAGGCTTTGTACATAAAGCCTATCCGCCAGTGTTGGCTTATCTTGCCAAACAGAGCGGCTTTGACAGCGCATTGATCGTACGTGGTCTGGAAGGCGGGATTGTGCCAACCTTACGTGAAACCTCGGATAACTTTTTATTGATCGATGGTGCATTAAAACCCTGTTCATTGGATCCTCAGGCATTTGGTGTTGATCAGCAGACTCGAGGCGTTATGCCTGATTTGGATCAACTGACAGCAGCAGAGTCAGCCCAACGTGGAATTGCGGCATTGCAGGGTGAAAAAGGGGTGGCTTATGATTTGCTGGTTTATGGAGCAGCAATGGCTTTATGGCACTGTGGATTGGTTTCAGATCAGAATAGAGCAGGGGATTTAGTAAGGAAGAGCCTCGATTCGGGTAATGCCTTTGCTGCTTTTGAAAAAGGTAGAACAAAATGATTTTGCAACAACAATTACAATTTGAATTGAAAGGCCGCAGCACCATCAATATCACTGATGATGTGGCTAAAATTGTATCTGCTTCGGGAATCACTACCGGAACCTGTCATGTGTTTGTCCAACACACCAGTGCTTCTTTGATGATTTGTGAAAATGCTGACCCTGATGTCAGACGTGATCTGGAAACCTACATGCAACATATCGTCCCCGATGGAGATCCCATGTTTTTACATCAGGATGAAGGTCCGGATGATATGAGCGCGCATATCCGTACCGTGTTGACTAATCCCGATCTGGTGGTACCGGTCAGTAATGGAAAATGTGCTTTGGGGATCTGGCAGGGAATCTATTTATGGGAACACAGAACGCATCGGCAGCAGCGTCGTGTGATCGTTACAGTACAAGGTGAATAAAAAATGAATGAAGAATTTGAACAGGATCACCTTGATGAGGAATTTGATTGGTCTTCGATTCCCAAGAGTAAATCGCGTATTAAACGAGAACTCGATGCGTTAAGAAAGTTAGGTCAGGATTTAATAGAGCTGCCAAAAAAAGACTTATTAAAACTGGAGCTGGACGAAGATTTAACTGAAGCGGTTCTTAAAGCCCAAACCATGAGTAAAGGGGCCTTAAAACGGCAGACCGGTTATATCGGTGGCATTATTGCCCGACTGGATCATGAAGAAATACAGCAGAAACTGGAACAGCTGAAGCAGCCTAAACAGGCTCAAACTGACCAGTTTCATCAACTGGAAAACTGGCGGGATCGCTTATTAGCAGAAGACGATACTGTTGTGACAGAACTACGCGGTTATTTTGAAGATTTTGATAATCAACACGTAAGACAGTTGGTCCGGAATGCCAAGCAGGAAGCCGCCAAACAACAGCCGCCAAAATCTGCCCGACTATTGTTTAAATATCTGCAGCAATTACAGCAAAATCAGTGATCGATAAGTTCGATTAAAAAGCATGCACCACCCAGATAGCTTTGCTGCACACTGATTTTGCCCTGATAAGCTTCGACGATATCGCTGGCAATTGCCAGGCCCAGTCCCTGACCTTCAATCTGGGTATCCATACGTCTGCCACGTTTGATGATATCTGCACTGGCATGTGCTGGAACGCCAGGACCATCATCTTCAATACGCACGACAATTCTGCGATTTTGCTGGCGTAAAACGATATTGACCTGTTGGTCGCAGTATTTGAATGCGTTTTCCAATAGATTGCCGAGTAACTCGTACATATCGCCTTCGTCAGCATGCAGCATGGCATCTCGTTCAATTTCGCATTGCGTATGGATATTTTTACTTTGGTAGACTTTTTTTAGTGAATTCATCAATTTAGTGATGATTTCTCCAATCGAAACCGGCGCCAGTAAGTTACTTTTGCCTTCAGTGGCAGCACGTTGCAATTGATAATCGACGAGAGCATTAATGCGATCCAACTGTTCCTCACCGGTCAATTTACAGGCGGTTACATCATCACAGCTTTCCAGTTCAGAACGTAATAAAGCCAAGGGGGTTTTCAGGCTATGCGCCAGATCCGCGAGTGAATTTTTATAGCGTTGTCGACGAGATTGTTCGTGATCCAACAGGTTATTAATATTTCGGGTGAGCTGTTGTAACTCGCTGGGATAGTCATCACCCAGACGTTGTTGTTTTCCCGCTTCAATAGCGTGTAAATCAGCTGCTGCTTTATGTAGCGGTTGTAAACTCCAACGCAAGATTAACCATTGGGCAATTAACAACATCAATCCGGTTCCACCGAGCCAGTACCAGAGGTTTAACTGAAACTCATCTATCTGTGCTTCCAGCATATGCTGATCTTCAGAAACATTAATGGTGTAATCAAAATGTTCACCATCGTCATTTTCCCAAACAATCCCAAATGCGAGATTCTGTAACTTCATGCCATTATCAAGATTAATCTGACTATATAACTGTTCTGAAGGGCCAGGATGATAGGGAAGAGCCAGAAATAAACCAATAGCCGAAGGGGATTGCCAGACAATTTTATTACCACTGGTAATTTGTGCGTAAAGACCTGAATTGGGAATAGAAAATTTTGGTTCAGCCAGACTTTCCTGCATATGTAACTTACCGTCATGGCTGATTTCAGCAGCAGTCAGCAGGGTATAAACATAATTTAATAAACGTTGTTTCTGGGCTGTTTCGGCGCTTCCAGCAAAGGCATTAAATAAACTGAAAGCCGAGATACCCAGAAACGCACTTAATACCAGCGTAACGGCAATCAGCTGTCGATTGGTCAGTGATAAGTTGAGTTTATTCACGAGGCAGCGTCAGCCGATAACCCCGGCCTCGTAATGTTTCTATCGGATTTATTGATTTATCCGGATCCAGTTTATTTCTCAGCCTTTTGACAAATACTTCTATGACATTGCTGTCGCGATCCTGATCCTGTTCATATATGTGATCCGTCAGTTCAGTTTTGGAAATAACTTCTCCAGCGTGCAGCATCAGATAATGTAACAGACGGTATTCAAATGCAGTTAATTCAATTGCCGACTGATTGACCGTTACTTGCTGAGAAGATGGATTGAGTTCCACCGGTCCACAACACATAGTGGAATTTGACCAGCCTGCAGCACGACGCGCCAGCGCATTTAAACGCGCCAGTAATTCTTCAAAATGAAAGGGTTTGACCAGATAATCATCGGCACCGGCTTCAAGCCCTTCGACTTTATCTTGCCAGCGACCGCGAGCAGTCAGGATCAAAATGGGAAAAGTGATGTTTTGTTCGCGAAGCTGTTTGATGACCTCGATTCCGGAAAGTTTAGGTAGCCCCAAATCAATAACAGCAACGTCATACGGATATTCAGAGCCGAGGAATAAGCCTTCTTCACCGTCTGCACTCATATCTACAGTAAGTTGATGTTGACGTAAATGCTGACAGATCTGTTCGCGCAGGTGAGGTTCATCTTCAATTAATAAAACACGCATAGCTATTGCATTTGATATCCGGTTTGCCGATCCAGGCGATAGGTTTTCACCTTACCATCAACATGCAGGACTTTGACGCGGAAAATTGTATGGTTTTGATATTGTTCCTGATCTACCGATAAAACCCGTCCACCGGTTTCAACCTGAGCTAATTCTGCGGCAGTTTTTTTGGTCAGCGGTAGGGCGATATCGTTAATACTGGTTCCCGCCTCTGCTTCAGGCGGCAAATGGTCGGTGTAACCAGATAAAGGTAACGTTAGCATCAGAAGTAACATATACCAGGAAAATTTCATGTAATAACCTTAATTTTAGTGTGCTTGTTATAAGTGGATAATAGCAAACTGCAGGTTTGGGGTGAATGTATCATTTTGATCCCTGCTCAGGTTGCATCGGGCCAATAGCATTGTCTGCCCGGGCGCGTAAATAATTATAAAGTTGCTCTCTGCCATTGATGACCTGGGGATTATCATTAAATCCAGGCATGATGCCGATACGACCATTTTTACCTTTGACCAATACCTGCATGAATTCGTCTTTTGAGGTCTGTTTAAGACTTTTCGCTAAATTGGGGCCAGCCAGTCCTTGGGCGAAAGTGCCATGACAACGGGCACACCAGTTTCGATAAAGCAAATAGCCTCGATAGGTTTGTGAATCCAGTTTATTGCCTTCAGTAACGGTGTAGGGAACCTGAGCCTGAATGCCCCCCAACCAGAAACTGTTACTGCAAAGAAAGATAAATCCTGCCAAACGTAAATTCATAGCTGATTATCGACCGATCGAAAGGACACGATTTTTTGAGCTTAACATGTCATCGGTTTTCATCAGCTGAGTTCCAGAAAGCATTATCCATCTGAACTGTTGCCCGTGTAGAGTGTGTGAAGATATGTCAGAAGAATAGGTATCGTTGATACCAACGAGATGAACAATATATTTGTGCATGACTTACTCCACGTACTGAAGTTTAAGTCAGAGTAACAATACTTAACTGAACTGCGACTGAATGGGTGATGAAAGGTTAAAAATTTAACATTCTGCCCATTGCCTATCGAGACGTTTGGCTGATACGGCATAGGCAGTGCCAATTTCCTGGGCAAACACCGAGATACGAAACTCTTCAATCATCCAGCGATATTGCTGCATTGCTTCATTATCAGCACGTTTGATATTGGTCAGATAACGTTGCCAGTAGGGCTGGACTTCCATTTGCCGTTGACGATCTTTGGCTGGATCGGTTTTCAGTTTATCCAGTCGCGCACCGATGGCCCGAAAATAGGCGGGTAACCGTTGTAAAGCCTCATCCGGCGTGTGATGCACAAATCCCTGATACAGCAGATAGTTTAATTGTTCACGGATGTCTTTAACCGCATGCATTGCAGCCAGAGGAATATTTCCAGACAACCGTTTGGCAATCGCATGATATTCACTTAATGGTTCGGCAATCAGTCTGGCAAGCTGATTAGCGATATTAATGAGTTCACTGCTACGTTGTTGTAAGCGTTGTTCAAACTGTTGTTTGTCTCGTGGCCAGTCCTGATTTTTCAGAAAGCACCGATCAAAGGCAACGGCTATCAAATCCTGTTTCAGCTGCTCGCATGGTGTAATCTGCTGCGTTTTGTTCTCTTCAAATGGCGCAGCAGGCACATTGGCATAATGCAGGCACATCTTCTGTATATCCGGCAGGTTTTTTTGCAGATATTTAACGTTATCTTTTTCAGCCAGCATAAATAGTCTTCTCAATCCTATAGCTGAGAATGATTTAGCTTGCTGCAAGGTATCCATCAGGGTCAGATCCACATGATCACCACGATCTACCAGGGCAGGATAGGCCGTCATTTCCAGGCCGTTTTGCTGCATCACAATATGTTCTGGAAATGCATCAAAGTCCCAGCCAGTCATTCCGGATTTTTCATATTCAGAATCGGGCAACTGACGGAAGCTGGCAGCAGCCTCTTTTGACCAGTCCTGCTTTAACTGATTTAAATCACGATTTTCTGCCAGCAATTCGCCTTGTTCATTAACCAGCTTGAAATTCATTTTCAGATACAGTGGCAGGTCTTCCTGCCGCCAATCATCTGCTTTGATTTCAACTCCTGTCATTTTACGTAATTGCTCAGTTAAAGCAGGTAACAATGCTCCTTCATAAGGGGTTAATGCTTTCAGGCACCGATCGGCGTAATCCGGCACAGGAATAAAATGACGGCGCAAGGATTTAGGCAGGCTTTTAAGCAGAAAAATGACCTTGTCACGTAATAAGCCAGGCACTAACCACTCATAACGTTCCGGATCACTTTGATTGAGTAGTGACAGCGGAATCGTCTGGGTAATACCATCATGTTGTTTGCCAGGCTCAAAATGATATTCAAGCGGCAACGGAACACGATTCACCAGCAACTGATCCGGATAACTATCGACCGTAACCTGATCAGCATTGTGCTGCATCAGAATTTCACGGCTCATAAACAAACATTGAGGGTCTTTCTTTTCTGCCTGTTTACGCCATTTTTCAAAGCCGTGGCCATTGATAATATCGTCAGGAATATGCTCATGATAAAAAGCAAACAGAGTGTCTTCATCTGCCAGCACATCACGTCGCCGTGATTTTTGCTCCAAAAGTTCAATTTCATCAATCAGCTGGCGATTATGTTGGAAAAATTTGGCCTGACAGTTGAAATCACCATTGACCAGAGCTTCACGAATAAATATCTCGTTGGAAGTAGGCCGATCCAATGGTCCATAGTGAATTTTCCGACGGTTTACTATGGGTAATCCATAGAGACTGACACTTTCAAAAGCAACTACTTGAGCCGGTTTTTTCTCCCAGTGTGGATCGCTGTATTGGCGTTTAACCAGATCTCCTGCAATGGGTTCAATCCATTCGGGTTCAATTTTGGCGACAATCCGGGCATAGAGTTGTCCAGTTTCCACCAGTTCGGCCGCCATGATCCATTTAGGACCTTTTTTATGTAATGCTGAGCCAGGGAAAATTTTCAGTTTCAGATTACGTGTGCCGGCATAACTATGCTGGTCAGCTTTCATGGCCACATTGCTTAACAGACCGCTGAGCAAGGCTTGATGAATAGATTGATACTCAGCCGGTTGCTGATTAGGTTTGAAGCCCATCTGTGTGGTTTGCACGTGCAGTTGCTGATAAATATCATGCCATTCACGCAGACGCAGAAAAGACAGAAAGTTTTCTTTGCAGTATTTGCGAAATTTGTTCTGACTTAAATGTTTCTGGCGGTCATGATACAAATCCCAAAGCTTAAGAAACGCTAAAAAATCTGATCGGTCGTCTTTGTATTTGCTATGTGCTTCATCTGCAGCCTGTTGTTTATCCATCGGACGTTCTCGTGGATCCTGAATACTCAGGGCACTGGCTATCACCAGCACTTCATTCAGACTGTTTTGATCATTTGCCGCCAGAATCATTCTGGCGATACGCGGATCAATTGGTAATTTGGCAAGCTGACGACCCGTTTCGGTTATTTGGCGTTTGCCATTTACAGCATTGAGTTCTTCCAACAACCGATAACCATCGTTGATCATCTTCGGTGGCGGGGGATTGATAAATGGAAATTTAGCCGGGTCGCCCAGTTTTAATGCGGTCATCTGCAAAATAACAGAGGCCAGATTGGTACGCAGAATTTCCGGATCGGTAAATGCCGGTCTGGCAGCAAAATCTTCTTCGTCGTATAAACGAATACAAACCCCGGCGGCAACACGACCACAACGACCGGAACGCTGATTCGCACTCGATTGCGATATTTTTTCAATCGGTAAACGTTGTACTTTATTTCGTACACTGTAGCGGCTTATACGTGCCAGACCTGGATCGACGACATAACGAATACCCGGTACGGTCAACGATGTTTCCGCTACATTGGTCGCCAGAATAATACGTCGCGGGCCACCGGTTTTAAACACGCGGTTCTGCTCACTGGCTGATTGTCGGGCAAATAATGGCAGAATTTCGGTATTGGGCGGATGATGTTTGCGAAGTGCTTCAGAGACATCACGGATATCGCGTTCACCCGAGAGGAATATCAGTACATCACCTGGCCCGTCTCGACATAATTCATCTACTGCCTGAACGATACCGTCAACAAAATCCAGATCTTCACTGTCATCATCACGACTTAATAATGGACGATAGCGGATTTCAACAGGATAAGTGCGGCCACTGACTTCGATCACCGGTGCATTGTCAAAATGCTCAGAGAATCGTTGAGTATCAATAGTTGCCGAGGTGATGATCAGTTTCAGATCCGGGCGTTTCGGCAGCAGTTGTTTGAGATAACCCAATAGAAAATCAATATTCAGACTGCGTTCATGCGCTTCATCAATAATCAGCGTGTCATATTGATTCAGGTAGGGGTCGTTTTGCGTTTCAGCCAGCAAAATACCGTCTGTCATCAGTTTGATATAGCTTTTATCGGCTTTTACCTGATCATGAAACCGGACTTTATAACCAACCGCTTCACCGATTTGGGACTTTAGTTCGTCAGCAATACGTGTTGCAACAGTCCGGGCGGCAATACGTCGCGGCTGAGTATGACCAATCAGACCACCAACACCGCGACCCAGCTCAAGACATATTTGAGGTAACTGCGTGGTTTTACCGGAACCGGTTTCACCACAAAGAATAATGACCTGATGCTGCTGAATGGCTTTTGCGATATCTTCCTTTCTTTCAATAACGGGAAGATCAGCATTAAGGGAGGGCTTTGGCAGGTTGTTCAAACGAAACTGAAAGCGCTCATTAGAACGTTCAATCTGTTGCTGCAGATTTAGCCATTCGCTCTCATTGGCGGATTTATTCTGTAACTGCACTAATCGCCGACGCAGTTTGTGCTGGTCGGCGAGCATGGTATTTTTTATTTGAGTTTTAAGTTGTTGCTGTTGATTGTTCACTAATTTTCAATTTACTTGGAAGCTTTTCGAGCTTAATAATTTTCAGCGTCAGTATACAGAGTAGCATCTGAAAACGCGTAATCAGAACGGTTGAACGGTGTTCATTGCTTCCATTACTGGAGACGTATTAGGCTAAACAACGTAGTCCTAGAGACTCCATGACAGCGACAAAGTATATTTGAAATCGTTTTTACTAATTTCATCTTCGGTTTCAGAGTCATACTCATTGGTCATACCGACTTTTAACGCTACGCCAGCACGTTCATCCAAGTCAAGAATCCAATCAAATGTGGTGACATTCCGGTAGGCATCGAAAGAATCGAAACTAGGATAAAACGTATTGGCTAAAGCTAAACGTTGCGCAGTATTAATGCGCCAGCGTGTTTCGAGACCTAACAAGCCTTCAGGGGTAAATTCTTCACGTTCACCACCAAACGTTCTGTTAAAACCCGCACCGGAACGTCCAACGAATAACCAATCATCAGTATTGGCAAATTCATAACCATAACCGGCGTTGGCATTGAGCCGATAATCATAATCCTTGAATTTATCGACATCCAATCGCCCACCAGCAAACATGAACCATGGTGTCTCAGGTTTCAACCAGTCGCGGTTAATTGAGGTAAAAAAGCTGTTGTCGGAAGTTTCCTCTTCAGACTTAGCATAATAATATGCCGTTCGGCTGTTAATCCGGGTTTTTTCGGTTGCCAGGTCAGCATTAAATGCAACATTAACCTGACTGTTATCAGATTTTCCACGGCTGCCCGCCAGCCCCAAATCAAAACGTCTTTCCCAGTTTGTTAACCAGCCGGTCCCCAGCAGGCCATTATCTTCTGGTTCAGCCTCAGCAAGGTCAGCCGGTTCAATAATGGGGGTGTCATCCGTTGGGGTCTGCTGAGCCAGAGCTTCATAATCTGTTTTGATTTCGGAAACTGTATTGGTGTTAATGATCATTTCACCAAGCAGCTGATGTTTAATAGTAAGGGATTCCTGATTACGTTCTAATAAATCACCTTGCAAACGATCACCGTTGGTCAGAATCAACGTAACGGGCGCAGCGTGAGATAAAACAGGTACCAACAAACAAACGAAGACGATTTTTTTCAAAAACAAAATAGGTTCCTATGGCTGAATTGTCCGCCATATACTAGCGATTACTGCGACGAATGTCAGGAGTAATTTACCGGGAATTTTTCTCTAAATATCGGGACTATTAACCTGGGCTCGATTTATCTTTTATCAGCAACATTAATTGAGGCTTATTACGACATCCTGAAAGATATAATGCAGTAACTATGCTTTTCTTTCTAACCTAACAACCATCATTATTTACGCTACCATCAGGCATCGTGGTGTTGCAGAATTTAATCCCTCGATCATGAACGCCTTTCATTGATGCTCCGGTTAGGTCTGCGCCACTCATGTCTGAAAAAATCAAATGCGCACCATCAAGTTTGGCGTTTTTCAGATTGGCATCCATCAACTGGGCGTAATCCATTAGGGAATTACGCAGATCTGCCCCTTCAAGCTGTGCCCCCTGCATACGTGAATGAGTAAACCATGCCCCTTTTACATTGGCATTGGTAAGAATAATTCCCTTAAGATTGGCTTCACTCATATCAGCACCTTCCAGATCATGATCTGCAAGTGGTGCTTCACTTAAATTGCAATGGTGACATTGGTTTTGTTCCAGCAGTCTTTTCAAATAAATTTTATCGTATGCATAAGCGGCGCTACTGAATAAACTCAGGACTGTGATAATCACCATTGATTTCATTTTACTTACCTCAATTTCATTGTTATAAGTTTTAATCGGTCCAACGATTTTCAAAAAAATGTTCGTTTAAAGGACGTCGCTGTCTGGCTTTTAGTTCCCGTTCTAACACTTCAGCACTCAACGTATCCAGCGCAGCAGGATAACCAATAGCAATTACCGACCAAAGGTTTACCGTGGTTGGTATGGCTAAAGCCTCTCGTAATTTATCAGCATCAAATCCACCCATCTGATGAGACATCAGACCGAATGCGGTTGATTGTAAACATAAATTAAGACTGGCGGCGCCAGTATCATATCCATTCCAACGGTTTTCGCTACCGTTACGAGTGAAGTGGGGCAGTGATGCCGTCACGATCAATAACGGTGAATTTACCGCCCATTCCTGATTGCCCGGAGCAAGACAATCCAATGTTTTTTGCCAGCTTATTTCGTCTTTGAATTTGTTACAGATAATGTAACGCCATGGTGCTTCGCCATAGCAGGAGGGCGCCCATAAAGCTGCTTCACAAAGAGCCATGATGATGTCATCACTGACGGCCTGCGATGCATCATAAGCCTTGCAACTCCATCGCTCGGCAATAATCGAGGCAAGTTTCTGTTCAGTTTCAGCGGGTTTTTGTATCAAGATGAATTGTCCTTGTAATTAACCCGGCAACTGGATGACAGGCTTATCAGCCGGGCGATATAAACCACCAATATGACCGATTACCATGATTAAATCTGCACCGGTTTTTTTCGCAATCTCATCGAGCATTTGCTTTCGATCAGCTTTTTCCTGGCCGCTGACTCGGACTTTAATCAGCTCGTGATAGGCCAAAGCATTTTCAATTTCAGCCAGTACGTTTTCAGTAAGACCCGCGTTACCAATCATTACTACTGGCTTTAGCGGGTGAGCCAATCCTTTCAGATATCGGCGTTGTTTATCATTGACTGCCATGTGAAGAGCTACCTGTATTAAAATGCTGTGATTATATCAGGATAGTTTCATGACTAAACACAAGTTCACCGTCACCGCAGCACGGGGCATGTTGCCGTTGCTGGAAACCGAACTCAAACAAATCGGTATCAAACAGTACAAAACAGAGGCAGGTAGCATTCGTTTCACCGGAAGTCTAAAGGAAGCCTATCAGGTCTGTTTATGGTCACGCGTTGCGGTCAGAGTGCTGATGCCAATTACACACTTTACCGCCGAAACGACTGATCAGCTTTATAACGGGATAAAAGAGTTCGCCTGGGAAGAGCATATCGATGCTGAAGACACCACTCTGGCAATTGATTTCAATAGTTTTCGTTCGAAAATTCATCATACCCAGTTTGGTGCGCAGAAAGTGAAAGATGCCATCGTAGATCGACTGCGCGAATTATCGGGTAAAAGACCTTCCGTTGATTTGCATCAACCGGATCTGCGGGTGAATGTCTACCTTAAACATAACCAGGCGATTGTCAGTATTGATTTATCCGGCGAAAGTTTACATAAACGCGGCTACCGCGTCAGTCAGACGAATGCTCCAATAAAAGAACATCTGGCGGCAGCCATATTACTTTCTGCTGAGTGGCCAAAGCTTGCCCGTGAAGGTTGGGCATTGCTGGATCCGATGTGTGGTAGTGGTACCTTTTTGATAGAAGCAGCATTGATGGCGGCCGATATTGCGCCGGGTTTACAGCGAGATTATTTTGGTTTTCTCTACTGGAAGCAGCATGATAAAGCTGCCTGGCAGCAATTAAAGGCGGATGCTGAAAGAAGACGCCTCAGTGGACTGGCGCGTTTGCCAATGATAATGGGCGGCGATCAGGATAAATCTGCCGTTGCTGCAGCTCAGGCCAATATTGAAGCCGCCGGATTGAGTGATCGAATCCAGGTTATCAATCGTGATCTGCAGAACTGGGGAACGGTCGCTCAAACCTTACCTGACGTTGGGCTAGTGGTTTCAAACCCACCATACGGGCAACGAATTGGAGATGCCGCTTCGTTACACAATATTTACGAAGAGCTTGGTGATTTAGTAAATCACCATTTACCGGCATGGCGAACCACTATTATTACTGACAACGCCCAGCTGGGTAAATTGACGGGTCTCACGTTATTTGACAGCAAACCTTTCGACAATGGCCCGATTGCCTGTGAAGTTTTGTCATATCGCGCCCCCAAACCATTACGCCGCGATGCCAAACCGGTGCAGCAGGAAATGGCGGCATCACCCTCACCATGGGATAAAACGCCGAAAACCAAAGCAAAGGCTGCTGTTAGTTCATCGGTGGTGGAAAATGTTTCTCCACAAGCGGAGATGTTCGCTAATCGGTTGAAAAAGAATTTTCGGCATTTAGCCAAATGGGCACGCAAGAATCAGTTGGATTGTTACCGGGTTTATGATGCTGATTTACCCGATTATGCAGTGGCTATTGATGTCTATGGAGACTACGTACATGTGCAGGAATATGCACCTCCAGCGGATATCGATCCGTTAAAAGCCAGTGAACGTCTCGACGAAGTCATGCAAATCATTCCGGCTGTGCTGGGTGTAAAGGACGATAAAGTTGCGCTGAAGTTACGCCAGAAACAGCGTGGTTCTAACCAGTATGAGTCACAGGCGGCTTTACGCCAGCGTTTTGAAGTACGGGAAAATGATTTGCGATTCTGGATTAATCTGACGGATTATTTGGATACCGGATTATTTCTGGATCATCGAATTACCCGGCAGATGCTGGCTGAAAACAGCAGAGGCAAAGCCTTTCTGAATCTATTTGCCTATACAGGCAGTGCGACGGTTTATGCTGCTGCAGGTGGAGCCAAAGCTACTACCACCGTTGATATGTCAAATACTTACCTTGGCTGGGCCAGGGATAATATGCAATTGAATAACTTTGTTGGTGAGCAGCATCAATTTATTCGTGCGGACGTATTGGCCTGGTTAAATGAACCTGCAACACAGGATCTACGCTTTGATTTGATTTTTGTTGATCCTCCTACCTTTTCCAACTCCAACAAAATGGAAGGGGTATTTGATATTCAGCGTGACTATAGCGATATGCTGCACAAAGTTGCTGGCTTATTAAATCCGGGGGGCGAAATTTTCTTCTCCACCAACCGGCGTGATTTCAAACTGGATACCTCAGCGTTGAAAGGATTGGAGATAAAAGACATTAGCAAGACAACCTTACCAGCTGATTTTGAAAGAAATTCAAAAATCCATTATTGCTGGCGCATACAAAAATCAGCTTGAACTGTCGAGGGTGGTTTTAATTTCCTGCCAGAGTGCTTCGTAGGCTTTATTCACAGTTGAATTGGCAGCAAAAGCCGCTAAAGGTGCTCTGACATCTCCCATTTTTTCGACTACGGCGGCGTAAGGAATGGCTGTTTGCAAACCATGTTTCAGCATCTTGGGTGGATGTGCCAGCATGACGCGATGCAGACTGCGACGGCGATCTGCCATGGTGAAAAAAGGATGCAGACGTTTGGGCTTAAGATTATTTTCTTTAAAAAAGTCACGTGTCTGTTCAAATGTTCGCATCGACAAATGACTGGGAATAATCGGTACATAGATCACATCAGCCGCAGCGAACATCTGCTCAGTCAGTTCGGAAAAACTCGGCGGACAATCCAGCACGATTAGCGAGTAGCTTTCGCCAAACGGGGCTAACAGTTTGGCGAGTTGGTTTTTTTTATCTCCGGCTTTAGCCAGATCCAAATCCATTTGGCGGAATGAAAAATCCGCAGGAATAATATCCAGCGATGGAAAATCGGTACTTTTGACTAATTCACCGATGGGTGTTTTGCCAGATAACAGTTTTTTGGCTTCCGCTTTGGACTTGCTTTTGCGTTGTAACAACCAGCTGGCAGCACCCTGAGGATCCAAATCCCACAACAGAGTAGGAATACCCTCATTAGCAGCCTGCCAGGCGATATTAACGGCAGACGTGGTTTTACCGACGCCGCCTTTCAGATTAAAGAATGCGATGATTTGCATGATTAATTGACTTTCGCTAATTCTTCCAAAAGGGTGTTCTGCGCACTGATCATTTCATCTCCTTCGTTGCGGGCTGCACGTTGGTAACGACCATCAGCGGATAGGATCCATGCCTGTGTATTATCAGCAAGATACAAATTCAAATCGGCAATTATGCGTTTTTGCAGCCGTTTGGATTCAATCGGGAAACAAGTTTCCACTCGACGCAACAGGTTACGTTTCATCAAATCGGCACTACCAGCCCAGATTTCAACCTGTCCATCGTTTTCGAAATAAAATACCCGGGTATGCTCGAGAAACCGTCCAATGATGCCACGCACCTGGATATTGTCCGAGACGCCTGGAACCCCGGGTTTTAAGGTACAAATGCCGCGAACAATCAAATCAACTTTAACGCCGGCAATAGAAGCACGATAGAAGGCATTAATCATTTCCGGCTCGACCAACGCATTGACCTTGACGATAATGCGAGCATTTTTGCCTGCTTCGGCATGCGCAATTTCGCGATCAATTTTATCCAGTAAACCTTGATGCAGATTGAAAGGCGCATGCATCAATTTATGCATTTTGGGAATTTTGCCAAGACTGGTCAGCTGAATAAACAGGTTATTAACGTCTTCACCAATCTGCTTGTCTGAGGTCAATAATCCATAATCGGTATAGATACGAGAAGTACTACGATGGTAGTTTCCGGTGCCCAGATGCACATAACGACGCAATTTATTATTTTCACGACGCAGGATGAGTAACATTTTGGCATGAGTTTTATAACCAACAATGCCATAGACGACATGGGCACCCGCCTGCTGTAACTTGGATGCCAACGCAACGTTAGCCTCTTCATCAAAACGCGCCCGCAGCTCAATCACCACGGTGACTTCTTTGCCGCCATGTGCAGCGGCGACCAACGCATCCACAATCGGTGAAACAGCACCTGTACGATATAAGGTTTGTTTGATAGCCAGCACGCTGGAATCGGAAGCAGCCTGTTTTATCAAATCAATAACGGGGGTAAACGATTGATAGGGATGATGTAAAAGCACATCCTTCTGTTTTAACAGCCCAAAAATTTCCACCTCTGATGTCAGACCATTGGGTCTTCCCTGAGTAAAGGGTTTGAATTTTAAATCCGAACGCTCAACCATGGAATGCAAAGCCTGTAAACGGCTTAAATTGACCGGGCCATTGACCAGATAAACGTTATCCTGGTGCATCGCACACTGATCACGCAGGAAATTAACCATTTCTTCAGGGCAGTTATGGGCAATCTCAAGTCGAACTTCGTCACCGTAATTACGATGTGTCAATTCATCCGCAATGGTTGCCAGCAAATCACTGGTTTCTTCAGTATCAATGGCCAAATCACTGTTTCGGGTAACACGAAATTGATAACAGCCCTTGATCTTCATCCCAAAAAACAGATCATCGGCAAACGCATGAATAATCGATGATAAAAATACAAAGTGATATTGCCCAGGTTCACATAATTCCGGAGGTAGCTGAATCACCCGTGGTAGCGCTCTGGGGGCCTGTAATATGGCAAAACCGATATTGCGACCAAAAGCATCTTTGCCATCCATCGATACAATAAAATTTAAACTTTTATTGAGTAATCGGGGAAATGGATGGGAGGAGTCGAGCCCAATAGGACTAAGGATAGGCTGAATTTCATCGCGAAAATACTGTTCCAGCCAGGCACTGTGTTCACTTGTCCACATTGGTCTTGGCAAGACCTTAATGCCTTCCTGCTCCAATAATGGTAATAACTCATCATTAAGTACCGAATATTGCTCGTCAACCAATTCATGGGCACGTATGCTGATCAACCTTAATGCTTCCTGAGCGCTGATTTGATCAGCTTCCAGGTAGGGATCCCCAATTTCGATTTGTTGGATCAGACCGGCAACGCGTACTTCAAAAAATTCATCCAGATTGGTACTGGAAATACACAGATAATTTAGTCTTTCCAGCAATGGCACAGTGGGGTCAAGGGCCTGTTGTAATACGCGCCAATTGAACTCCAGCAGACTCAACTCACGATTCAGGTAAAGGTCGGAGCTGTTCAGATCAATTTGTGTTTCCATGTTTTCCATTTTGATGGCTTGTTTGAAGGTTAATTAACGATAAGCTTGTTTAGTGTTTCTGTAACCCGACACCCCCAAGCAAACTAGAGGGATTTGATGACAATCTGATGACAGCCTACCAACGATATTTGTCATAGTTTTCCGGATTTGCCCAGAAACGACTGTTCAGCCAGTCACGTTTGGGCTGGTAATTTTCAATAGCATAACTGAACACCTGTAATCCATCACTGGTTCCGGCAATATGATGCAGGCCCATGGCCAGATAATCGCGAAATTGCCATCCCTGTTTTTGCGCCAGCGCAGGATTGGTAATCAGAATAATATGCGGTGCATGTAAATTGCGTAAATAGCCCAGCCATTGTTGCCCGGCCTGTAACGGTAAAGTTTCCGTCAAGTCGCTGATGACCGCCAGATCGACACTGTGAATTTGCTTCAGTTGTGCTTGTTCAAATGGTGTCGCCAGCGTCTCTGATCTGGTATCTTGACAGTCGTTCAGGCATAGCTTGGCCGACTCTCCCGCAACCAATACAGATTGCGGATCAAATTGCTGTATCAGCGTACTGAGCAGCGAAGACAATAAGACTGATTGATTCATGACTGACCAGCATAAAACATCTACCGAGTTCTGGAAACACAAACGTCTTGGACAGATGACACATACCGAATGGGAAAGCCTTTGCGATGGCTGTGGGCGCTGCTGTCTGCATAAGCTTGAAGATGATGCCGATGACCGGATGTATTACACACGTGTGGCGTGTGAATTACTGGATATTTCAACGTGTCGCTGTAAGGATTATGCTAATCGGCAAAAGACTGTGCCAGATTGTATTCAACTTAGCGTCGAGCAGGCACACTTTTTTGACTGGTTGCCCGATACCTGCGCCTACCGTTTACTTGCTGAAGGCGAAACGTTACCAGAATGGCATCCATTGATTACCGGTGATCCGCAAAGTGTGATTGATGCAGGAGTTTCTGTTCGCAATGTGGCTATTAGCGAATCAGAAGATATAGATCTAACCGAAGAGGTTATTGCGTTGCAGCCACCTGTTTACCCGCATGACACCTGAAGAAAGTCGCGAATTTACTGCCCGTCTGGAACAAGCTGCATTGACGCTGCTTGAGATGGAAATTTACCGAAAACCAGATGATTTGGCTCGTCGTTTTGGACTGCCATTGCCAGTGGTGCGTTACTGGTGGCGACACACTGATGAAAAAACACGTCCAGTCGACCAAAACAGCCTGTCACCCCGGGAAGTAAAAGTCATTCGTAAAGCCACCCAAACCCTGGAAGGATGGGAAAAGATCAAACGTTATCGTCCACCATGTGGTGCACGATTACCAGGCGGTAAGAAGTGCAAACGATCAGTGGCGATCCGTCAGCCTGAAGCATGGTCGCTGGGCGCTTTAGCTGATCGTTGTCGTTTACATGGCGGTAATGCCCGGCGCATTATCCGAGCTAAAAAACAGGACGATACAGAATGAGGGATTTATGCTTGAGACAACGGAAATTCTGAAGCTGCTTCTGACGTTATGTAACGAGCAAAAAAGCGGCACGTTATTTTTAACGACTGCCGATAACAAAGCCTGCCATATTATTTTCGAACAGGGTCAAATTGAAGCGATGGCATTTGGTTCAGTAAAAGGTATTGAGGTTGCCAGATTACTGCCAAGACTACTCATTGAACGAACCAGTTTTAACAGTACGCTGAAAATGCCATTAAGTGGACGTGCCAGCATTGAAGATCAAGCAGATATTTTCGCCGCGCTGGGATTACGACGCCAGGCGAGATCTGAAAATGTTGACTCTTCCAGTCACTCTAAAACTCCACGTATGTATCGTGGTCATCTGGTTGTTGAAAAAGGGCAGACAGACTCAACATCAGATAGGGTTAAGAGTCCCTCCCAACCGGTTGACAAACAACCTTCTGCAAAGCCTAAAAGTAAACGGATTTATCGTGGCCAAATCATAGAAGATTGAAACAATCGGCTGAATTTGTCACATTGATGCGACAAAATCGTTAACATATCGTCCAGTTTCATACTCCGGAATTCATCATGAGCAGCATGTCTCCCCAAAACCTCAATCGTGGTTTACTTGATTTTATTGATGCCTCACCCACACCGTTTCATGCGGTAGCCAATATGAAAGCGGCTTTGGAGGCTGCTGGATACAAACAGCTCAATGAAAAAGAAAGTTGGGGAACATTATCGACCGGTGGATATTATGTAACCCGCAATGACTCCTCCATAATTGCGTTTAACCTGCCCGATATCAATCTGGCAGAAGCCGGTTTTCAAATGGTGGGAGCGCATACCGATAGTCCCTGTTTAAAAGTCAAACCACAACCGGGCACGGTAAAAAATTCATTCTGGCAGCTGGGTGTTGAAGTATATGGTGGAGCCCTGTTAAACCCCTGGTTTGATCGGGATTTATCGATGGCCGGACGCGTAAGCTTTGTTGATGCCGATGGTCAATTAAGCCATGCGTTGGTTAATTTCAAAAAGCCTGTGGCAACTATTCCCAGTCTGGCCATCCACCTGGATCGGGACGTCAATCAGAATCGCAGTATTAATCCGCAGCTGCATCTACCACCGATAGTGCTGCAGACCGAAGAGGGCGATAAACCGGATTTCCGTGCCTTACTCGAGCAACAGCTCAGATCCGAGCAGGGTGAACTGAATGTAGGTAAAGTGCTGGATTACGAAATCTGTTTTTACGATACGCAACCATCGGCACTGGTTGGTATTAATGAAGACTTTATCAGTGCGGCGCGACTGGACAATCTGCTGAGCTGTTATATTGGTTTGCAGGCGTTATTGGCTGGATCGAAAAATAAGGCCAATTTACTGGTATGCACAGATCATGAAGAGGTCGGCAGTGTGTCGACCAGTGGCGCACAAGGAACCTTTTTGCCCGCCGTTCTGCAGCGTCTGGCCCAGGATAATGAAAGCTATCAACGAATTATCCAGCACTCCTTATTAATTTCTGCTGATAATGCGCATGGCATTCACCCCAACTATGCTGATCGGCATGATGAACAACATGGCCCCATCCTGAATAAAGGACCGGTGATTAAAAGTAATGCCAATCAGCGTTATGCCACTAACAGTCAAAGCAGTGCACGTTTCCGGCAGCTTTGTGAACTGGCTGATGTGCCGGTGCAGGATTTTGTGGTGCGAACGGATATGGGCTGTGGCAGTACAATCGGTCCGTTAACTGCCAGTAACCTTGGCGTTCACACATTGGATATCGGTGTACCGACTTTTGCCATGCACTCGATTCGTGAGCTTGCCGGCAGCCAGGATACTTCGCATTTATACAATGCGCTTAAACAGTTTTTTAATTAAATCAAAGGAATATAAACACTATGTCAGAAACAGTTGATGAGTTAACGGTGACCTATCAGGAAGGCGATGTGACCACCGTCAAGGAACTCGATAAGGTTGTTCTTACCAAAGGTGCCTGGGCAACAGTGATGTTCCGTTATCAGGATCTGGATCGCAAAACTGGCGAGTTTGGTCCTGATAAATATACGATCCGTCGCTATCAAAAACGTAATGGTGAGTATGGCCAACGTTCAAAATTCAATATCTCCAGCCGCGATCAGGCGCAACAGATCATTGAAGCATTAACCCGCTGGACTAAAGACTGAATAGAATTAACTGACGATGAATAAGAGTTTATTAACCAATCTCTGCGCGGCCGCAGTGATTGGCGTAGGTTTATTGTTGGACACTCCCTGGCGTGAACCGGTTTTATCAATGGGAATGTTTGCCTTGGCCGGAGGGATAACGAACTGGCTGGCCATTCATATGCTGTTTGAGAAAGTACCTGGATTGTATGGATCCGGTGTCATTACAGCACGCTTCAGTGAGTTTCGCACAGCGATTGAAAAACTGGTAATGGAACAGTTTTTTAATCAGCAAAGTCTGGATCGCTTTGTCAGCGAGATGCTCGATGATAAGCGCGATCATCAACTCGATTTTTCCGAAATCATCGATCAAACTGACCTGAATCCGGTGTTTGATAATCTGGTGGCGACCATTATGGAGTCATCATTTGGCAGCATGTTATCAATGGTCGGCGGAGCCAAGGCGCTTAATCCATTGAAAGAACCTTTTGTTCGTAAAATGCAGCATTCGTTGAATGACATTGCCCATAGCGAACACTTTCAGCAGCACCTGCGGGAAAAGCTTAGCAGTGGGCCGGTCAGCGATGATTTATATCGGCAGATTTACGCTATCGTTCACAGTCGACTGGAAGAACTGACACCATTAATGGTCAAGCAGATGATTCAGGACCTGATTCGTCAGCATTTGGGCTGGCTGGTCGTCTGGGGCGGGGTATTTGGTGGCTTGATAGGACTGCTGACCAGCTTTTTACCGTTGTGAACCCGTGGATCGAGAATAGTTGTCGCTTATGCGCCGCGCCCGTAGCCTTTTATCATCATTGGCGTGGTCGCGATTACTGGCAGTGTGATGAATGTCATGCGTTGCAGATGGGCAAACAGCATCTGCCAGATCGGGAAAGCGAAACAGCGTTATATCTGACCCATGAAAATGATGTTGATGATCCACGATATCAGCAGTTTGTCTCACCAATTACCGAGGCTATTCTAAGCCAGATTACCTCAGACAAAATCGGTCTGGATTTTGGGGCAGGGCCTGGACCGGTTATCAGTAAAATCCTTACTGAAAAAGGCTATCAGACAAAGCTGTATGATCCGGTTTTTTATCCGGATAACAGCGTGTTAATACAGCAATATGATTTTATTATCTGTTGCGAAGTTATTGAACATTTTCATCAGCCAGCAATTGAATTTGCCCGCCTCAAATCATTGCTTAAGGCGGATGGGAAACTGTTTTGTATGACCCAGCTGTTTGATGAGGGTATTGATTTTGCCAAGTGGCACTACAAAAACGATATTACTCATGTGTTTTTCTATCATCGCGATAGCCTGAAGTTCATTCAGCAACAATTTTCTTTCAGTACAGTTGAAATCAACCAGCGTTTGATAACGTTTACGAACTGAATTGTTCGCGAATTGCGATAAGATGCTCAGCGGGTAATTCGATTACCACGCTGACCATATCGGTAAATTGCTGATCGATAATTCGTCCTTTGATCTGTTTAAGCTGATATTCCAGCATTTGTAACTGGCTATAATCAATCTTTAAGCTGAGTTGTGCCATTTCTACCCAGGGAAGCTTGCCGGCCGCATCGATGGCTTGTTTAGCGGCATTTCCATAAGCTCGGGTCAGACCTCCAGTGCCTAATTTAACCCCGCCAAAATAACGAATGACCGCCACCACCGTATTAATCAGATCTTCACCCTGTAACGGTGACAGAATGGGCCGACCTGCAGTGCCGGATGGTTCGCCGGCATCAAAAAAACGTTCGGTGATAAACCCTTCCGCGGCGCGAATCCGCCAGGCAAAGGCCAGATGATTGGCAGAGGCATGCTGTGCAGCCAATTGTCGAAGCTGTTTTAAAGCAGATTGTTCACTGTCACAGTGCATAGCTACGCCAATAAACCGCGATTTTTTGATTTCCGATTCGCTGATTGAAGGAGTGCGAAGTATAAAAAACTGGCTGGACATCTTATTTACTATAGGAAAATACAGCCTGACAATTTACCATATCAGCATATTTTGCTCGCCTGTCAGGTAGGGCAATGTCTAAATTCATCGCAATTAATCAGGTAGCACAGTTTGTCAGAATTAAGTTTTGCAGTTGGCCAACGTTGGGTCAGTAACAGCGAGGCCGAGTTAGGTCTGGGTATCATCATTGAAGTCACCGGAAGACGAATTGAAATTTCCTTTCCGGCTGCCGAAGAGCAGCGCAGTTACGCCGCTAATAATGCACCATTGAGCCGGGTGGATTATCCGCTGGGTGAAAAGGTAAAAACCCGTAAGGGACAGATTTTTACCATCAGTGAAAAACATCCTTTAAATGGCTGTGTGATTTATCAGGGGGAAACCGCTGAGGGAGAAGCTGTCAGTATTCATGAGATGGATCTGGATAGCTTTGTACAGTTTAGCCAGGCCTCAGACCGTTTATTTGCTGGTCAGATAGATAAAAACCGCCAGTTCCAATTACGACTCCGAACCCATCAATATTTTCATCGTTTACATCAGTCACCGGTATTTGGACTATTGGGCGCTCGGGTCCAATGTCTGCCGCATCAGTTTTATATTGCCTCACAAATGGCCAACCGTATTTCTGCCAGAGTTTTACTGGCCGATGAAGTCGGCTTGGGGAAAACCATTGAAGCTGGCTTGATTATGCATCAGCAAATCATGCAGGGTCGGGCCAGTCGTGTACTGGTGATTGTACCTTCAGCATTGGTGCATCAGTGGTTAGTTGAAATGCTAAGACGTTTTAATCTGGCTTTTACGGTGATTGATGCCGAACGCTATGAAGCGCTGGTTGAATTAGACGAGGGCAATGCCTTTGATAGCGCTCAATTAGTATTAACTGATTTACAGACGCTGGAAAATCATCCTGAAATGCAAACAGATGTATTGCAGGCAAGCTGGGATATGTTGGTAGTGGACGAGGCGCATCATCTACAGTGGCATGAAGATAAGAGCAGTGAAGGTTATCAACTGGTTGAAAAACTGGCAGAGCAGATTGCTTCAGTCTTATTGTTAACTGCTACACCTGAACAGCTGGGTATGGACAGTCACTTTGCCCGTTTGAAGTTACTGGATCCCGATCGCTATTATGACTTAGCGCAATTTCGGGAAGAACAGCAGCATTATCAACAAATCAGTCTGTTACTCGAGCAACTGATGGCGGTTGAATCAGCCAGTGATTTCGATAAAAACAAACGTTTAAAAGCGCAATTAAAACCTTATCTGGATGATGAGTCGTTATCTGCTTTGGCTGACAGTGATGAATTTGAAGCGGCACGTGAACAGGCTAAACAGCAGTTTCTAGACCAATTCGGCACCGGGCGGATTTTATTCCGTAATACCCGCGATACCGTTAAAGGGTTCCCTGAGCGGCAGTTAACAACTTATCCGCTGGAGTTTCCAGAGCAGTTTTTGCCCGAAACCAACAGCGAACTTACTCAATTGGTACAACCAGAAACACTTTTAGGTGAAGACTGGCTGGAGCTGGATCCGCGGGTTGAATGGTTGGTGAGCTGGCTGAAACAGCACCGTGGAGAAAAAACCCTATTAATTACCGCCAATGCTGAAACGGCAAAAGAGCTGGAATTACATCTGCGTCTGCAACATGGTGTGCGTAGCGCCGTATTTCATGAACAGATGACATTAATTACCCGCGATCGTGCTGCGGCTTTTTTTGCTGATGATGAAGAGGGCGCACAAATTCTGATCTGCTCGGAAATTGGCAGTGAAGGCCGTAACTTCCAGTTCTGTTCATATCTGGTGTTATTTGATTTACCGCTCAATCCCGATTTGCTGGAACAACGTATTGGTCGACTGGATCGTATCGGCCAGCGTAATACCGTCAACATTGTGCTGCCGTTTTATCAGGATACTGCTCAGCAATTGTTGCTGGACTGGTATCAGCAGGGTTTAAATGCGTTTGAATCTGTTTGTAAAACCGGTGCCGCATTACGTGAACAGTTTGCTGATCAGCTGGAACAATGTCTAAGACATCCCGAAGACAAAAAAGCTTTTGCCAAATTGCTTAAAGAAACCCAAAAGGCAGAGCAGCAATTACGCGAAAGTCTCAGTCAGGGACGGGACCGACTGCTCACATTGAATTCCTATGATGAAGCCGCTGCAAAAGAAATCCTGATGCAGGTAGACGATGCCAGCAGCCCATTGGAACTGGCTGCTTTTATGGATGATTTCTTTGATGCTTACGGTGTTGAGCAACAGGCTCACAGTGCTGACAGTATTATATTGCAGCGCGGTGATGAGTTACGAAGTGATGAAATTGACCTGCCAGAAGACGGTTTAACGGCCACTTATCAGCGTGCCAGAGCGTTATCCCGCGAGGATATGGCGTTTTTGAGTTGGGAGCATCCATTGGTGTTATCGGCAATGGATGCGGTGATCAGTTCTGATCTGGGTAATACCGCATTCTGTCAGTTAAAAAGTAATCTGGTCCCCGCTGGAAGTTTGTTACTGGAAGTCGCCTTTGTAATGCATTGTCCTGCACCGAAGCAGTTTAATATTACGCGGTATATTCCTGAATCTTACCTGCGAATTGTTATCGACGAGAATGGCCGTTGTTTTGAAGAACAGTTACCCGAGCAGGAAATGAATCAGCAAGCTGGCCGCATTCCCAAACATACTGCTCAGCAGATGGTGCAGGTCGCCAGATCCCGAATCGATAATTTAATTGACGCTAGTAAAAAAATGGCAGACAAACATCAAAAACAGTTAATTGAACAAGCTATCAGTAAAATGACTGAGCTGACGGACCATGAATTGAACCGTCTGCAGCATCTTGCAGAACAAAACACCCATATTAAGCCAGCAGAAATTGAAGCACTGCAGTTGCAACAACAACAGTTGCAGCAGTATTTGCACCAGGCTGAACTGAAATTGGATGCGTTACGCTTAATCATCGTGACAGAAGCGGAGTGATCTGCCAAAGTCACCCATGAAAATTTAACGGAGTAGGGTTTTGATTAAACGTTTGTTACCCCCTTTGCTGGTCGTGGCATTGGCCATCGTAATATTCAGTACGTTGATCAGTACCCGTCCTCAGGCTCCGGTTCAGGATCGTCCGGTAAAGGGTGTTTTGGTTGAGACTCAGACGATTGATTTTGCCGCATTATCACCAACATTAACGTTGTATGGTCGTCTTGAAGCCCCGCAAATGGCTAATTTGCGAGCTGCTGTTACCGCAGATGTCGCTGAGGTTTATGTGTTTGATGGCGAATATGTTGAACAGGGAGATGTGCTGATTGAGCTGGATCCTCGAGAAGCACAATTGGCGGTAGAACAGGCTGCTGCCGAACTGGCACTGATTGATGCACAGATCGAGGCAGAAAAGTCGCAACTTAAACGCAATCAAGCCCTGTTAGGTACGCAACAGCAATTAGTCGATCTGGCTAAAGCGGCGGTGAATCGTGCTGAAAAGTTGCAACAGAGCCAGTTGTCATCCCAGGCTTTATTGGATGAATCCATCTCTTTACAGGCGCAACAAAGCCTTGAGCTTAAACAGCGGCAGTTTGATATTCAGGATCATCCCATTCGAATTGCCCAACTTCAGGCAAACCGTCAACAGGCTCAGGCACAACTGGATCGCGCAGAACTGGATTTGAGTCGTACCATTATCGAAGCACCATTTTCAGGTCGAATCACGGATCGGCAAATTGCCAAGGGTGACCGGGTGCAGGTGGGTGATGCCTTAATGACGCTTTATGATATGCAGCAACTGGAATTGCGTGCATCCATTCCGCAGCGTTATCTGGCGGATATTTATTCAGTGCTTGAAACACAGCAATTGACCGCTACTGCCGAAGTTTCCGGTCGGCAATATGAATTTGAATTACAGCGCCTCAGCGGTGAGGTGAATGCCAATGTCGCAGGACGGGATGGCCTGTTCCGCCTACAAGGTGATCCGGGACCTTTGGCCGCAGGACAGTTTGTCAGCGCCCAACTTGATTTGCCCGTTCGGCAGGATACTGTAGCCATTCCTTACAGTGCTTTATATGGTTTGGATCGGGTTTATCGTGTTCGTAATAATCAGCTTGAAGCGGTGCAAGTCAGCAAAATCGGTGATTACTCCAATCAGGATGGCAAAAGCCGCTTGCTGATTCAAAGCGAAGCTTTGCAACAGGGTGATCAGATTATTACTACTCAATTACCAAATGCCATCAATGGGTTATCCGTAAGTATTAAAGATGAATAGTACGGTGAAACGCGACTTTATTGGTCTCTTTGCCCAACATCGGGTTGCTGCCAATCTGTTGATGATGGTGATGATCCTCGCCGGGGTTCTGTCGTTAAATCGTATTAATACTCAGTTTTTCCCGACCTTTGCTCTGGATATTATTACGGTAAGCATTGAATGGCGTGGTGCCAGTGCCGAGGACGTCGCCGAGTCGATTACCCGCCAGGTAGAGCAGGAGCTTCGCAGTGTGGATTATGTGAAAAAGATGACCTCAACCTCATCTTACGGTATGTCACGGGTCACCCTTGAGTTTATTGAAAAAAGCGATATGGGGCAGGCACTGGATCAGGTCAAGGATCGAATTGCTCAGATCCGCAATTTACCCACGGATAGTGAAGAACCTGAAGTCACTCTGGTCACCAATTATGAAAGTGTGGCGCGCATTCTGATCACCAGTGAAACTGGCGACCTGGCGTCCCTACGTTATCTTGCACATGATATTGAGCATGAACTGTTGGATCGCGGTATCTCGCGGATCAATATCAGTGGATTACCGCTTGAAGAAATAGCCATTCAGCTGGATAAAACCAAATTGGAAGCATTGGGACTGGATCTGGATGAGGTTGCTGATCGTATTGCCCAGCTGAGTCAGGATTTACCCGCTGGTGAAATTGGCAACGATGAAAGCACAAGGCAGATCCGCAGTCTGGATCAAGGTCGTGATGTGCAAGCATTTGCTGAATTTGCTTTGCAGTCCGATTTTGCCAATGGATTAGTGAAACTTGAAGATGTGGCTACTATTGAAAGGCGACCCTTACGTAAACAGATGAATCTGTTTTATCAGGGGCAGCCAGCCATCGAACTGGAATTGCAACGTACGGAAAATGCCGATTCACTGGAAAGTGCGCGGGTGCTTGAACAGTGGCTGGATGAAAAATCCGCAACACTGCCTGAGGGCGTTGAGCTCAAAGTCTATGACGCCAGCTGGCAACTGATTAAAGAACGGATCAATCTGCTGTTAAAAAACGGCCTGGGTGGATTATTACTGGTATTGGGCATTTTATTTCTGTTCCTGCATGGGCGCGTTGCTTTCTGGGTAGCGGTAGGTATTCCGGTATCGTTTATGGCAGCTTTGGCTGTGTTATATGCACTGGGAGGCAGTATTAATATGATCAGCCTGTTTGGTCTGATCATGTCGCTGGGGATTATTGTTGATGATGCCATCGTCGTGGGAGAAGATGCATTTGCCCATTATCAGAGTGGTGAACCATCACTGACAGCATCAGAAGGTGGTGCAAGACGTATGCTGGCACCGATTTTATCTTCTTCGCTGACCACTATTTCGTCGTTTATTCCATTAATGCTTATCAGTGGTGTGATTGGCAATATTCTGTTCGATATTCCTTTTGTGGTGATTTGCGTGATTATCGCCTCGTTAATTGAGTGTTTTCTGATTCTGCCGGGCCATCTGCGCCATAGCTTTCAAAATATTCATCATGCTAAGCCTTCGGCAATACGTGCACGCCTGGATAATGCTTTCAATTATCTGCGTGATGATCTTTTCCGTCCATTGGTCACCAATGCTGTAAAAAATCGCGGCTTAACGGTGAGTATTGCCATGGCGTTACTGATCATCAGTTTTGGTTTACTGGCAGGTGGTCGCATCAGTTTTAACTTTTTCCCATCACCTGAAGGCACCACGGTATTAGCCAATGCACGCTTTGTTGCCGGAACACCGCGCAGCGAAGCTGATAAATTTCTGCAACATCTCACGGCGACATTGCAGCAAACTGATCAGCAATGGGATCAGCCATTGGTTGATGTCGCCACCAGTAAGTTGGGCGCGGCGGGTACTGCCGGAGGCATGTCTGATGCTCAGGTGGATGACCGTTTTGCCTCAATGCAGGTTGAATTGACTTCGCCGGACCAACGCGATGTGCGTAATCAGACATTTATTAATGCCTGGCGCGAGAAAATCGTTATGCCTGCAGGTATTGAAACCTTCACCATATCGGAACGTCGAGGAGGCCCCCCTGGCAGTGATATTGATATTCGGCTCACCGGCGGCAATACCGAGAACCTCAAGGCGGCTGCCAGGGAAGTTATTGATGCATTACAACGTTATCCCGGTGTGAGTGCAATTGAGGATGATTTACCCTATGGTCAGTCGCAGTTGATTTATCGCCTAAAGGAGCAGGGCGAGGTGTTGGGGTTAACGGTTGAGAACGTTGGCAGACAACTACGCTCGGCTTATGACGGACGTCTGGTACAGATTTTTCAGGATGGTGATGACGAGGTTGAAGTTCGGGTAATGTTTCCAGATAGCCAACGAAATACTCAGGCCTCACTGGACGATTTTATGATTCGCCTGCCAGATGGCGGTAGTGTGCCGCTGGATTCAGTGGTGCACTTTGATGCACGCCGAGGGTTTGATGTATTGCGCCATACCGATACCCGTCTGGCGGTACATGTCACGGCGACTGTAGACAGCCAGGTGACCAATAACAACACTATTCTGGCGGATTTACAGCAAGAATTTCTGCCTGATTTGATGGCGCGTTATGGTATTCAGGTGGTTTTTGAGGGCAGGGCAGAAGAACAGGCCGATACAATTGGGGATATGAAGCAGGGCACACTGCTGGCCTTTGCGTTAATCTATATTATTCTGGCCTGGGTATTCGCATCATATGGCTGGCCGCTAGTGGTTATGACAGCCATTCCATTTGGCTTGATTGGGGCGCTGGTCGGCCATTGGTTACTTAATATCGACCTGACAATTCTGTCGTTATTCGGCATCTTTGGGCTGTCGGGCATCGTGGTCAATAATGCGATTATTCTGGTGACCTTTTTCAAGAACTTACGTGAAAAAGGCCTGGAGACCCAAAATGCAATTATTGAAGCCTCGGTTTTACGGTTAAGGGCAGTATTATTAACCTCATTAACTACTATCGGCGGGCTCACACCATTACTATTTGAAACATCGCCTCAGGCGCAGTTTTTGATTCCAATGGCTGTATCGATTTCGTTTGGTTTGATGTTTGCCACGATTTTAGTGTTACTTGTCATTCCGGCATTATTGTCGTTCCACGAAAGCATTTCCGAAAATTTTGCCAAACTTCGTAATGCCAAGACACAAACCACCGAATAAGGGGTAGAACATGAAACTGCGTATGCTGTGTTTATTATTCGGACTGAGCTCAATTTTAGTCAGTTATTCCGTTAATGCTGAAGAAACGGATCCTATCACGCTGAAAACACTGACGGATTACGTTTACAGCCAGCACCCTGCCAGACAAGCTGAATCCAGCATGGATGCGCTGGCAAAAAGCCGTTCAGATCTTGCTGGAAAGTTATTTGCTGAGCCTTTAAGTTTATCGGTGAATCATTTCAATGATGTAATCGGTAGTGGTGAGGGTCTGCAGGAATGGGAATCTTCAGTAGAAATGCCGATTTGGCTACCCGGTGAAAAACGTCATCAGCAGAATCTGTCACGTCATTTGGCCGCAGAGCTGCCTTACTATCAACAACGAATTCGCCTTGATGCCTCGGCACAGGTAAGACGTCATGTTTGGCTAGTGATGCTTTCTGCAGCCAAAGTTCGCCATGCCGAAACATTACGGGACAATGCCCGGAACTTGCTTAACAATGTTGAAAATCGGGTAGAGGGGGGGGATTTAGCCAGTTCAGAAGCTTTGCTGGCAAAAAGTCATCATCTGGAAATGCAGTCCCAATTGGCTTCGGCAAAGATGGATTTGCAACAAAGCTTAAATCAATACCAATACCTGACCGGGCAGCAGGTCTTACCGGATGTGATTGAAGAAAATTTACCGTTGTCGACTGAAATAGATAAAGCCCATCCATTATTAGCTGAGCTGGAGCAACAAATTGCCCGACAACGCAGTGAAATCGCCAACGCCCGTTATGACAATGTTCAACATCCCAGTCTGTCTGTAGGCGTTAAACGTGAACGGGATGAACATGCCGATCCCTATAACAACAGCATAGGCGTGGGTGTTAGCTTTGCCCTGAACGATGAACAATATCAGCAACCGGCTATTGCACAAGCCAGCCGGCAGTTAGCCGATTTACAGATTGCCCAGCAGCAACAGAAACGTCAGCTTGAAGCTGACTTGCTTGCCGCGATGGATACGCTTAAAACGTTGCAACAGAGACAGATGCTATTGAAAGAACAATATGCAGTCAGTCAGCAATATGTTGATATGCAACAACGTAGTTTTGATATGGGTGGGGTGGATTTAACAAGCTTTTTACGTAGTCAGGAAATAGCCGACAAACATCGCCACCAACTTTTGCAACTGGAAATCGAAATTCAACAACAGATTGCACAGATTAATCAGATTGCTGGCCGGACACTGTAGCGACAAACGTTGTCTTCAATCCGCAACTGTTTCGGCTCGCATTCTGGCAGCTAAATCTTCCCACAATGATAAGCGCGAGGCATCACCCACCCGTTGTCCTTCGCCACGGGATTTGGCCAGCCATAACCCCGTGCCATTAAAACTGTAAACAGGTGTCAGATCCTGACGACGACTGGCCGGTTGTATCTCATTAATCAGGTTATCCAGCACCAGGGGAATGGCGCGTTTATTTTCAAAATAAGTTAAAACCATATGTGCCTGATTCAGATCAATGGCTTTAACATAAGTGATACGCAGTTTATCTTCATCAACGCCAAGCTGTTTCAGGGTGAAATATTTAGCAATGGAGTAGTCTTCGCAATCGCCAGCTCCCAGTGACAGCATTTCAATCGGCGTAGCCCAGTAATCTTCTTTATTCCATAAAAAAATATCATCGACAAACAGGACATTACTGTTAAAAAAATCGTTTACTACCGCGAGTTTTTCCCGCTCTGATAAATCCTGATTTTCCTGCATCAATATTTGCCAGGCTTCAACGCGTTGTCTGGCCTCACTATCGTATTCATTTTCAATGCGTTGCAATAACGCTTCTGAAATCAGTAATTCTGCCAGCAATGGAACAGAAAACGGCAGCCACCAAACCAGCAGTAAGGTCAATACAATAGGTTTTAGCCGAAGCAACATTGATTAACGACTGATCCCGAACAAGCCAGCCTGTTGTAACCAGAGAAAGTCTTGTTCGTCTTTTGCACTTTCTGCCAATACTCTTACTTCCAGTAAGCGGGCAATTTCCTGAATGATATCGAGCAAGTCCGGTTTATTGGTATTACTACGGATATCTGTGGTCAGATCGCGTGCCAGTCGAATGTAATCAATATGCAGATCTTTCAGCAGATTCACCGGAATCACATCGCTGCTATAACGTTTTAATAGACTGTGAGCTCCTAACTGTCTGACAAAGATGCTGAAATTGGTGAATGTATCCAGATCTTTGGCCGCAGCATAAGCGGTCACACTAAACGCTAACAGGGCAGGGGATAAGCCTGATTGAATGACTGCTTTGCCAAGCCATTGGCGGAAGTCTGCTGAAGCAATTGATGCCAGAGACAGGTTGATTGTCACAGGAGCCGGATTGGATTCTTCGCCCATCAAGTCCAACACCTTTTGCACAATGTGTTTATCCAGTGTTTCAACCAGATCAAAAGCTTCAGCCATTGAAAAGAAGGTACCAATAGGCAGTAAATCACCATTTGCATCACGAACTTCGGTAAAGGCTTCACGCATTACCAGATGGGGTTTTGCGGTGTCACTGTAATTGTAAGCCTGGTTGGTAAAGGTAATCATTGCCGAATCTGTATTAATTACCTGTTCAATAGTAGCTTTCCAGCTCATTTCAGACATTGAACTTAAGGTGTTTTCCTTGATGTAAAAGGCATTGGCTTCAATCAAACGTGCTTGCTCATAGGCCTCAATCAATGCTGGCATGAGTCGCTCAACTTCACTGCTACGTTCATAAGAAACAATCCCCATATGTAGTAAGTCGCTATGCTCATATTGTTGCCCCAGTTCGTTGGCCAGAACCTGAATCTGTTCGGCAATCCGGGTTATGTCTTGAATATTGCTATCGGTTGTCAAAACAGCAAATTCTGATCCGTACCAGCGATAACTGCGCAGATTGGCAAATGGTAGTTGTTGCAACTGGCTGGCAAAATCCTTCAGCAGTGCATCTACTGCATTTTTACCCTGATTTTTCACCACTGCACTCAAGTCATCGAATTTGATGTAGATAACATGGCCGAATTCGCCAATGGAGAGTGCCTGTTTTATATCGACATTGAACGTTTGCTGATTTAATAAATTTGTAAGTGGATCACGATTCAAATTGTCATTGAGCTTATCAAGTCGCAAATTCAGGTGATGAATGGTTTTGCCAATTTTGGTTGACATACTGTTCATGGATTTGGCGACTGACCGTACTTCTCTGGTCCAGGGTAAATTTTCAATAACGGTAAATTTCCCAGCAGAAATATCGTTTGCCTGTTCTGTTATGGCTTTTAACGGACGTAAGGTCATTCTCAGTACCACCAACAACAGCAAAATCGCACCTAACAGAATGAACGATGAAAATTTGAGTGTGGATTTAAATTGTTCGTATAGCTTGAGGTAACCATAACCGGGATTACTGGTGACTTGCAGGGTGCCAGCAATATTCCAGCCGGTACTTATTTCACTGACAGCGGTGGCAGTTTCGATGGGAAAAAACCGGGGAAGCCAGCTGGGTACACCATGAACTTCATCGGGATTGGTCAGCCGAATTAATTCATTGCCATCCACATCCAATAAACGCATTTCCTTGTAATAACCGGTATCAAAAATGGCGTTCATCATGGTTCGCAAAATCGGATCAGTTTCATCAGCCATATGGGGACTGAGTGATAAACCGAGTGAGGTTGCCGTGTCCTGTACATGCACTTCCGATTCGCCCTGCAGATAACTACGGATATTGTCCATGCTCATGACAAAATTTACTGAGAACACAATCAGAAAAATCAGTGTTAGCAAGATAAGTAATTGTTTTGATAAAGACATAAGAAACAACCTCATTATTAAAGGTATCATCAGGCTGGAGTCAGCATGAGACAGCTGTTTTACAACATCATCCAGTAATCGGGCTAACATTACCTGTGCAACTGCCGTCAGGCAAGCTAAATCCAGTGTTATTGGGCAAAACAATACACTTTTGGCTTTTGTTTTCAGTGACCGGTTGATACGATCAACCGTCCTCTATTCAAGGTAGTCTTCCGATGTTTATGGTTTTGGCGCAAATGGCCGTGTTAATTGCCTGTGGTGCGCTTTGGCAGGCCTTGGCTCCCAGGCATATTCCGGCGCTGGCACATCGCCGGGCTCTGACCGATCTGGTTTTTTATATTCTGTTGCCAGCCATGGTGATTGATGTGATCTGGCAAGCGCCGCTTGATATCACTTCAATGAAGATATCGTTGTTGGCAATGAGTGGTCTGGCGACAGCAGCCTTGTCTATATGGCTGGTATTAAAAGTGATACCGGTCACCAATGCTCAAAAAGGTGCGTTGATCCTGGCGGCAACTTTTCCCAACGTCACCTATCTTGGCTTGCCAGTATTGGATCAAGTGCTTGGCAGCTGGTCAAATGCCATTATTTTGCAATACGATTTATTTGCTTGTACCCCCATACTGATGACGGTGGGCATGTTAATGGCGGGATATTATGGCAGCCACGATCAGTCCTCACATCCATTAAAAAGCCTGATAAAAATACCACCATTATGGGCAGTGACCATCGCAGTGCTATTAAATCTGCTCAATGTGGAACGTCCTGATTTTATTCACTCTGCGTTGCAAACGCTATCAGGTGGCGTGGTGCCATTAATGTTGATAGCACTGGGCATGAGCATTCGCTGGCAGAGTCTGCGATTGAACCTGTTACCACTATTATTACCGGTTGCAGCAATTACCTTATTTATGGCGCCAGCGGGTGTTTGGCTGGTGACTCAGGTTCTGAATTTGCCGACCGATATTATGACCACGGTGATTTTATCGGCTGCCATGCCGACGATGGTCTTTGGTATTGTGATCTGTGAACGCTACGGCTTGGATACATCGCTTTACGCGGCAGCGGTAACATTAACGACCGTGCTCTGCATGGCGAGTTTACCGCTGTGGTTTTACTGGATTAACTGATCGGACCAGACAAAACCCGCTTGATCCACCGCCTGTTTAATCAATTGCATGGCTTGTTCAACCTGATCCAAATCGCCGCGCAGACTGAATTCGATATGGGGGGGATCACCCAGATGAGGCAGACTGGATAATTTCAGAAGTGGATAATCGTTAACAATCTGATTCATTACCGGTAACAAATCCGACTCACGTCCACGTTGAACAAAAATAGTCTGCTCTGTTGCTGGGCGCTGGTTTTTTAAATGCGCATACAGGTTATCCAGAACCCATTCGACCATCGGCCAGGCCATCTCTGGAAAGCCCGGAGTGAAGTGATGGTTTGCATAAGAAAAACCTGGTATACGATTGATTGTATTGGGGATTATTCTCGAGCCTTCTGGAAGGTAGCCCATCAATATACGATTGGGGTAAGCATCCTCGCCAAACCGCGCTTCGATTTCAGCAGTTGCTTCGGGGTGAGGGATTAATGGCACATCGGCAATTTTCGCAACAGTCTGGCGCGTTCTGTCATCGGGTGTTGCGCCGATGCCACCGAAACTGAACACCAGATCGTCACTGCTCATGCTGTAACGCAAAGCTCGTTCAAGTTGTTGTGGATCATCCCCAACAATCAAGGTCCAGCTTAGTTCAAGACCGCGTTTGGCCAGCATGATTTGCAATTGATTGAAATGCTTGTCCTGACGTTTACCGCTGAGAATTTCATCGCCAATTATGACCGCGCCAATATGCATGTTTACTCCGTTTCCTGTCGATTACGCATAAAATCTGCGGTCTGGGCAAAAGAACTCATTAACTGTTCAGCAAATAATGGATCCAGATCCATGGTTTTCAGGGCTTGAGCCATGCAATACAACCATTGATCGCGCTCTTCAATACCGATTGAAAAGGGAAGATGTCTGGCTCTTAATCGTGGGTGTCCATATTTTTCTATATAGAGTGAGGGGCCGCCGAGCCATCCGCTCAAAAACATAAAGAGTTTATCTTCACTGATTTGAATGTTTTGCGGATGTAAGCCACGGATTACTTCGGTTTGCGGCGTCTCACACATAATTTTGTAGAAGGTATGACAAAGTTTGCGAACGGCAGGTTCACCGCCAATGCGTTCATAAGGTGTTGCAATATCGGCCATGCTGAATCCATGCTCAAATCAGTGCAGTTTACTCTGCATCTATGTACTCATAAAGGGTTATAAGGTTGCGACATCAGGTTCAGACACGGATAATGAACTGTTCTATCTAACCCTCTCACTAATTAAAGGAGCTATAGCTTATGAGTGAAAGAATTGTGATGCGAACAGGTGAAGCACTGATCGCTGATGGTCCACCATTAACTGCCGCGGAACCAGAAGTCGTTATCGGCGAACTGGATGGACCAGTAGGAACCGCATTTGCCAATTTAATGGGTGATCAGGTTAAAGGTCACTCGCGCGTATTAGCGCTGATGAATACCGATGTTCAGGTTCGTCCTGCGACAATTATGGTCAGTAAAGTGACTGTTAAAAATACCGCCTACACCAATATTCTGATGGGTACGGTTCAAGGTGCAATTGCCAATGGTGTTTTGGATGCTGTTCGTAACGGTACTATCCCTAAAGAAAAAGCCAATGATTTAGGCATCATCGTTTCTGTCTGGTTAAACCCTGGCATCACCACGGTTGAAAACCTGGATCATGAAGCGTTATTTGATGTACATCGTCGTGCTACAACGCGTGCTATCGAGAAAGCGATGAATCATGAACCAAGCATCGATTACCTGTTGGAAAATCAGGATAAGCTGGTTCATAAGTATTATCAGAAAGAACTGGATGCGAAAAAATCTTAATTGAATTTTTTGCAAAAATGACGGTCGTAGGTATGTAGGTTATTCACAGCCTCGACAAAATTTACGGTTTGTCTGCGAAAGCAGGCAGACCGTTTTTTTTTGCCATGTATAATGCTTGAATGTGAATAAAGGCGGTCAGAGAGACAAATGGATTTATATTCCATCGATACATTAATGCATGAAACGCGACAACTGGCCGCACGTTATCGTCAGGCAACTGGCAGCACTTTGCCAGTTACTGGGGAAATTGCCCGTTTTGATGCCGCAAAATCTTTGGATCTGCAGTTACTGGATAATTTAAATTCCAGTTATGACGCCGTAGGTAAAAGTGGCGCTTTAGCCAATCAAAAATTGGTGATTAAAGGTCGCGCCATTTTTGATACCAGTAAATCCACCCCACGAATTGGTCAATTGAACCCCGCCCAGGAATGGGATGGGGTGTTACTGGTATTGTTTGATGATGAATATCAGCCGGTAGAAATATTTTATGCTTCCAAGCAGGTTATTAAGGAAGCACTGAATGATCGTGAGAGTAATCGTAAAAAACGCGGCGCCATGTCTATCGCCCAATTCAAAATTATCGGTGAACGGATCTGGACGGCTGAAAATGGTGCAGAACCTGAAATTTGGGATAATCAGGCTACGTGATTTACCTAGGCTGGTTAATGGAGTCGTACGGACGTTGTTATGCAGGATGATTTACAACAGATTTTTGCTGATGGTGGCATTCTGGCCAGGCAAATCAAGGGATATCATCCGCGTGAGGCACAACAGGAAATGGCTCAGCGTATTGCCGATACTCTGGCCTCTGCTACAGTTTTAGTCGCTGAAGCCGGAACTGGAACCGGTAAAACCTTCGCTTATCTGGCACCGGCCATTTTATCGGGTCAAAAAGTCTTTATTTCCACCGGCACCAAAAATCTTCAGGATCAATTATTCAGACGTGACTTACCCACATTGCGTAAAGCGTTGGCCGTACCGTTTCAGGCGGCTATCCTCAAAGGCCGTGGTAATTATCTATGTCATCATCGACTGACTCTTGCCGAGCAGGATCCGTTATTACTTTCACAAAGTGACACATTAAGGTCATTACGTGATTGGTCACAAAGCTCCAAAAATGGCGATTTAAGTGAATCAGATTTGCTGGAAAACCAATCACACCTATGGCCCAGAGTAACCTCAACTGTAGATAACTGTCTGGGACAGCAATGTCCTGAATATCAGCAGTGTTTTATTGTGGAAGCCCGTCGACGGGCACAGGAAGCTGATATTGTGGTGATTAATCATCACTTGCTTATGTCGGATTTTGCTTTGAAATCTGCAGGGCAGGGTGAAGTATTACCAACAGCGGATGCATTTATAATCGATGAAGCACATCAGCTCCCAGCGATTGCAGGCCAGTTTCTCGGTAATCGAATCAGCAGTAATCAAATCGTTGAATTATGTCGTGATACCGTGCAGGAGGTTCAAGAACACGCAGCCGACAGTAAAACCCTGGGATTGCACGCAGAAAAACTCCAGGCAAAATTACAATCGTTACGTTTGCATATTGGTAATGTCGAACAACGCACACCCTGGTTAACCCAGTTATTTAATGACGAAATTAAAAATAATTTCAATGAGTTAGTTGATTATCTTGAAGTGTTTGAATCAGAGCTGGAACCCCTGGCAGTACAAAGTCCAGGGCTATCGCAATGCCATGTTCGAGCTAAAGAGTTAGTCAATATTATTCAGTTATTCTCTGAGCAAAATGACGATAACCTGGTGCTGTGGCTAGATAATCGACCAACCGGATTTGTTTTACATGCCACCCCGTTTGAAATTAGTCAGCATTTTCAACAATGGCTGGAAGAAAAACCGGCAGCATGGGTTTTCACCTCAGCAACCTTAACCGTTGCCGGCAAGTTTAATCACTTCTGTCAGCATCTGGGCATAGAAAACGCTGAATATGCCAGTTGGGAAAGCCCGTTTGACTACGCAAAACAAAGTCTTTTGTATTTACCCAATATTCCAGTTGAACCATCAGATCGGCAATACAATCAATATGTTGCTGATATTGCTAAAGAAGTTATTTTGCACAGTCAGGGTCGCATCTTCTTATTGTTTACCAGTTATCGGGCAATGCATGAAGTAGCAGAATTACTGGCCGATCTGGATTATCCATTGATGGTGCAGGGGAGTGGAGCGAAAGCCACTTTATTGGAGGAGTTTCGACAGCATGGTAATGCCGTATTACTTGGCACCAACAGTTTCTGGGAAGGTGTAGATGTTCGCGGTGAAGCTTTATCTTGTGTATTAATTGATAAAATTCCATTTGCCTCACCTGGCGATCCGGTATTGGAAGCACGCATCAATAACCTGCGGGAGCGGGGCGGTAATCCGTTTCGAAGTATTCAGATCCCTTCTGCAGTCATTCAGTTAAAGCAGGGAATAGGTCGATTAATTCGTGATGAACAGGATCATGGGGTGTTGATCCTGTGTGATCCACGGCTGTTAAATAAACCATACGGCAAAGTGTTTATGCGGAGTTTGCCCGCCATGCCGATCACACAGGATATCAATCAGGTCGAAGATTTCTTTGTACAACGACAAGTTAAAGCTGCCATTTAGTCATGTTAAATCAATCACTAAAAGTGTAAATCTCACATCAAATCTAACGCATATTTCTTTAATAAGGCTAATGGAACAATCTCTGTTGCCCGCTGATGAGTACTGGCAAGCACGACTTTGGGCGCTACATCATGTTGTTCTGCCTCCAGCCAGCGCTGAGCACACAGACACCACCGATTACCTGGCTTTAACCCGGGAAAATCAAAATCCGAAACAGGGGTGCTTAAATCATTGCCACGAAACCTTGAAAACTCAAGAAACGCCTGAGTTACTTCAACACAAACTGTATGTGAGCCAAAATCCTGATCATTGGTATTACAACATCCATCGCGGAAAAAGCCAGTGAGCGGATCATGACTGCAACTTTGTAACGGTTCACCAAGAACATTTAATGCAGGGTTGATTTCCAGTTCCATAATTAATCGTATTTAATATATTTAAAACGGGCATCATCGGGCGTACCAACAAGAGCACCACCTTCAATCAGGCCTGGCTGCCACATAACGACTTCTTCGATTTTTCTCGCTAGCTCAAAATCTTTATCAGTAATGCCTTTGGCAGCATGATTGGTGAGCTTAACGATAACGAAAGCATAGGAAACAGTGAGGTCAGGGTGGTGGAAGGCGGCTTCTGCCAAGTGACCGACTGTATTAACGACCATTAAAGTGGATTTCCAACCGCTGGTTTTATATTTACGGCGGATCCAGCCATTCTCGAGATACCAGTTAGGTAACTCAGCCTTGAGCCGTTGTTCGACTTCAGCATCGGAATAGGTTTTCTCGTTTTCAGTTTCTCTCCAGCTCATATTAATTTCCTCATTATTTTATAAACCAACTAATAAGAGAGTCAGTGTAAAGCAATATTAAGTTTCACACTCACTACAGAATTGTTTGGATGGTGCTTAATTTAGGTTAGGACCAACATAGAAACATCGCTTTTGGGTCTGAAAATGTACGGGGTAAGCCAAAACGGATAGGGTTACCGATATTAAGTTGCTAAGTACTCACATTCGTTATTGAACAAGTTAATCGATATGCAATTTAACATAATATACATTATACGAACTTATGAAATGACAAGAATTCGAGATAAGCCATGCTCAAAAAACAGTTTCCAGTTAACTTCAGATAATATGTGTTATGACAAAAGATTGGTTTTCTAAGATCGTTCAAAATTTAAAATCTGAGCGTTTTCACGATACAAACCCCACAAGATTTTAAATTCTGCATGGTTGGTAATTTGCTTAGTCAAGAAATTTAGATGTTCTCAGATTCTTAATATCGTCATACAGCTTTTCTCGTTTTAAGTGTGTCCTTCATGATTAAATGTGTGTAACTCCTCTGCCGAAAAATATAGATAATTGAAATTATTATCACTTGCTCAACAACTATCCTCAATTGAACTTTCCTCGCCACACTATCAGCGATATAAATGCAGCTGCAGAAATACAAATCAACAAATCAGTTATATGTAGAGGTGACATGTGAAATACCGCTGAGACTGATGGTATTTGTACTATCACTATGCTGACGAATATTGTGGTTGCAACAATAATTTTTGAAGCCATGCTGGATAACTCACTCAAAGTGATTGTTACTGCAACGCTGGTAGCTATGAGCATGACCATTGCCATTGCTCTCGCATGGTTGACGTCATTATTACTCCCAAGGCTGAATAAATAAGCAACAAATAGCATCAATGTCGTAACTAGACCAGCACTGAAAATAGTGACCCAGTGCCTTTTAGCGAAGAATGTTTCATTTTCAACACGATGAGTCTCGGACAGTTTTTTCCCAAGAGGCATTTCCTGAAATACCAACAAGGCAGTTGGATGAATAATCAGCTCTAACCAGACTATGTGTAAAGGTAAATAGAGAAGAGGGAAACCGAAAAGCGGAATGATTGCTGCTGTTATAACCAATGGGATATGAATGATTAGGAGGTAAGCAAAACTGAGCTGAAGATTTTTGAACAGTTGACGACCAGCGAGAATTGCATGGATGATAGTTCGAAAATTGTCATCCAGCAGAACTACTGACGCCGACTCACGAGCACTTCGAGTTCCTCGCTCTCCCATGGCGATGCCAATGTCTGCAGCTTGAAGTGCAGGAACATCATTAACCCCATCACCGGTGACAGCCACTGTCTCTCCCATCGACTTCAGCATTGTCACGATCTCAAGCTTCTCCGATGGTACTGCGCGAGCGACAACGTCAATGTCTTTGAGCTGCTCAGGATGAGATTTCAAAATACTTTTCAGTTCATCAGCATTGATAATAGTAAGTGGCTTCCCTCCCCCTAAGCCAATTTCGTTGGCAACGGCTCTGGCTGTTAGTTGATGATCTCCTGTAATCATCAATACATAAATATGACTGTGTAAGCATTCTTGGATGGCATCAGAAACGCCTTTGCGAACTGGGTCTTCAAAAGCCAACAAGCCGGCAAATTCATAATTTACTTCAGGCTCAGCATCGTGCCAGGAAGACAAACTCATAATCAGGCTTGCACAACCAATGATCTTATGTCCAGTCATGGCAAGTTCACTAACCTGATTATTCCAATCTGTAAGCTCCTGTTCGCTGAGAGCACACATCTTGAGAATCGTCTCAGGGGCACCTTTTACGCATACTTTTAGAGTTTCGCTATCCCATTTGTAGATGGCGGTTTCTCGTTTGCGATCCTCCGTGAAGGGAAAGGTAGCCATAGCGGAGCCATAATCTTGCTCGGACGGACTGCGCTGTAATATCGCAAAATCCAGTGGGTCATGGGTTTCACTTCGTGACGCACCTGCAGCAGTTTTGAGCAGGTCTGTTTCACTGGCCTCTTTAGCCGGGAAACAGTGAACAAGTTTGAGCTTGCCTTCTGTTAGCGTACCGGTCTTGTCTGAGCAAATATAGGTGATGCGTCCAATATTCTCCACCGCTACAGCACGCCGTACTAGCGCGCCACGTTGAGCCAAGCGATAAATACCCACTCCAAGAAAAAAAGTAAAAACAACGGGGAACTCCTCAGGGAGTGCTGCCACTGCTAAAACCAGTGCACTCATAAGCGCATCCAGGTAACCAAAGCCTTGATATAGTCTTACCAGAGCAAGAAGAAGGCAAAGAAGTGTCGCGGCAATAATCAATATGCCTACAAGATGGGCTATGGCTTTCTGTAGCTGGGTCCTTTCATTACGGCTTTGTACTACCGACCTGACAATTTCGCCATAAAGTGTTTCGCAGCCAGTAAAAATAACACGTACTTTGGCGCTTCCTGTCAGTAGCCTGGTTCCAGCATAGACCCAATGAACTGAATCTACCGAATTTTGCGTCGTTTCTGGATCTAATCTTGGTATGGACTGCTTGCGTAAAGGAAACGATTCGCCGGTAATTACTGATTCATCAAATTGTGAAACTTCAGCGCTTAGTAGAACCCCATCCGCAGGAATATAGTCTCCAGCTGTTAACAAAACGAGATCGCCGGGTACGATCTCAGCCGTTGTTATCTGCATACTGGAGCCATCACGTATCACATGTGCAGTTGCAGCTAGTCGATTTTTGAGGCCTTGAGTGGAGGTTTGTGTTCTTCGATGTAAGTAAAAATCCATTCCAATCAAGGGGATTATTGCTGCAAAGAGTACGAAAGATTCGACAAATTCGCCCAATGACAAGAATAGAATTGAAGTTGCTACCAGAAACCAAAGCATCGGATCACGTAGTGTGTCTTGCAGTGCTATCAGTAATGGCGAAGCCGATGTGTCGATTATGTCATTAGGCCCGTATTTCTTGATCCGAAGCGCCGCCTCTGCCTTTGATAAACCTTGATTGTTACTTAATATGCCCTGCAAACGATCCATGGGTACGTACCGATGCATGATTTATTCCCTTGATTCAGTGAGAATGGTTTCTTAGTAGGCCATCAAAGATGATAATAAATTTGGTTGAATAGCCAAACAGCCAAACCTATAAATATTGACCAGAAACAGAGCCCTTTAAAATACCCCATCAAACTCAAAGACCATGATCTATTTCCGTCATTCATAGCTGGTAAGCCCCCAGAAGCTATCTTGAGAAGCTCTGGCGACATTAGTATAAGCAGCGTAACAACGCCACCAATTATGAGGATTGTCAGAGCCGCAGCCAGTATGAATTTATAGTTATGTAATTTCATAGTGGGTTCCTCCATCCACCATTAATCCAATTGCTGATGGTCATTTTTCAAAAAATACAAATATGCCCACTAATAATAGTTATACCCCATAATTACTCTCATAGATTGTCGTAATCAACAATATGATTGCAGTACGTTTTCTATCTGTTCCTGTCGATCAACACTATTGAATGGGCAACATAATCCTACCTCAGGAAAATATCTCTATGTTGCAGATTACTAGTGATAACTATTTCCTCACCGATAACCATTAGCACTTTGGATAAAATGCTTGTAATTTCAATTATTTCCCAACATTGACAATATGTGTGATGTGGCCTACTGGCAATCGATATGGGAAGTAAACAAAAACCAATAGATGAGGCGATCTTGATTGCGCCCCTCTTTATCTCATGCACGGGTCGCATTGATCCATTAAAAGCAAAGACATTAACATTATGTGATGTCAATTCTAGTTCGATTATTTTATAAGGTAATGATTTACTATCTTTAGGGAATAAAATTGGTGAATAACCAAAACGACGAATCAGCTCAGCGATACCGAGCCTCGAAATAAGTCTTTTTTAACAATGCAGGCAATATAGTCCTTTAGAAGGAATATATTTCCCATGCCAAAACAACATTAAAGCTTGTAGTCGCAACTCAATAACTATTTCTAACTTTTTGCAAATGCGAGCCACGATGACGGGCCGAGAATAGAGAATTTGCTTGGGTCATTGCATTTCACTTTGAACACTATCCTTCTTTTCAGATAATGGGTCAGACTTTGATTTGTTTTCAATCCTAAAAATAGGAGATTTAAGAAGTTGTTCCGAAACCTCATAAACCAAGATCTTTTCTATTTTATGGTTGTCATAATCACAAAGCTTCGACTCTGAGTCCGGATTTCTGCTCAGACAGGAATTCAGATGAAGGTAGAATTTAAAAACAACGACATGCTCGCTTTCATGCTCGGTAAATACTACATATTCAATAAGCTCGGGCATCATTCTGTCCACGACTACGGGACGATGTTTAATATCAAGAGAAACTCCCAACACTATTATGGATAGCAGATCATCATCAAATCTCAAAGAGCCAACTGGATTTTCCTCTTGTCCATGGTGCTTCCTGAGTTCTAGCATGAATTCCTTATGCCTTTCTCTTAGCCGTTTTAAATTTTCAGCTGCTTTTTCTATATTAATAACATTGCTCATATGAAACTCCTATTCAACTTTACGATTTACCGTAGCATAGGCGTATCAGCCTTAGTGGCTTATTAAATTTACATTTTAAGATGAAATACTTTACAAAACTTCACCTAGACAGGAAGTTGTATCCGTATTTTTAGAGATTCATATGAGCACATCTCTAGTAGATCACACATCAATTTAAAGATGACTTTTAAAAACCACCTTTGAATTGTTGCAGCATAAGACATACTTTTAATACAAATCTCGGCATAAGCTCGACATTCACAGCCAATAATCAGACTGATATTTACTACCATAAAAAATATGTATTTAATTAAATCAATAGATTAAGTCGGTGCAAGTGGACATGCTTTTACTGAGAATGACAACAAACCCCACAAGATTTTAAATTCTGCACGGCTTGTAATTCATTGACTCCAGATATTCAGATTGTCTAAATGGAATCTTTTTTCACATTACAAAATATATAGTCACCAGGTTGCTACCTACCATTGAAATCATGGAATAATCTGTTCAGCACGTAAACGATCAAACAGGTCAAAAAAAGCAGCTTTTGTTTCTCGGAAATGGTCAAAACCAAATTCACGTGACTTGGTGGAATCGTTGACGCATTCTTGATCGCGGCCCAGGTCAGCATCGGTGTGCCACCAAGAAGCTAATTTGCTAATGTCGGGCTCAACTAAATCATGCTTTTTAGCAATTTCGCGCCAGGTTGTATCGGCCCCATTCATCTGAGTTTCTAGTGGCTGTGGTGTTTCAGGGCAATCCGCGACTTCAAGACTAAAATACTCGCCGATTTCACGCCACATCCGTCTCCAGCGAAACACGTCACCGTTAACGGTATTGAATGCCTGATTTGCTGCACCTGGAGTTGTGGCGGCCCACTCCATCTGACGTGCCAATACCAATGCATCAGTCATATCAGTTAATGCGTTCCACTGAGTCCGTGAGCCTGGAAATACGAATGGTTTATCTGTTGCTCTGCAGATCGAGGCGTAAACGGCAAGTGTTGTGCCCATGTTCATAGCATTTCCTCTAGCGTAGCCGATCACTGTGTGCGGACGATGCACATTCCAGGTAAATCCTTGGCGCTTGGAGGTTTCGAACAATACATCTTCCAGCGCATAGTAAAAGTTGTCGCCGGAGACACGTGGTTCGGATTCGCGAAAAGGTGTCTCAGTTCGACCGCTACCATATGCTTCGAATGAACCGAGATATTGTTTGGTCCCTGTTACTAGTGATGCGTGTTGTAGGTCGGCATCTTCAAGCGCTGAGAAAAGATTACGCATCATGCCACTGTTGGCCTCAATGTTAGCCTTCTCATTATCGCGACGTATCCATGTGCAGTAGAAAACATGAGTGATCGGCAGACCGGCTAATGCCTCTCGGGTAGCCGAATCATCCAGCAGATCTGCGGTTACTGGAATCACGCCGCTCTGTTCAGTCGCGTGCCGTGAAAGACCAAATACCGTCCATCCGCTGGCAACCAAATATGAAGCCAGATTACCGCCGGTTATCCCGGTGGCGCCAACGACTAGTGCAGTACCTTTCCGCATGAGTATGTCTCCTTTCGGGAATGGGGTCAGCCCAGATAAGTCGCTTACAGGACTCATTCCAGCCATTTATAGGATAAAGTCCCTAAAGGGACTTTATTATTCGAAATTTTGATTTGAATAGAGAAAAACGTGACATATTTTCCCTAATTAAATGGCTTGAGAGCTACTTCATTCAATACGATACAGCAATTTAAATCGGCAGAAACTGCTTATGAAAATGAAGCACCTATTTTAGTAAAAATTTAGCAGATAGCTTGGCAGTCAAGGGGTCAGAACGACCTTGATACAGCCTTCCTCATGTTTCTGAAATAATTCATAGCCGCGAGGCGCATCGGCAAGTGCTAAACGGTGGGTAATAATCTGTGAAAGATCGATCCCACCCTCTTCTACATGCTTTAATAATGGCTCTAGGTAACGTTGCATGTGGGTCTGCCCAGTCTTGATAGTGAGCCCTTTGTTCATCACTGCGCCCATCGGAAACATATTCACGAATCCGACATACACCCCCGGTATCGATAGCGAACCGCCCTTCCTACAGCACTTGGCGATTTGTTGCAGCACATATGGATTTGGAACCCCTTTGACGTGGGCCAGGTCCTTCGCCGTGTCCATTATCGAATTTACAGCACCATGTCCATGTGCTTCCGCTCCAACTGCATCAATGCAGCCGTCCGGGCCACGACCACCGGTCATTTCCATCAATCGTTCGTACACTTCATCTGGATCGAAGCTGTCTATGATTTCTGCGCCGCCAAACGACTTCGCCATCGCGAGGCGTTCGGGAATGTGATCGATGGCGATAACTCTTGCAGCACCAAGCATCCAAGCACTGCGGATCGCAAACTGGCCGACTGGACCGCAGCCCCAGATTGCGACGGTATCTCCTTTTACAATATTCGCATTCTCAGCGGCCATGTAACCGGTCGGAAATATGTCGGACAAGAACAATACTTTTTCATCCGGTAGACCGTCCGGCACTTTGATTGGACCGACATCCGCGTGAGGCACTCGCACCAGTTCTGCCTGGCCTCCAGAAAACCCGCCGGTCATGTGGCTGTAGCCGAACATTCCGCAGGTTGCATGTCCCATCTGCGCTTCAGCCAAATGCGACTTGGGATTGGAGTTATCGCAGAGAGAGTACATCTGTTTTTTGCAGAAAAAGCATTCCCCACATGCTATTGTGAAAGGAACCACTACCCGGTCTCCGACTTTCAATCTTGTCACCGCCGAACCGATTTCAACGACTTCGCCCATAAACTCATGGCCGAGGATGTCGCCTTTTTCGAGCGTTGGCACGAGCGCGCCATACAGATGAAGGTCGGACCCACAGATCGCGGTAGCCGTAACCCTGATAATCGCGTCATGGGGATCCTGCAAAACGGGATCGTCAACGGTATCAACCCGGACGTCCTCCTTGCCGTGCCAGCAGAGTGCTTTCATATCGTAAATTCCTAAGAGAATGTTAATAAGATTTTATTCTTGGGAATCTATTCACTCTGTTCGCAATCCAACATTACATATTATTAAGCCTTAGCGATACAATTTAAGATTTTCAATTCTGAATTATCACTTAAGCCGTTAAACACTAAATTCAGATTTTCTCAGATGTTTTATGTAGTTTTCTGAATGACTAATCAAAGCCTATGAATACGCTTGTGTAAGTTGCTGGTGAATAATTTCTATAGCGCGATCAATTTGTGCTGCATCGTTGTAACGGCCGAAACTGAATCTGAGTGATGAGGTAGCTTCTGCTTCTGTAAGACCTATGGCAGACAAAACATGCGATGCTTGGGGATATTCGCTATTACAGGCTGAACCCGTGGAAGCACAGATTTCGGGTTGCATCCCTGCCAATAAATTTGTGGCATCAACATTTGCAAACCTGATATTCAGGCAACCTGGGTGGGTGTTATCCGTTGTGCCATTAATAGTGAAATCAATATCATTGTTTCTGAGACCAGCCAGAAACCGTTGTTTCATGGAAGACAGCCAGGTTCTGTTGTGCTCTGCCCCTTCCCTGCTTAATTCCATCGCTTTGGCAAACCCCACTGATAAGCCGGTAGGCAGCGTACCTGAACGTTGACCGAACTGCTGACCGCCACCATGTATAAACGGTGGCAGTGATGCTTGCAGCGAATTTTTGATATAAAGCGCTCCAATACCTTTTGGGCCATATACCTTGTGTGCCGATAAACTCAGCATATCGACATTCCATTGTTTGACATCAATATCAATGGCTTCAGGCGCTTGTGCCGCATCACAGTGAAAAATTGCACCAACGTTATGGGCTAATTCAGCAAGTTTCTGGATGGGCTGAATCACACCAATTTCATTATTGACCGCCATCATTGAAACAAACAAGACCTGATCATTGAGCATGGATTGATATACATCAATATCCACTAACCCGGTTGAATCAACCGGAATTTCGCTCACCTGATAGCCAAGTTTATGGGCAAAAAAATACGCCGCATTTTTAATACATTTATGTTCAATTGAACTGATTAGTATCTTGTTACGCTTTGTAGTATTGGCAAACAGGACGCTTGCAATCGCCTGATTATTTGATTCGGTAGCCCCCGAAGTGAAAATAATCTCTTCTGCGGATGCATTTATACACGACTCAACTGTGGATCTGGCCATTTCGGCTGCCTCAGCAGACTGGCGCCCAAGAAAATGTGCTGAATGTGGATTGGCAAATAGATCATCACTATAAATCGCCATCGCTTCACGAACTTCAGGTTCCAAAGGCGTTGTAGCTTGATAATCTAAATAGATGGAGTTGCCAATCAGCACGATAATTTCCTGTAATTAAAATAATTTTATAGCGAATTGTTTATTTTGCCTGCCATTTAAACCTATGACTGTACGTTATTCAAATAAGCCACCCTATCAGCTGCAACCATTAAAACAAAACGACCTACTCCCGATATCCTGGAGTAGATCGCTGAATCTTTTAATAATTAAAATGGATATTGGACCCTACCCGTATCGGGCTTTGATTCAGATAGTTTTGTCAGCAGTGTAAGTCGTCTCTTTACTGTCAATAACGGTCGCTTTCAAAACGCCTGATTTAGTTGGTTTGAAGGTGAAATGCACACTGGGATCTTCACTGAAAGAAATGCCCATATCAACATTGAATAAAGGCTGATCAGCATAATTTACCGACATTGTTTTTACATAATGAGCAGGAATATAACGTCTGGTTTCCTGGTCGAACTGCAAGCCATTATAGTTTGGATGACTTATCATTACCTGGGCCGTAACATCATTACCTAATTCGGGCTTACGCATCCTGATCAGCATTTTACCCAGACGTGATTTTACAGCCTCTGGATCTTTCTGCACCGGTGCACTACAGCCACCTGACGCTTTCACAAAACGCGATACCATATGTAACTTACCGTCATTCATTTCAACAATAGCCCGGACATTCGAATATTGCTGAAAGCGCATGCGAAACGTCAAATCCACCTGTTCCATAGCTGGAGTTAGATGAAAATTGGCGGAATAAGGATCTGGATTGTCATCAATTATGATGTGGATATTTTTAATATAACTTTCCGCTGTCTGAGGTTTGAGTGATTTAAGCGTCAGCGGCACGATGGCAGCATCTTCAGCACGTGATGGAGCTTCCAAAACCAGCCAGTCATCGGCATCGGTTAAAATTGTTTTATTGTCAAAATATATCTCTTTTAGAACAGGCCACATCGGTTCTTTTTCTGTTTTAGCGTAAGCGGTGTTTAATAGCATAAAAGTAATAGATACTGCCCAAAGTGTGTGACGTAAGATATTGTTAAACATTTTAATTCCCCTTATTCCCATTCCAACTCGGTAAATGCAGATGTGACATTACGTTTGTGATATTCCTCAAACAGCAGCCACTTATTTTCTTCACTCACGCCAACATTTTCAGTTGCCTGATTGATGGTGCCCATATCATTGATAATCTCCCGAACTTGTTGCCGAATCAGAATGAAGTAATTCTTTTCCTTTTCAAGTGCTGCTTTCCAGTCTTGATGGAGGACCGGGCCGTGTCCAGGGATTACAGTGGCAATATCCATATCCTTTAATTGCTCTATTGCATCCAGCCAGCCATTAATACTTCCATCCAGTGCGGGAATACGCTCAACAAAAAGCAAATCTCCGGTCCACATAGTTTTGGTATTGTTGTCGAGCACCACCAAATCGTTATCGGTATGGGCTGTGGGGAAAGCCATAAGTGTCAATTTTCGGTCGCCTAAATCGATATTTTGTGGCTCGCCTATACTGACTAAGCGGGTAGGTGCAATAAATTCAGCATTGCCGTATGCATCACCCAGAATTTCCTTGAACCTGGTTTCATAGAAGCTACTCCTTGCGGCCATTGCGGCGGGTAATTTGGCACTGCCGACAAAAGTGGTTTGGGGTTCTTTAAATGCCGCATTGCCCAGAATATGATCAGGATGGACATGCGTGTTGATGACATAGCAAATCGGTAAATCACTTTGTTTTCTGATGGATGCAAGTAATGATTTTCCTTCGAGATAACTGCCACCGGTGTCGATTACTGCAATGCAATCATTACCTATAATAAAACCGACATTGGCAATTTTGCCTTGATTTTCCTCATTGGCATCTTCATGTACGCCTTCATGGAAAAAAATGCCTTCTGACACCTCATTCACCACATAACCATTATCAGCATGTGATATTTGAGCCGTCACACTCGCCATCAATAAGCAGCATTTCATTAACAATTTGACAGAATTTTTAGTTAGGTAAGGCATCGTCACCCTCCTTCGTTGTCAGCCGTTTCAACACATGTGATCGTGTTAAAAAGTTGGCTTCAGGATTTGTTTGACTTCAGAGATATTATTAGCGGGAAAACCACCCTTTTCGGCATGTTCTCTAATCGTATCGGCATCGGGTGCACGATAAATACAATAGATTTTATCGTCGGTTACATAGCTCTCTACCCACTCGATTCGTGGGCCCATATCTTTTAATACACAGCAGGATGTCTCAGTAATCTGGTCAAACTCTGCTTGTGTCAAGTTACCTGCACCAGCAATCTCTCTTTCTATTACAAACTTTTTCATTGTTAATCTTCCTTTAAAAGCGACCGGACGTCTTTTATTCGAGCCTAAAAAAAAGCCTTTTGGCTTTGCGTGATTAATTAGTGATGTAGTTATCCAGAAGTTCTGCAGTAAAGCGTTGCAAAGGGATAATGGATTGTTCAATTTTCATATGCAGTAATGCGCCCTGCCAGGCATCGAAAAGTAACCTTGCCATCGTTGCAGGCGAAATATCGGTACGCACAATTCCTTGTTGCTGTGCTGATAACAGCCCTTGTTCCAATAATGTGCAATATTGGTTAATCGCTGTTTTTAAGGCCTGACGACAAACATCACTGACACCACCGATCTCCCCCATCAAATCACCCAGTAAACAACCACCTTTGAAATCAGAGTTTTCCAGCTCTTGGGTCAAAGACTCAAAATAAGCTTTGATCGCGGCTAAGCCATCAAGTTCGGAATTGTTCAGATAAGACTGTAACCGAGTTATAAATGGCTCAATATAATGCGTGATCGCTTCTGCCGTAAAATTCTCTTTACTCTCAAAATAACTATAAAAAGAACCTTTGGGCACATTCACAGTATCCAGCAGCAGCTTGACCCCGGTGCCATGATAACCGTGCATCATCATCAGTTGAATACCCTGATTGAGGATTTGTTCTCTTTTAAATTCTTTTAGATTTGCCATAGCATAAAAAATACGACCAGTCGTCTTTAAAGTCAAGTGCCTGAGTGAAAAATTATCGGATAAACACCCTTAGGTAATGAACGACATATTAAAAAAAGTGATCAACTAAGCAATGTGAAATCTCATCGAGTCTTGATTAGTGCATTTTCAATCTCATTATCTTGATGAAGAAAGTAGAACAGACCTGGTACACACTGTGACTGGTTTATTTATAGATTGTTTTTGATTTTATTGCACATTGCTATTAACTTATTAACCTCAGTCTCATTCAAACCCGTTGCACACAATGCCAATTTGGCAATATTTTCACCCTCATCAGCAAACTCACAGCCCTTTGCAGTCAA
>SWCD01012408.1_pt1 | contig 154744 bp, 147 predicted proteins | sample 4693011 | NCBI WGS metagenome assembly SWCD01 (sample SAMN10267278, study PRJNA491770) | bioreactor metagenome | isolation source: DHS bioreactor inoculated with marine | place: Japan: Omine Ridge, Nankai Trough
GGGGGGGGGGATCGGCGGATCGGCCGTCCAACGCCCGGGCCCCGGTGAGCTCGGCAGGCCGGCGGACCGCCCGCTGTGCCGCGGCGCTCTGTCCGGCTGTCCCGGCGCGCGTCCGCGGCCGGCAGTACCGCCCGCCGATCGCTTCGACCCCGGGTTGCCGACGCCCGCACGATCAGACCCGTGAGCCCGGACCCGGGCCGGAAACCGCCCCGTGCCGGCCGGACGCAAACGAATCGCGGGGCGTCAACCGAACGCCCGGACCGCGCTCAAACCTTTGCCGCCTCGCCTTTCAGGCATTCCGCAAGGCGCCGGAAACTCGCGGTGGTGTTGTCGAGCTCGTCCTCGGCAAGAAAGGCGTCGAGCTTCGGGAAACTCTGGATCGCGATATCCAGCGCCGGATCGGACCCGCCGGCATACAACCCGGCGCGGATCATCATCTCCGACCGGTCGTAGGCCCCCAGGCGCTGCCGGGCCGCCGAAATCAGCGTGTTTTCGGCTTCGCTGGCGGCCTCGGGAAGCGCCCGGCTCACCGATTTCAACAGATCGATCGCCGGAAACCGCCCGCGCTCGGCGATCCTGCGATCGAGCACGACATGTCCGTCGAGCACGCCGCGCAGAATATCCGCCACCGGCTCTTCCATGTCGGATCCGGAGACCAGCACGGAGAACACCGCCGTGATGTCGCCCGCCGCGCCGGTTCCCGTGCCCGCGCGTTCGCACAGCGACGTGATCTGGTGCGCCGTCGACGGCGGAAAGCCTCGCAGCGCCGCATTTTCGCCCGACGCCAGGGCGATCTCGCGGTGCGCCTCGGCAAACCGGGTCACCGAATCGGCCAGGAACAATACCTGCCGGCCCTGGTCGCGGAAATGCTCGGCCACGGCCATCGCCGTCCAACCGCAGCGCCGGCGCACCAGCGGTGACTGGTCCGAGGTTGCCGCCACGATCACCGCGCGTTTCATCCCTTCGGCGCCCAACACGCGCTCGATGAACTCGCGCACCTCGCGCCCGCGCTCACCGATCATCGCGATCACCACGACGTCGGCGCGAACGCCCCGCGCGAGCTTGGCGAGCAAGGTCGATTTGCCGACACCGGAGCCGGCGAAAAGGCCGATCCGCTGCCCTCTCACAATCGGCAGAAGCGTGTTGAACACCGCGAGCCCCGTCTCCAGCCGCGGCCCCAGCACCCGCCGTTCGGTCGGATTCATCGGCACCCCGCGCAACGCCCTGGGCTGCGCACCGCGCAAGATCGGCCGCCCGTCGAGCGCCTGGCCCATCGGGTCGATCACCCGGCCGATCCAGCTGTCGTCGGGAGCGATCTGATTCGCGCCGTGAAGATCGACCGCGGCCCCGATCTGCAGCCCCTCGATGTCACCGTCCGGCAGGACCGTCACCAGATCTTCGGCGAGGTTGAGCACCTCGCCCCGGCGCACCGCCTTGCCCGGCAGAGCGATCTCGACAAGATCGCCCTGCGCGGCCACGTGGCTCAGCCCCGAAACCTCGATGCTGCCGCGGCCAATCCGCGCCACCCGGCCGACGTCGCGCGCCGGCGAAATGGCCGCGATCTCGGCGGTGAGCTGGTCGAACCCGATATTCGGCATGCGAATCTCCACGTCTCTGCCCCGTGAAACCGTTTCTAAAGGAATCGGCGTTAAGCCTTGGTTGAAACGGACCGTGGGAGAAGCCCCGATGTTCGAAAATCTGAAGATCTTCTCGATGGCGAGTGCGCTGGCGCAACATGGCGCCACCCGTCAATCCGTCGTGGCCGAGAATATCGCCAATGCCGACACGCCGGGCTATCGCGCCCGCGACGTGGCCTCTTTTGCCGAGTCCTATGATCCGGCACCCGCGACGGGCTTGAATGCGACCCGTCCCGGTCATCGCTTCGCCGGCGAGGCGCCGTATGCCGCCGCGCCGCGCGAGGTCTATCGCCCCGGTGCCGAATCGCCCAACGGCAACAACGTCTCGATCGAAAACGAGATCTTCTCGGCCGCCGAGGCTTCCGGCGATCACCAGAAAGCGCTCGCGATCTACCGCTCGGCGCTCACCGTGCTGCGCACGGCCGCGAGCGGAAGGGGATAACCGATGTCCGATCTGCTTTCCTCCGCCAAACAGGCCGCGATGAGCGGGATGCAGGCCCAGGCCGACCGGCTGCGTCATACCTCCGAGAACATCGCCAATGCCGACACCCCCGGTTACCGGCGCAAGATCGTCTCGTTCGAACAGATCGTCGAGGGCGGACGGCCGACCGGACGGGTCGAGACCGGGGCGGTCCGCCTCGACGGCACCGACCTGCCGAAGATCTTCGACCCGTCCCACCCGATGGCGGACGAGACCGGCTATTTCGACGGATCCAACGTCGATCTCATCGTCGAGATCGCCGACGCGCGCGAAGCGCAACGCAGCTACGAGGCAAACCTCAAGATGTTCGGTCAGGCGCGGGAAATGACGCGCAACCTGCTCGACCTGCTGAAACGCTAGGAGGTCCAGAATGGACGTGAAATCGACACTCGCCGCGCAGGGTTACGCGGCCATACGCCCGGCCACCGCGCCGAAGCCCGGTGCCGGATCGGGGGCCGGCGAAGCCTTTGCCAAAACGGTCGGAGACTTCGCCGAGACCCTGAAACAGGGCGAGAAAACCGCCCAGGCCGCGATGACCGGCGACGCCGATGCCCATGCGCTGGTGCAGGCGCTCGCCCAGACCGAGCTTGCCGTCGAAACGGCCGTCTCGGTCCGCAACAAGGTCATCGAGGCCTACCAGGAAATCCTCAGGATGCCGGTGTAACAGATGGACGAGACACTCTTTTACGACACGCTGCGCGCCGGGCTCTGGACCGCGGTCATCGTTTCCCTGCCGATCCTGTCGGTTGCATTGATCGCCGGTCTCGCCGTCGGGCTGTTCCAGGCGCTGACCTCGATCCAGGAAATGACCCTCACGTTCGTCCCCAAGCTCGCCGCGATCCTCGCCGTGTTCTGGCTGTCGATGGGCTTCATGTCCGAGACCCTGACGAGCTACTTCCAGGGCACCATCGTGCCGCTGATCGCGGGGGGTTGAATGGACAACGCCGTCTACACCGCGCTCACCCGCCAGTCCGGCCTGATGGCCGAGATGCAGGCGGTCGCCAACAACATCGCCAACGCCTCGACCACCGGGTATCGGCGCGAGGGCGTGATCTTTTCCGAGTTCGTCGCGGCCCTGGCGCCGGGCGATCCATCCCTGTCGATGGCCACGGCCGAGGTGCGCGACACGCGGCTCGACCAGGCGCCGGTCACCTTCACCGGCGGCAGCTTCGACCTCGCCATCGAGGGCGATGGGTTCTTCATGGTCGAAGGTCCCACCGGGCCGATGCTGACCCGGGCCGGCAATTTCACCCCGTCGCCGGCCGGCGACATGGTGACCGCCGATGGCTTCCGCCTGCTCGATGCCGGCGGCGCCCCGGTGTTTGTGCCCACCGACGCCGGCGCGATCGCGATCGCGCCCGACGGGACGATGTCGGCCGACGGCCAGCCGCTCACCCAGATCGGGCTGTGGCAGCCGACCGACCCCACCGATCTGCGCCACCGCGACGGCGTACGATTCGCCGCCCCCGCCGGCACCGAGCCGGTGATCGACGGCGGTCGGATCATGCAGGGCTATCTGGAAAGCTCGAATGTCGATCCAATCGGCGAAATCGCCCGGATGATCGAAATCCAGCGCGCCTACGAACAGGGTCAGGCTTTCCTCGAAAGCGAAGACCAGCGCGTCCGCGATGTCATCCAGGCCCTCGGACGCTAGATGGAAAAGGACAGCTCATGCGCGCCCTGAAAATCGCCGCCACCGGAATGCTCGCCCAGCAGATGCGGGTCGAGACGATCTCGAACAACCTCGCCAACATGTCGACGACGGGCTACAACGCCCGCCGCGCCGAGTTTGCCGACCTGCACTACCAGCAGATGACCCGCCCCGGCACGATCAACGCCACCGATGGCACGGTTCTGCCCACCGGCGTGCAGCTCGGCCTCGGCGTGCGGCCCTCCGCCGTCACCATGCAGATCGCCCAGGGCGCGCTGGCCCAGACCGGCGGCGAACTCGACCTCGCGATCGAGGGCAAGGGCTACCTCGAGGTCACGCTTCCGTCGGGCGCCAGCGGCTACACCCGCGACGGCGGGCTCAAGCGCGACGGCGACGGGCTCATCGTCACCTCCGAGGGCAACCCGGTGGTGCCCGAGATCACCATCCCGGTCGACGTCCGCGCGATCTCGATCAATTCCGACGGCGAGGTCTACGCCTATTTCAACGACGAGGTCGAAGCCAAGCTGCTGGGCCAGTTCACGCTCGCCACCTTCGTCAACGAACAGGGCCTCGAGGCGATCGGCTCCAACACCTTCCTCGAGACCGAGGCCTCCGGCCCGGCCACCATCGACGTGCCCGGCGAAAACGGCACCGGCACGCTGCGCCAGGGATACAAGGAGCAAAGCTCGGTCGATGCGGTGAAGGAGATCACCGAACTGATCGAGGCCCAGCGCGGCTACGAGCTGAATTCCAAGGTCATCAGCGCTGCCGACCAGATGCTCTCGGCCACGACGCAGGTGCGCTGATGAGACTTTTTTTCCTTGGCCTCCTGCTGCTGACCGCCCTGCCCGCCGCTGCGCAAACGGTGATCGCCGCGCGCACCATCCGCGCCCAGACCTTGATCACCGCCGAGGACGTCACCCTCACCGAGGGCGAGATCCAGGGGGCTTTCGCCAGCCTCGACGAGGTCGTCGGGTTCGAATCCCGCGTCGCGCTCTATGCCGGACGGCCGGTGCGATCGGGCGAAGTCGGTCCGCCGGCACTGGTCGATCGCAACCAGGTCGTTGCGCTCATCTACCGCGCCGGCGGGCTGGTCATCTCCGCCGAAGGCCGGGCCCTGGGCCGGGCCGGGATCGGCGAGCTTGTCCGGGTCATGAACCTGGCGTCGCGCCAGACGGTTTCGGGACGGGTCCGCGCCGACGGCGTGATCGTCGTCGGCCCCGGCTCCACAACATTGCTTACGAACTGAGAGGATCACATGTTCGCAAAGACCTTCCCCCTGGCCGCCATGCTGGTGGCCGCCTTCACCCTCGGCGGCTGCGAGAACCGGCTCGAAAACATCGGCCGTCCCCCGGCCATGACCGGGATCGACGGCGGCCGCGAGGCCCTCGCCATGAGCTCCACCCCGATGCCGCGCGACATTTCGGCCCGCCGCTCTTCGGACGGGGCCTCGCTCTGGACCGCCGGGCGCTCGTCGCTTCTCGGCGACCGACGTGCCCAGCAGGCCGGCGACATTCTGACGGTGGTGATCGAAATCGACGAGGAAGCGGAAGTCTCGGCCAGCTCCGGTCGCGGCCGCAGCGGTTCCGAGACCATGACCGTCGGCGCCCTGCTCGGCATCCCGCAGCTCGGCCCCCTTGCCAAGGTCGATCTCGCCCCCGGCGTCTCGACCAGCTCCAGCAGCGCCTCCGCCGGCGACGGCACCACGCGACGCAACGAAAAGCTCACGCTGCGCGTCGCCGCCACCGTCGTCGGCATGTTGCCCAACGGCGTCCTGCAGATCCAGGGCAGCCAGGAGGTGCGGGTCAATTACGAATTACGCGAACTTCTCGTCACCGGTTTCGTGCGCCCCGAAGACATCTCGCGGCTCAACGAAATCCCCTATGACAAGATCGCATCCGCGCGGATCTCCTACGGCGGCCGCGGCCAGATCACCGATATGCAGCAGCCCCGCTACGGCCAGCAGATCGCGGATACCGTCCTGCCGTTCTGAGGAGCGCGACCATGCTCGGCAAACTCATCCCTCTCTTCATCGCGCTCATCGGGCTCGGCGGCGGCATCGGCGCCGGGCTTGCGCTGCGCCCCGCGCCCGAGCCGGTCGCGGTCGCGGATGGGACCTGCCCATGTGACTGCGGCACGCCCGGCGCGCCGGACGCTGCCACCGCCCAAGCCGGCGCGACCGCGGACCACGCCGGTGAAGACGGCGAGGCGACGACGGATTTCGTCAAGATGAACAACCAGTTCGTCGTCCCCGTCGTCCAGGACGAAAGCATCGCGGCCCTGGTCGTGATGTCGATCAGCTTCGAAGTCCCGACCGGCGGATCCGAGAAGATCTACCAGCGCGAGCCCAAGCTCCGCGACCTGTTCCTCCAGGTGCTGTTCGACCACGCCAACGCGGGCGGGTTCGACGGTGCCTTCACCGCCGGCCCCAACATGCGTGCGCTGCGTACGGCGCTCCTGGAATCGGCCCGCAGCGAGCTCGGCAACAACGTCGATGATATCCTGATCACCGACATCGCGCGCCAGGACATGTGAGAAAGGCGGACGGGCCAGCCGGCTGGGTCCGGCCGGCCGGGCAGGCCGGAAACCTGTCGACGGTCGAGCAGTTCTCCGCCCCGACGCTGCGCGCGCCCTTGACCAGGGCGCGGCGCGGCAGACGTGCCGACCGGCTCACCCCGCGTCGGTCTGCGGTGTCCCGACCTCTGCCGGCGCCTTCGCCGGTGCCGACCGGGCGGTCCCTGTTTCGGTAACATGCATCGGTACCGCGGGCGGCCGACGTCATGGCGCGGCGCCTGGGCCTGAAAACCCCCAGGGGCTGGACCGCGGGGCGCGGCCGGACGCCTCAGCCCGCCCCGCCCAGTCGGCCGGGATCGGCGTGCAGCCGCCGTGCCGCGCGCAACCTGCGCTCTTCGTCGTCCAGCGCCCGGATCCCCGCGAGGGCTTCGACCTGTCCGAACGCCCGCTGCGCCAGTTTGCGCTGCGCTTCGCGCCGGGCCGCGGATTCGGCCGCCTCGCGGCTGAGCCGGCCGTGCTGGCGCGCGACCCAGGCCTGCCAGCGCGCATCCTGCCCGGTCTGGAACGCCAGATCACGCGCCGGGTCCGCGCCCGTCACCTCGGCCGATCGCGCGGCCCGGGCAGCACCAAGCCGGGCGATCTCGTCGCGGCGCTGGCGGGTTTCCTCCGACAGGCGTCGCAGCTTGGCCAGCTCCGCATCGAGAACCATCCGGGTCAGTTCTTCGAGCGGGCGCAACCTGTCACTCATTCAGCTTGCCTCCCCACCGACCCGCATTCCCGACCCGCGCCCGCATCTTCGCGCGCATCTTTTCGGCGAAGCGAATCGCGGCCGCAATCGCCTGGTAATGTTCGGGCCGGATCTCCTCGCCGATCTTCACCGTCGCATGGATCGCCCGCGCGGTCGGCGGGTCGCGGTGGATCGGCACCCCCGCCTCGATCGCGGCTTCGCGGATCTGCGCGGCGATCTCGTCGACGCCCTTGGCGACGCAGACCGGCGCTGCGCCAGGCAGGCGGCTCCACTTGAGCGCGACAGCGTAGTGTTCGGGGTTGACCACGACGACATCCGCCTTCGGGACATCCGCCAGCATCTGGTTCATGGCGATCTCGTAGCCTCTCTGGCGGCGCTTCTGCTTCATGTGCGGATCGCCCTCGTTGGCCTTGGCCTCGTCCGTCATCTCCTTGCGCGACATCCGGTTCTTGCGCTGGTGCTCGGCGTATTGCCACAGGTAGTCCACCGCCCCGATCACGATCGCGACCACCAGGACGAGCGAAAAGAACCGCACCCCGAGCCGCAGAAGCACGACCGTGGCGAGCGCCGGGGTGAGCACGAGTGTCTCGAGCACCTCGGGCAGAACCGACCACAGAAACACGCCCAGGATCACCGAATAGACCGTGAGCTTGGTAAAGCTCTTGGCGAATTCGAACAGCCCGGACCGGCCGAACTTGTTCTTCGCATTCGACATCGGATCGATGCGGTTGAGTTTCGGTTTGAGTTTCTCCGGCGCCACCGTGAAGCTCTTGAGCACGACGGTGAGCGCCAGCACCAGGGCCGCAGGCACCAGCATCCAGGGCAGGATCCGCCCCCCGACCTCGAGCAGCAACCCGCCGATCACGCTGCGCCCACCGCCCTGAAACAGCTCGGTCGAGAGCGGCCCGGCGCGGTCCAGCAGCCCCGACAGGGTCTCGCCGAGGCCCTTCAGCAACCCCGCGCCGAAAACGCTCGCCACGGTGAGGAACCCGGCGTAGGACGCGGCCGTGCCGATATCCGCAGAGCGCGGCACCTCGCCCTTGCGCCGCGCGTCGTCGAGCTTTTTCTGTGTCGGTTCATATTGTTTTTCGTCGTCTTGCGACTCGGCCATCACCAGGCTCCAAACGGGTTCGCGAGGAACTGCGCCAACGCGTCGTGCCACAGCCCGAGCGCGATCGGCGCCGTCACCAGCAGCAGCAAGAGCCCCCCGGCGGTGATCGCCGGCGCGCCCACGAAAGCCACCATGAGCTGCGGCATCGCCCGGTTGATGACGCCGAGCGCGACGTTATAGACCAGCGACGCGACCACAAAGGGCGCCGCGAGCGTGAACGCGAGGGCAAAGGCCTGCACGATCCGCGCCAGCCCCCAGCTCGACAGCAGCTCGGCCCCCGGCAAGTGCCCCGGCGGGAAGATGTCGTAGCTCAGGATCAGCACTTCCGCGAGCCGGATATGCAGGCCCAGCATGACCGCGAGGGCGAGCCCGCCGATCATCAGAACATGGCCCATCGCGGGCTGCGGATCGGCGTTCTGCCCGCCGAAGATCTGGGCAAGCGACGTCGCCTGCGCGGCCATCGCGCCGGCGACCTGAAGCGCCAGGACGAACAGACGGATCGACATCCCGATGGCCAGCCCCGCGACCGTCTCGGTGAGCAGGAACGTGACCGGACGGACCCCGCCGTCGATCGCCGGCGCGACGACGGGTTGCGCGGCCGGGACGACCACCAGGGTGAACCCGAGGGCGAGCATCAGCCGGACCCGCTCGGGCACCGACCGTTCGCCGAAGGCGGGGAACAGGGCCATCGCCGCCCCCACCCGCAGGAAAACCGCGAAGGCGATCGCCAACCAGGTCTCGCCCAGCGCCGCGAGCTGACCCGCCACTTCCGTCATGCCGGCACCATGCCCACCAGCGCCGGTCGCGCTTCCATGCCGATTTCGTCGAACGAGAAGACCGGGTTGGCAATCCCCTTCGCGGTCAGAACCGTGCGCAGGAACCGACGGCGCCGGGTCGAGGTCACGACGGCCGGGTAGACGCCCTTTTCGCCGGCCGTCGCAATGCGCTCGGCGACGCCGTTGGCAAGCCGGTTGAACGCCTCCGGGGGCAGCGCCACATCGGGCCCGCCGCGGCCGCCGTCTTCCGCCTGATAGGTGAGGAAGGTCTCCTCCCACTCGGGCGCGAGCTGGACGAGCGGAAGCGTGCCGTCCGCGCGTTTGATCTCCGCCACGAGCTGAAACCCGAGCCGCTGGCGGACATGTTCGCAGATCGCTTCCGGCGCGGAATAGACCGGCCGCGCTTCGGCGATGCTTTCGAGGATCAGCGGCAGGTTGCGGACCGAGACCCGTTCCTCGAGCAGAAGCCGCAACACCGAAAGCAGAAGATCGACCGGGACCCGGTCAGGCACCAGCTCGTCGAGCAGCCGCTGGTTGGCCTCGGCCCGGACCGGGTCGGACAGGTTGGTGAACTCGTTGAGCAGGCGGCGCAGGGCACGAAGGCTGAGCAGGCGGGCGAAATTGCGTTTCATCACCTCCAGCAGGTGGGTCGCGAGCACCTCCGCAGGCGTGACCGCCGTGCATCCCTGAAGCGCGATATCCTCCTGCCGGTCGGCCCCCACCCATCTTGCCGGTGCGCCGTAGACGGGCTCCTCGACATCGTCGCCCGGCGGAAGATCGACCTCGCCGCCGGTCAGAATCGCCAGCACCCGGTTGGGTTGAAGGACATCGCGCGCCTGCTCGACGCCCTGAATGCGCACGACATAGGTCCCCGACGGCAGGCTCGGATCGTCGGTCAGGCGGATTTCCGGCAGGATCAGCCCGTAGACCGAAGCGACGTGGTTGCGCATATTGGCGATCCGGGCGTCGAGACCGGTGGCCGGATCGAGCACCATGGTCACCAGATCGGTCGCGAATTCGACGTGGATGTCGTCAAGATCCAGAAGATCGCCGAGACCGCCCCTGGTCTGGGCTTCGACCGGTCGCGCGGCCTCCGCCGCGACGGCCGCCGCGTCGCGCGCGACCGCCTTGCGATGCCCGAACCACGCGGCCGAGCCAAGTCCGATCGACCCGGCGACGAAGGGGACGAAAGGCAGCCCCGGCACCAGGGCGAACAGACCGAGCAGAACGGCAACGGTTCCGAGCGCCGCCGGATATCGGCCGAGTTGGGTGAACAGGGCAAGATCGGTCGACCCGGTCGCCCCGCCGCGCGCGAGCAGAAGCGCCGCGGCGATCGAGATGATTACCGCCGGGATCTGGCTCACGAGCCCATCGCCCACCGTCAGGATCGCGTAGGTTTCGAAGGCGTGGCCGATGTCCATCCCGTGGATCGCCACGCCCATGATCAGGCCCATGAGGATATTGAGCAGCGTGATCAGCAGCCCGGCAATGGCATCGCCCTTGACGAATTTCGAGGCGCCGTCGAGCGACCCGAAAAAGGTGGTCTCCTGTTGTTCGCTCTCGCGCCGGGCCTTCGCCTCTTCGTGGGAAATCGCGCCCGAGGCCACGTCGGCGTCGATGGCGAGCTGTTTGCCCGGCATCCCGTCGAGCGCAAACCGGGCGCCGACCTCGGCCATCCGCCCGGCCCCCTTGGTGATGACGATGAAGTTGACGATCAACAGCACAAGGAACACGACGACGCCGAGGAAGACACTGCCGGACATCACGAAATTCGCGAAGCCTTCGATCACGTGTCCGGCCGCGGCGGTGCCGGTGTGACCGTTTCCGATGATCAGCTTGGTCGACGAAACGTTGAGCGAAAGCCGCAGCATCAGGCTCGCGAGCAGGACCGTCGGGAAGGCCGAGAATTCCAGCGGGCGCTCGATGAACAGTGTCACCGTGAAGATCAGGATGGCGAGCGCGAAGGACGCGGCCAGCCCGGTGTCGAGCACCCAGGCCGGCATTGGCAGGATCATCATCACGATGACGGCCATGAGCGCCAGCGCGAGCAGGATGGTCGGTCTGAAGATCTGGGCCAGCGCCGGTGTCATCTGAGCCCCTATCCCGCGTCGCCGCGTGCAAACAGACCGATCCCGCCGCCATTGCCGACCGGGAAGAGCGAGCCCAGCGCCGGCTGACCCCCACCCTGCAGCAGCGGGTAGGAATTGATCCGGGGAGAAATCACCTGGCCGATGCCGGCTTGGGCGGCGGCGATCGGCAGAAGCGGCGGTTCGACGACGAGGGGCAGCCCATCCTCATGTGCGAAACGGGTTCTGTAACCGGCGAATTTCCGCATGTAACGGTTCGCGTTTTCCGGCGTGCGGGAATGGTAGGCGCCGGCCGCCTCCTCCCAGCTGCCACTTTCGGCGCGGAGCGATTGCAGAAACTGCGCCGCGTAGCGGGCATTGGCCGACGGGTCGAACATTTCCTCGATCGACGCGAAATGTTCGTGATGCCATTTGTAGTTGATCTGGAAGCACCCGACGTCGAAGCTCCGGGCCCCGCGCTTGAAATGCTCATAGACATAGGAAAGCGCGGCCTCGCGACTGTCGAACCAGACACCCTTTCCTTCCATGTTCACGGTCCATGGCCAGGGGCGGGTGTCGCCGCCGCGCTCGCGGCCGGTTTCGGTCAGCGAGATCGCCTTGAGGACCGAAACCGGCACTCCCGACCCTGCCGCGGCCTCCACGGCGGCCCGGTCGCAAATCAGCGAAAGATCCGGTTCCGCTCCGGCCGGCCCGGCCGCCGTCATCGCCACGGCAAACGCAAGCGCCACAACCATGCGACGCGGGTGCAACCGGGCCCGGCACGGCGAACAGGACACCGGTCGATCCCCGGGGGTTTGCGGGCCCCGGGCCATCAATCCGTTTTCAGCATTGCGCTTTCGGGTCGCGGGCATTCTTCCCACCGCAGTTCTTGCGTCATTCGAACAGAGCCTAGGGCACGAATGTTGAGAAAAGGTTTCGGTGACCGGATCAATGCTCCGGGCTGGCCGCTGGCATCACGCTGACCGCCGGCGGCGGCACTTCGACCAGCAGAGCCGCGAGCGCCTCGCGCGTGGCCTTGCTCTCGACGATCAGGGCCTGCGCGGCCGCCAGAGGCTTCTGGTCGTCCGCAGCAACCCCGACCTCGCCCGCCAGCGGGCGCGCGAGACCTGCGGCCTCGGCTGCCCCGGGCGCCACCGCCTCGGCGCCCGGCGCCGGGGTCTCATCCAGGGCAGGGGGCGCCGCGTCCGTCATCAACCTTGCGGCCCTCCCCATCGGGCCCTGGTCGAGTCGCGCCACCTCGGGCCACAATCCGCCCCGCCAGGCGGTCCGAAGCATTTCGGCCCGGTCGCCGGCTTCACCGTAGGCCCGCACCGCGCCTTCGTGGTCGCGCGCCATGTCGAGCGCGGTTGCCCGCAAGGTCAGGGCCGGCGCATCGGTGAGACCGGCAAGGTAGCCGATCGCCACTGCCGGCCGGCCCTCGGCCAGCGCGGCCCGTGCGAGGAGCAGCCGGTCGGTCGGTTCCGGCATCGCCGTATCATCTCCCAGCGCATCTCGCGCGGCCCCCGCGAGACCGAGATCGAGAAGGCGCGCCGCAAGCATCCGGCGGGCGGGCCTGGGCAGGCCGGCCACCGCGTCGAGACGTGGTACCGCGTGCCGCAGGAAGTCGGTGTCGTCCGCGTCGAGCGTCAATCTGTCGAACACCTCCTGTCGCAGCTGCACCAGGCGCCCTGGCGCGAACACACCCGCCGAGGCCGCCGCATCGAGTTGTCCGAAAGCGCCGGTGAAATCGGCGGCAGAGGCACGCGCCCGGATCCCCGCATCGGTCATCTGCCGGGCGGTCTCGCTGCCGCGGAACTGAAACCCCAGCCCGTCGAGCAGGACAATGATGTCTTCGGGGACCGCACCACCGCTTGCGAGCGTCGCCTCGACCCTTTGCAGCAACGCCTCGGGCATGGCCGCATCCCCTGTTGCAACGACGTCATCGAGCCGCGCCGTCGCCTGCTCGACATCGCCGGAGTCGAGATCGAACTTCGCCGACAACAGGCCGAATTCCGATGTCGGCGCACTGCTGGCACGGTCGATCGCGGCGCGAATGATATCCGCGGTTTCGCGGTCGCCGGAGTCGAGCAGATTGTCGGCCAGACCGGGCCCCAGGTGGCGGCGCAAATGTGCCGGCAGAGACCCGAACGCCAGGGCCACCGCATCGCGGTTGATCGCCTGTCCGGGACGAAGATCCGGTTGAACGAGCGTCGCCCAGAGCGCCGTGGCCCCGTCGCATGTCATCTGGTCGACCAGCTCCGCAGCCGCGCTGGACTGGCCCGTGTCCATGACCTCTGCCATGGCGAACAACAGGTCCGGTCGCTCCACGGCGGTCGGATAGCGGCGCATGAGGGCTTTGGCCTCGGCGCCGAAGGTGATGTAGACATAATTCCGCGCCAGCGCCGTCACCCCCGCACCATCGGCAAGATCGAACTCGCCGACGATCCGGGATCGGTAGGCGCCGATGTCGGTGCCATTTTCGACATCGCCCCCCCAAGTCGCGACATCGAAATACGTCGAATCGATGCAGGCATCGCCCTCGGCCGTCTCGTCGAACAGGGGTTCGCCCCCGGACGCGGCGCGGTCGACGCCGGTCTCGACCGAGATGTGACCGCGCGGCGCGACCGGCGGCAGCGGGCGCTCGAATTCCGGCGGCGAAGGTTCGACGGCCGACCCAGGCTGGGCTGTGGCGACATTCTCCTCGATTTCGCTCAGATCGGCGTCGAGCAGACCCTGCGCTGCCGCCCGGGCGACCTGTTCGAGCAACGCGGTCTCGGTTTTCGCGATCCCCTCCGCGCGGGCTGCATTGCCGGGTTCGGGCAGGGGCGCCGTCTCCGGCAAGGGCGCCGCGGTTTCCGCGCCACGCGGGTCCGGCACGAGCGGCGGCGCGTCCAGGGCCTGCTCGGTCGCAGGCCGGACACCGGTGGCTCTCGGGATCCGGTCGGCACCTGCAACCGGCCGCCCGAAGCGCGGCAGGGTCAGCGGCAGCCCGGCCCGATCGCTGACCGCAACAGGTGGGCGAAGCGGGCGATCCGGCGCCTCGGACTCCTCCGGATCCACAAAAGCATCTGCGCCCGGGTCCTCCGGCGCATCGACAAACGGCGGCAGATCTGCGTTCGCCCCGGTACCTGGTTCCCGCGCTTGCCCGGCAACGATGTCGAGAACCACCGCGCCGCCTTGCAGCTCGTCCACCACCGCATGACAGGCGCAATCGACCGCCAGATGCAGCCGTCCATCGCCGAGGTCGCGCACGTCCGCGATCCGCGATCGACCGATCTTGTCAAAGACGCGATCGAGCCGGTAGGCGATGTCATCGCGCCCCGGACGGAGTTCGAACCCGCCCGCAACGCGACCGAATTGCCAGTCTTGCGACCCGTCGAACGGAACGACGATCCGGGTAAACCCGTTGTGGTCGCCCGAGCGGACGGCGATCGTTTCGGCCTGTGCCACCGCGGGCAGGACCAGCGCCAGGATCAGCTGGAGACGAGGGATCGTTTTCATGCGGCCTCTTTCTTGACCTCGCGCAGCGCTTCCTCCAGTTCGGAGAAGCTCGGCCGGACGTGGCCCGGCGTATTCTGCCGCCCGACCTCGATGCAGATATTCGTCGAGTGGTTGTGCAGATTGGCGACCAGCACCTCACGGATCAGCTGGTAGAAATGCCCGTCGTCGTCGATCACCATCTTGACCTTGGCGGCGAAGGGCCCGACGAAACCATAGGCCACGAAAACGCCCAGGAACGTCCCCACGAGAGCGCCGCCGATCAGCTTGCCGAGGATTTCCGGCGGCTGGTCGATCGAGCCCATCGTCTTGATCACGCCGAGCACGGCGGCGACGATGCCGAGCGCGGGCAACCCGTCGGCCATCGCCTGGAGCGCGTGGCTCGAATGCTGGGCATGCTCGAGATTCGCCTCGATCCGTTTTTCGAGCACTTCCTCGACCTGGTGCGGATCGTCATAATTCATCGACGCCGACCGCAGCGTGTCGCAGATCAGCGCGATCGCTTCCTTGTCTTTGAGGATCTTCGGGTACTTCGAAAAGATGGCGCTGTCGGCCGGCGCCTCGATGTGTTCTTCGAGCGCGACGGCGTTCTGCCGCGCCTGACGGATCAGTTCGAACAGCAGGCAGAGCAGGTCCTTGTAATCCTCCGGCTTCCAATGCGGGCCCTTGAAGACCTTGCCCATGTCCTTGAGCGTGTGTTTGATCGCGGACACATCGTTCGAGATCACGAAGGCACCGGCCGCGGCGCCACCGATCATGGTAAATTCGAACGGCGCGGATTTCAGAATGATATCCATGTGTCCGCCGGCGGCCAGATAGCCGCCGAACACCATGACGAAGACCATCGCGATCCCGATAAACCCGATCACACCACTACTCCTCGCATCGATTCCGACAGGCGCGATGCTGCCACGTGCCGGTTAAGAAACCCTTCCCGCACCCGCGGCGCCACCGCTCCGCCTGCCGGGTCACCGGTCTATTCCGTGGGCGCATTGGCATTGCGCCCTGCGAGCAGCGCAGAGATCGCATAGGCCGTCTCGGGCTCGAGACCGGCCAGGATCGCGGCCGCGACATCGGTCCGCATCCGCCCCAGGAATCCGGCCGCGAAGTCCGGATCCATCGCGGCGAAGACCGGCGCCGCCTGCTTTGGCTTCATGTTTTCGTAGACCGAGGTGAGGCGGACGAGATCTTCTTCCGCCGCGGCCGAGGCCCGGGCCATCGTCGCCGAAAGCCGGGTCTCCGCCTCTTCCAGCGCGGCCATGTTGCGCTGGATCTGCGTTTCGGCGACGGCGAGGGCCTGCAGACGATCCGCGAGGTCCGATTCGCCCGCCGCGACCCGGTCTTCGCGTTCGGCCAGCGCGGCGAGCACCACCGCGATGTCGGCCGCCGTGGTGCAGGCCGCCGAGGTCGACACCGCTGCGGCGGGTTCGATGGCCGCGGCACCGCTGGCAAAGGCCGAGCCGGCTCCGCTGCCGAGCCGAAGCAGGCCCGAGAGCGTCAGCATCAGCGCGATGGCCAGGAGGAGGTTGCGGCCCCCGCGACGCCGCGGTTTCGGTCTGGAAAACCACGTTGCCGCCCATGTCCTGAGATCGGTCCTGAGCTCGATCAGCCGGCGCATTACCCGGCCCCCCCGACGCGCGCACGCCGCGACAGGAACAAGGGTGCGGCGTCCTGCACGACGTCGGAGGCGGCCGAGGCCGTGCGCCAGGCCGCATCCTGTTCGGCCTCGCGTCCGGCCTCCGGCGCAGGCGCGGGTTTCGCCACCGGCACCGGCTCGGCCGCCGGTCTGGCCGCCGGCGTCGAAGGTTCGGGCGCTGCATCCGGCAGATCATTGAGCGCGGCGAGCATCAGCTCCAGTTTCCGTGTCGCGGCTTCCGCACGTTCGGTGAGCGCCGTCAGCGTCTCCGACGAATGCCCCGCCGCCTTGCGGGCGCGGTCGAGGGTGCGGGTCATGTCGTCGACCTGCGCCGACAACAGCGCCACCGCGCCGCCGACGCCGTTTTCGAGGTTGTTGAACCGCTTCAGCCGGTTCGCCAGCACCCCGCAATACACCGCCGCGCCGAGGGCGCCCGCCCCCAGCAGTATGTCCGATATCACTGTCACGATCTGGTCCATTCTGGCCCTCCGTCGCCCTTCTCAGCTCATTACGAATTCCATGATGAGGAGATCGCGCACCCGCCCCTCCCCGGTCACCAGTTGGATCCGGCGCAACATCTGGGCGCGCAGGCCGACCAGCGCCGACGGATCCTCGAGGTCGGCCACCTCGACCGCGCGCAGGTAGGAATTCAGCACGTCCATCACCCGCGGGGCCAGCTGCGTCACATCCGATTCCGACCCCGGCGTGACTTCGAGCTCGGCGCGGAATCGCAGGTGCCGCGCGGTCGATCCGCGCCCGATCGAGATCACCAGCGGATCGAGCGGCACGAAGGCGATCGGCTTCAGCGCGTCGATGACGATGGCCTCGCCATGTCCGGCACCCGCGGTCTCGTCGCCCGCCCCGAGGAGCATCCCCGAATAGACCGCAAAGAAGCCGCTGCCGCCCAGAACCAGGGCAAGCCCGAGCCCGATCATCAGCCCGAGTTTGCTCTTCTTCTTCGGTGCCTCGTCTTCGGCGCCCTGCGCGGAAAGCTCTGCGTCGGCCATTCGACTACCTTTCGTTCTCACCCCGTTTTAGCCGGCAGGAGCTAACCGATTGTTAATCGCAATCGGAGAAAGTGGACCGTGACGGGGGCAGAAGCCCGCTCATTCAAGGAGAACGTCGTGCAGCAGCTGAATGCGGTCTGGGCCGCCCTCGATTTGCGCAAACGGGTCATCGTGGTCGGCGCGACGCTCGCGGTTTTCGCCGCCGTGCTCGGGCTTGCGCGAATCGCCGCGCAACCGTCGATGGCCCTGCTCTACGCGGGGCTGGAGCCGGGGCCCGCCGGCGAGGTCATCGAAGCCCTCGAAGCGCGCGGCGTGACGATGGATGTGCGGGGCGGCGCGATTCACGTCCCCACCGCCGAGCGCGACGCGTTGCGCATGACCCTTGCCGCCGAGGGCCTGCCCAGCAATTCGTCGAAGGGCTACGAACTGCTCGACGGGCTCTCCGGGTTCGGCACCACCAGCCAGATGTTCGACGCCGCCTACTGGCGCGCGAAGGAGGGCGAGCTCGCGCGCACGATCCTCGCCTCGCCGGCCGTCCGCGCGGCGCGGGTCCACATCGCCATCCCGAACCCGCAGACGTTCCGCGCCCGCGGCACGCCTTCGGCATCGGTAACCGTCTCGACGGCCGACGGAAGCCTCTCCGCATCTCACGCGAAGGCATTGAAATTTCTGGTTTCCTCCGCGGTTCCGGGCCTCACGCCGGACAATGTTTCGGTGATCGATTCGCGCGGCGGCCTGGTCGTCTCCGGCGATGAGGCCGGCGGTCCCGGCGGCGATTCGGAAGACCGTGCCGAGGTTCTGCGCCGCAACGTCGAGCGCCTGCTCGAGGCCCGGGTCGGCTATGGCAACGCGGTGGTCGAGGTGGCGGTCGACAGGGCGACGGACAGCGAAAAGATCGTCGAGCGTTCCTTCGATCCCGAGGGCCGGGTCGCCATCGCCTCCGACACCGAGGAAACCACCACGGCGGCGACCGATTCGCGCGATGGCGGGGTCACGGTGGCGTCCAATCTCCCGACCGGCGACGCGGCCAGCGGAAACGGCCAATCGTCCTCGAACAATTCCGAGACCCGTGAGCGCATCAACTACGAGGTGCCCGAGACCACGCGCGAGATCCTGCGCGCGCCCGGAGCGGTGCGGCGCATCAGCGTCGCCGTGCTTGTCGACGGGATTCGCGCGGTCGATGCCGCCGGCGCCCCCGTCTGGGAGCCCCGCAGCGATGAAGAGATCGCGTCGTTGCGCGAACTCGTGGCCTCGGCCGTCGGCTTCGACGAATCGCGCGGAGACACGATCACCATCAAGTCGATGGAGTTCGAACCCCTGGCGACCGAAGGATCGGAAGCCGCCGCTGGGATGGTTGCCGGGCTGCAGCTCGATGCGATGGCGCTGATCCGCCTGGCGACGCTGGCCGTCGTCGCGCTGGTTCTGGGCCTCTTCGTGCTGCGCCCGATCTTCTCCGGCCAGGCGGTCTCGGCGACCGCTGCGGTCGGCGCGATCCCCCCGCCCCGAGGCGGAGCGCAGGCCGCGGTCGTAGGTGGCGCCAACGATCTGCCCGCCCTGACCGGCGAGATCGATGACGGTGCGACATCGCCTGGCAGCGCGCTTGCCGTCGTGTCCGATCGCGATTTCGACATCGCCGGTCTGCCGGCGCTCGGCACCGCCGATCCGGTCGAACGCCTGCGCGCCCTGATCGAAGAACGCCAGGCCGAAACCGTCGAGATCCTGCGTGGATGGATGGAAGATGACAGGGAGGAAACAGCCTGATGTCGCTGCAGTTCCTGCTCGAGGAATTCACCGAGGCGGACCTCGCAAGCACGCGACCTGCGGGCCCGGTGCGATCGTCCGGGCAGCACACCGCCGCCGCCGGGCCGGCGCCGGGCCCCGACCCCGCGATCACGCCGGACATTCTCGAGCGGACCCGCCTCGAAAGCTACGAGGCCGGCTACAAGGCCGGTTGGGACGATGCCGCCCGCACGGAATCGGACGAGCAGGATCGGATCGGCGCCGAGTTCGCCCGCAACCTGCAGGATCTCGGTTTCACCTTCCACGAAGCGCGCTCGCACGTGATGCAGGCGCTCGAACCGCTCCTCGCGGGGATGGTGGAACGGGTGTTGCCGAAACTCGTTTCCGAAACGATGGGTCAGACCATCATCGAAGAGCTCCTGCCGCTCGCCACCCAGGCCGCCGACACCCCGATCGAGGTGGTGGTGGCGCCGACGAGCCGGCCGGTCCTCGAAGGGCTGCTCACCGGCGCAACCTCCGTGCCCTTCACCCTTGTCGAGGAGCCGACACTGGCCGTCGGCCAGGTTTTCCTGCGCTCCGGCAAGACCGAGCGCCACATCGATTTCGCCTCTGCAATCGACCGCATCGGCGCGGCGATCGAGGGGCTCTACGAACTCAACGAAAAGGCTTTCCGCAATGGATGACTTCACCGCCCCGCTCGAAGACGACAGCGCCAGCAATCCCTTCACCCAGGTTCCGATCGAGATCGTCGTCTCCGTCGGCCGGGCACGCCCGGTCGTTCGCGATCTCCTCCGGTTGAAACCCGATGCCGTCCTGCCGCTCGACCGGAAGGTCTCGGATCCGGTCGAGCTCTACGTCGGCGACCGGCTGATCGCGCGCGGCGAGCTCGAGGAATGCGACGGCGACGGCTCCGGCCAACTCGCCGTCCGGCTCACCGAGGTGGCCGACCTCAAGTCCGGGCTGTGACGCGATGATCTCACCCCCGGTCCCCGCCAGATTGGTCGCCGTCGTCGTGTTGGCCACGGTTCTGCTCGGCGTCGCCGCGCCGGCCGGAGCCCAGGACATTTCGATCTCGCTCGGCGCCGATGACGGCAGCCTCGCGACCCGGTCGATCCAGCTGATCGTGCTGATCACGCTGCTGAGCCTGGTGCCGGGGCTCGCGGTCATGATCACCGCGTTCCCCTTCATCGTGACCAGCCTGTCGATCCTGCGCCAGGCCATCGGGCTGCAACAGTCGCCGCCCAACATGCTGATCATCTCGCTCGCCCTGTTCCTGACCTATTTCGTGATGGAGCCGGTTTTCACCGAGGCCTGGACCACGGGCGCCGAGCCCTTCGCGAATGGCGAGATGGAACTGGAAGAGGCCTTCACCACCGCGCTTGTGCCGTTCCGGGCCTTCATGGCCGGCAGGGTCGACGGCGAGACCTTCGCCTCGCTCGCCGCCTTGCGCGAAGGGGTCGACGTCGTGGCCACCGGGCCCGAGGCGCCGCTGTCGCTGCTGGTGCCGTCGTTCCTGCTCAGCGAGATTTCGCGCGCCTTCCAGATCGGATTCCTCATCTTCCTGCCGTTTCTCATCATCGACCTCGTCGTTGCGGCCATCCTGATGTCGATGGGCATGATGATGGTTCCGCCGGCGATCGTTTCGCTGCCGTTCAAGCTGGCGTTCTTCGTTGTCGCCGACGGCTGGAGCCTGGTCTCCGGCGCATTGGTGCGAAGTTATTTCTGACATCGGGTCGAGACCGGCCGGCAATCGCTGAGGCCGGCTCCGGAACCACGACCTTCCCCGCCGCGCGGCCAGGCACGCGGGTGTTTCGGCCGGGCGGTCCGCACCACCCCCACAGATCGGCCCGTACCGTCATCGTCGGATCGCGCCAGTTCCCGACCCTGGCGGCCGGCCTCCCGTACGCCGTCGCGCCAGCGCTCCCGTCGCTCCGCCGACGCCCCCTTGGCACCGGCAGGGCAGATCCGGCCCCGATCCCGCCTCGCGGCCCGTAGACCCGGACTGTCTCCACCGGCGCGCGGCGAGTGCCGACCGGCCAAGCGGCAGGCCCCATCGCCAAACGGCTGAATGACCCCCACGCTCAGACGGCGCTTTCGCGTGCGCCGGAACATCGGCGGCAACCTGACCCGCGTGGCCGTGTCACCGCCGCGGTTTTCGGGAAAGGAGCTTGCCGCGATCCAGGATGATCTACGGGCCATGTTCGACCGGCCTTGAACGGAGGCCGGGCAGACGCCCGATGGTCGGGCCGTTGGATCGGGGGCTCCCCGGGGCCCATGACAGCGCACCGGACATGACGCCAGATCGCCGACGGCGAGGTGCCACGTGACCCCGCCCGAAGCGCGGAGCGGTCGGATGTCACCGGACCACGAATTCCGCGTGCAGCGCGCCCGCGGCCTTGATGCTCTTGAGAATGTCGATCATGTCGCGCGGCGAGACCCCCAGCGCGTTGAGCCCGGCAATCACCTCTGCGAGCGAGGTTCCGCCCGATACCTCCGCAAGCCCCGTGCCCGGCTCTTCGGTGATATTGGCATTGGTTCTGGGCACGACGATGGCCGCCGCTTCGGTGAACGGGTTCGGCGAGACCACCAAGGGCTCTTCTTCGATCCGCAGCGTCAGATTGCCCTGGCTCACGGCCACCCGGCTGATGCGGACGTCGTCGCCCATGACGATCGTGCCGGACCGTTGATCGACCACGACCCGCGCCTTTCGTTCCGGCTCCACCCCGATGTTTTCGATCTGACCGAGCGCATGGGCCGGGCTGATCGCGCCGGTGGCGGCAATATCGAGCACGACCGTACCGGCATCCAGCATGCGCGCGACGATCTTGCCGTAGCCCCGGTTGATCGCCGACTCGATCCGCTCGGCGGTGGTGAAATCGGGATCGCGCAGCGCCAGCCGGATCGATTTGAGCTGGGTGAAATCGAACTCGATCTCGCGTTCGATCCGGGCACCGGAGGGGATCGCCCCGGAGGTGGGCACGCCCTGTACCACGCCGCCCGCGTCGCCTTGCGCGGAGACGCCCCCGGCGATCACCGTGCCCTGCGCAACGGCGTAGATCTCGCCGTCGGCCGCGTTGAGCGGGGTCATCACCAGCGTTCCGCCAAGCAGGCTCTTGGCATCGCCGATCGCCGAGACCGTCACGTCGATCGTCGACCCGGCGCGGCCGAACGGCGGCAGCACCGCGGTCACGAAGACCGCTGCCACGTTTTTCGGCCGGAACTGCTCGCCGGTGATATTGACCCCGAGCCGTTCGAGGATGTTGGACATGATGTCTTCGGTGAACGGCGCGTTGCGGATCCCGTCACCGGTGCCGTTGAGGCCGACGACAAGCCCGTAGCCGACGAGATCGTTGCCGCGCACGCCGTCGAATTCCACCAGGTCCTTGACCCGGATCGCATTTGCGGTCGCCGCGCCTGCCAGGAGCACAACCAGGATGAAAGCGGTCAGGAGGGTGGAAACTCGGGTCATCGCATGTAATCCGTGAAGCTGAGGCCGGCGATCCGTGCCGTGACGGTGTAGAGCGTTTCGATCCGGGAATAGACCGCCTGAAGTTCGGTCGCCGTCTGGTAGGGATCGGCGCCGATCAATTCGGTGCGCGCAAGTTCGTAGGCTGCCGCCTCGCCCGCGTTGCGCGCCCTTGCATCCTCGATCCGGGACTCGATCGCCCCGATGCGCGCCCTGAGATCGGTAACATCGCCGTCGGATGCGAGCATCTTTTCTGCGGCGGCGGAGGTCAGGTTCGCCTGTTCTGCGACGTTGCCGTCCAGTGACCCCTCGGCGATCAATGCCATCAGCGCATAGCCCTTGAGCGTGTCGCGCATCACCTGGTCGTCGGCCCGGACATCGACACGGACGGTTTCGTCCTCCGCGATCAACAGCGGGCCCATATCCCTGGAAGACCCGAGGTAGCCGGTGGTCTCGAACCCGCCGCCCGCGTCGTCGAACCAGCTGTCGACCGCAGCCACGATCCCTGCGGCCGTGGTTTCACCCGCGACCGCGAGCACCAGGCCGGCCAGCATCTCCTCGCCGGTCGCCAGAGCCGGCCGGTCGGTGGCGGCCCCGCCGAACAATGTGCGGTCGGCGACCGAGGTGTTGAGCGTCGAGACGACGGCCGAGAACTTCTGCCGCGCGTCCTCCGCCGTCGCCCCGATCAGGGTCGGGTCGCGGGCCGAAGAGGCGGTAAGCAGCGCCGGGGTGAGATCATGACCCATCGACTGGATGTTCTGGAGCGCAAGCTGCGACGCCTCGAGCATTCCGGCGGCTTCCGAATTCGCGGTCGCATAGGCCGCGATCGCCCGCAGCGACCGTTCGATGCCGGCATAAGGGCCGAAATCGCCGGCCAGCGTCGCCCCGAGATCGGTCTTGCGGCCAGATGTCAGCTCGGTGCCGAGCCGGGTCAGATCCGCCTTCAACCCCGATGTCTGGCGCCGGAGCTGAAAGGTATTGGCGAGGTCGCCGATGGAAAGCGAGGTCATTCTCAGAGCTCCATGATCGCCTGAAGCATTTCGCCCACGGTACTGATCACCTTGGCATTGGCCGCGAAAGCCTGTTCGATCAGCATGAGTTTCTGCATTTCGTGATCGGTATCGACACCGTTTTCAAACTCCATCAGTGCGAGGCTGTCCTGTTGCGCCACCGCATAGCTCTGCTGGCTTTCGGCCGCGGTTCGTTCCATGCCGACCCGCGAGAGGAAATCGGCCGCGAGCCCGGAGGCCGACCGGGCGACGCCGAGAAAGTCGCCCGAAGCGGCCACGCGTTCCGACGTCAGCGCGGCGTTGAGCGCCTGCAGCAGGGTGGAATCGCCCGCGTCCCCCGGTGTCGTGGCGCCGAGCCCGTCGCGCAGCCGCCACAACGCGCCGCCCCGGTCGGGGTCGACCAGGGCATTGACCGCAATCCGCGAAGACAGGCCGATCTCGTCCGCGACGTCGAACGCCGCGCCGGAATCGGTGAACAGGCCGGGATCGCCGGCGGTGAGGGTGGGATCGACCGACGGGTCCTGGAACCGCCCGATCAGGTCGCGCGCAACGGCGTCGAGCCGGGATTGGGCGCCGGTGGCCAGTTCGTCGCGGATCTCGAACAGCGCCGCGAGGCTTCCACCCTCGATCGGGCTGTTGGACCCGCTGGTCCGCACCTCTTTTCCGTTGATGGAAAGGCCGGACAGCCCGCCGCTCGCCCTGGTCATTTCCGGCACGATCACCCCGACCTTGGAGAAACCGAGCTCCGCCGCCTTGCCGTCGAGCAAGATGGCGCCGCCGGGGGTGAAAAGCGCGATCTGGCCGAATGCCCGGTCGACCTGCTTGAGCGGGATGATCGACGAGATGTCGTCGACCGCCTTCTGGCGCATGTCCAGCAGCGACGAAGGATCCTGGCCGCGGGCCTGGGCTTCCTTGATCTTGACGTTGAGGCTCTGGACCTGTTTGAGCCCGGCGTTCAGCCGGGTGACCTGCGCGTCGATCGCCGCGTCGGCGTTCATCCGCGCGCTCTGAACCTTGTCCGACACGGTGTTGAGTTTGCTCGCCAGGTTGGTGGCGGCGTCGACGACGGCCGAGAGCCGGGCGGCGTTGTCGGGCCGCGATGCCGCCTCGATCAGCGCGGCCTCGAAGGCGGCCACGCGGCCCGAGAGCGCGCCGGTATCGTCCGGCGTGCCGAGCGCGCGCTCGAGATCCGCCCGGAAATCGGCGACGGTCTCGTTGTAGCCGACGGCGGCATCCGCTAGGCGGCGGTCCTGGACCACCTGGATGTCGACATCCCGGCGCACGCCGGCGACGTTCACCCCGCCCGAGGTGCCGCCGAGATAGCGCGGCGCGAGCTCGAGTTCGCGCCGCCCGTAGCCCTCGGTCTGGGCGTTGGCCACATTCGCCGACACCAGCTCCGCCGCACGCGAGGCCGCGGTAAGGCCCGACAGGGCATTCGACAACGAACTGGTGATGGTCATGCTCTACTCCTGGCCCCCAACCGCGATTCAGCGTTTGATGTTGGTGGTCTCCTGCAGCATCTCGTCGACGGTCTGAATGACCTTGGCGTTCGACGAATAGGCCCGCTGGGTCTGGATCAGGTTGGTGAGCTCTCCCGCGACATCGGTTGTCGACCCTTCCCGGGTGAAGCCGATCACCTCGCCGGTCGGGCCGTCACCGGCATCCCACAGAAAGAACGATCCCGATTGCGGCGAGATCTGGTAGGTCTGGTTCGATTGCGAGATCAACCCGTTGGGGTTCGGCACGTCGACCAGGGGCACCTGGAAGATCGTCCGGGTGAACCCGGTGTCGTAGGTGGCGGTGACATAGCCGTTCACGTCGATCTCGACCGAAGTCAGGTTGCCGACCGGCGAGCCATCCTTGGTGATCGACACCGGCGCAAAACTGTCGGACAGCTGGGTCAACCCGTTGGCATCGCCGAGCGCGCCGATGGTCAGCTCCAGCGGACCGCCGGCGACGGTCAGATCGATGGTGCCTTCCGCCGAATCGTAGGCGGGATAGGTCGCATTGGTCGGCGTGACCGACAGCAGCGTGCCCCCGTTGGCACGGCTGTTGTCGAACACCAGGGTGTATTCGCCGATCACCGCATCCGACGAAGCGGAGTCTCGGATTTCCATCGTCCAGGTGTTGGTGGCCGCGTCGGTCGCGCCGGCCGGTTCGCTCGGCGTGAAGGTCACGTCGAGGCTCTCGGAGGTGCCGAGATTGCCGAAATATTCGATCGACAGCGATTCGACCTGATCGGCGGGGTCGAGATCGGCGTCGAACTCGGTCGAGGTCGCCGGCAGGTTGACCCCGAGGTTCATCCGCGTGGTCGGGTCGCCCGATTGCTGGTTGACCTGAACCGTCACCGGCTTCAACGCGGTGGCCGTGTCACGCGGGTACGACGCCACGTTGCCGTCCGCATCCGCCGGCCAACCCAGCAGCACGAGGCCGGTTTCGGTCTTCAGGATCCCTTCTTCGTCGGCTCGAAACGAGCCCGTCGTGGTCACCAGCATCGGCCGGTCTTCGCCGGCAAACTCCAGATACCCTTCCTGGGTCACCGGCAGCATGCCGCGCCCGGAGATCGCGATATCGAGCGGGTTGGAGGTGGAGATCAGCGGCCCGTTCTTGTCGATCAGCCGCTGGGTCGTCGCCCGGACACCGCCGGCCGAATAGGACCCGGCGCCGGCGACCCCGCCGATCACCAGCGACTCGAAGTCGGCCGAGGCCGTCTTGTAGCCGTAGGTCCCCGAATTGGCGATGTTGTCGGAAATGGTCGCCAGGCGGGTGGCGTTGGCATTGAGCCCTGCCACCCCGGCACTGAGCGAGGAGGAAATCGTCATGGGTGCGCCTTTCTGCTGCAGCCTTTGTCCTCTCCCGGAATAGACCCGAGGGCTTAACACCGCGCTAACAGCTAAAATCCTTCCGGTTTTCTGCGCGCCCTCGCCTGCTGTTCGTGGCGGCCCCGCCGCGCCCGACCGCCTCGCCTACCGCTTCGACCTCAGAAGGATCAGCTCGATCTGGTTGTTGCGTACCGCCATCGGGTTGGCGACAGCCGGGCGGCGGTCGGCGTGCCCGGTCACCCGCCGGAGCCGGTCCGGCGTGACCCCGGCATCTTCGAGCAGCCGGCGCAGCGCATCGGCGCGCGCGGCCGACATCTCCCAGTTGGCGTTTTCCGCCAGAACAACGGGTTGCGCCGCCACATGCCCCTCGACCGCAATGCCGTTCGTCACCAGGGCAAAGACCTCCACCAGCATGTCGACGATCTCGACCGTCAGCTCCCTCGGCGCGGCACCATCCGGGTCGAACAACGGCTCGTCCTCGGTGTCGAAGATCGCGATCACCAGCCCCTCATCGGTCAACTCGGTCACGATATGACGCCGGGCGAGATCGCTCACCATGCTTTCCCCGGAATTGCCGGTCAGCACCTCTTCGATGGTCTCCAGCGCCTGGGCCTCGGCCGCAGCCGCGCCCGCGGCATCGTCGGACTCGTTGTCGGTGGCGGGGTTCGGCACCCCGCCGTGGCCGGTATGCGCGAGCGTCTCGTCGGTGAACACGCTGTCACCGCCGAAGGCGCCGTCTCCGCCGCCGGACATCCGCATCACCGGGATCGTCGGGCTGAAGTAGTCCGCGATTCCCTTGCGTTGCTTCTCGGTCGTTGCATTCAAAAGCCACATCAACATGAAGAAGGCCATCATGGCGGTCACAAAGTCGGCGTAGGCCACTTTCCAGGCCCCACCGTGGTGACCTTCGCCACTCACCTTTTTTACCTTCTTGATGATGATGGGCGCATTTGCTTGTGCGCTCATCCCACCACCTCTCTATTCACCCGACAACCGGGATAGCGCCCCGGCGTTAAGGTCACCTTAAAGGCCGTGAAGATCTTCAGGTTTTGGCAGCAGTGGTTAATCCCGCGTGACCCCGGAACCGGCTTCGACATGCCGCCGACCCAAGGCTCTCCACATTGCCGTCGTCCACCAGATCCGCCTCATCCTCACCGTCATGATCCGGGAGCATCGGCCCATCGGCCCCGGGTGATCAACACGGTGGACCCGGCCAGAGCGTGTTGCGCAGTCTCCGGGCCCGATGTATTGACAGCGCGGTGTATTGCCAAATACGCACACCGAAGAGCACCGGCAATCTGACCCTGTATCTGCGACATGATCTCCGAACCGCACCGCCAGCTGAAGGGCACGATCTTCGTCGTTTCCTACGGCCGTTCCGGCTCGACCGTCATTCAGAGCATTCTGCAGACGATTCCCCAGTCCCACATTGTCGGTGAGAACTACATGGTGCTCGAAGGGCTGTTTCTGGCCAGCAAACGCATCCGCAGGGCCCGCCGGACCTGGGGACAGAAGCCACGCCCCCAGGCCCATCCATGGTACGGCGCCGATCAACTCAGGCCACCCCGGTTCGAATCCCGCCTGGCCACGGTTTTCATCGAAGAGGTGATCCAGCCGCCGCAGGGCACCCGCTGGATCGGCTTCAAGGAAATCCGCTACCCTCGCCTCGAAGAAGACTTCACCGAATTTCTCGCGTTCTGCCGGCGGTCTTTTCCTGACGCGTTCTTCGTCTTCAACTCGCGCAACGGTGCCGACGTGGCGAAGTCAAAATGGTGGGCAAGAAAACCGCGCACCGAGGTGCTCGACCTGGTCGCGAGGATGGACACCCGGTTTTCCGATTATAGCGCGGCAAACCCGGATTGGTCTCACCATGTCTTTCACGAGCAGACCTGTTCCGACCTGACCTCCCTGCAACCGCTGTTCGACAAACTCGATGAGCCCCTGGATCTGGCGGCCGCCAAAAGAATACTGGCGACTCCCCTGACCCACTGAGCGGTGCGCCGCGACGATGCGCACCGTTGGAAATCGACCCCGAAGGAGCCAGCCCCCGTGCCCCGCAGCAAACGCCGATCCGCTTCAGGTTACAGCCAGATCAATATCCTGTTTCGCGCCGTTCTGGCAATTGCGCTGTTCGCGTCCCAAGCAATCGCGCAGGAGGCGTGGAAAGCCGTCGATCCCTCCGGCATTCACTACGCCGTGCCGCGTCAGTTTCTGCACCCCGACCAATGGAAAGACGCGCTGTTGCACACCTATGATTGCACCGCCCCCTGCGTCGTCGCTCTCGACGACCGGATGAGCGGCCTGCATCTGCGCTACAAATGGGCGCAATTGAATCCCCGCGCCGGAGTCTATGATTTCGCCGCCCTCGGCCAAGTTCTCGACACCCTCAAAGCAGCCGGCAAATTCGCCACGCTGACGGTGATGGCCGGCAAATATACACCCGAATGGGTGCTGGACGCCGGATCTGGTCATATCGGATTACCGGCCAGGTCATTCGACGGGTATTCTCAACCGTTCGTGCCGCACCCCTGGCATCCGGTTTTTCTTGCCGCCTACGAGGACATGCTCGAAGCTCTGGCCGCTTTTCTCCGGCAGACCCCTGACCGGAACCGGACCGTCGTTGCGGTGAGAAACGCCGCCGTCGTTGTCCACTCCGGTGAAACACGATTGATGCCGACAGCTCCCTTCGAATTCGACGCCGGGGTCGACCGGCTGACCGCCGACAGGATTAAGGCGACCCTGTGTGCAGAATGGGCAAAGGCCGGCTACACCGAAGACAAGGTCGTCGACGCCGTCAGACGGGTCAACGATTTCCTGGCCGCCGTCTTTCCCGATAAATATATCACCCTTGGATTTGTCGGCGGATCCAGGAGATTTCCCACCGTCGGCAAGAAAGGACAATGTCGCCCCGGAGCGCGAAACGGCACCATGGACGAGATAATACGCCAAACCGTCTCGGATCACGGCCCGCGTGCGATAATCGTCAACACGGTCTTGACACCGAAGATCGGCAATCCCCCGGTGATGGACTGGGTCAGAAAGAACGGCGGGCAGATCGGATATCAGGTCAACCAGCAGATCGTCGGATGCGCAGAGGGCGCCAAAACCGCCTGTAGCGACACGCTTCTGAGGGACACCCTTCAGGTGGCCGTCGACCTCGGTGCGGTCTTCGTCGAAGTGCACGACGGTAATATTAACCGCCAACAGGATATACTACGGGAATTCAACGCGGTGCTGACCGGCCGCTGAGCTGATTGTCATTCCTTTCGGTATTTTCCTTGCCCGCGCAGGCTCCGCCGGAGCGCGCCTTTTCCGACCGAATGCGTCACAGGAAAGCGGTTGTGAGCCCACTTCACCTCAGATAGAATCGCGGCGATCGTCACCTCAGGATTGAGTTTTCCCTTGAAAAGCACGAAGCGACCCCCGCGGCTAGTTTTCCACCTCGGCGACCCCAAAACCGGTACCACCACTATCCAACGCGTCTTGCACGACCGTTTGGTATCCTGCCCAACGCAGGAGATCCTGCCCTGGACACGCCTGAATGCGGTCGCCGTAGCCAATTCCCTCAAGTCGAACCCCTCGGTCCAGCGCAAGGAATTCCGCAGTATCGACAAATGGTTGTCGCGCAGCGACGCCGATGTTGCGGTGATATCTTCCGAATTCTTTGCCTCCACCAGACCTCTGGCCTTGAAAAATGCACTGGAAAAGCACGTTCCTGCGGATCATTACAGTGACCTGAGCGTCATCTCCTACGTTCGCCCACATGCGTCGCGGTTTTTGGCCGCCTTCGTGCAGAGAACCAAGACCGGACGGTTTTTCGGCGACATCGACGATTTTCTCGCGACCTTGCAGAAAAACGAACCGTTGACCTTCAACTATTCCAAGCGTTTCGGGGGCTGGAAATCGAGATTTGGCGACAGGTTCGTTCTGAAACCCTTCATCCGGTCCGAACTGCGCGGCGGGGATATTGTGGAAGACTTCTTCGACGAGGTGCTTCGGGGAGCGCCCTTCACGATTGAGGAAAAGATCGAAGCGAATGTGAGTGTGACAACCAAGTCCCTTGCCGGGCTGCAACGGATGCACGAAAAGCTCCGGGATCTCGGGACCGACGCGAAGGACCGAAGTATAATCGGCGGCGCGATGGGGAATGTCTTCCTCGACTCCCCTCATCACACCGGTGAAAAACCGAAGCTGGATCGTCAGACAGCGCAAGCGCTCATTTCGACGTTCCGGAACGATGCGAAAAAACTGGATGCGCTTTTCTTCTCGGAACCGCTGATGCGCGACCACCTGGATCGCTGCGTCGACAATACGGGAGAGGAAAAACTGGACCTGACCGCAGAGGTGCATTTCTCGCCGAGCGAGTTGAAGTCTTTGGACGAACTGAGCACCGAGATCGCCGCCGGTATTCGCAGGTACCGCCGCTTCTGGGCGCTCAATTATCACATGAAACACCGGCAGGTGCGCAATTACATGACCCTGCCGACCAGGGTGCTCCTGAATCTGGGTCCGCTGTCCAGGAGGGTCAAGGCATTGGATGACCGGTTGGAGGCCGTCTCGGATATTCTGGGAGGATGACCGGGAAAAGGAGCGGTGGCCAGGGTTATTCTGTGCCGATATCCGTTGAGCGCCGGTAGTCTCGCAACTTCTCGAGAATAAGACGGTCCCTCGGGCGGATCATCTGCGCCGTCTGCATCAGCACCAGCGCCGCTTCGGGATCGGTTCCCTCGATCGAGATCGCCGCGTCACGCAACAGGGTTGCCTCCTTGTCGTTCGCACATTCATTCTCCACCAGCGGGGCAATCAGGCGTGCGTGGTGACGAAAGAGATTGGCCAGCGTCAGCGTGTTTTCCACCGGTTCACCGGCCTTCGCCGATACCTTTGCGAAGTTGGTATTGATCCGCTCCAGTTTGGCGGCGAGCGACGCAATCGGGTCGATGCGCGAAAGCGTTGCCTCGTCGAAGCCCATGTCGCGTCGTTTCGCGATCCGCACCAGTTCCAGCTTGTCGATATTCTGCGCCGGCTGCGCCTGGGGGTCGGGGCCGACCGGCCGATGCGGGCACCCGATGCTCTCCAGAAAATCGCCGATATGTTGCAGGCCAAGGTGTTTATATGCCCGCAGGATGACCGCGTTCTCACCGAACCCGTCGGCAAAACGCCGCCAGATCGGGTACTGAGCGAGGAATTTCGGATTGACGTTCTTGACGAAGACAGGAAACGGCCGGGTGCCCTTCGGTGCCTTGTTGACTTCATTATACCAGGACTTGACCAGCGCCATCGGGTCTCGAATGAAGAAGACGATCCTCACGTCGAATTCGCTCAAACGGTCGCGCAATTCGGCAATCGCCGACCGCGGGTCTTCCCGCAACGCCAGTTGCAGGAATTCTTCGCTCGATATCAATATGTTCTCTTGCGGCGCCGCGCGGGCTGCCTGAAGAAAACCAGCATAGGCCTCGTCGATATCCGGCTTGCGGCGATACCACGGCGGCGGCACGAACCCGTGTTTTTCCGCCAGCAGCAGCGAGAGGTCGCCATGATTTGTCGGGTTGTTTTCCGGGCGGCCGGCCGCAGGATAGAAATAGCCGCTGTCGGCCAGAGCGTCGGCATTGTCGGAACAGTACTTCTGAATTGAGGAGGTCCCGGTCTTATAGTGCCCGATATGCACGTATAGTTTCTTCATGTTCCTCACCCTGCGCGACGTCGCGAATGAACGCGGTCTTACAGCGACGACGCCGCCATTGCCAGCGCGGCCAGAGCGCAGGGCGTCGGTGGAGCGCCGCTTTTGGCGGATGTTTCGATCATCGAGGCGGCAGTCTACCCCGTCTCGTTTCCCGAAAGCGGGGATCCGTCGTTTCTATTGGGCAGGTCATGCCCCCGCGCGGATCTTCCCCGCAACCTGCGAGGCGCCGGAAGCCCTCCGATGCGCCGGTCGCTCGCCGCTGGAGCCCGCAAGCCACGCAAGCCGGAAACGCGCGCCGGGCTGTCGCGAGCCCAAACCGGTCGGGCGGAAGGACCCGGCACGTCGATCTGACCCGCACGCGTCTTCTCGGCCCTCGGCCCGGACCCGCGCCCACCAGGAATGCCCCCGGCTGTCGTGGGCGCGCTTGCCCACGAGGAGCGCTGCACCCGACAACGGATTGAAATTGAAGTGATTTCAGTGGTGAGCCGTGCAGGATTCGAACCTGCGACCCACTGATTAAAAGTCAGTTGCTCTACCAACTGAGCTAACGGCCCACGCGGAGGGCTGACTAGAACGGCTGCGCTGGGGGGTCAAGCCAAATTTCCCTGTCGCCGCGAAAAGCTTGGGTCAATTGCCGGCCCGCGGGGCACTCGCCCATCCCATGTTGGCTTTTCCCGCCGCCAGGGCCTATATGCCACCCCATGAGCGACATGCGCCCCGATAACGGCCTCGCCTTCATGAAATGGCACGGTGCCGGCAATGACTTCGTGATCATCGATTCACGGGGGCGCGACGCCATTGTCACGCCGGCCATCGCCCGCGGCATGGGCGACCGGCACCGCGGCGTGGGCTTCGACCAGCTGGCCGAGATCCGCGCCTGCGACCAGGCCGACATCGCGCTTGATTTCTGGAACAGCGACGGCAGCCGCGCCGAAGCCTGCGGCAACGCCACCCGCTGCGCGGCGCGCTACATCTTCGACCAGACCGGCACATCCGCGCTCACGATCCGCACCGCCCGCGGCACCCTCGAAGCACGGCTTGAGCACGGCGAGGTCACCGTCAACATGGGCCCCCCCCAGCTTGCCGCCGCAGACCAGGCGCTCGCCCCCGGCATCGACCCCGCGCATCTGCCGCTCGACGGCGACCCGATGGCCGTGGGCATGGGCAATCCGCACGCGGTGTTCTTCGTCGACGACGCGGAAGGAGTCGATGTGGCCGGCATCGGCCCCCGGATCGAGACCGATCCGCTGTTTCCCAACCGCACCAACGTCGAGTTCGCCGAAGTCCGTTCGCGCGACGAGATCCGGATGCGGGTCTGGGAGCGCGGCACCGGGATCACCCTCGCCTGCGGCTCCGGGGCCTGCGCCACCGCCGTCGCCGCCGCCAGCCGGGGGCTGACCGGGCGCAAGGTCCGCATGGAGGTCGATGGCGGCTGGCTCACCCTCGACTGGCGCGACGACGGGGTCTGGATGACCGGCCCCACCGCTTACGTCTTCTCCGCCCGCCTCAGCCGGCCGTTCCTGGACGCCCTGTGATGGCCGCCGGACCGCCGATCTTCGCGACGCTCGGCTGTCGCCTCAACGCCTATGAAACCGAGGCGATGAAAGCGCTTGCCGACCAGGCGGGGCTTGACGGGGCGGTGGTGGTCAACACCTGCGCCGTCACCGCCGAAGCGGTGCGCAAGGCGCGCCAGGAAATCCGCCGGCTGCGGCGCGAAAACCCCACGGCGCGGGTGATCGTCACCGGCTGCGCCGCGCAGACCGAGCCCGAAACCTTCGCCGCGATGGACGAGGTCGACCTGGTGATCGGCAATGCCGAAAAGATGCAGGCCAGCACCTGGGCCGGGCTGATGCAGGCGACCGAGAAGGTGCAGGTCGACGACATCATGTCGGTCACCGAGACCGCCGGCCACCTGATCGACGGTTTCGGCACCCGTAGCCGCGCCTATGTCCAGGTCCAGAACGGCTGCGACCACCGCTGCACCTTCTGCATCATCCCCTACGGCCGCGGCAATTCCCGCTCGGTGCCGGCGGGCGTGGTGGTGGAGCAGATCAGGCGGCTCGTGGGCACAGGCTACAACGAGGTGGTGCTCACCGGCGTCGATCTCACCTCCTGGGGTGCCGATCTGCCGGGGGCGCCGCGGCTCGGCGATCTCGTCATGCGCATCCTCCGGCTGGTGCCGGATCTGCCGCGCCTCAGGATCTCGTCGATCGACTCGATCGAGGCGGACGACAACCTGATGCTGGCGATCGCCACCGAACCCCGGTTGATGCCGCATCTGCACCTGAGCCTGCAGCACGGCGACAACCTGATCCTGAAGCGGATGAAACGGCGCCACAGCCGCGAAGACGCGATCGCCTTCGCCGAAGAGGCCCGCCGGCTGCGTCCCGACATGACCTTCGGCGCCGACATCATCGCCGGCTTCCCGACCGAGACCGACGCGCAGTTCGAAAACTCGCTGCGCCTGGTCGAGGACTGCGGTCTCACCTGGCTGCACGTCTTTCCCTACTCGCCGCGCCCGGGCACCCCGGCGGCGCGCATGCCGCAGGTTCCCGGCGGGGCGATCAAGGCACGCGCGGCGCAACTGCGGGCCGAAGGCGAGAAAGCGGTCGGCGCGCATCTCGCGGCGCAACTCGGCCGGACCCATGCCGTGCTGATGGAAAACCCGCGCATGGGCCGCACCGCACAGTTCACCGAAGTCGCCTTCGACACCGACCAGCTCGAAGGCACCATCGTCCCGGCGCTCATCGTCGGGTCCGATGCCGGCCAGTTGCACGCGCGCCCGACGGCAAGTTAGGCGTCGACGCTCTCTCATACTTTTGGTTAGGTGGCGCCGAGTTCAACGACCCGAGTGAGTGACGAGCATGCATCCCAACCCGGTCTTTCGCACCGCGACACCCGAAACCAACCTCGCCTTCGCCCGGGCGCGAGGGTTTGGCCAATTGAGCATCAATGGCAGCTTCGGCCCGCTGGCATCGCATGTGCCCTTCCTGATCGACGAGAGCGGCGAGGCGGCGCTTCTGCACCTGGTGCGGTCGAACCCGATCCTCGCGGCGCTCGATCAGCCGGTGCCCGCCCTGCTCGCGGTGTCCGGGCCCGACGCCTATGTGTCGCCGGACTGGTACGGTATCGCCGACCAGGTGCCGACGTGGAACTACGTCGCCGTGCATCTGCGCGGATCGCTCGAACGCCTGCCCGAGACCCGCCTCGGCGAGGTTCTCGACCTGCTGTCCGATACTTTCGAGCGCCGCCTCGCCCCGAAAACGCCCTGGCGGGCCGACAAGATGGACCCCCAGGTCCGCGCAAGAATGATGCGCGCTGTCGTGCCGCTCCGGATGACGGTCGAAGAGGTCCGCGGCACCTGGAAGCTCGGGCAGAACAAGCCCGACGAGGTGCGTCTGGCGGCATCGCAGGCGGTTCCCGGCAGCATCGGCCAGGAGCGCGACGCTCTCGCCGAGTTGATGCGCGAATTCATCCCGGAGCCGCAGCAGGACGTAGACAGCCGCGACGAGCGCGGCTAATGTGGCAATGTAAAGGAGAGTAACATGGCCCTTCCCCTCGCCCCTGTCGCCGCCATCGCCCTGCGCTACGGCACTGTCGCGCTGGCCACTTGGGCGGTTGCCCGCCAGATTGAACGCGGTCGCCGCGACCAGCGGGCGGAAGACGCGCATGACGACGTGCCGGAGGGCGTGACCCTGCGCAAGGACAACGAGCAGCTCAACGCCACCGGCCGGCTCAAGCGGGTGATCCGGCTCGGAACCTCCGGGCCCGGCATCGAGTTCGACGCCTCCGCCTTCGGGCGGTTCCGGTTCCGCAAGGTCTGACCGCGCATGTACCAGCTTCTCGGCAACCCCGCCTCGCCTTTCGTGCGCAAGGTGCGCGTCGTGCTCGAAGAAACCGGCCTCGGCAGCGAGGTCGAACAGGTCATGGTCGCGACCACGCCCACCGCCCCGGCAGGCGAGGTGACTGCGGCACATGCGCTCAAGAAGATCCCGGCCCTGATCCGGCCCGATGGCTGCACGCTCTACGACAGCCGGGTCATCACCCGCTACCTCGATGCGCGCGGCGGCGGCCGGCTCTACCCGGCCCCCCACATCTGGGAAACGCTGACCCTCGAGGCCACCGGCGACGGGATCATGGAGGCCGCCGTGCTGATGGTCTACGAGGGCCGCTGCCGTCCCGAAGACAAGCAGGACCACGGCTGGGTCGACGCCCAGTGGGGCAAGATCGAGAACGCGCTCGACGCGCTCACCGCCCGCTGGATGAGCCATCTGGCCGGTCCGGTCGATGCCGGCGTGATCGCCATCGGCTGCGCGCTGGGCTATCTCGATTTCCGCCATTCCGGGCGCGAATGGCGCAAGGGCCGCGATGCGCTCGACGACTGGTTCGCGGTCTTCGCCGAACGCGATGCGATGAAAGCCACTCGCCCGGCCTGAGCGCCCCGGCCCCTTCCCCTGCGACACAGAGCCTCACGATTCGCATGCCTGTGCGCGAATGTCTTCTGGACTGGTCCCATCTGCCACGTTAAACACCGCCGCAATGGGCTGCGGGCGACCGTGGCCCGAGGTCTGTTGGCCGCGCTCCGGGAAACGCCGAGACGCGCCGATGAAGGGACAAGAAGGGAGAGGATCTCGTGTCACACGCAGACGATCACCAGGGGACCCGCCGGGATTTCCTGTATTACGCCACCGGTGGCACGGCCGCCGTGGCGACGGGTGCCGCCGTCTGGCCGCTCGTCAACCAGATGAACCCCTCCGCCGACGTCAAGGCGCTCGCCTCGATCCGGGTCGATATCGCCGACGTCGCCGAGGGCAGCCAGCTCACCGTCAAATGGCTCGGCAAGCCGGTCTTCATCCGTCACCGCTCGGAAGAAGACATCGAGAATGCCCGTCATGACGACGGCGCCGATCTGCCCGACACCAGCGCCCGCAACGCCAATATCGACGCTTCCGCCGATGCCGCCGATGCCAACCGCGCACTCGACGCCGACGGCAAATGGCTGGTGATGATGGGCGTCTGTACCCACCTCGGCTGCGTGCCGCTCGGCAATGGTGCCGGCGAATACCACGGCTGGTACTGCCCCTGCCACGGCTCGCACTACGATGCGTCGGGCCGTATCCGCAAAGGACCTGCGCCGGAGAATCTGCCGATCCCGGTCGCCGAATTCCTCGACGAAACCACGATCAAGCTCGGTTAAGGGAGGAAGACATGTCCGGTATTCCGCACGACCATTACGAACCGAAAGGCCGCTTCGCCAACTGGCTCCACGATCGTCTGCCCGTCGTGGCCCTGGCCTACGACACGCTGATGATCCCGACGCCGAAAAACCTCAACTGGTGGTGGATCTGGGGCATCGTGCTCGCCTTCACCATGGTGTTGCAGATCGTCACCGGCATCATCCTGGTGATGCACTACACGCCGCATGTCGACATGGCCTTCGCCTCGATCGAGCACATCATGCGCGACGTGAACGCCGGCCACATGCTGCGCTACATGCACGCCAACGGCGCCTCGCTGTTCTTCATCGCGGTCTATATCCACATCTTCCGCGGCCTCTACTACGGTTCCTACAAGAGCCCGCGCGAGGTCACCTGGATCATCGGCATGCTGATCTACCTGGTGATGATGGCCACCGGCTTCCTCGGCTACGTGCTGCCCTGGGGGCAGATGTCGTTCTGGGGCGCCACGGTCATCACCGGGCTGTTCGGCGCGATCCCCTTCGTCGGCGAAAGCATCCAGACCTGGCTGCTCGGCGGCCCGGCGGTCGACAACGCCGCGCTCAACCGCTTCTTCTCGCTGCACTACCTCCTGCCCTTCGTGCTCGTCGCGCTGGTGGCGGTGCACATCTGGGCCTTCCACACCACCGGCAACAACAACCCGACCGGTGTTGAAGTCCGCCGGGGCTCGAAGAAGGAAGCCGAGGCCGACACCCTGCCGTTCTGGCCCTACTTCGTCATCAAGGACCTGTTCGCGCTGGCCCTCGTGCTGGTGGCCTTCTTCGCGGTCGTGGGCTTCATGCCCAACTACCTCGGCCACCCCGACAACTACATCGAGGCCAATCCGCTGGTGACGCCCGCGCATATCGTGCCCGAATGGTACTACCTGCCGTTCTACGCGATCCTGCGCGCCTTCACCGCCGATGTCTGGGCGGTGCAGCTCGCGAACTTCGTCACCGGCGGCATCATCGACGCCAAGTTCTTCGGCGTGCTGGCGATGTTCATGGCGATCTTCGTGATCGCGCTGGCGCCCTGGCTCGACACCTCCAAGACCCGCTCGGGCATGTACCGGCCGATGTTCAAGTTCTGGTTCTGGCTGCTGGCACTCGACTTCATGGTGTTGATGTGGGTCGGCGCCCAGTCGACCGACGAGCCCTACGCCACGATCTCGCTGATCGCCGCGACCTACTGGTTCGCCTACTTCTTCGTCATCCTGCCGGTCCTCGGCTGGGTCGAGAAGTCGAAGGCGCCGCCGGCGACCATCGAGGACGACTTCAACCACCACTACCCCGAAGCCAATGGCTCGGCCGAGTGAGCTGAGAGAGAAAGGATCAAACACATGATCAGGAAACTCACCCTCACCGCGCTCACCGCGCTTGGGCTGATGGCCGGCGGCGCCATGGCCGCCGGTGGCGAAGGCGACTACGGCCATATCGAAGACCACGCCTTCTCGTTCGAAGGCCCCTTCGGCAAGTACGACCAGTTGCAGCTCCAGCGCGGGCTCAAGGTCTACACCGAGGTCTGCTCGGCCTGTCACGGGCTGCGCTACGTGCCGCTGCGCTCGCTGGCCGAGCCCGGCGGGCCGTCGTACTCCGAAGACGAAGTGCGCGCCTATGCGGCCGAAAACTTCGAGGTGTTCGACGCGGAGCTCGACGACTACCGCCCCTCGACCCCGGCCGATTTCTTCCCGACGGTTTCGGGCGACGGCATGGGCCCCGACCTGTCGCTGATGGCGAAGGCGCGGGCCGGCTTCCACGGCCCCTACGGTCTCGGCCTCAGCCAGCTCTTCAAGGGCATGGGCGGCGCCGAGTACATCCGCAGCTTCCTGCTCGGCTTCACCGGCGAAGAAAAGGAAGAGTTCGGCTCCTACCTCTACGAGAACACCGCGTTCTCCTCCGGTTGGGTGTCGATGACCCCGCAGCTCGAAGACGATCTCATCGAGTACGACGACGGCACCCCGGCGACGGCCGAACAGATGGCCGAAGACGTGTCGGCCTTCCTGATGTGGGCCGCCGAGCCCAAGATGATGGCCCGCAAGCAGACCGGCATCGTCGCCGTGGCGCTGATGGTGCTCATGTCGGTGCTGCTGTACCTGTCGAACAAGAAGCTGTGGTACCCGGTCAAGCACGGTGGCAAGGAAGCCAACCTCTGACACCGGACCGGCACGGTCTTACGCAAAAGGGCGCCTCCCGGGGCGCCCTTTTTCTTTCCCGGATGTACGGGGCCCCACCGCACCGTCCCCGCCGACGCGCGGGGCCCGGCTGCCGATTGGCCCACGCCTCGACATCGTCCCCACGCGGCCGTCGCCACCCGCGTCAGACCTTTCCGGACCGTTAACGCGCCACTCCTCCAACGCCTTGAAAAGATGCGGTTTCCGTGTCCCCAGCGCAGTCCAGTTCCCTAGGGCCCTAGGGGAGTGGACGGGTTCACCGGGCGCATCCCGCAACCCGGCCGAGGGTCCGATCGGAGCCTTCCCGCCTCAACCGCCGAGGTAGGCCCGAAACGCCGGCGGCGGGTTGTCGAAGATCTCGCCCGTTGCCACCGGCGGATGCGCCACCCCCTCGGCCACGAGCACGACCGAATCGGCGAAGCGCCGCGCGTCGTCCGGTTCGTGGGTCACGATCAGAAGCGTCGCGCCGGCCTCCTCCGCCAACTGCACCACCAGCTCGAGCATCTCCACCCGCAAGGCCGGGCCCAGTGCCCCGAACGGCTCGTCGAGCAGCAGCACCGGTTTCTGCCTGAGCAGCACCCGCGCCAGGGCGACCCGCGCCACCTGTCCGCCGGACAGCTGGCCGGGCTTGCGCTTGCCGAACCCCGCGAGCCCGACCCGCACCAGCGCCTCCTCGACCTGGCGCCACTGCGCCGCTGCGAGCTTCAGGTCGGGCCGCAGCCCGAGCCCGACGTTCTCGGCGGCAGACATGTGCGGAAACAGGTTGTTGTCCTGGAAGATCATCGAGATCGGCCGCGCGGCGGGCGGCTTGCCGGTGAGATCGTCCCCTTGCCAGAGCACCCGCCCGGCTTCGGCGACCTCGTGCCCGGCGATCAGCCCGAGCAGGGTCGACTTGCCCGCGCCCGAGGGCCCGATCAGCGCAACCTTCGCCGCGGCGGCAACGGCGAAATCCGCCGAGAGCGTCCAGTCGCCCCAACGCGCACGCAACCCCTCAAGCGTCAGCATCGATGCGCCCTCCCCGATCGAATATCCAGAACAGCGCCAGCGACACCACCAGCAGGATCAGCCCCGCCCCGGCGGCAGCGTCCATCCGGTAGGCGCCCATCAGCCGGTAGAGCATCAGCGGCAGCGTCCCGCCCTCCGGGCTCGCAAACATTGCGATCACCCCGAGATCGCCCATGCTGAGCGCCGCCGCAAGCCCGGCCGAAAACCCGAGCGGCCGGCGCAGGCGCGGCAGCCACAGCCGGGTGAGCCGAGTGGCGCCGGACAGGCCCAGCCCGTCTGCGAGCCGTCCGTAATCCGCCTCGATCGCGGTCAGCGCCGGCACCAGTGCGCGCAGCACGAAGGGCAAGGCCATCGCGGCGTTCACCAGCGCGGTCACCGCCAGCGCCACCCGGGCCGGATCGATCAGCGGGAACAGCATGATGAACAGCCCCGTTCCCACCACCAGCGGCGACGCGGCGATGGTCAGGGTCGCCAGACCCTCGACGACGGGCGCCCGGCGCCGCACCGCGAGCGCTGCGATCGGCAGCGCCAGGCCCAGGGTGAGCAGCATCGAGACCAGCGCGACGATCACCGAGCGCAGCGTCGCCGCCCAGACCGAGCCCGGCAACGTCGCCAGCGCGCCCAGCCCGTCGACGGCGATCATCGCCAGCGGCAGGGCAAGAAACAGCGTCGCCAGCCCGATGAGCAGGGCATCCTGCGCCTTCGACAGCCCGGTCGCCGCGTCCCAGCGCATCACCGCCCGGTCGAACCCGGCGCCAAGCTCGGCCGGCAGGCTCAGACGCAGGGCGATCACCGCCGCGGTGCCCGCGATCGTCACCTGCACGAGGCCCAGCAGCGCCGCTTTGCCGAGGTCGAACTCGAACCGGAACGCCTGGTAGATCGCCAGTTCGATCGTCGTCGCCCGCGGCCCCCCGCCCAGCGCCAAGGCCACCGCGAAGGAGGTGAGACAGAGAATGAAGATCACCAGGAAGGCGCCGGGCACCACCTCGCGCAACATCGGCCGTTCGAGCGTGCGCGCCACGTCCCGCGGCCCGAACCCGAGCGAAGCGGCCAGCCGGAACCGCTCGGCCGGAATCGCGAGCCAGCCCTGCAGGATCAGCCGGGTCGCGAGCGGCAGGTTGAAAAACACGTGCGCCAGCACGACGCCATGTCCACCGTAGATCGAAATAGGCTCTAACCCGGCCCAAATCAGCGCCTGGCTCACGATCCCGCCCCGCCCGAAGACCGAAATGAGCCCGAGGACGGCGACGATCACCGGCAGGATGAACGGCGCGCCCAAAAGCGTGATGAGGGCGGAGCGCCCGAAGAACCGCCGCCGCGCCAGCCCGCGCGCGACCGGCACCGCAAACAGCACCGAGAGCAGTGCCGAGACCAAGGCCTGCCCCAGCGTAAACCGCAGAGCCGCCCAATCCGCGGGGCCGAACCCCGCCCCCCCGTCGGCGCGCAAGGCGACCGCGGCAAGGGTGCCGAGCACCAGGGCGAGCACCAGGGCGAGTGCCGCAACGCCCGCCCTGTCACCCGCGCTCATCGGCTGGCGGCGGCGAGCCATTCTTCCAGCGCCACATCCCGCATCGCCTCGGCCTCGCCGCCGAGATAGATCAGCGATCTGTGCGGCGTCACCAGCGTGTCGAACCCCTCCGGCAGGCCGTCTGCCGGGATCACCGCCGGATACATCCAGTTGGTCGTCGGGATTACGCTTTGAAAGGCATCCGACAGCATGAAGGCGAGGAAATCCTCGGCCAGTTCCGGCTGGTCGCTGCTCGCCAGCTTCGCCGCCACTTCGATCTGCAGGTAATTCCCCTCCTCGAACGCCAGCGCTGCCTTGCTGTCGTCCTCCTCGGCAATCAGGTGATAGGCCGGCGAGGTGGTATAGGAGAGCACCATGTCGGCCTCGCCTTCGAGGAACATGCCGTAAGCTTCGGTCCACCCCTTGGTGACGGTGACGATCTGGTCGTTCAATGCCTCCCAGGCCGCCGGTGCCGCGTCGCCGTAGACCGATTTCACCCACAGCAGCAGGCCGAGCCCGGGGGTCGACGACCGCGGATCCTGGATCACGAGGGTCAGCTCCGAAGCCGCGAGCTCTTTCAAGGATCGAGGTGGGTTAGAGACGTTTTCCTTGTCGTAGACGAAAGCGAACCATCCCCAATCATAGGGCAGGAAGGTCTCGTCCTGCCAGGCGATCGGCAGGTCGTAGCCCGGCGGGTCGATCCCGGCCGGCGCGAACAGCCCGGTCTCCGCCGCCGCGGCGATCAGGTTGCTGTCGAGCCCGAGCGCGACATCGGCATCGCTGCGCGCACCTTCCAGCCGCAGCCGCGCGAGCAGCTCGGCGCCGTCGCCGACGGCTACGAACTTCAGATCGCAGCCGCAGGTCGCTTCGAACGCCGTCTCGATCGCCGGCCCCGGCCCCCATTCAGAGACGAAACTGTCGTAGGTGTAGATGGTGAGCACAGGGGTTTCGGCAACAGCAGCGCTGCTGGCCAAAGATATCCCTGCCGCGATGGTGAGCTTGTTCATGTCATCCTCCATATCGGCCGGGCGGGTTCCGGGTGAGGATGTCTCAACCTTCCCTCCGCCGGTCCTAACCGGTTCAGGTTCAACGGGTTCGCGCAGCGCGCATCTCAGCCGGATCTCCGGCACCCCGAGGTGACGGCGACGCTACGCCCAAACGCTTGCCCCTGCAAGGTGAAACCCCTAGACGAAACGGGAAGGAGCCGCGCCATGATGAACACATTCGGACATATCTTCCGCGTGACCACCTGGGGCGAAAGCCACGGTCCGGCGCTTGGCGCCACGGTCGACGGAGTGCCCCCGGGCGTGCCGCTGGAACCCCAGATGCTGCAGCACTGGCTCGACCGGCGACGGCCCGGGCAGAACAAGTTCACCACCCAGCGCCGCGAGCCGGATGCGGTGCAGATCCTCTCGGGCGTCTACGAAGGCGAGACCACCGGCACACCGGTGCAGCTGATGATCGAGAACACCGACCAGCGCTCCAAGGACTATTCCGAGATCGCCGAGAAGTTTCGCCCCGGCCACGCCGACATCACCTATTGGCTCAAATACGGCATCCGCGATCCGCGCGGCGGCGGCCGGTCTTCGGCGCGCGAAACCGCCGCGCGGGTGGCGGCGGGCGGCGTGGCCCGCGAGGCGCTGAAGGCGCTGGCGCCCGGCATCGAGATCAGGGGATACATGACCCGGATGGGCACCCACGAGATCGACCGCGCCCGCTTCGACTGGGACGAGATCGAGCGCAACCCGTTCTGGGTACCGGATGCGGAGGCCGCCCGGACCTGGGAGAGCTATCTGGGCGGACTGCGCAAGGCCGGAAGCTCGGTCGGTGCCGTGGTCGAGGTGGTGGTGCGCGGCGCGCACGCCGGCCTCGGCGCGCCGATCTACGCCAAGCTCGACACCGACCTCGCGGCGGCGATGATGTCGATCAACGCGGTCAAGGGCGTCGAGATCGGCGAGGGCATGTCCGCCGCCATGCTCACCGGCGAGCAAAACGCCGACGAGATCCACATCGGGCCGGACGGCGCGCCGCTGTTCAGCTCCAACCACGCCGGCGGCATCCTCGGCGGCATCTCCACCGGCCAGGACATCGTCGTGCGCTTCGCGGTCAAACCGACCAGCTCGATCCTCACGCCTCGCCGGACCATCACCCGCTCGGGCGAGCCCGCCGAGATCGTCACCAAAGGCCGCCACGACCCCTGCGTCGGCATCCGCGCGGTGCCGGTGGGCGAGGCGATGGCGGCTTGCGTGATCCTCGACCACCTGCTGCTGCACCGCGCCCAGGTCGGCGAGGGTCCCCGTGGCACGATCGGCTGAGGACCGGGAAAACGCGGTTTCGAAACCGAGTTGCAAGGCGCCTCAAACCGCCTTGGCCAGCGCATTCCGGCAAGGTTAGGCTCACATGCTGACCGTTCTCGGTATCACCTTCCCGATCTTCGCCATCGTCGCCCTCGGCTACATCCTGGTGGTGCGTGGCGTGTTCCAGGCCGGCGACCTGAAGGCGTTCGGCACCTATGCGCTGAACATCGCTCTGCCGGCGCTGATCTTTCACGCGGTCGCCTCCCGCCCCGTCGCCGAGGTGATCAACCTCGGGTACATGGGCGCCTATCTCGGTGGCGCCCTCATCACCATCGCGCTCGCCTTCGCCTGGTTCTCGGCGACACAGGATCCCGCCCGGCGCGGCGTGGCGGTGATGGGCGCCGCCAGCCCCAACTCCGGGTTCATCGGCTATCCGCTCATGCTGGTGCTGTTTCCCGATCAGGCCGGGCTCATCCTCGCCTTCAACATGCTTGTCGAAAACCTCGTCATCATCCCGCTCGCCCTGTTGATCCTGGAGCTCGGCAAGCCGAAGGGCGACGGCCGCCTGCTGCGGCAACTCGGCAGGGTGCTGCTCGGCGTGGTCAGACGGCCGCTGGTGATCGGCATCGCCCTCGGCCTCGTCGTCTCGCTCGCCGGGATCACCCTGCCGGCACCGGTCGAGCGGCTGGTGACCCTGGTTTCCGCCTCCGCCGCGGCGCTGGCCCTGATCTTCATCGGCGGATCGCTGGTCGGGCTGCCGATGAAGGGCAACCGGGCACTGGCGGGGCAGATCGTGGTCGGCAAACTGCTGGTGATGCCGGCCGCAACCGCCCTCATCGTGCTGGCCCTCGGCCGCTTCGGCGTGGCGCTGCCACCCGACCTCGCGTCGGCGGTGATCGTCTCTTCCGCCGTCCCGATGATCGCGGTCTACTCGGTCATCGCCCGTGAGGTCGGCCACGCGGGCCTCGCCTCACTCGCGCAGGTCGGGGCGACGGCCCTGTCCTTCGTCACCCTCAACGCCCTGATCCTGGTGTTGACCTGACGGAATCTGCGCGGGTTTGGCCCAAGCCCCCCGGAGGCCGCGCCGCAACGTTTCCGACGCCACGCGGCCACTGCCTCCGGCGCAGGCGGTCCCGGGCGCGTCGCTCAGGCGGTTCCGGTCGCCAGAGCGAGGGCCTGGTCCATCAGCCCCTTGATGTCGTCGCGGCCGGTCTGGGCCACAAGCCGGCCGAATTCGGTCCGATCCGGCCCGATACCGACAAGCGTCGACCGGCGCGGGATGTTCAGCGACATCGACAGCTCCGACCGTCCATAGGTATCCCAGTCGACTTCGATGAAGGTGATCTTCTCGAGATAATCGGGGTTTTCTTCCCAGAGCGCGGTGATCACCCGCCGCTGAGCCTGGCAGGTGCTGCACCAGTTGGCGAAGAAGTCGATGAACAGGGTCTCGCCGGCGTCGAGCCGCTCGTTGATCAGGCCGGGCACGTAATCGACCATCTCGGCCCGGGCGGCCAGTGGCAGAAGCGAGGCCGAGGCAGCGCCGGCGGCGGTGGCGGTGGCAAGGAAGGTGCGGCGTTTCATGGAAGATCCTCCGGGTCAGATTGAAACAGAAAAATCGACAAGCCAGGCGGGCATGCGTTGCAGAAGCCAGGCGTCGGCGAATTGGTGCAGACGAAACAGGATGGCGAGACCGACCAGCAGGAAGGCCCAGCCCATCAGCGGCCTGGCCGCGGCCGACAGCTTTCGCAGCGACGCGGCGCGCAACCCGTAGGCAAAACCCAGCATCAGGGTCGAAACGCCCAGGGCGAAGGCGGTCATCACCGCCCCCGCCCGAGCCAGGCTTTCGCCCTGCGAGGCGAGCGCGATGGCGCCGCCGAGGGTCGGACCGATACAGGGGCTCCAGACCGCGCCGAGCAAAAGCCCGCCGAGAAACTGGCCCCGGAGCCCCGTGGCCTCGCTCTCCATCAGCGCCCCGTCGGCCCGCGCCGAAAGCCCCGCGGTGGCGGTCGCGAAGGCGGCGTTGAATTGCGGTACCACCAGTACCAGACCGAAGCCGATCATCAGCACGGCCCCCACCTTCGCCAGCACCTCTTCGGTGAGACCGATGGAATAGCCCACCGAGGTGACCAGCAGTCCGAAGGCGACGAATGACAGGCTCATACCCGCCGCCAGCACCACCGGCCCGAGCCGCGACGCCTGCAGCGCGGTCGCCAGCACGATCGGGATCACCGGCAGCACACAAGGGTTGACCAGCGTCAGCAGCCCGGCGGCATAGGCAAGAACGATTTCCATACCTCCCCCATGCCGCGCCGGCGGGGTCACTGTCATCCTACGAAGCCGTGAGCGCGGTCAACTCACCGTCAGGTTATGTTTCAGCCGCGCCCGTCGGCCTGCAGCCTGGCCAGCATGTCGCGCAGCAGCGGCACGCGGCGCGGCCGGTAGCTCTCGTCGGTCACCGCAACCGCGCCGATCCGCGAGACCAGAAACCGGCGGAAGTCGCGGCGCAGGCAGCACCAGGCCAGGAGCCAGGGCTCGTAATCGGTATAGACGATGGCAAGCGGCCAGATCCGCCGCGCGCTGCCCACCCCGTGCCGGTCGGTGTAGCCGATCTCCACCGCGCGCTCCGCCCAGGCCGCCTCCCGCAAGGCGGCGAGATGCGCCGGCACCTCCGCTTTCGGCTCATAGGCCCAGGACAGAAGTGCGACATGCCTCGCCTCCTCCGCCTTGCGCGGCGGCAGGGTCGCGGTCACCTTCGCCAGCACCCGCTCGGCGGCATCCGCCAGCGCCGGATCGCCCTGCCAGTGCAGCCATCCCAGCCCCAGCACCAGCGCCTCGAGCTCGATCCGGTTGAACATCTGCGGCGGCACCGCCGGATCCTCGGTGAGCGTGTAGCCGAACCCCGCCGCCCCGTCGATCAGCGCGCCGCCCGCGCGCAGCGCCGCGATATCGCGGTAGAGCGTGCGCTCCGACACACCGGTTTCCGCCGCGAGTCGCCGCGCGGTGACCGGCGCGGGCAGGCGACGCAGCGCATCGAGCAGGCGAAACAGACGATCGGCACGGGCCATGCGGCCTCCTGACGGTTTCTGTCAGGATGGATCCTGCATACTGGTCCCGTCAACAGCAGCAGCCCGGAAAGGTCTCTCCCCATGCTCACCCTCTATTTCTCCCCGAAATCGCGCGCGTCGCGGATGCTCGCCCTCGTCCACGAGATGGATCTGCAGGACAGAATCGGTCTCGAACACGTCGCGATTCCACGTCGCGACGGTACCGGCCAGCCCGACCCGACCAACCCGCACCCCGACAAGAAAGTGCCGGCCCTGCGCGACGGCGATACGCTCATCACCGAGAGCCTGGCGATCGCGCTCTACCTCACCGACATGTTCCCCGAGGCCGGATTGGGCCCGGTCGTCGGCGACCCCCTGCGCGGTCCCTACCTCACCTGGCTCGCCTATTATGCCGGCGTGATCGAGCCGGTCTACAACGCCCAGGTTGCGGGTGTGGGCGATCACCCGGTGTTCCGGGCGTCGTTCCGCGGCGTGCCCGAGGTCGAGGCCCGGCTGATCGACAGCTTCGCCGACGGCCGCCCCTACCTGCTCGGCGACAGCCTGTCCGCCGCCGATCTGCTGGTCCAGTCGCCCTTCATGTGGTTCCCCGACGGCGCGCCGGACGACGCCAAAGTCAAAGCCTGGATCACCCGCGTCGCGGCGCGGCCCTCCTACGCCTGGGTGGCCGAGGTCGAAGCGGAATGCGAACCTGCCTAGGCCGGTTTCTGCCGTGCGAGCTGAACCGCGAGGATGCCGAGTGTCACGATGGCGACGCCGACGGCATCCAGCACCCCCAGCTCTTCGCCGAGCAGCAAGGCCGCAATGGTGACCCCGAAGAACGGGTTGAGGAAATGAAAGGTGGAGGCCCGCACCGGGCCGATCCGCCCGACCAGCGAAAACCACACCCAGGTGGCGGCGAGCCCCGGCACCAGCGTGGTATAGGCAAAGGCGGCGACGAGCTGCCAACTCCAGGTCACGCTATGGTCTTCGAGCAGCAGCCCGAAGGGGGCGAGCACCGCCGCCCCCACCAGCATCTGCAGACCCACGACCATCAGCAGGTTGCCACCGCCCGACGCGGTGCGCACGGTGAGCGTGGCCACTGCCAGCGCCACGGCAGCGACCACGCAAAGCGCGAGCCCGGTCAGATCGACCCCGCCGGAAATGCGCGTGCCCATGATCAGACCGACACCGGCAAAGCCCAGCACCAACCCGCCGAGCGCCAGCGGGGTGAGCTTCTCGCGAAACACCGCCCAGCCGAGAAAGGCGACGATCAGCGGCATCGTCGAGGCGATGATCGAGGCGAACCCGGCCTCCAGCCATTGCATCGCGACGAAGTTGAGCCCGAGGTAGAGCGCGTTCTGGCTGACCCCGAACACCACGACCGAGATCCATTGTCCGCGGGTCAGCGCGATCTTCTGGCCCAGCACGGCCGCGATCGCCATGCCGAGCAGGCCCGAGATGACGAAGCGCACCGCCAGCGTGGTGATCGGCGGCGCGTCGGCGACGATGATCCGCGCCGAGGTGAAAGCCGACGACCACATGAAGGCGAAAGCCAGCCCCATGAGGATTGCGCGAATGTCCATGCCTTCTCCGAAGGTCCGAATGAAAAGGGCCGCCGTTCGGCGACCCTGATCGAAATGCGCGACTGGTTCAAGCTCAGTCGCCGCTGACGGATGTCAGTCGTTGGCGGCGTCTTTCAGAGCCTTGGCGACGGTGACCTTGACCACCTTGTCCGCCTCTTTCTTGATCTGCTCGCCGGTGGCCGGATTGCGCACCATCCGCTCCGGGCGCTCGCGCAGGTAGAACTTGCCGACGCCGGGCAGGGTCACTGCACCGCCGCTCGCCACTTCCTTGGTGATGACCCCGGTGATCGCGTCGAGCGCCGTCGAGGCCGTTTTCTTGTCCGAGCCCATTTCTTCGGCCAGAGCGGCCACAAGCTGGGTCTTGGTCATCGGTTTCGCCATGTATCTTACTCCTCAGATTTCCCGGTTCCCGGGGTTTCATTGCGCGCATTTAAATGATTGTCATGGGGGGGCACAACAATTTGTGCGTCGATTTGGCCGAAAAACAAGGCATTTGGCTCGGTTTTTTGGCCTCAACCTCAAAGGAAGGCGGTCTCGTCGAAGGATCTGAGCTTGCGGGAGTGGATCCGCTCGAGCGGCATGTCGCGCAGCACCTCCATCGCGCGGATCCCGATCTGCAGATGTCGCCCCACTTGGGTGGTGTAAAATTCCGTCGCCATGCCCGGCAGCTTGAGCTCCCCGTGCAGCGGCTTGTCGGAAATGCACAGGAGCGTGCCATAGGGCACCCGGAAGCGGAATCCGTTGGCGGCAATGGTCGCGCTTTCCATGTCGAGCGCGATGGCGCGCGACTGGCTGAGGCGCAGCACCGGCCCGGCGTGCTCCCGAAGTTCCCAGTTGCGGTTGTCGAAACTGGCGACGGTGCCGGTCCGCATGATCCGCTTGAGGTCGTAGCCTTCCAACTCGGTGACCTGCGCCACCGCATTTTCGAGCGCGATCTGGATCTCGGCCAGCGGCGGGATCGGCACCCAGGTGGGCAGATCGTCGTCGAGCACCTTGTCTTCGCGCAGGTAGGCATGGGCCAGGACGAAATCGCCCAGCCGCTGCGAATTCCGCAAGCCGGCGCAATGACCGACCATCAGCCAGGCATGCGGTCTGAGCACCGCGATATGGTCGGTCGCGGTCTTGGCGTTCGACGGGCCGACGCCGATGTTGACCAGGCTGATCCCCGCGCCATCGGCCCGCTTGAGATGATAGGTGGGCATCTGCGGCTGTTTCGGAAGCGGCGGTATTTCCCCCTGCGGATCGGTCAGCACCACGTTTCCGGGCGCCACCAGCGCGGTGTAGCCGCTCGCCGGGTCGGCCAGCGCCGCGCGCGCGAAGGCTTCGAACTCGTCGAAGTAGAACTGGTAGTTGGTAAACAGCACATGGTTCTGAAAATGCTCTGCGTCCGTCGCGGTGTAATGCGACAGCCGCGCCAGCGAATAATCGATGCGCTGGGCGGTGAACGGCGCGAGCGGTTCCGACCCGTCTTCATGCTTGTAGCCGGCGCCGTTGACGATGTTGTCGTTGGTATTCGACAGATCCGGCACATCGAACACATCGCGCAGCGGGAAGGCCATGGCGCCTTCCTGCGGCACCGTCAGGTCCGACCGCCCGGCGATCGCGAAATGCACCGGGATCGGCGTGGCCGAATGTCCGATGCTGACGGGGATGCCGTGGTTCTGGATCAGCAACCCGATCTGCTGGCTGAGATAGCTGCGGAACAGATCCGGCCGGGTCACCGTCGTCGAATAGGTGCCGGGCGCCGAGACATGGCCGAAGGCCAGGCGGCTGTCGACCTGGACATGGCTCGACACGTGCAGCCGGATCTCCGGGTAGAAGGCGCGAAACCGGTTGCCGGGCTGGGTCGTCGCCGCGGCGACCTCCGAGAAATGCCGGGTGAGGAAATCGCAGGCCGTCGCGTAGAGCGTTTCGAGCCAGGCGACCGCCTCGGCGGCGTCGGTAAAGCTTCTCGGCTCCGGCATGTCCGGCGTGACCACCGGCAGGATCAGGGGATTGCGCGACATCAGCCCTCCTCGAACAAATCTGTAATCTCAAATCGGGTGACATCGACCAGCCCGAGGTCGGAGATCCTGAGTTCCGGGATCACCACCAGAGCCAGCAGCGAGTGTTGCATATAGGCGTTGTTGAGCGTGCAGCCGCACTCGGCCATCGCCGCGACCATCCGCTCGGCCTTCAGCGCCACCTCGCGCGCCGGTTCCTGGCTCATCAGCCCGGCCACCGGCAGCTCGACCAGCGCGATCTCTTCGCCGCCTCGAAACACCGTGATGCCGCCGCCGACCTCGCCCAGCCGGTTGGCCGCCAGCGCCATGTTCTCGCGGTCGGTGCCGACGACGATCATGTGGTGGCTGTCATGGGCGACGGTCGAGGCGATCGCCATCTTCCCCTTGTAGCCGAAGCCGGAGACAAAGCCGTTGGTTACACCGCCTGTGCCCCGGTGGCGTTCGACCAGTGCGATTTGTGCTACGTCCTTCTCTGTATCACACTCCGCCGCCCCGTCGATCACCGCCAGTTCCGCCGTCAGCGCCTTGGTCGGCGCCTGGTTCTCGATCACCCCGATCACCTTGGCGGTCACCGAATTCGCCCCGTCCGGCGCCGTCACCACGAAATCCTCCGCCGCGAGCGCTTTGCCGAGATGCACCGTGTTGCGCGCACTGTCGGGCCAGTCGAGATGCGGGCAGTCGACGCACATCTCGCCGTCCGACGCGGCCAGCCGACCGCGGGCATAGACCCGTTCGACCGGCAGGGTCACGAGATCCGAGGTCAGGATCAGGTCGGCGCGCCTTCCCGGTGCAATAGAGCCTATTTCGCGCCCCAGCCCGAAATGCTCCGCGGTGTTGATCGTGGCCATCTGCAAGGCCACCAGCGGATCGGCGCCGCAGGCGATCGCATGGCGCACCACCCGGTTCATGTGGCCCTCGTTCACCAGCGTGCCCGAGTGGCAATCGTCGGTGCACAGGATGAACCCGCGCGGATCGAGCCCCTTTTCGGTCACCGCGGTGATCTGGGCTTCGACATCGTACCAGGCCGAGCCCAGCCGCATCATCGATTTCATCCCCTGCCGCACCCGCGCCACCGCATCGGCCTCGCAGGTGCCTTCGTGATCGTCCGCCGGCCCGCCGGCCACGTAGGCATGAAACGCCGGCCCCAGATCGGGCGAGGCATAATGCCCGCCCACGGTCTTGCCGGCCTTCTGGGTCGCGGCGATCTCGGCCAGCATCTTCGCATCCCCCGCCGCGACACCGGGAAAGTTCATCATCTCGCCGAGCCCCACGATCCCGGGCCAGCCCATCGCCTCGGCCACGTCCTCGGGCGTGATCTCCCAGCCCGTCGTTTCCAGCCCCGGCGCCGACGGCGCGCAGGAGGGCATCTGGGTGAAGATGTTGACCGGCTGCATCAGCGCCTCGTCATGCATCAGCCGCACGCCGGCGAGCCCCAGCACATTGGCGATCTCGTGCGGATCGGTGAACATCGAGGTGGTGCCATGCGGGATCACCGCCCGGGCAAATTCCGCCGGCGTGAGCATGCCGCTTTCGATGTGCATATGCGCGTCGCACAGCCCCGGGATCAGGTAGCGCCCCTGCGCCTCGATGATCTCGGTGTCCGCGCCGATACAATGCGCCGCGTCCGGCCCGACATAGGCAAAACGCCCCGCCGCGATCGCCACCTGCCAGCCGTCAAGCACCTCGCGCGAATGCACATTCACCAGCCTGCCGCCGCGGATGACGGTATCGGCCGGGTCGCGCCCGGCGGCGACGGCGACGAGGCGAGGGGCGGTTTCGACCCAGGTCGGAAAGGCGGTCGGAATTTTACTCATAGGTCAATTGTGGAGAAACGCCGGGCACACGCAAGCCCGAAACTTTCGCTGGGATGTCGGCGCCGTTCGTGGCCTATTCGAAGGCAGGAGAGACGCCATGACCATCGCCACACCCCGCGCCAATATCGACCACCTCGAAGAGCGCGCCGAGCTTGCCGCCACCTTCCGCTGGACCGCGCGGCTCGGCATGCACGAAGCGGTGTCCAACCACTTCTCCCTGGCGGTGAACGACGACGGCAGCCGGTTCCTGATGAACCCCAACCAGGTGCATTTCAGCCGGATCAGAGCCTCGAGCCTGCTCCTGCTCGATGCCAACGACCTGGCAACGCTCGACCGCCCCGGCGCGCCCGATCCCACCGCCTGGGGGCTGCACGGCAGCCTGCACCGGCTCTGCCCGCATATCCGCTGCGCCATGCATGTGCATTCGATCTTCGCCACCGTGCTCGCCAGCCTCGCCGACAGCCGCCTGCCGCCGATCGACCAGAACACCGCGATGTTCCACAACCGTCACGTGATCGACGAACACTTCGGCGGGCTCGCCTTCGAGGCCGAAGGCATCCGCTGCGCCGCGCTGCTGAAAGACCCAAAGAAGCACACCCTCATCATGGGAAATCACGGGGTCATGGTGACCGGCGCCAGCGTCGCCGAGACCTTCAACCGGCTCTATTTTTTCGAGCGCGCCGCCGAGACCTACATCCGCGCGCTGCAGACCGGGCAACCGCTCCGGGTGCTGCCGGACGAGATCGCCGAGAAGACCGCGCAGGAGATCGACGCCTACCCCGGCCAGGCCGAGCGACACCTCGCCGAGATCATGGCGATCCTCGACGAAGACGGCGATGCCTACGCAAGTTGAGCCGCATTAGAGACGGAATGATCCCATCATGATCCCCACCCTGCTTGCTTTCGGCCACGGCTTTTCCGCCCGCGCCTTTTCGCGCCTCGTCCTCGATCGCGGCTGGCGGGTGATCGGCACCACCCGCTCGCCCGACAAGGCCGACGCGCTGCGGCGCGACGGCGCGGAACCGGTGATCTGGCCCGGCAGCGACATGAAGATCGCGCTGGCCCAGGCGACCCATCTGCTGATTTCGACCGCGCCGGACGACGACGGCGATCCGGTGCTGGCGGAGCTTGCCGGCGACATCCTGCGCCACGCCGATGGGCTCGAATGGGTCGGCTACCTCTCGACCACGGGCGTCTATGGCGACCACCGCGGCGGCTGGGTCGACGAGACGACACCGCTCACGCCGTCGACAAAGCGCGGCCGCCAACGGGTGACCGCCGAGGCACAATGGCAATCGCTGGCCGAGCTTTCCGCCCTGCCGCTGCACATCTTCCGGCTGGCAGGTATCTACGGGCCCGGGCGCGGACCCTTTGCCAAGGTCCGGGCCGGCACCGCGCGGCGCATCGTCAAGCCGGGGCAGGTGTTCAGCCGCATCCATATCGACGATATCGCCCAGGTCCTGGCCGCCAGCATCGCCCGGCCGAACCCCGGCGCGATCTACAATGTCTGCGACGACGAGGCCGCCCCGCCGGAAGACGTCCTGGCCTACGCGGCCCGCCTGCTGGGGGTCGACCTGCCACCCGAGGAAGACTACGCCACGGCGCAGATGACCCCGATGGCGCGCAGTTTCTATGCCGAGTCGAAACGGGTACGCAACGACAGGATCAAGCACGATCTGGGGGTGACACTGCTTTACCCGAGCTACCGCGAGGGTCTTGCGGCGCTGCTCGCGCTCGAGACGGAACAAGCGGTCCAACGAGAATAGGGCGCCCCGAGGCGCCCTATTCATCCGCTACCCTAGTGAACAGACGATGCTCAGAGCAACATCAGGCTCGCACCCACCGACATCAGGAAGAGAAGCGGCGGGAGGATGTGATGGTTGGCCGAGGACGTGCTCGACTGTTCGATTATCACGGTGTCTTCAATGATCGGCGGAGCGACCGACCCCGCAACCGAGGCCGTGGCCACCAGCGCGAAAGCAGCACCGAGGACGAGTTTTTTCATTTTGCGTTACTCCAGGTTGCGCAACTCATTGCGACCAATAATCCCGGTTTGACGCGGGGCTGTCCAGCAACCGGCCCATGATTGTCCACAGGTGCGGGCAATGTGTTGCATTTGCGGTGCAATTGCGCCGATTTCAGGCCCGTTTTGCGTCGATCTGGGCGATTCCCAGCGCGTCGAGCACCTTGGCGGCGATGTCGACGCTGGTGAGGCCCGCGGTTTCGTACATCTGTGCGGGACTCGCATGGTCAATGAAGCTGTCGGGGAGAATCATCGACCGGAACTTGAGCCCGTGATCGAAGGCACCGTTCTCGGCGAGCAGCTGCGCGACATGGCTGCCAAATCCGCCCACGGCGCCTTCCTCGACGGTGATCAGCACCTCGTGATCGCGCGCCAGCCCCAGGATCAGATCTTCGTCCAGCGGCTTCATGAACCGCGCGTCGGCAAGCGTCGGGGTGATGCCGCGCTGGGCGAGCTTCTCGGCGGCCTCGCGGGCATGCTCGAGCCTTGTGCCGAGCGTGAGCAGCGCCACCCGGGCACCCTCCTGGACGATCCGCCCCTTGCCGATCTCGAGCACCTTGGGGCTTTCGGGCAGGTCGACCCCGACGCCTTCGCCGCGCGGATAGCGCACCGCACTCGGCCCGTCGTCGATCGCATGGGCGGTGGCGACCATGTGCATGAGCTCCGCCTCGTCCGCCGGCGCCATGATGACGAACCCGGGCAGATTGCCCAGATAGGCAAGGTCGAAGCTGCCCGCGTGGGTCGCCCCGTCCTGGCCGACGAGCCCGGCCCGGTCGATCATGAACCGTACCGGCAACCGCTGGATGGCGACGTCGTGCACGACCTGGTCGTAGCCGCGTTGCAGGAACGTCGAATAGATCGCACAGAACGGCTTCATCCCACCGGCGGCGAGACCGGCACAAAAAGTCACCCCGTGCTGCTCGGCAATGCCGACGTCGAACACGCGGGTCGGAAAGCGCTCGGCCATCATGTTGAGCCCGGTGCCGTCGGGCATCGCCGCGGTGATCGCGCAGACCTTGTCGTCCGCCTCGGCAAGCCGGGTCAGCGTCTTGCCGAACACGGAGGTATAGGAGGGCGCATTCGACGGCGATTTGTGCTGCTTGCCGGTGACCAGGTCGAACTTGGCCGTCGCATGGCCACGGTCGCGCGCGTTTTCCGCCGGCGCGTAGCCCTTGCCCTTCTGGGTGATGACGTGCAGCAGCACCGGCCCGGTGGCGCGGTCGTGCACCTGGCGCATCACCCCGACGAGGTGTTCGATGTCGTGCCCGTCGAGCGGACCGATATAGGAAAAGCCGAGCTCTTCGAAGATCGTCCCGCCGACGGTCATCGTCTTCAGCATTTCCTTGGCCCGGCGCGCGCCCTCCTGGAACGGGCCCGGCAACAGGCTCACGGCGCCCTTGGCCGCGGCCTTGAGCTCCTGGAAGGGTTCGGCCTCGTAGAGCCGGGTCAGGTAGTTCGACAGCGCCCCCACCGGCGGGGCGATCGACATGTCGTTGTCGTTGAGCACGACGAACAGGCGCTTGTTGAGGTGCCCGGCGTGGTTCATCGCCTCCCAGGCCATGCCCGCGGTCATCGACCCGTCGCCGATCACCGCCACCGCATCGCCCAGCGCCGGTTCCGGGTTTCCGCCCATCTCGCGGGCCATCGCAAAGCCGGTCGTCGCCGAGATCGAGGTCGAGCTGTGCCCGGCGCCGAACGGGTCATAGGGGCTTTCCGACCGCTTGGTGAAGCCCGAAAGCCCGCTCTTCTGGCGCAGGGTACGGATCCGGTCGCGCCGGCCGGTCAGGATCTTGTGCGGATAGACCTGGTGGCCCACGTCCCAGATGATCCGGTCGCGCGGGGTGTCGAAGATGTGGTGCAGCGCCACCGTCAGCTCGACCACGCCGAGCCCGGCGCCGAGATGGCCGCCCGTCTCCGACACCGCGCTGATCGTCTCGGCGCGCAGCTCATCCGCCAGTTGCCTGAGTTCCCCGACCGAGAGACCTTTCATGTCGGCGGGCGACTGGATGCGGTCGAGGAGCGGGGTGCAGGGGCGGTCGGTCATGACTTGGGACTCTGTGCTCTTGTTTTTTATGCTTCCCGGGCAATAACGAAGCGCGCGGCTGCCCGCAAGATGTCGGCCCGTTTCCCGTAGGAAGTGAGCGCATCCTGTGCCTCTTCGACCAGGTCTCGTGCGCGGGATTTGGCCGGGCCGAGCCCGAGCAGCGAAACGAAGGTCGCCTTGCCGGCCTCGGCGTCCTTGCCCACGGCCTTGCCCAGGGTCCCGGCATCGCCCTCGACGTCGAGCACGTCGTCGGCGATCTGGAAGGCCAGGCCCAGCGCCGCCCCGTAACGGGTCAGCGGCCCCGGATCTTCGCCCGCGAGCACCGCGCCGGCAGCGGCAGACCAGCGGATGAGCGCCCCGGTCTTGCCGGCCTGCAGCGCGATGATCTCGTCGAGCGTGAGCGGTTCGCTGGCACTCTCGGCGGCAATATCCAGCGCCTGCCCCAGCACCATGCCCCGCGCCCCGGCCGCTTCGGCCAGGCTGCGCGCGAGCGCCACGCGCACCTCGGCCGGCCCGGTCTCGGGGTCGGTCACCAGCTCGAACGCCACCGATTGCAGCGCATCGCCGACCAGGATCGCGGTCGCCTCGTCCCACTTCCTGTGCACCGTCGGCTGGCCGCGGCGCATGTCGTCGTCGTCCATCGCCGGCATGTCGTCATGCACCAGGCTGTAGGCATGGATCGCCTCGACCGCGGCGGCCGGAAACCGTGCTGCCGACTCCGGCACACCCAGCATCGCCGCGCCTTCGAGCACCAGAAACCCGCGCAGCCCCTTGCCGCCGGCCACCGCGTAGCCCATCGGCTCGGCCATCGGCCCGGCCCCCGGCAAGGCTTCGACGAGACAGGCCCGTGCCACCGCGGAGGTCTGTTTCAGACGGTCTGCGAACATCTCAGAGGCCTTCGACAGGGGTCGTCCCGGTCGGCGCACCGTTCGCGTCCAGCGTGATCTGGGCGACCTTCTCCTCGGCCTCGCGCAGCTTGACCTCGCAGCGCGCCTTGAGCTTTGCGCCGCGTTCGTAGAGCGTTATCGACTGGTCGAGCGCCACCTCGCCGCGTTCGAGCTGGCCGACGACCGCCTCGAGCTCCGCCATCGCCTCCTCGAAGCTCATCTTCTCTACCGGCTTGTCGTTCATGCGCCCCGCTCCATCAAGACTTCCACGTGCAGGCCGACGCTTTCGGCCAGCGCCTCCAGATCATATCCCCCCTCGAGGGTCGAGACCAGCCGGCCGCCGCAGCAATCGGCGGCGAGATCGCAGATCCGGTCGGTGATCCAGCCGAAATCCTCCGTCGTCCAGTGCAGCCCCGCCAGCGGGTCGCGCTGGTGGGCGTCGAACCCGGCCGAGACGATGATCAGCTCCGGCCCCCACTCGCTCAGCCATGGGAAGATCTCGCCGTCCCAGGCTTCGCGCATCGCCTCGCCGCCGGTGCCTTCGCGCAGCGGCACGTTCTTGACCTGCAGGTAGGCGCCGCGCTCATGCGCCGCCCCGGTGCCGGGGTAGAGCGGCATCTGGTGGGTCGAGGCGAAATGGACCCGGCTTTCGTTCCACAGCACATCCTGGGTGCCGTTGCCGTGGTGGACGTCGAAATCGAGCACCGCGACCCGGTCGAGCCCGTGCATCTCCAGCGCGTGCAGCGCGCCGATGGCAGCATTGGAAAACAGGCAAAACCCCATCGCGCTCGCCCGCTCCGCATGGTGCCCCGGCGGGCGCATGGCGACAAAGGCATTGGCGATCTCGCCATCGAGCACCGCGTCGATGGCTGCCGTCATGCCGCCCACGCCCCTGAGGGCGGCATTCCACGAGCCCGGGCTGAGCGCGGTATCGGCATCGATCTGCACCCAGCCCTCGTCGGGGATATTGTCGCGGATCACCTCGATATATTCGAGCGGATGCGCCCGCCTTATCGCCGCGATCTCGCCGACAGGGGCTTCGCGCCGGTCGAGCCCCGCAAAGCCCGGGGCCGACAGCGCCGCCTCGATCGCCTTGAGCCGGGCCACCTGTTCGGGGTGCCCGGGCGGATTGACATGGGAGAGCGCGTCGGGGTGGGTGTAGAGTGCCGTTGTCATGGCCCGACCATGATCCTTTCGGGCGGCGGTGTGAAGATGGCGGCGGACAATTTCGCCGGCTCACGCAATGCCGGCGCGGCAAAACCCTGTCAGAACCTCGCAGGTTCCGCCCGGAGGTTCTGTCCCCTGTAAGTCTCTGGAAATGGGTCTCGCCCAGGCGGAAGCCAGGAACGACCGTTTTTGTCCGACGTTTCTATTCCATCCGTACTTCTCAGGTCAGTCGGGCTACCGGCGCGGCGGTCTTGGCCAGATCATTCCGTGCCCCGTCACCAGGTGAGGAGCGAAGTCCGGCAATGCGCCGCTTCGAGGTGGCCAGACCGAACCAAGTCGTTCAGCAGCCATCTCGGTCCGATATCGTCTATTTCGTAGTCCCAGTTTGTGTTTCCGGCTTCCGTAACGAGGATATCAAAAAGCTCTGGTTGCTCGTTTTGCATCACGAGACCTGTGTCAGTACGCCACGCGTAGCGATAATCGTTTTTTGGGTCGGGGCGCATGGCCAGGCCGTAGATAGTCGTGTCTGAAATGAAGATGGCCCACATCTCGTCCCGAATGAGCGGCTCACCATTCGGGAATTTCGGAACCACAATGGGTTTGAAGTACGGCCGCCCCAAGTCGAATACCGCTTCATATCCAAGGACCATTCCGTTCTCCAATTGAACGCAGGTCCGGTACCTGTCATTGAACGCCCAGGCGATCCATCCGAGCGGAATGAGGGCCAAAAGGAACAGAAAGCCCACGGTGGCCGTGAAGGCCCCCGTCACGCTTTTATCTGGATCTGTAGCCACGGTGCTGCTCCGCGCAAAACGCTATTTGAAACGGCTCATCGAGGGATCGGATAGGATTTGTCCTTCAAGCGTTCCTGTCCAATCGTCTTTTATGGGGTACGGCTCGCCGGTATGCACACCCAAATCCTGACGGCCGGTCGGAGGGAGGCCGACACGCCCACGCAGATAGTCTTCAATGGGGCGATGGATGTTTTCGAATATGGTTTCCCCAAGGTCAATCGCTTCGATGCCGATATCGAGCGGGTCGACGAACTCATCGCGCAGATAGAAAGCCAACTCGCCCGAGATCGAAAGCACGCCTTCTCGGTTCGTCGCTTGTCCCGAAAACTCACCGCCGATTGTTGTATCACCGATGCTGAAAACCACTCCCTCAAGGTCATAGGAGTTTTTGAAATCGTAGGACAAGGTTCCGTTGCTCGCGGCTCGCGCCTTCGCAGCGATCTGACGCTTGATGCGCTCTTCCGCCAACTGCATGTACCGCGAAACTACGCTTGTCAGATGACCCGTTTCCCGGACAGTCACTCCGCGCCCACGACCCCGGTAGTAGTGCTTCACGAAATCCCGGTCGGTCCACGGCGCGCCGGTGTTGAAAACGCCCCTCAACGTGATTTTAAGGTGCTCATTGAAGTCTGGTTGGTATGGTTCCGCGGTGCAGCGGCAACCATAGTCGTCGCCCGGGTGGCCAGTCGGCGGCGGACTGTCCCAACTGAAGACCTTCCCATTGTTGGCGGCGTGGCTGGGGCGGACCTTTTCATCGCCGCGTGTGCGCCAAATGTAGTGCGTCGTGGGTCGCGCTTGTTTGACCGACCACTCGATGGGCGTTCCCTTGCGCAGGTACTCCTGGAACGCCTTTCGATACAGGTTAGGATCAACAAGCATCTCGATTGCCTCTGAGAAACGAATGCCGCAGAAGTGTTTGGCATTCCTTAACGAAAAGGAAAACTGTCGGTCGGCCGCGCAGAAGCAATCGCCGCAAACCTGAGACGCGGTCCGTGCCCATGTTACCCGAGCGAACTTAATGCGGATACCGGCCTACGCATTACATAACATCTCTTACACGACAGATTTAGTCGGATAATAGTCCTTATGTAATCCGTTGATGGCAGCCCGTCGCCCCTTCGCCCGGGCGAAGTCCTGTTTGCGCTATCGGCATAAGAATCAACCACTTGACCCCCTGTCCGAGTTCGCCCACCCGGCGCGAAGGCCTCGCCCACGGGCCCAAACAACCTCAGTCCACCACCAGCATGTAGCCCGCACCCCGCACCGTTTGCAGGTATTTCGGCGCCTTGGGGTCGCCCTCCAGCTTGCGCCGCAGCCTTGTGATCTGCACGTCGATGGCACGGGCCTTGGCCTGGAGCCCTTCGCGGCCCAGCCGCGCGATCACCTCGCCCCGCCCGACCGCGTCGCCGGGCTGCGCGGCGAAGATCCGCATCAGCTGCACCTCGGTGGCCGTCAGCCGCACCGCCTCCTCGCCCCGGGTCAGCGCGCCGCTTTCGAGATCGAAGGCCAGCGCCCCCATCCGCACGAGCTTCGGCCCCGGCACCTCCGCCGGCGGCCGCCGGTCGAGCATTGTGTTGATCCGGGCGCAGAGCACCGCCGGCTCGAACGGTTTCTCGAGCCGTTCGACCGGCCGGGCCGGCACCGCCTGGCTCGGGCTCGCCAGCAGCAGGATCGGCGTGGTGAGATCGCTGCACAGACCCAGGATGTCGGGCAACCTGCCGTCGAGCACGACCAGGTCAAACTCGAGCCCCGCGAGCAGGCTGCGGGCATGGGTGCCGTCACGCGCGACGCTGACCAGAAAACCCTGGGCCTTGAGGTAGCCGCGCAACAGGTCGCGCAGGCGTTCGTCGGTGTCGACGACCAGCAGGTGGGCGGGGGTCTGGAGGGTCATTCTTCGGGGTCCTTCAGCCGGTTGAAGTGGCGCCGCATGTCGGGGTCCATCATCGCCTCAAGCACGGTGCGAAACCCGCGCACCGCGTCCGGGCCGGCCTCGCGATAGGCGCCGCGCATCCGCTCGCGCTGCACCTCCGACAGATCCTTCTCCAGCGCCGCCCCCACATTGGTGAGGTAGAGGTGCCGTTCCCTCTTGTCACGCGTCCCCACCCTGGCCTCGACGAGCCCTTCGTCGATCAACGCCCGCAACACCCGGTTCAGCGATTGCTTGGTGACGCCGAGGATCGACAGCAGATTGTTGACCGTGGTGCCCGGGGACCGGTGAATGAAATGCAACGCCCGATGATGCGCCCGCCCGTATCCTTTCTGCTCGAGGATCCGGTCCGGATCGGCGGTAAAACCGCGATAGGCGAAATACATCGCCTCGATTCCCTTGCGAAGCTGCTCGTCGGTGAGGAACAGGAGCGGCCCGCTGCGTCCGATCTGATCGTTCATATCCGGCTCCCCCCGAGATCACATTACATGTTACAGGTCCGATTTTATGTCAGTCTTATTGACATTCCAAGACTCAACTGCTAGCCAGCGTCGGATTTCGCGCAATATTCGGTCCGTTTCGGACCTAACTCGCGCAACAAATGAAAACCCAAGGCGGGTCTGGAAGGAGAGAACGATGTCTGGTGGCTACGATGACCGCGATGGAAAGATCTGGCTGGATGGCAAGCTCGTCGACTGGCGCGATGCCAACGTGCACATTCTGACCCACGGACTGCACTACGCGTCATCGGTTTTCGAAGGCGAACGCGCCTATGGCGGCAAGATCTTCCTGTCGCAGCGGCACAGCGAACGCCTGCTGAAATCGGGCGAGCTGATCGACCTGACGATCCCCTGGACGGTCGAGCAGATCGAGAAGGCCAAATACGACGTGCTCGCCGCCAACGGCCTGACCGATGCCTATGTGCGCGCCGTCGCGTTTCGCGGCGCCGGGCCCGACATGGGTGTCTCGTCGGCGCGCAACCCGATCCGCATGGCCGTCGCGGCCTGGGAATGGGGCAATTATTACGGCGACGCCAAGTTCAAGGGCGCCAAGCTCGACATCTCGAAATGGCGGCGCCCCAGCCCCGAGACGATCCCCACCTCGGCCAAGGCCTCCGGGCTCTACATGATCTGCACGATCTCCAAACATGCCGCCGAGGCCAAGGGGTGTTCGGACGCGCTGTTCTTCGATTTCCGCGGCTATGTGGCGGAAGCGACCGGGGCGAATGTGTTTTTCGTAAAGGACGGCGAGGTCCACACCCCGCTGCCGGACGCGATCCTCAACGGGCTCACCCGGCAGACCGTGATCGGCATGCTGAAAGAGCGCGGGATCGCGGTGCACGAACGCTACATCATGCCCGAGGAGATGGAGGGCTTCGAGCAATGCTGGCTGACCGGTTCGGCGGCGGAAGTCACCCCGGTAGGCGAGATCGGACCCTATCGCTTCGAGGTCGGCGCGCTCACCCGCGAGATCGCCGAGGCCTACGAGACGCGGGTGCGGGCCTAGCGGGCGATCCCGGGCCGATCCGGCGCCCGCCGCGAGACGGGCCCGGCCGCCCCCGGAGTGCCCGCGCACCGACCGCGCTCCGGCCGGATCGGCACCACCGGCTGCGGGTGCCGAAGGCGGCCCCGCCCGGACTTCACCCTTCGGTAACGCCTCGGCTGTAAGTTTCGGCCAGCCGGAATCGAGGGATGTCCATGCAACAGATGCGCCGCAGCCTGGGCTATGTCATGTTGATCATCGCGGTCGTCGTCCTGCCGACCGCGATCATGCTCAGCTGGTATCAATTCACCCGCGATCCCAACCTGCGCCCGCTCGGCATCACCCGCGAGGCGCTGCGTGCCTACGGGATTCCGGGGGGCGGGGTCGAGGTCGTGGCCTATGTCGACGGACCGACGGGCGGCGCCGGAGAATCCGCGCGCCGGCGGCTGGCGAATGATCTCAGGGCGTCGTTCGGTTCGAAAGGGGTCGACGTGCGGCTGGTCTTCCGGGAAGCCCCGGGGTCCGCGCGGATCACCTATGTGATCGGCAATTCGGTGATCGGCCCCTATTCCCCGAACCGCGCGGCGGAAGGTGTCGCGGCGGCGGTGCAAGCCTACCGGATGCACTGACAACCTGGGCCGAGCCGACGGCCGGCCAGCCATGACCGACCGACGTGGGCAGGGTGTCATCGCCACCGGTGGTCAGGGTGTGGCAACTGTAGCAGGGGAACACGCCCGAGGCCGACAGGCGCGGATCGAGGTAGAGCATCTTGCCGAGCTCGATTTTTCGCCGGTGATCGGGTTGTCGGCCTGGGCCGGCACGGTCGCGGGCAGCGGTTTGACATGGTCGCGGGCAGCGGTTTGACATGGTCGCTGGCGTCGTCCCGCAACCCGTCGGCCAGAGCCCGCGTGACGCGGGCGGTGGCCGCAAGCAGGGCAACAGCAGTCCGTTTCGTTCAAGCCTGCCTTGGTCGGGCACAAACCAAAATGGAAGACCGGAATTTGTCCCGCCCTGCTATTCTTGGATTTCCTGACCCGTTTTGAACGGGGGTCAGCCCGACAGCCGAGACAAGGCCCATCGCGCGGCGTCGGACAGCACCGGATCGGGGTCCGCAGCAAGCGGTCTCACGGCCTCCATCAATGATTTTTTTCCCGAATTGCCAATGGCATAGGACACGTTTCGCAGGAAGCGCGCACGCCCTGTCCGCTTGATCGGCGAGCCGGAAAACCTGGCACGAAAAGTCGCATCGTCCAGGGCCGCCAGCTCGGCGAGCGGCGGTGCCGAATTGTCATGTCCTGCATACCTGTTTTCGCGCGCAGCCTGGGCAAATTTGTTCCACGGACAGGCCGCCAGGCAATCGTCGCAGCCATAGATCCGGTTGCCGAGAAGCGGGCGCAGGTCTTCGTCGACCGGCCCTTTGTGCTCGATCGTCAGATAGCTGATGCAGCGCCGCGCATCGAGCTGGCCGGGGGCCGGGAAGGCATCGGTCGGGCAGGCGTCAAGACAGGCGGTGCAGGAACCGCAGTGGTCTTCGCCCGGTGCGTCCGGCTCGAGCTCCAGGGTGGTGAAGATCGCGCCGAGAAAGAACCAGTTGCCCAGCTCCCGGCTGAGCAGGTTGGTATGCTTGCCCTGCCAGCCGAGCCCGGCGGCCGCGGCGAGCGGCTTTTCCATCACCGGCGCGGTATCGACGAAGACCTTGATTTCCGTCCCCGGCCCCGCCGCGTCGATCAGCCAGCGCCCGAGACGTTTCAGCCGCTTCTTGACGATGTCGTGATAGTCGCGGCCGCGGGCGTAGACGCTGATCGCCCCGCGGTCCGGCCTGGCTGTCACCGCCATCGGATCTTCGCCCGGCGTATAGCCTTCCGCCAGCATGATCACCGACCGCGCCTCGGGCCAGAGCGCCGACGGATTGCCGCGCCAGGCCATCCGCTCGGCCATCCATCCCATGTCGCCGTGCCACCCGCGCGCGACGAAGGCCGCCAGCCGCGCGGCGCTGTCCGGGGTGGCATCGGGGCGGGTAATGCCGACTGCGGAAAATCCTTCTTCCCGGGCCCTCGCGATCAGCTGCGCCTTGAGCGTCGCGCTCAAAAATCCAGGTCCGTGTAATGCGGCGGCGGCGGAAAACCCGGGACCTGGTCGGCCAGGATCGACCGGAAGGCGGGCCGCGACTTGATCTTGGAATACCACTCGCGGACGTTGTCGTTGCGGTCCCAGTCGACATCGGAGACGTAGTCGAGCGCGGAAAGATGCGCGGCCGCGGCGAAATCGGCGAGCGTCATCGTATCGCCCGCGAGCCAGCGGCGGATGTCGAGCAGCCAGCCCATGTAATCGAGGTGATACTTGATCGCCTTCGCGCCCGCCTTGATCTTGGCCGAGTCCGGGTAGCCCTGGCCGGAAATCTTCTTGTTCACCCGCTCGTAGAGCAGGTTCGACGTGACCTCGTTGTGGAACTTGTCGTCGAACCAGCTCACCAGCCGACGCACCTCGTAGCGCCCATCGACGCTCGCCGGCATCAGCGGCGGCGCCGGGTAGCGCTCTTCGAGATATTCGTTGATCGGCGCGCTTTCGGTCAGGGTCTTGCCGTCGATATTGAGGATCGGCACCTTGCCGGCCGGGTTGCGACGCAGGAATTCGGGCGATTTTTCCCAATACCGGGTCTCGATCAGCTCGACCTCGATCTTCTTCTCGGCCAGCGACAGCCGCACCTTGCGGCAATAGGGGGACAGGGGGAAATGATAAAGCCGGGTCATGAGGCAGGTCTCGCGAGTTTCCATACGGTATTACGTGAAACCCGCGCTCGATCAATGCTGGATGCTGCCCCGGCGCGGCGCACCGCGTGGCTCAGCCCTCGAAACAGGCCGCGCGGCCGTCGCGCCGGATGGTCTCGGCCCCGTCCTGGATGCTGGCCGCGCGCCGGTCGAGGAAGGGGGTCGGCAAGGTCGCCGAACGCCCTTTCGGATCCGGCAGGACGGCGGCGAGACGGGCCGCCTGGCGGGGTGAAAGCGCGCTTGCGGGCACGCCGAAATGGTGCTGCGCCGCCGCCTCGATCCCGAACACCGCGGTGTCGAACTCGGCGACGTTGAGATAGACCTCGAGGATGCGCCGCTTGCTCCAGACAAGTTCCACCGCCGGGGTGAGGAGCGCCTCCAGCGCCTTTCTCAGCCAGCTGCGCTCGGGCCAGAGATAGACGTTCTTGACCGTCTGCTGGCTGATGGTCGAGGCACCGCGGCGCTCGCCGGATGCGATCACCTGGCGGATCGCCGCCATGTCGAAGCCCCAATGGGTGCAGAAATTCGCGTCTTCGGCGGCGACGACGGACCGGGCCATGACCGGGGCGATCTCTTCGATATCCACCCATTCGTGCTGCAGGCCGTCGTGGCGCGCCCGTTCGGCCGCCATGTAGAGCGTGGTCGGCGGATCGACGACCGCGAAAAGCACCACGGCCATGCCCCCGAGGGCCACGAACAGGACGGTGAGCCGCAAGACCCAGCGCCGCAGGAAGCGTCGAAACCCGTAGACCACGCTGGTAACCGCGTTTTCGCGTTTTGCTTGCCGTGCCCGTGCCATGGCTCCTTGTCCCCAGCCAGAGGCACCGGGTCAAGTCGAAGGATCGGCTATTTCGAGCAGGCCCAGGCGCGCACCGTGCAGTTCCGTCCCGATTGCGCGCAATAGCCCAATGCGGCGCTTTCGGCGGTCTCGCGCGAGGTATCGATGGCCCATCCGGTCGCACCGTTCGACGCAACAGCGATGGCCCCGCAGGCGTTGTAGAAGGTCCGGACCTCGGTGCAGTTCCAGTTGCAGCCGCCCTGGGCCCCGTCATAGGCGGCCTGTTCCGAAATCTTTCCGTAGGCGTAGCCCCAGGAGCCGTTCGATCCGGCCGCGACAGCGCCCCAGCATTCGGTGTAGCCGCAACTGCCGGCAAGGGCCGCGCCCGGCAGCATCAGCGCGCAGACAACGGCGAAGTGTTTCGGTTTCATGAGATTCTCCCTCGGTGCAGACAATAGGTCGCGTTCGGCTTGCCGTCGACCGATCGGGCGCGCATCAATGCGCACGGGCTCCGGTTATGCTACAATAGCGGTCGGAAAGGAGGATGACATGCCTTATGATTCCATACCCTTCTACGACCTTTCGGACAACGAGACCGGCTGCTGCCCGCGATTCGACTCGGGCGGATGGGATGGGCTCGATCTGAAATTCACCGACAAACTGTTCGTGCGTGCCGTGACACACGCGGTCTTTCACGTGCCCATCGACATGGGGCGGGTTTTTCCGCGGGTGCAGCAACACCTCGAAGCGGCGAAGGCCTTCGACCCGGGCGATTTCTTCATCCTGTCGAAGGATCTCAGCGCCTGGACCTCGGAACACTTCTTTGCTGCCTCTGCGGATGTACCGGGAGAGGAAATGGTGCGCCTGTCGGGCAGGTACCAGACCAAGGTCTTCGACGGGCCCTTCTCCGGCGCGAAGCGCTGGTTCGAAGAGATGAAAGCCATCTCTGCCGCCCACGGCAAACCGGACGGTGAGGTGTATTTCTACTACACCACCTGCCCGAAATGCGCCAAACACTACGGCCACAACTACGTGGTCGGTTTCGCCGAGGTCTGACATCCCCAAGGGCGACCCGAGGGCCGCCCTTGCGTCATGATCCGCCGGCCGTTCACTCCGCCGGCATCGCCCGCGCTTCGACGGACAGCGGCACGGGAATATGCGGCAGCATTTCCTTCGGGCAGATCTGCACGAAGTTGCGCTTCTCGATTTCCCAATTCTGAAGGATCTTGTGGGCCTTGACCGAGCCGGTCTCGTCGGCATGGCGCAGCACCAGGTCCTTGAGCTGGTGTTCCCAGTGGTCGACGGTAACCGGCACGGTGACCAGGGTCTCCATGTTCAGGTAATCGTCGAGCTGTCCCTGCGGATCGTAGACATAGGCCATGCCTCCGGTCATGCCGGCGCCGAAGTTTGCCCCGACCGTGCCGAGGATCACCGCGACCCCGCCGGTCATGTATTCGCAGCCGTTGGACCCGCAGCCCTCGATCACCACCCTGGCGCCCGAGTTGCGCACACAGAAGCGTTCCCCGGCGCGCCCGGCAGCGAAGAGGAAGCCATCTGTCGCCCCGTAGAGCACGGTGTTGCCGATGATGGTGTTTTCCTCGGCCACGAGCGGCGAGCGCATCGGCGGACGGACCACGATGGTGCCGCCCGACAGACCCTTGCCGACATAGTCGTTGGCATCGCCCGAAACCTCGATCTTCAGACCGGGCGCGGCAAAGGCACCGAGCGATTGGCCGGCGGAACCGGTGAGCTTCACCGTCAGGTGATCCGGCTGGAGGTTGTTGCGCATCCCGAAGTTGCCCACAATATGGCTCGAGATGCGGGTGCCGATGGTGCGGTCGGTGTTGCGGACGGCATATTGCAGTTGCATTTTCTCGCCGTCGCGCAGGAACCGCGCGGCATCCTTCACGATCTCGGCGTCGAGCGTGTCGAGCACCTCCTGGCGCGGCCGGTCCAGATCGTAGGAAATCTGGTGGGTGGTATCGACCGTCACCAGCAACGGGTTGAGGTCGAGATCGTCGAGATGCGAAGCTCCCCGGCTGACCTGGGTGAGCAGGTCCGCCCGGCCGATGATGTCGTCGATCGACCGGGCCCCGATCCGGGCCAGGATCTCGCGCACTTCCTGGGCATAGAAGGTGATCAGGTTGACCACCTTGTCGGCCGAGCCGGTGAACTTCTCGCGCAGGTCCTCGCGCTGGGTGCAGACCCCCACCGGACAGGTGTTGGACTGGCACTGACGCACCATGATGCAGCCCATCGCGATCAGCGCGGCGGTGCCGATGCCGAATTCCTCGGCCCCCATCATCGCCGCCATGACGATGTCACGGCCGGTGCGCAGGCCCCCGTCGGTGCGCAGCGTGACCCGGTCGCGCAGGTTGTTCATCGCCAGCACCTGGTGGGTCTCGGTGAGGCCCATTTCCCACGGCAGCCCGACGAACTTGATCGAGGTCGCCGGCGAGGCGCCGGTGCCGCCATTGCCGCCCGAAATCAGGATCACGTCGGCCTTGGCCTTGGCCACGCCGGCGGCGATCGTGCCGACGCCGGACGAGGCCACGAGCTTCACCGTGACCTTGGCGCGCGGGTTGATCTGCTTGAGGTCGTAGATCAGCTGCGCGAGGTCTTCGATCGAGTAGATGTCGTGGTGCGGCGGCGGCGAGATCAGCGTCACCCCCTTGGTCGAGTGGCGCAGGCGCGCGATCAGGTCGGTGACCTTGATGCCGGGCAGCTGGCCGCCCTCGCCGGGCTTGGCGCCCTGGGCGACCTTGATCTCGAGCTCCTCGCATTGGTTGAGGTATTCGGCCGTCACCCCGAACCGCCCCGAGGCCACCTGCTTGATCTTGGCGGACGGGTTGTCGCCGTTGGGCTCCGGCACGAAATGCGCCGGATCTTCGCCGCCCTCGCCCGAGTCCGACTTGGCGCCGATCCGGTTCATCGCCACGTTCAGCGTCTTGTGCGCCTCGGGGCTCAACGCCCCCAGCGACATCCCCGGGGTCACGAACCGCTTGCGGATCGAGGTGATGCTCTCGACCTCGGAGATCGGCACCGGGGCGCCGAGCGGCTTCATGTCGAGCATGTCACGCAGGTGGATCGGCGGGTTGTTCTGCATCATCGCCGAATACTTGCGCCAGGTCTCGAAGCTGGCCTTGTCGCAGGCCGATTGCAGCAGGTGCATGGCCTGCGCGCCCCAGGCATGGGTCTCGCCGCCCTTGCGGGCCTTGTAGAACCCGCCGACCGGCAGCACGTTGATGTTCTGGCTCCGCCAGCCCCTGGCGTGGATCTCTTCGAGCTTTTTCTGGATACCGCCGACCCCGATGCCCGAGATCCGGCTGGTCATGCCGGGGAAATACTCGTGCACCATCGCGCGTGACAGACCCACGGCCTCGAAGTTGAGCCCGCCGCGATAGGAGGAAATCACCGAGATGCCCATCTTGGACATGATCTTCAGAAGGCCCCAGTCGATCGCGTCGCGGTACAGCCGCACGGCCTCGGTAAGGCTGACATCGATCAGCCCGCGGTCGATCCGTTCGGCCAGGCTGTCTTCGGCCAGATAGGCGTTGACCACCGTCGCACCGCAGCCGATCAGCACCGCGAAGTAATGCGGGTCGATCGCCTCGGCGGACCGGACGTTGAGCGAGGTGAAGGTGCGCAACCCCTTGCGGGTGAGCCAGGAATGCACCGCACTCGTCGCCAGGATCATCGGCATCGGCACCTTGCTCTCATCCTGCGCCAGGTCTGACAGCACGATATGGCCGGCCCCCGAGCGCACCGCGTCCTCGGCCTCCGCGCGGATCCGCGTCAGCGCGTCGCGCAGCGCCTGTTCCCCGGCATCTGCGGGGAAGGTGCAGTCGATGGCGACCATCGGCGCCTTGAACTGGCGCACCAGTTCCTCGAACTGCGCGTTGCCGACGAAGGGGCTCTCGATCACCAGGATCGAAGTCTGGCTGCCGGACTCGTCGAGCACGTTCTTGAGGTTGCCGAACCGGGTCTTGAGGCTCATCACCCGGTATTCGCGCAAGCTGTCGATCGGCGGGTTGGTGACCTGGCTGAAGTTCTGCCGGAAGAAGTGGCTGAGGTTGCGATACTGGTTCGACAGAACCGCCGCGGGCGTGTCGTCTCCCATCGAGGCGACAAGCTCCTTGCCGTCCTCGGCCATCGGCGCGAGAATCATCTCGATGTCTTCGAGGGAATACCCCGCCGCGATCTGGCGCTTGCGCAGTTCCGCGCCGGAAAACAGCGCCTTTTCCTCGACCGACGTGAGCTGTGCCTCGATGTCGTTGATATGCTTCACCGCCTCGCCGAACGGATGGGTCGCGGCCAGCTTGTCCTTCATTTCTGAATCGTGGAACAGCCGGCCTTCCTTCATGTCGACGGCGAGGATCTGGCCGGGCCCCAGCGCCCCTTTCTCGATCACGGTCGCCTCGTCGATCGGCACCATGCCGGCTTCCGAGCCGGCGATGACCAGCCCGTCGCCGGTGACGACGTAGCGCATCGGTCGCAGCCCGTTGCGGTCGAGACCGGCACAGACCCAGCGGCCGTCGGTCATCGCCAGGGCCGCGGGGCCGTCCCAGGGCTCCATCGTCGAGTTGGCGTAGTTGTACATGTCGGCCCAGGCTTGCGGCATTTCGCCGGCCTGCTTCGACCAGGCCTCGGGCACCAACATGATCTTGGCCATCGGCGCCGAACGCCCGGCGCGCACCAGCACCTCGAACACCGAATCGAGTGCTGCGGAATCTGATGCCCCCTGCGGGACGATCGGCTTGATCTCTTCCGCCAGGTCGCCAAAGGTCGCGCTCGCCATTCGGATCTCGTGGCTCTTCATCCAGTTGAGGTTGCCCTTGAGCGTGTTGATCTCGCCGTTATGGGCGAGCATGCGGAAGGGCTGGGCCAGCCACCACTGCGGGAAGGTGTTGGTCGAGTAGCGCTGATGGTAGATCGCAAAGGCGCTTTCGAAGCGCTCGTCCTTCAGGTCGGGGTAGAAATCGGCCACCTGCTCGGCCAGCATCATCCCCTTGTAGATCACCGACCGGCAGGAGAGCGACGCGATGTAGAGATCGCGCACACCCGCGGCGGTGACCGCCTTCTCGATCCGCCGGCGGATCACGTAGAGCTCGCGCTCGAAGGTTTCCTCGTCGACGTTCTTCGAATTCGAGATGATGATCTGTTCGATTTCCGGCCGCGTCGCGTTGGCCTTTTCGCCCAGGCACTCGATGTCGACCGGCACCCCGCGCCAGCCGTAGATGTAATAGCCCATGCGCAGCACTTCGGTCTCGACGATGGTCCGGCAGGTCTCCTGGGCGCCGAAATCGGTGCGCGGCAGAAACACCTGGCCCACGGCCATCAGCTGGTCCATCCGCGGCTCGTGGCCGGTGCGGCGGATCTGGTCGTAAAAGAATGCCGGCGGGATCTGGACGTGAATGCCGGCCCCGTCGCCGGTCTTGCCGTCGGCGTCGACCGCGCCCCGGTGCCAGACCGCTTTCAGCGCGTCGATACCGTTCTCCACCACCCGACGCGACGGCTTGCCGTCGATCGACACCACAAGGCCGACGCCGCAGGACGCGTGCTCATGCTCCTCGCGGTACATGCCGTTTTCGGCAAGCCAGGCGCGCCGGGCTTGTTCCTCGGCCATCCAGTTGTCGTCAAAGCTGGTCATCGTTGGTCTCCTTTTGCGCCAGGACGGGCACGGCGGGGGTGAATGCGGCATCCTGCAGGTTGCAGCCGTAGAGCGGCGCGGTGGCGCCGAAACCCGGCTCGCCGGGCAGGATGATGTCGGCGGGGCGGTCGTCGTAGCTGCTGGTTTCGCCGTCGGGGCCGAATACCAGCTCGGATCCGAGGAAGAACAACCCGAGATCGCGCGAGTAATACTGTGTGCCTTGCGAGGCGTATTCGGTCACGCCCTCGTCGTCGATGATCTCGAGCCGCGTCTTCACCTCGTCGAGCTCGTAGCCGTCGATGATCTCGGTCGCGCCGGTGAGCATATCGGCGCCGACGACACGGATGTCGTAGCGCCGGTCGGGCGTGATCCGGCGCATGGTGAAATCGAACGTGTCGATGCCGGTCTCGAGCAGAGCGTCGCGGCTGATCCTGTCGATGGCCGGCGGGGTAAACTTCTCGCGCGAGCTGTCCCAGGAATAGGCCGCGTCGAGCCATTGGTATTCGCTGTCGTAGCTCACCACCGACTCCAGCCCCTCGGCCGAGAAGCTTGCCTCCCAGAAGGCACCTTCCGGCGCAGAATCGCAGCGCCACAGCACCGACACGCTGCAGGCGCGGTTCTGGATCGTCACGAAACTGGCGCAGCCCGCCGGCGGTGTGAACCCGGCTGCACGCGCCGGCCCGGCCAGGACAAGCGCAAGACCCAGAAGCAAAACCGCCCGCGCGGCGCTCCGGGGCGCCCCGCCGACGCCCTTTGCCGGGCGCAGTCTGATGCCGGTCACTCGCATTCCGTTGTCCGTTCCGTGAGAAGGGCCGGGGCCCGTCACTCCGCCGCGATCTCGGCGGCGCTGTCGAAGTTTTTCAGGATCGCGGCCGCCGAGTCACGCCCGTCCTTGATCGCCCAGACAACAAGCGAGGCACCGCGCACGATGTCGCCGGCGGCATAGACGTCTGCCAGCCGGGTCGCGCCGGTATTGAACTCGGCTTCCACCGTACCCCAGCGGGTGACCGGCAGGTCCGGCTCGGCCCAGGCCTCGGGCAGGTCTTCCGGCTCGAACCCCAGCGCCTTGATGACCAGGTCGGCGGCTTCGGTGTAGTCGGCATCCTCGATCGGTTCCGGGCTCTGACGGCCGCTCGCATCGGGGTCGCCAAGACGCATCCGTTGCACGATCACGCCGGTCACCGGATCGCCGGCAAAGCCCTTCGGGTTGGTCAGCCAGACGAACTCCACGCCTTCTTCCTCGGCATTGGCGACTTCGCGCTGCGACCCGGGCATGTTGGCCCGGTCGCGGCGATAGAGGCATTTCACGCTCGTCGCCCCCTGCCGGACCGCGGTGCGCACGCAATCCATCGCGGTGTCGCCACCGCCGATCACCACCACCCTTTTGTCCTTGGCGTTGAGCGTGCCGTCGTCGTAGTCGGCGACCTCGTCCCCGAAGCTCACCTTGTTGGAGGCGATCAGGTAGTCGATGGCCCGCACGATGCCCCTGGCACCGGCGCCGGGACCACGCAGTTCGCGGCTCTTGTAGACACCGGTGGCCACCAGCACCGCGTCATGTTGCCCGCGCAGCGCCTGAAAGCTGAGGTCGGTGCCGATGTCGCAATTCAGAACGAAGGTCACACCGCCGCGTTCGAGCTGTTCGATCCGGCGCATCACCACCTGCTTCTCGAGCTTGAAGCCCGGGATGCCATAGGTCATCAGCCCGCCGGCGCGGTCGTGGCGGTCGTAGACCGTGACCTGCACGCCCGCGCGCCGCAGCACATCGGCGGCCGCGAGCCCGGCCGGCCCCGCCCCGATGATGCCCACGGATTCGCTGCGTTCCGCAAGCGGCGCGATATCGGCGACCCAGCCGTTTTCCCAGGCCATGTCGGTGATGTATTTCTCGACCGAGCCGATGGTCACGGTGCCATGGCCGGATTGTTCGATCACGCAATTGCCTTCGCAAAGCCGGTCCTGCGGGCAGATCCGACCGCAGATCTCAGGGAAGGTATTGGTGGACTGGCTCAGCTGGTAGGCCTCTTCGAGCCGCCCCATCGCCGTCATCCGCAGCCAGTCGGGGATGTTGTTGTGCAACGGGCAATGCGTCTGGCAATAGGGCACACCGCATTGGCTGCAACGCGACGCCTGTTCTGCGGCCTTCGCGGCGGCGAACTCGGCATAGATTTCGTCGAAGTCGCGGTTGCGAAGATCGGCCGCGCGCTTTTCGGGCATATCCCGCGCGACATTCACGAATTTCAGCATCGGCTCTTTGGCCATGTCGTCGTCTCCATTGCCTGCTTTTGGCTTCATAAACAGGGCGGCAGCGAAATAAAAGGCAAAATCACTGACCTAAAATGGAAGTTTTACCCGACTTTTTCACCGTTGCACGCGAAAATCGTGCCTTTTATGACAGCTATGCTGACCTTTAAACGATTTTCGCCAAGGAAAACAGCATGTCCCACGATCGTCGGGCGAATCGTTTGGGGCCTCGCAGCCCTCAGGTCAGCAGTCCCATCGCCGAAAGCCCCAGCAAGAGGCCCCCGAACAGCAGGCGATAGATGGCAAAGGCGGTGAACCGGTGGCTGCGGATGAAGCCCAGCAGCCATTTGACGGCGACGAAGGCGGTCACGGTCGAAACCGCAAAAGCGATGCCGAGTGAGGTCCAGTCTTCCGACCCGGCGCCGCTGCGGAGCTCGCCGAAGATCTCGAAGGCGCTCGCCGCGTACATCGTGGGAATGCCCACGAGAAACGCGAACTCGGTCGCCGCCGCCCGGTTCGAGGTGCCCAGCACCATGGCGACGAAGATCGTGGTGCCGGAGCGCGACAGGCCGGGGAACACGCCCGCGACGATCTGCGCGACGCCCACCGCGATCGCCACCCGCCACAGGATATCGCTGCGATCTTCGAGTTTCCCGGCGTAGAATTCGGCCGCGATCATCCAGAAGGCGCCGATCACCAGCGCCCAGGCGATCGGTTCGATCGTCTCGGGAAGTTCGAAGCCGAAGGCCTTCACCACCAGGCCGAGCACGGCGGTGATGAGGAAGGCAACCGTCAGCTTGACCAGATAGTCGCGGTTCGCCGGGTCGTCCCACCCGGTCACAAGATCGACGATCCGCCGCCAGTAGATCAGTGTCACCGCGAGAATCGCCCCGGCCTGGATCACGATCGTGTACAGATCCGAACGCGTGCCGAGCCAGTGCTCGGCCAGCAGCAGGTGCCCGGTCGACGAGATCGGCAGAAACTCGGTGATCCCTTCGATCACGCCGAAGAGAACGTCGTTGAGATATGTCACGCGCGGTCTCCTCCGGCGGCGCCGCGGCCCGGCCGCGGGAACCCTTTGCTCAGGTCTTCAGGTTTTTCGCCGAGGCCGTGATCGCCGCGTATTGGCCGGAGTCGCGGAACCGGTAGAGGTAGCTCGGCAGCACCGCCGCCATCGCGGTGGTGTCGATCCCGAGGTCTGCAAACCCCCTCGCATCCGGCGCGACGACATTGTCGGCCGCGAGCGATTTCACCTGATCGACGGTCAGCGGCGCCTTGATGAGCCCGCCGGAGAGCTTCTGCCAGAGATCGAACCACCAGGCGAAGAACCTCGCCAGTCCGAAGGGCAGATTGACGATCAGACGACGCCGCTGGATCACCTCGAGCATGGATTGCAGCAATTCGCGCAGGGTCGCGACCTGCGGCCCCCCGAGTTCGTAGACACCCGGCGCGGCCTTGCCTTCGACCGCCAGTTCGGCCGCGGCGGCGACATCGTCGACGAAAGCCGGCTGAAACCGCGTCCCGGCGCCGGGTACCGGCAGCACCGGGCTCATGACCGCCATGCCGGCGAACTTGTTGAAGAAATCATCCTCCGGGCCGAACAGCACCGAGGGACGCAGGATCACAGCTTTCGGGAAATGCGCCAGCACGCCTTCTTCCCCGAGGCCTTTCGAGCGGGCATAGAGCACGTTGCTCTTGCTGTCGGCCCCGATGGCCGAGATATGGACGAAGGTTTCGATCCCCTGCGCCGCGGCCGCCCGCGCGACCCGCTCGGCGCCCTGGTGCTGGACCGCGTCGAAATTGTTCTTTCCGAACTTGTCGAAGGTTCCGACGCTGTAGACCACCGCATCGGCCCCGCGCATGGCTTCGGCCACCGAGCCGTCGTCGCGGATGTTGCACAACACCGGCTCCACCTGGCCGACCGTTCCGTATGTGCGCACGAACAACGCCTGGTTCGGACGGCGCACGGCCACCCGCACCCGCCAGCCCGCGCGCGCCAAACGGTGGGCGACGTAACGTCCGAGGAAGCCAGAACCGCCGTAGATGGTGACCAGTTTCGACATCGCTATCTCCCGAGGTTTGCCAAGGCTTGAATAGCGCCGGCCCGACGTTGGGACAAGGTGAAAGGCGCGCACCGCCTGGTTGCGGCGAATCCCGTTGACATGCCCGCCGACGAGAGATAAATCGCGGCTCCACGCACCTGTGCCCAGGTGGCGGAATTGGTAGACGCGCTGGTTTCAGGTACCAGTGGCTTAACGGCCGTGGAGGTTCGAGTCCTCTCCTGGGCACCATCTCACTAGTTTTTATAAAAAGAAATCAACCCGTTAGGGCCGGGGCAAAGATCTGTTTCCCCCCGATTGTCCCCCAAGCAACGTTGGCTGTGCGGTCGTTGCGGCGCCGGGTCTGCCGTATTGATGAAGTACGCGGGAACGCCGTGGGTGGTACCGCCACGCCTGAACAGTCTGTTCGTAACCTCTCCCGTTGCACTCGTGAACACGGTCCCGTATCCGGGAAGTGCATTCAGAGCGCGGGCATTGGCCCGCCGCCAACCGAGCGATCTCCGCCACGGTGGCTCCCTTCGAAGGGGATGCGGTTAGCCCTCGGCCATCGAGGGCGGGCAAAAAGTGGAGACCATTATGCCCACCAGTGAGAGATATACCCGGCAACAAGCTCGCGCGGAGAAACGCGCGATCTTCAAGCAGCTGCATGCCCTCCGCAAAAAAGATGCGATGAAGCGCCGTGCGCTCGGCGGCGCTGTGGCGGCATCGAGTGAGGCTGGCTTCGGCGTGGGGATGGACGAGCAGATCGAGAAAGGCGAGCGCTGATGGAGAACCCCCAGGAAGCCGTCGACGAGCGCGGCGCCCTTCGCCAAGCAGCTATCGGCAAACGCGACGACCTTCGTCGGGGCGGGATCCCTGCTGTCGCCCTTGAGACCTACAGCCACCGGACCAACAGAACCGCGCACCTGGTGCTCGATGGCCCGGACCAGGCCGCCAATTACCGCCGATTCATGCGACAGTGCGGCGTGTCCGTCACCGAGATTGAGGGCGTAGAGCTCAGAAGGAGGAAAGAAAAAAAGAGGTTCATTGGGTGGCTGCTGGGCACGGCCTGGTTGTACGTCTATGGCATCTTCATCGTCGGGCCGTTGTTTCCTTGGGCGCTGGGTCTCGACCTGATCCGCGAGGGCGGCATTCTTGCCCTATTGGTAGCCATCGGCGTCACCGGTATCTCGGCCTGTGGTTGGATCGCATCCATCATGATCTGGCTGAGGATCGTCGAGTATTTCGAGGACCGCAAGCGGGACCGGCTATGATTAACCGTCGCAACTTTCTCGCTACCGCAAGCGCACTCGCGGTGACCCTTGTCCTTCCTCGTGCCACGCCTCCCGTGGCGCCGTCGTCGCCGGGTATCGTCAACCGTGTCGATCGCTTTGAGCAGCGCGGTCGAGGTGGCTTTCCCGGCTTCTATGGCTGGGGGCCTCACTACGGTGGTACCAAGGAGTATCCGAACCACAACGGACCGAGGCAGCGACCATGAACCGGCCAGGCTGGACGGCGCTTCGACCCCTTGAGAGGGGTGTAAGGGTTGCTCAGCCACCGCACATAGGTATTCAGCCGCCACCAGCACCGGCGGAATGATCAACCACGGCACAATCCTGGTCATCGTGGGCATGGTTCTTGGGTTGCTGGCCGAGATCAGTCGGTTAGTTCAGTCGGAGTAACGGCGCCTCGGCGGTCGACTCGAGCTACTGATGGAAGCACCGACCTCGGTCAGGCCGCAGCTCGTGCCAACGCCTCAGCTTGCCGGATCACCAGCTTCACAGCGTCCGCCTGGAGATCTGGCGGGTAGCCGTGCTTTCGCAGGATCCGCTTCACAGCGACCCTCATCTTGGCCCGAACATCGTCTCGTTCCCACCAATCGACCCCGGAGCTCTCGCGGACGGAGTTCACGAGCTCCGTGGCGATGATCCTGAGCTCTTCGTTGCCCAACACCTCCACGGCGCTCTCGTTCTCTGCCAGGGCGTCGTAAAAGCTCCGCTCCGCCTCGCTGAGATCGTCTTCAGGCTGGGCCCGGAGTTCTTTCGCGAGCGCAATCAGTTCCTGGATGACCTGCAACGCATCGACGCTCCGATTGTGGTAGCGCGCGATCGCACTGGTAAGCCGATCCGAGTACTTCTCGTTCTGAACGACGTTGCCCCGGGTTCGAGATTTGATTTCCCCGTTCAGGAGCTTCTTTAGCGCCTCCACCGCGAGGTTCTTGTGCTCCATGTTCTGGATTTCGATCAAGAACTCCTCCGAGAGGACGCTGATGTCCGGGCGGTCAAAGCCGCAGGCCCCGAGTATGTCGATCACTTCGGTCGAGGCGACAGCGCGGTTCAGCAGCTGTTCGATCGCAAAGTCGGCGTCTCCGGTCCGCCTGCGCGCACCGTGAATGTCCATCTTCTGGAGGGCAGATCGGACAGCGAGAAAGAACGCGACCTCTTCCGCATGCTGCGAAGCCTCCGCGGACCCAGCTGCGAGCTTGAAAGCCCTTGCGAGGCTGGCTACGGCATCGAGAAACCGCTTGCCGAAGTCTTTGTCGCCTTCCTCACCGTCTTCGCGTGCCTTCGCGAGCACATGGTCCACCGCTTTCGGCAATATCTCAAGGCGGGCGGCACTGCTGACACCTAACGCGCTCGAATAGTCGAAGCCAGGAAAGATGCCCCGCGCAACATCCAGGGCCGACAGGAAGGCCGACACCGCCTCTCGTTCATCAACGCCCGTCTGTGCCTGGTCACTCTGCGAGTAGTGCGCCAGCGCATTCTTCAATTCTGCCGCCAAGCCAATGTAGTCGACCACCAGACCTGCGGGTTTTCCCGAGAACACACGATTGACGCGCGCAATCGCCTGCATGAGACCATGGCCCCGCATGGGCTTGTCGACATACAGGCTGTGCATGCATGGGGCGTCGAAACCGGTCAGCCACATGTCCCTGACGATGACCAGTTTGAGCGGGTCCGACGCATCCTTGTATCGCCTGCGAAGCCCCTCAAGACGGGTCTTGTTCCGAATGTGCGGCTGGAAGCTTGTCGGGTCGGTCGCGTTGCCGGTCATGACCACTTTGACCGCGCCCTGTTCGTCGTTGTCCGAGTGCCAGTCGGGGCGTGCCGCTACAATGCGTTCGTAGACTTCCACGCAGATCCGACGGCTCATGCAAACGATCATGGCCTTGCCATCAATCGCCTCCAGGCGTGCATCGAAATGCGCGAGAATATCGGCAACCACTGCCTCGAGGCGGGCGGGTGCGCCCACCAATTTCTCGACCCCAGACCACTTGCGAGCAGCGGCATTGGCCTCGTCGTCTTCCATCCCCTCAGTGGCCTCGTCGAATTCCTCGTCGAGGATCTGTTGGACCTCTTCATCCAGCTCAATTCGCGCGACCCGGCCCTCGTAGAAGATGGGAACCGTCGCGCCATCCTCGACCGCTTGGGCAATGTCGTAGATGTCGATGTAGTCGCCGAAGACGGACCTCGTGTTGGCGCCCACCAGTTCGACCGGTGTGCCCGTGAGGGCAACATAGACAGCCTTCGGCAGCGCCGAGCGAAGGTGGTGGGCCAATCCCCGGCGCACCTCGCCGGATTTCTCATCGATTTTTGCGTCGAAGCCATATTGGGTCCGGTGCGCTTCGTCGACGAGGACGATGACATTCGATCGCGATGTCAGCTCCGGAAAATCGCACCCCCGCTCCGGCCGGAATTTCTGGATTGTCGAGAAGACGATGCCGCCGACCTTCCTGTTGAGCAGGGTCTTGAGATCTTGGATGCTCTCTGCCTGGATCGGTTCCTCGCCGAGGAGATCCCGGCAACGACCGAAGGTTGTGAACAGTTGGCTATCGAGGTCGTTCCGGTCTGTGAGGACCAATACGGTCGGGTTTTCGAGGTCCGGAAGGTGCATGACGCGACCGGCCAGGAAGGTCATCAGCAACGATTTTCCGCTGCCTTGGGTGTGCCAGATCACGCCGCCTTTGCCGTCGTCTCCCCGGGCGCTCACGATGGATCCGACCGCCTTCCGTACGGCGTGGAACTGGTGATACCCGGCCACCTTCTTGATCGGACCCGTGCCCTCGTCCTCGAAAACGACGAACCACCGGAGCATCTCCAGGAGGACACTGCGGGTCAGGAGACCATCCGACAATGTGCCGAGAGCAAGCGTCTCGTTCTCGCGGACGATGGTCTCGCCGTCCACCGTCCGCCACCGCATGAACCGATCCCAGTTCGCCGATAGGGTCCCGTAGCGTGCGTTCAACCCGTCCGAGACGACCGAGAACACGGTGCTCCGGAACAGGTTGGGGATGTCGACCTTGTAGGTCTCGATCTGCGCAAACGCGGCCTCGATATCGGCACCCTCGGTGCCTTTCAACTCGACGACGACGAGCGGGAGGCCGTTGAGATAAATCACGACATCTGGGATGCGCGACACCCGGCCGACCATGTCCACCTGGTTGAAGGCTTGCCAGACATTGTCGCGGTCGTCCCAGTCGACCAGCCGGGCCCGGCCATGGCGCTCCTCACCCTGTGCGAAATAGGTCACCGGCACGCCGCGCACCATCAGGTCATGCATTCGGCGGTTCTCGGCGGTGAGATCGCCGGCCAGCGCGTCGTCGGCAACCTTCGCGACGACTTCTGCCACAGCACCTTCCGGGAGTTCCGGGTTCAGCCTCGCGACAGAAGCGAAAAAAGCCTTTCGCAGGATCGCATCATGGAAACTCCGGCGCTCCGGATCCCGGACCTCTGGCGAGATATCGGCGCCGGATCCTGTCTCGTAGCCCAATCCGGCGAGCCTCTCCAGAAACCAGACCTCAAGGTCGGATTCCGAGTTCCAGACCATTATACAACCCCGCCCGGCGTCATACGCGCCGCCAGCGCCCGCACGGGCTCCGAGAAGGCCGCATCCATCTTCTGGTAGTGCTCGATCAGCCACGAGATCATCTGAGGCCAGTTCTCCTTGCTGAAGCCCTGCATTGGCATCTTGCAGACCATCATGCTGACTTTCTTGTCGTCGATCCGTCGCCACTCCAGCTCTTCGCCGACGACCTGCTCGTAGCGCGCCTTGTCCTTGGCCAGTTGATCGAAGAGCCACTTGTTCTCGTCCCGGTTGGAGCGGTTCAGCTGGAACTCGACCCGCACCTCGTGACGCAGGAAGATCAACACGAGGCCGCAGCCCGAGACGCCGATGCTCGAGGTCAGCCAATGGTCCTTTGACGGGGTGATGTTCTGCCAGCGCTCCAGGCCCGCGCTGCGCAGCGCCTCCAGAACCTCCTCCCAGAACTCCAGCCGCATCTGATGGCTTTCTTGCTGAGCCCCTTTCGCCGATTTCTCCTCACTGTCCTTCTGGGCCATGCGGATCATGTAGTCCGCGGCCTCGGGGGTGGGGATCACCTGCTGGAGATCGAGGAACAGCTCTTCGCCGAACTTGTAGGGCATCACTTTCACACATCGCGCGTCGATCTGGTGTTCGCGCAGCCAGAGCACCGTGGCCGTCACCTCCTTGCGGAAGTTCGCGGCGATGAAGACGATGCGCTGGTTCGTCCCGTCGTTCAGAACGACCTCGTCGAGCGAGTCCTCACCCAGAAACTCGCAGATCTTCCCGACCGCATCGCCGCCGCCGTGTCGCTCCAGATACTGCTGGTAGATCGCGACGATCTCGACCTTCTTCAGGCTCGAGCAATAGGCGGCATACTTCAGCGCTTGCCAGACCACGTCCCGACCGGAATCGTCGAGCTTGTTCTCGATGACGACCAACTGCCCGGCCCGGTCGAGCGCCATCAGGTCGAGCCGCTCCCGGGTGCCGTCGAACCCGTCGAACTCCTTCTGGATGATCAGGAGTCCATCCTCGCCCTCGCTCATCGCCTCGCAGAGCGCCTCCGGCATGGTGGCGAGCCACTCCTGGAGGTGCTCGCGCTCGCGGAACCCGAGTTCGGAAAACGTCGCGCGTTCAAGCTTGCGCAGGCGGTTGGCGGTGTGGTCGATCTGGAACATTCTAAATCATTTCTCTCATAGTCGGCGGCTTCTGCCTGGCATCATTCGTTTGTGGATCACGCGTTTACGGCAATCCAGCTTGTGGATCACAAGATCCACCACATGAGCCACAACAGGGATTGTCATCAATGGATGATCCTCAAAATGCAGGTCTCCCCTCGCAGATGTTCAAGAGCTCGGGAAACGCCATAACGGCCGCCCGCCTGCCACTCGACGGACGCAGGACGATCAGCAACGGGTTCTCACAATCGCGCACCTCGCGCAGGATCCGGTTTGCGGTGGGCTTCGGGATGTCCACGTTGGCCACGAAGTCCGACGTAGAGAAGATCGGCCGGGTGAAGAACCAGTCGAGCGCGCGACCGCTGTATTGCGACCGCGTCACCTCGATCATCCAGTCCTTCCGGGTGTTGTAGAGCGCGTGGATCGCCTGCGCCTTGGTCTCGTTCACTCCGGCCTGGTGGATGATCGCCTTGAGGAAGAACGCGCACCATCCCGTCCAGTCCCCGTCGCGAGAGACGGCGAGCAGGCGATCGTAATACTCGTCGCGGTTCTGTTCGAGGAACTCCGAGAGATAGAAGTTGGGTGAGGTGAGCATCCCCTTGAACTTCAGGAAAAGCGGGATGATGAGCCGTCCCAACCGCCCGTTGCCATCGAGGAAGGGGTGGATCGCTTCGAACTCGGCATGCAGGATCGCCAGTTGCACCAGGGCGTCGGGAGCCTCGGCATGGATGTAGGCTTCCCACGCCTGCATGGCCCCGGGCAAGTCCTCCACCGGGCAGGGCACGAACCGCGCCGTCTCGATAGTGCAACCTTCCGGTCCGATCCAGTTCGGAACCCGGCGATATTCCCCTGGCGACTTGTTCCGCCCACGCACACCCTGCATCAGGATCGCGTGGGTCTCGCGGATCAAACGCTGCGAAAGGGGCAGATCTTCGAGGAGGTGCAACGCCTCGTGCAGGGCGGCGCGATAGTTGAGCACCTCGCGGATGTCGGCCTTCTGTGGCGTGCTCTCGTCGGTCTGGTCGCCCTCGGCCTCGTATTCCAGCACCTCACCCAGGGTCGCCTGCGTGCCCTCGATTCGGCTCGACAGCACGGCTTCCTGCGAGGTCAGCGGCGAGAGCAGGACGTTGGGGTTCGGAATGCCGTGCAGGACGCCCTCATAGCGGGCGACGGCGGCGTTGGCCGGCCCAATCAGAGGGATCAACTCGGGCCAGCGCAGCTCGCCCGGGGGGAACCCGCCCTTGTGGTAGAGAACGCTCATACGACCTCCTCGGTTTTTTTCTCAGCCTCGCGGACGTGGAGATCGCCGATCACGCGGCCGCGAAAGGGAAATTCGCACGGGGATCTGAGGTTGGAGGAACGGTCGATGTGGAACATTGGAACTACCTGATGAAATCGGGATACGGACGAACGGTGGCAATCATATGGCCCAACCCGGGTGACAGGCTGCCTTGTAGAAACGTACGCAAGGCTCGTTGGGTGCATTCCCGAGCCTTTCGCGCTGAGGCTCCAAGATCTCCACAAGGCCCTGATAGAACTCTTGCTCGCCGTCATAGGCCTCGTCCTCGTCATGGAGCTCAAGGTGCCGACGGTAGACGTAGCAGATCGCATCGGCGACCTGCACGAGCGACGAGTGGTCGGACTTGATGGCGAAAGCTGTGTTTACGATCTGATCGAAACGGTTCGAACCCTTGCGAGGCACCCAGACCTTCTTCTTGTTCTTCGTCTTTCGTTCGAGATACAGCGCATCATACCAGGGGTCGGCATCATAGAGACCGTCCGAGAGTTTCGGCATCTCGACCTTGTTGTCGTCCATGATGACAACTGTGAGACCCTTGCTGTTGCTGACGCCTTGCATCTTCTTCTGGACCAACGCGGCGGTGAACATGCCAGAAGCGAGCCAATGGCTTTCTCCGCAGACGTGACCGTGTCCAGCATCCTTCGCCGCATCATGGGCCTCGAATGACAGTCCGATGCCGAACAGCTTCCCGCCATTCGACACAGCGAGACGGCAGACGTCTGTCAGGAAGTCCTTGCGTTCTTGTGCTGGAATCTTGCTCCACCCACCCTTGCCGTTGATGAACAGCGAGGTCTTCAGTTCGGTGCCGGCCCCGGGGTGTTTGGCCAGGAAATCGCCAAGCATCTGGTCGAAGTCGGCGGTCTTCTTGCGGAGCTTGTAGGCATCGACCATCAACCCACACATCACGAAGACATCCCCATCGCCGCGCGAGCCGCTCTCGTCGATGTAGATGAACTTCATTAGACGGCCTCCTCGACATGTGCCTCGGCCTCGCGGACGCGAAGCTCTCCGGACATGAGGCGGGGGAGGAGGGCGTCGCGGAGGTCGGCGAGGTTCGCGCTCTTGGCGCTGAGGCCTGCCACCCGGTCGAACCATTTCCCTGCGAGTTCGCGGAAAGCGGTCCGAACCGGACGGGTGGCGACGACGCAGGGTAACGGGCGGAAATTCTTCTTGGAGATTTCCTGGAAGGTCGAACCGTTTGCGTTCGCGAGGATCGCGTCCATGTTCGCCTGCACCCAGAAATACGCCTCGACGGACGAAATCTTGTCCGTCTCGCGCAGGGCGATGAACCCTTGATTCACGGCTACCGGGTTCTGGGTGATGGCGACATATCCGATCGGCGCTCGCGAAGACAGGAGGACGGTTCCGGCGGGCGACAAGCCCGAAGATATCTTGGCCAGCCCCGCGTCCGTCAACGTTCGGTCGGTCTCGAACAGGATCGGCCCGGCGAGCTTCGAGAGGTCCCGGGGCGTTGCCCACCGATGCGGACCATCCCAGTAGTCCGGTTCCTTGGTTTTGGGGGTCGCGCCACCGACGGTATCGGCGACTTCACCGATCGTGGACATCTCCCACCCCTCTGGCAGGCCGTCCGGGCCAAAGCTGTCGGGGAAGAGGGCGGCGGTGGGGGTGTCCATGTGGGCGGGGGGCTGGCCGGCGGCGCGGGCGTGGACGGGGTCGAAATCCACAAACCAGGACCGATAGAGCGCCCGCGCCATCTCTTCCAACGTCGCGCTCATCCGCCGGTTCAGATCGATTTTGTCGTCGAGGGCGCCGATGATGCGGCCTATTGCTCGTTGCGTGTCGATTAGGGGCAGTTCGAGTTCCAGGTCGCGCTGCGAGGTGAGACTGACGTATCCCGCCATATCCGTCTCGCCCGCGCGGACCGAGAACTCGCTCTGGAACTTGTAGGATCTCATCAGCGCGAACAGGTAGTCCCGATCGATGCGGTCTTCATTTAGCACCCGCCAGAAGGTCGTCTGCGGGCTGCACACGAAAGGCGGCGCGTCGTTCGGTGCGCGCGCAACGCGACCGACCGTGCCTTTGTGAGAGATCAGAATGTCGTTCGGTTTGCCGATCCCTTTTCGAACCCGGGCCTCCGCAACCTCGTTGATTTTCTCGGCACCATCGAAAATGACTGAGCCGTCGCGCATGTCTGCGGCCCGGATGAAAGCCATGCCCTGTTCGCAGAATTCGTGCTTCCGGGGCCGATTTTCTCCGTGGTTGCCATCTTCTACCCGGATGACTCCTTCGGCCTGCCACTCGGCGATTGTCTTGCATTCAAACTCAGACATCGGACAACAGTTCCAGCCGCGCCTCGATCTCCGTTTCCAGCCGCCGCCCCTCGGCGAACTGCGCCCGCAGCTCCGCCGTCAACCGCTCGAACTTCTCCTCGAAGGGCTCGCCGTCGTCCTCCGCCGCCCCGGCGCCGACGTAGCGCCCCGGGGTCAACACGTGGTTGTGCTTCGCGATCTCCTCCAGCGAGGCCGCCTTGCAGAAGCCCGGCTCGTCCTCGTAGCCGCCCGCGTCCGGCTCGCCCCGCCATGCGTGGTAGGCGTTGGCGATCTTCGCGATCTCCTCGGGCGCGAGCTCCTTCTGCTTACGGCTCCCCGGCACCAGCGCGCCCATCTTGCGGGCGTCGATGAACAGCACCTCGTCGCGCCGGTCGCGCAGCTTCGCGTCCTTGGCCACGCCGTTCGACTTGTCGCGCGCGAGGATCCAGACGCAGGCCGGGATCTGCGTGCCGTAGAAAAGCTGCCCCGGCAGGGCGATCATCGCGTCCACCGCTCCGGCCTCGACCATGGCGCGGCGGATGTCGCCCTCGCCGCCCGACATCGACGACATCGAGCCGTTGGCCATGACCACACCGGCGATGCCGGTGGCGCCGAGCTTGTCGTAGATGTGCTGCATCCAGGCGAAGTTGGCGTTGCCCACCGGCGGCGTGCCGAACTTCCAGCGCCGGTCCTCGGCCAGGATGTCACCCGACCAGTCGGAGACGTTGAACGGCGGATTGGCCATGACGAAGTCGAACTTCTCGTCCGGGAAAGCGTCGCGCAGCAGCGTGCCCTCCGGGTTCCATTCGAGCCGCGCGACGATGCCCCGGATGGCGAGGTTCATCCGCGCGAGGCCGTATGTCGTGTGGTTGCGCTCCTGGCCGTAGATAGCGAGATCCTCGCGCCGATACTTGTGCGCTTCGAGGAATTTCTCGGAATGCACCATGAACGAGCCGGAGCCGTGGCAGGGCTCATACAGCCGCCCCTTCACCGGCTCGATCATGTCGACGATCAGCTCGACCACGGGCTTCGGCGTGTGGAAATCGCCGCCCCGCTTGCCCTCGTTCGAGGCGAACTCGGAGATGAAGTACTCGTAGATCCGGCCGATGAGGTCGAAATCCCTGGGCGTGCCGTCGAACTCGATGTTGGAGAACAGGTCGATCAGCCCGGTCACGACGGCCGGGTCGAGCCCGGCGCGCCCGAAGACCTTTGGCAGCGCACCCTTGAGCTGGGCGTTGTCGGCCTCGATCGCCCGCATGGAGTCGTCGACCATGACGCCGATCTTCGGGTCCTTGGCGTTGGCCGACAGGTGCCGCCATCGGGCGACGTCCGGCACCCAGAAGATGCCTTCGGCGAGGTATTCGTCGTGATCCTCGGCGGCTTCCTCGCCATACTCGGCGATGAGCTCGTCGTGCTTGCGCTGAAACGCGGTCGAGATGTAGCGCAGGAAGATCAGCCCCAGGGCCACGTGCTTGTATTCGCCCGGGTCCATCGACCCACGCATCTTGTCGGCAGCGGCGAAGAGCGTGGTTTCAAACGACATGCTGCGTCCTCTCCGGGGGGCTCGGGGACCGAGCCGCACTCGTCATGATTGTCCAGACTATCGGCCGAAAAGAGACCCGTTTTCAATGCTCAATCGGGCCAACCCCCAGGGGCGCCCAGTTCCTTTCAGTCCTTTCGGAGAGCGAACCATATACTTCCTGCCGGCCTGAGGTGGGTCGGTAATACCCGGCAATACCATTACCGCCCACCACGACCCGCACGAGGAGATACCCATGTCGAAACACGAGAAGAAGATCACCCCGGCCCGGGAAACCGAAGCCGAATTCGAGGCCCGGGTCGAAACCGCGCTCCTGACGCTCCGAAGTGAGAACGGAGGCAAAACGCCGACGAACGAAGAGTTGAACGCGATTGTCAGGACCTCGATAACCCGCCGGTACCCGGAACGCCGCGAGATCGTCGACTGTCTGCAAACGCTCGACACGCGCCTGGGGCAGTTGCCCGAGATCCCGGAGGAGCCGCGCCTCGTGAACGAAGATGCGGCGCGCGCGCGCGCGTGACCGCATCCGTAAACTCCCGCGTCGAGTTCAACCCGTCGTCTGCTTCAGCCCAAGACAATCGCGGAATTTCTGCTTGGTACCTCTGCCTAGTTACTTTGTACCTCTGCCTAGTAGATGAGTAGATAGCTTCTCAAAGAAAAAGGGGGACGAAAACAGAGAGGCATGGGCGGACATGGCTGAAGGCCGGAACAGTATTATGGCAGGACCTGTCAACTTATCTACCCCGCCCGGGAGAAGGCCAGATTTTGTCATAAGAAATCAACGCCTTACGCCTCTGGGTTCCGGTAGACAACACGCAAAGGCTATCATCTACCTGAGCCATTCCGGAGCCCCAAGACGACAATGGGTACCTCGGCGACCTGCGCTATGCCCCCGTGTCTCCCCGCCGTCTACCGCCTTGTCTACGTTACCATCTACCTCGGGGTACCCAGTATGTCGCGCCCCAGAGTCAGCTCCCGGGGACGTACCGCGCGGCCGCTTTGTACTTGCCCAAGGTGATCAACCCATCTCTCATCCATCCCGCCCCATGGAGGATCCCGGCGACGGCGTTGCTTTCGCCTCTCTTGGTGCTCCGGTCATCGATCCCGAGCCCCCCGGCACACGTCCCCGTTGTGAGGATCTCGCGGATCGAAACCTCGTCCCGCCCTTCAACGAAATTCAGGACGATCGAGATCCACTGATGGTCGTCACTCTTTTCCTCGCGTGTCTGATCGAGGATCGCCTGGGCCTCCTTTGAGAACTCCCACCAGCGCTCGCCGGCGTCGACGCCGCGCGTCAGAAGCACGCCAGCCTCTCCCAGGAGCTGATCTCGATCCCGGGTGATAGCCTCAACATCCACCTTTGTCAGCCTTATCGGAAAGAACCGAGCGCTGCCGGTCTCGTCTCGAAGGTAGTTCTGGCTGTTCGTGGTGCCCCACGTCATGAAGCGCCTGGGCTCCTGGACGTTGTGCTTGCCGTACTTGGGTCTGTAGTCCTCGACTTGGCGAGTGATGAACTTCTTCACCTCCTCCATCGGTATCGATGTCCGGTTGATCGCCGCCAGCTCGGCGATTTCGAGCAGGAACGTGCCCTTCAGGGCGATGCTCGTATCGGCGCTGTTCAGATCTCGAGGAATGTTGTCGAGGAACCACTCCGGTTTTGGGCACAGGGCCCTCAGAGCGCTCGACTTGCCGATGTCTTGCTTGCCCTCGAGGATGGGCACCATCTTCTGGAAGGCGCCGGGGTAGAGGGTGCGTTGAACCAACGTCATCATGGCGATCCTGCCCAGCTCGCGCGAGTACGCATCTTCGAACTCCGAGACGAAGTAATCATCGAACAGCCGTTCGATCCGGGCTTTCCCATCCCACGCCGCCATCGCGTCCTCGATGTACTGGCGGAGCGGGTCGGCCACATTGTTGTGGACCGCCTGGTCGAAGGCATCGATAATCATCTCCTTCGGGAGTCCGGGCAGGTGTCGGTCGAACCACATCCTAGTTGCCGTGTGGTCCGTATCCTTCACGATACGCCCTGGGAAGGGCTGGACGTTGTCCTCGCGGCTGCCGGGGATCGGTCCCGTCAAAATCGACCGACCATTGAAGGCGTCGAATGCGAGGACACCATCCCACGCAGGGTGGTGCGTCAGCATCGCGACGGCGTTGGTCACGTTCTTGACGACGTACTCGTTGCCGTCCCTCTCGGTGGCGGTGATCAGAGCATCTGCCAGCCGCTGGGCGGCTTCGATCTTCTGCGCGTCGATGTCATCCTCGACCGTGGTCATCTCGTTCATCGGTCTGTTCCATTCATCGGTCTGGTTGCGATCAGCTTCCTCGCCAGCTCGACCCTTTTGGTCCCTTGGTCGCACTTCTGTTCGACCGCTCTCGCCGCACAGCGCATGACCGACCGCAGCACGTCATACGTCTGTCCATCCCGGGCTGCGGCACCATGCTCGAAAGCGTCCAAGAGCACCAAAACGATCTCGTGGTAGTCGAACCCCCGCCGGGCAAGGAGCGACGCCATCGACATGTCCATCGCGCTCCTCGACTTGTCCCTCATCCCCGCGGTTCCGCCCCCCCACCGTTGGCGGAAACGCGTGTCCTCGACCGTCAGGAGGCCCCTCTGGAGCTTGCGTTCGACGGCATCGCCATTGGGCGGAATCCAGTCGGGCACGTCATGGTCGTCAAGCCTGGCTGCTGCTCTTTCCGCCTTCACTGCGAGCAGTTCGTCCGCGATGCTCTCCGGCAAAAGAAGAGGGTCGCGATCCTCGACGACGGAATACAAACCCCCGACGTCGGCCCACACGATGTATCCGCCGTTGCCCCGAATATCGAGGCCGTCTACGGCAGGGGCGTGGTTCCCTAGGTCGAGCTCGTCCGGTAGCTCGAAGATGAGATGCCTGCCCCCGGAGGCTGTCGCATGTTGCCTGGTCTGGGGCGATCCATGCTTCTCGAGCCACTTCTGGGGCCCGCGCCCCTTGTAGTCGTCGAGATCAATGGCGATCAGCCCCGATCGCCGCCCCATGGGTACGCCGACGGCATTTGCTTCGGCCCAGCGATCTTCGGCGACGCCGGTCAGGCTGCCCCAACGGACCAGCGGTTTCTTCTGCCATTTCCCCCTCTCTTCTTCCCAGGTCATGCGGACCGGGAAGACAGGCACATCCCAGGTCTCGTGGATCTGTCGAGCAAGGGTTTCGGCGTCGAGCTTGTCGACGCTAGTCTGTTTCGGGTCGTGCCTCATGTCATGCCCCGTCGGTTCCCGTTGCCGTCTGGGAGGGGACGGGCCGGTCCTGCCAACCCGCGGCTGTACAGCTCTGCTGCGACCACGCCTACGAGCCGTCTCCGTGCAGCGACATAGTCCTCCCTCGGCGGGTAGACCGTTGGATCCCCGGAACCGTCGTAGCTGGGGTGGTCGACACCTTCCCACGAGCGGCGGGGGAAGAGGGTCCGGGACTCTGCGCCGTAGACGTCGTTCACCAGCCCGAGGTCAAAGCCCCCACCGCAGTAATCTGTGACCACATCGCATATGGCTTCCTCGACCACTTCCGGGTCGAGATATCCACGGATCCCTCCGGGGCAAGCGGCCACGGCGCCGGCCGCGCCGCCGGCCTTCAGCGCGACCTGGGGCGCCAAGTAATCGACAACGCTACTGCCACGGGTCAACGTGAGGTACCCGTAAAGCTCTGATAGCAGCGACCACACAACTTTCCGGGTCCTGTTGAGCTCAATGCGCTCCGCCTCGTCCGCACGACGACCCGTTCTTTGGCTCGTCCTTCGCCGTCGGCGTGGGGTGTCTGAGGGCCGCTGGTCGTCATTCCTTGACGTTGGTGCCATGGCGCTATCATCCTTCATCGCGTTCACCGCGGATGAAAGCTTGCACGTCCGACAGCCGGAACCGTGTAGCCGCGCCGACTTTCAGAGGCTGCGGGAAGCCCGGCAGCGATTTGATGTGCCGGTAGATCGACGAGCGACCGAGGCCTCCGAGAGCCTCCGCCAATTCGTCGAGGGTCACTAGCTTGTCCACCATCTTGCCATCTCCAGTTCTGTCGCGTTGCGACGCGACGGGTTGCGATGGCTATCATTGTAGGCGAAAATATAGGTAATGCATTGAAAAGGCAGGGGAAACAAATGCCCTATTTCTTCCCCTGACCGGATTTGCGTGATCTATTTTTGATGGCTTCGCGGATCATGCTTTCGCTCACTACCGGTCCGAATTCCTCGACCATTTCAGCAATCACGCTGTCGGACCCGCCTGGTCCAACCTCGTCAAGGCGCTGGCGGTAGGCGTCATCGATCACTTGGTTCCGTTCATCTGAGACGAGGTCACGCTTCCGGCCTTTTTTTCCGTCGCGTCGTTTGGGCTCCAGCCAGTAGGGGACTTCCTCTGGGTCAAAGGATATGACCTTTTGGGCCTCGTCTGCGGTTTCCCTGTCTGGCTGAAGCATCGCCGAAAGTAGCAGTCTGACTTCCTCGCCAGGGCAGTAGCCGGCGACTAGCCAATGGGCCAATGGCCGGGTGTCGCCTTGGCGGAGGTACCGAAGTACGACTTCATCCAGCGCATCCGATCCCTTCATTCCCTGGTCACGGATCAAACGAACGGCCTCGCCGTCGAATGGATTGTCGATCTCACGCATTGGTATCTCCCGCGTAGTTGGTACCCGCGCTATCGCCGCAGCAGAACCTGCCCCAACGCTCCTGCAGCATACGCCTTTGGGCAAGAAAGTCTGTTTGCCGGTACGTCCGCACGACCTTGCTGTCGGTCACATGCGCGAGCATGGCCTCGGCGACCTCGTGCGGGGCGTTGGTCTGCTCGGCCAGCCAGGTGCGGAGGCTGGTTTTGAAGCCATGGGGGCGGGCCTAGAGGCCCCTCCGTTTCATCAGGGCGGACATGGTCATGTCGCTGATGACGCCTCTCCGGGCCGACGGAAACAGATAGCCATCCCGTTCGTGGGGTAGGGCCAGGTCAACGATCCGAAGGACTTCCTCGGAAAGCGGCACGCGGAAGGGCTGCGCCGCGCCGACCCTTGCCTTCATGTTCTCTGCCGGCACAGTCCAGACGTCACCCTCGATCTCGTCGATGCGCGCCAAGCGGATCGGCGCTGAGCGCAGCCCGGTCTGTATCAGGAGGCGCAACGCCAGGTGCGTCATCGTCGGCTCTTCGAGGGTCGTGTAGAAGGCCGGGACCTCCTGCCAGGGCATGCTCGGAATGGATTGCACCGTATGCCGCTGCCGGCCGAGCAGGGCCTTCGCCTTCGCGACGGCCTGGAGGTCAACGTCGAGACCCAGGGCCGCAGCATGATTGAGAACGATATTGAGCCGGTCGGCCGATTTCTTTGCGGTCGCCGCCTTCGCGTGCCAGATCGGCTCAAGCATGTCGCGGATGTCTCGTTGGTTGATCTCGGTGATCGGCACGTCGCCGAGTTTGGGCAAGACATGAAGTTCAAGCGGGCTGAACCATCGACCGGCTTGGCCATCACCCTTGAGATCCGCTTTGCGGCTTTCGTAAGCGTCAAGTGCGACATCTTTGAGCAGGTTGCGAGTTCGGGCGGCTTCGCGCCGCTGTTTGTCGCGGTGGCCAATCGGGTCAATGCCGCGTACCACTAGGGCACGGTACTCGGCAGCGGCCTCCCGCGCATCCTTGAGGGAGAGCGCTTGGATCCCGCCCAAGCCCATTTCTCGACGGCGTCCATGAATCGTGTAACGAAATACCCATTGACCGCCCCCGCCGGCTTGTTTCACGAGCCTCAGGCCGTGGCCGTCTTCATGTTTGCCTGGCGGTGCGGACTTGACAAATAGCGCGGTGAGTTTTCCCATTCCTTTCCCCCAATTTACCCCCCAATACTTGGGGGATACAACGATACATGACAAGAGATTCTGGCGCCAAGGGGGAAAACTATTTCATTGAAACAATAGCATCGGGCACGCTTGGAGACGCAATGGTGTGATAGTTGGATGCATCTCCTGGGCACCACCAACTTCTCATAAAGTGCCGATATTCATAGGGAATGTGGTTCTGACCTTTTCCCATTTCCACCGATAGTCCCCGTTTGCGCTCGCGCACCCGCCGGCATCCACCGTCCAGCCTGAACATAGGCGCCGGCCTATGGACTTCGACATCGGCCGCCGCTTCGTGGTTCAATCCGGCCACCTCGGAAACCAGCCGGTCGAAGATCCCGCTATGCAGCCCTTTCGGCCGTCCGCGGCGCAGCCCGAACGGCCCCGGCTCCCAGCCCAACCGCTGCCGGATCGGGAGCAGAAAACCCCCCGAAAGTAACCCCGTTTCGCCGGCGGCTCTCGCAACCTAGACGAATTCGATCTCGGGGCGGAAAAAATACCCGGAAATCAGAGCCCTGAAGATCCTCATTCGAAGGGACCATGGAATGCCATTTGCGCGCATGATGCCCTGTACGAAAAGGGCAAAAGAGATATATCCACGATGACCGCGGTCGCGCAGGACCCGTGAGGCCTGATTTCGGACGCCGTATTCGTACTTCCAGACGTTCTTCGCTTCGAGCTTCGCGAGGGTCGTTCCCTCATTTCTCTCGGTGTCGTGGACAACGCGGGAATTCGGGCAAAACAGACCGGGATAACTGCGCGACAGCCGAAGTGTATACTCGACATCATCCTGCCAGATGAAGTATTCCTTGATCGGCAACCCGTGTTTTTCGACCGCCCATCTGCTTACGAGAAGGGATACGAAGGAGCAGGATTTCACCAGGAACACCGGCGAGTCCGGCCGGTACCACCGAGGCCAGTCCCAGACCGTTTCGGGGTTGTTCATGTTGCACAGGGTGCCATCGGTCCAATCCACGATCGAACACGCAAACGGCGCGCGATGGGGCGTGCGATCTTCGAAATCCGTCAACTCGCGTTCCAAAACCTCTATCGCGTCCGGGGCCGGATAGGCGTCGTCGTCAGATATCCAGAAATACTCGTGCCCGTCCTGGTAGGCCAATCGCACGCCGGCATTGAAACCGCCGGCCCCGCCTATGTTCTCGGGAAGCCGTGCGTAATGTATTATCCGGGAATCGAAACTTTCCACGACTTGCGGCGTTTCATCGGTGGACGCATTGTCGATCACATAGATCCTGTCCGGCATCCGGGTTTGCGCGAACAGGGCATCGAGCACATTGCGCAGCTTTTGAGACCTGTTGAAGGTTACCACCACCGCAGCCAGTGATTTACGCCCCGCCGGACCTGAATTATTCATCTGTCTCTCCCGAACTGGCCAGGCTCGCATAAATCTCTGTCAGGACGTCACGCGCGGTCGGTTCTGCGCTCACCTCGTTATACCCCGAAACGAGCCCTTCGATGGCAGTCCGGTAGAACAGCGGGTCGCTTACAAGGCGATCGACAATTTCGGTCACCGACCTCAGTGCCTTTCTCGGATCCCGGTCGACGAGCACCTCAGGCGGCAACAGCTCCGATTGAGCGCCGACGTCGGTAGAAATCGGGATCGTTCCGGCCCGGATGGCCTCGTAGCAGACCAGCGCCAAACCCTCATTGGCAGATGGCAACAGAAGTATATCCGCCCGGGACATGAGGTCCGGAACATCCGCATTTGCCAGGTGAAGTCGGGTCAGCGGCGCGAGGTTGAACCGGCGCAGGAGCCGCTCGAAAACCGACAGATAGGGGCCCTCGCCGACCACGTCGAAGCTCACCTGAATATTCCTGGACCTGGCCCAGGACGCAAGTGACCGCAGGATCATGGCGAGGAGGACGGGGCGTTTCTGGTAGGACATGCGTCCGACAAAAAGGAATCTCAGCGGTCGTCCGGCGAGGGTGTCGGGAAATATCCCGGTCGCGACGGGTTCAGAGTTATCCTCCAGGATCCGCCCAAGCACGATGCCCCGGTTCGAGCCGAGTAGTCGGCTCAAGACATCGCCGAGCTGGCGCGAAATCACGTGCTGGGTATCGATCAGTTTCCCGTACCTCCCGGAGGCGTATACATAACCGCCTTTTCTGTACTCGGTTATATGTGTGGAACTGATGACGTGAATATCCGGCGCTACCGATCGGATCGCCCGGAGCGCCTCGAACAGCGGCGCGCAATGATGAATATGGATGGCGCGGGCGTTCTCGCGCAAGACGAGGTTGCGCAAAAATTCCCGCGACCGGCGCTTCGGGACATACCGGTCCATCCGCGCAAAAGTAATGTCCGGACTGTCCGGCAACTTGCCGGCGAGGCGATGCTCGGCGTTGTGTGCGGCCACCACGATCACGCGCAAGCCGGCCGCAAGCGCCCAAACGACCGAGTCGAACGCGAGCTTTTCAGCGCCGCCATGTTCAAGCCAATGAAAGCCGATCAGGATTGCCGGTCGCTTGTTTTCACCCTCCGTCCGCAGCTGTTGCGCTTGTGCGGCCGGAAGGGTCTCCAAGGGTGCAAGTTCCTTCGGTTCGGAAGGCCGGGAACGCAGAAGTCTCGCTTCGTCGCGCCGGTCCACGATGTATTTCATCGCCTCGAAGAGCATCGGCGACAGCCCGAGCAGCATTCGCAAGGGCGCGCGAATGTTGGCGATCTCCGGCGCGGAGGTCGTCCCATTGGAACGTGAAACCGAAAGGACCAGGACAACCGGTTGGTCCGGGGAGGCGGTGTCGCCGAACTCGATCACCTGCGCGACCTCGGAACCCGCCAGATCCGGGCCGTTGGGGTCATCGACAAGAAGCGCGCGCGACGCGACCGGATTGTCGTCCCACACGATGTGGGCGATTATCTTTCGTCCCGGATAGGCGGTGCACAGCAGAGACCGCGCGTGGGACAGGTCTGCGGCCAGATCAGGTTCCACGGCTGGTCACGTCCTTGTTTCCGGGTCTGCCTGCAGCCGGAGCAACTCGCCCGATTGCCAGAAATCCATTGGGTTCTAGTGCATGCCGGGCAGGTCCGCCACCCTGTCTGCGGCCGGGTCGGCGAAGTTTTCCGGTCGGCTTGTGCACCGCTCCCCCTCGTGGGCGCGAGCGGCCGTTGCCACCGCAGCGGTCCGGTTTCGAACTCGCCGGGGAGAAAACGCCGACCTGCGCGTGCAGGCGCTTCGCGGTGCGCGGGACCGCTGCCCGACGGGGATCGTCCGGATTCAAGCCGGGGCGGCGCCCGATCCGCGCCGGCCCAAGATGTCGCCGAAAGCGCTCGCCGAGACGAGCCTGAATGCTCCGGCCCGGCGGATCAGCCGGACGGAAATGCGCCGCATCTGAAATCCATGCCCACCGGCACGCGGATTGACCCATCGATGACGCGTAGGTTTCTCCCGCGCAGCAGCGGTCAACGGGTATTCCCGACGGAATACAGACGGGCGCGTCTCGCGGTCCCACAGGGGCTACGGTTTCTTCTTCGCCTGCAACTCTTCCACGTCTTTCTGGAGCCTCTCGAGCTGCTCTGAGACCTTGGAGAACTTCTGATCGCTGTCACGTTGCATGAGGGCGAGGAGTTTCAGCATCTGCTCTTCGGTGACGGCAGTCCCGTTGTTCTTCTTCGCTCGTGCGGTGAAAAGATTGGCTGGCAACCCGGACCGCATGAGAACTTTGGTCAGGGTATTTCTGGCGCCGTAGGTCTTCAGGTTTTCCCTCGCCAACTCGACCATCGCCAGGCCTCGCTCCACTCTCGCCCCGAACTTGCGCGAGGCGGAGTGTTCCCCGGCAAACCGCCGGGCATACGTCTCCAGGAATGCCTGCCTCTCGTTGGCGAAGACGTGTCGGATCATCGTACCGGTACTTCGGAGCTTCGGCTTGAGAGCCGTCTCCAGGGTGCCCGCGTCGGACGACCGGACGACAGGTATCAACGCATCAAAAAGCGCCGGTCCCGCTTCCGGTGGTAGCCGCCGAACAACCCACTCATATTGGGAAATGGCCCAGGTGAGCAGCGCGACCTCGTATTGCGGGAGTATACCGCGTTGCAGCAGCCACTGCCGGATTGTCTCGTGATGCCCGAATATCTTCACGTAGTCCTGGCCTGCGGAACTCATGGTCTGCCCGGCCCTGTCAACACGGTGATAACACAGGACCTCGGGGACCAGCGACACAGATCGCGCCGAGCAGACCGCAAACCAGTGAAACGGGTTGTCCTCCCAGTAATAATCGACAACGGGAAAACGGATCCGGTTCTCTTCGAGCATGGATCTCGCATATATCTTGCGCCAGGGAACGGCGATGAACCCCAGGATCTCGATTGCACGTTCCGGCGAATCAAGCTGACGGATCGTGACGTCACCTATCCCCACCCAGCATCCTCGCTCCGCCGGTTCCCGCGTTTTGCCAGTCTTACCATCGAATTCCAGGTATTGGCACATGGCCAATTCCGTCTGCCCCTCTTGTGCCGCCCGACACATCTTTTCAAACATGCCCGGGTCGAGGTAATCGTCACCATCCACGAAGCCGACGAAATCGCCATTTGCGATATCCAGGCCCGCATTCGCCGCGCTGCCGACGCCCCCGATCGTATTCGCCGACAAAAAGATGGTCCTGACCCGTGGATCGAGTTTCTCGTACTTGCGAATGATATGTCTTGTGCCGTCGGTGCTGCCGTCATCGACGACAATGATTTCCATGTCCTGAAGCGTCTGGGCGACGACGGATCTCAGACAGTCGTCGAGGTATTCCTCAACATTGTAGCATGTGATTATGACCGAAATCAAAGGCATCGACGCGCTCCCAATCTGTTGAATTCAGGACCCAATGGTATGTATCCTCCTCGCCTGCCTTTACGAGGTCGTGCATCTCGGAAAAGGATATCCGGGCGACGAGATCGTGACGCATGCGTTGAAACTCGCCCTCGTATTTCCGATCCAACCTGCTGTGTGCCCAATCCGTCATCTGCCGGGCGAACTGCCAGTATTCGGTTCGGTACTGCGCCTGCGGGTCCGCGCGCTCTTTCAGAGCCTCATGCAGGAGTTGAAGCGCCGAAAAGAGCTGCAGCCTTTCCCCGCCAAATCGGTTTGACAGGTGATCCCTTGCGCCGGAAACCCGGTGTGTCACGGTCTTCAGGTCGGAGGCAATGAGCCCCCGTGCGTGCAGGAGAATAGTCCAGTGACCCTGGATATCGTTGTTCACCTTCGTCTCGCCGAAGAGCGGCCCCAGATCCCGCTCTTGGTAGCGCGAGGTTCGGATCAGTTTGTTCCAGGGAAAGTTCGTGAACCTGAGGAAATCCGGGCAGTCGCTGATGTGAAATGGCCCCCCCGCTCGCAATGCGGCGCGTCTTTTCCACAGGTAATCGTCGGTCGCATTCATCCCGGTCGAAATGGTGCTTTCGTCGCGGATGAAGTCGTAGGCGTTTATACTGGCATCGGCTCCGGTTTCATCGAGCGCCTCGATCGTCCGGAATATCGCCTCGGGGTGAAGAAAATCATCCGCGTCGAAAAACAGGGTGTAGGTACCGGTGGCACGCGGAAAGCCGAGGTTTCTGGCGACACCGGCGCCTCTGTTTTCCGTCAGCGTGACGAGTGTGATGTCCTCCCAGACCCGGGTGAGGTCGGCGAGCAGCTGGGCGGTGCGATCCGTGGAGCCATCATCGACCAGGATGATCTCGACATCCGAACCTCTCAGCTTCGACAGCTCGGTTTCCAGATGTTCGATGAGGGCCTCGAGGTTGAATACGGGAACGACCAGGCTCAATGATTTGGGGCACACGACGGTCGCCTTTCTCAATCGAGCAGCCGTTTTGCGGTACTCAGAGCCTCGGCAATCGTCACGTCCATGTCGAGATAACGGTATGTGCCGAGCCGGCCGAGGAAGGTGACGTTGGCCTCGCGTTGGGCGGATTGTTCGTATTTCGACAGCGCCGCTTCGCTTTCCACCAGCCGGATCGGGTAATAGGGTATATCGTCCGGACCGCAGGCCCGGGAATATTCGCGGTAGCACAGGCTCCGGTCGTGCTCCTCCCACGGCGCAAAATGCTTGTGCTCGGTGATCCGCGTGTAGGGGACGTCTTCGTCAGGGTAATTGATGACCGCATTGCCCTGAAAATCGCCCTCGAACCGGAACGCCTCGAAATCGAGCGTGCGATAGCCCAACCGGCCGTGGGCGTAATCGAAATAGGCGTCCAGCGGCCCGGAGTAAAACACATGGTCGTACCCGGCGTTCTCCGAAGGCCTGTAGCTGTGGTCGAGCTCGACCTCGATTTTCTTATGATCGAGGATATTCTCGACGATCCGGGTGTAACCGTCTCGGGGTATGCCCTGATACTTGTGGTGGAAATAGTTGTCGTCGTAATTGAACCGGACGGGGAGTCGCTTCAGGATGCTTGCGGGCAGGTCCTTCGGGCTTCGGCCCCATTGCTTTTGGGTATACCCCCGGAAAAAGGCCTCGTAGAGCTGCGGGCCGACGAATTTCAGCGCCTGGTCTTCGAAGGAAACCGGCTCTGCGATGGTCTTGTCGGCGAGACTGTCGATCAAGGCTTTGGCTTCCGAGGGCCCCAGGGCCTTGCCGAAGAACTGGTTGATCGTATGCAGGTTGATGGGGAGCGAATAGACCTGACCGCCGGTGATGGATTTCACCCGGTTGGTGTAGGGCATGAAGGTGCCGAAACCGCCAACGTAGTCCCAGACCGCCTCGTTGTCGGTGTGGAAAATATGCGGTCCGTATTCATGGACCATGACACCCGACTGTTCGTCGCGCGCCGTATGGCAATTGCCCGCCACATGAGACCGCTGATCGACCACCCGCACGTCATGTCCTGCATTTGCCATTTCCCGGGCCACGACCGCGCCGGAAAACCCCGCACCCACGCACAGGATCTTCACGGCGTGGCCTCGCGGGCCATCAGGCCTTTCGCGATGAGACGGGAAACGGCGAAGAATTCGCCGACCACCGCGCCGCGGTAGAGCTCCTTTGCCACCAGCACCAGGGTTCCGAGCCGGAAACCCACGGCGTTGTATTTGCGGTGCACTATGAAATACTCCCTGACGATCCTGCGGTTCTTGAAGAAGTGGTAGATGTAGAGATGGCTCGGCCTGGCCACCCGCCGGCCCAGAAAGCGGATCGTCGGTGCATCCTGTGTCCGCCGCAACAGGAAGTCGGAGACGATCGCCACCGGCGTGTGATGGGCCGCGAGCCAGCCGTAGATGATATCGTCCCAGGAGAGGAAGAACCGTGCATCCGGGATGCCGATCGTCTCTACGATCGACCGGTGCACGACGCAGCCTTCGAAGGAGACGACATCGGTCAGAAACGCGTCCGCCTTGGCGAAGTCGAACGAAAAATCGGGCACCGGGACCGCAAGGAATTCGTTGAACCGGGGCTGATAGAAAAACTCGCTGCCGTCCTGGTTCTGGCGCCGTCCGATGAAGAAGCGATGCTTTGCCGCCCATTGCTCCATGCGCGCGATGGCGTCCGGCAGTAACATCACATCGTCGTCCATGAACCACAGCCACGAGGCGCCCAGGTCCATCGCCGTCTCGACGCCGAGCGCGAAGCCACCGGCGCCGCCGAGGTTGGTTTTCGGGTGGCGGTAGACGATGTCGGTTTCGGGCAGGGTCGCGCGGATGGTCTCGATCAGCGGGCCGGCCTCGCCGTCATTATCGACCACGACAATCCAGTCGGGCGCCCGGTCCTGGCTGGCGAACGAGTCGAACAGCAGTTTCAGCAACGCGTTGCGCCGGTAAGTTACGACAATAATTGCGGTTTTTTCCAACATGACCGCGGGCGTCACTTCATCGCACTCGGGCGGTCAATCCCCGCGGCACGCCGCTCGACCGCACGGCAGAACGGAACGTCGCCAGGACTTGCCGGTTCGCACATGGGATACCTTCCGCCGTTTCTCGCCATGCCACGCCCGGGTGGACGCGGAACTCGGGTCGGCGGACAAGGTATCCGGTCTCACAGAGGCGGACAAGGCGGATCGGGCGGGCGCGGCCTTCGGGCGAGGTTGCGCCCGGCTCAGGTGATCACGTTGGGCCCGTCGCGGCCGGATGCCGCCTTGATCCCGGCGAGCATCTCCGCGGCGTCGATCACCGGCGCAAGTGCCTGTTGCACATCGAGACCGAGATCGTTCGGGCCGGCGACGTAGCGCTCGAGATAGAGACGCAGGGTCGCGCCCTCGGTGCCGGTGCCCGACAGGCGAATGACGAAGCGCGACCCATCGGTGAAGGCGACACGCAGGCCCTGCATCTCCGACACCGAGCCATCGACCGGGTCGGTATAGGAAAAATCGTCGGCGCTGGCGATTTCCATGCCGGCGACCTCGGTCCCGGGCAGATCGGCCAGTCGCGCACGCAGCGGCTCGACAATCCCGTTCGCCACGTCCACCGGCAGCACTTCGTAATCATGCCGGGAATAGTAGTTGCGGCCATATTCGGCCCAATGGGCTTTCAGCACCTCGGCCACCGTCTCGCCGCGCTCGGCGAGCACGTTGAGCCAGAGCAGCACCGCCCAGAGCCCGTCCTTCTCGCGCACGTGGTCCGAGCCGGTGCCGAAGCTCTCTTCGCCGCAGAGCGTGACCTTGCCGGCATCGAGCAGGTTGCCGAAAAATTTCCAGCCCGTCGGCGTCTCGAATTTCGCGATCCCCATGGCATCCGCCACCAGATCCGCCGCGGCGGAGGTCGGCATCGAGCGCGCGACGCCAGCGATCCCGTGGCTGTAGCCGGGCGCGAGGTGGGCATTGGCGGCGAGCACCGCGAGGCTGTCGGAGGGCGAGACATAGGTGGTCTTGCCTACCACCATGTTGCGGTCGCCGTCGCCGTCGGAGGCGGCGCCGAAATCGGGCGCGTCGTCGCCGAACATCACCGCCATGAGGTCATGGGCCCAGGTCGGGTTCGGATCGGGGTGCATGCCGCCGAAATCCGGCAGCGGCGTGCCGTTGACCACGGTGCCCTCCGGCGCGCCGAGGCGGCGCTCCAGGATCTCGGTGGCGTAGGGTCCGGTGATCGCGCACATCGCGTCGAACCGCATCCGGAAGCCGCCGGCGAACATGGCCCGGAGCTTCGAGAAGTCGAACAGGCTCTCCATCAGCGCGGCGTAATCCGCGACCGGGTCGACGACCTCGACCGTCATCTCGCCGAGCCTGGTCTCGCCGACGGTAGCGAGATCGATGTCCTGCGCTTCGAGGATCTTGTAGCTCGACAGCGCGGTGGTGGCCGCGAAGATCGCGTCGGTCACGCTTTCGGGGGCCGGGCCGCCGTTGGAAATGTTGAACTTCAGCCCGAAATCCTCGTCGAGCCCGCCGGGGTTGTGGCTCGCCGACATGATGAAGCCGCCGTCGGTCTTGTTGAGCCGGATCAGGTGGCTTGCGGCCGGGGTCGACAACAGCGCGTTCTGGCCGACGAACACTTTGCTGGCCCCCTGTGCTGCGCACATCCTGAGGATCACCTGCGCCACCTGCGGGGAAAAGTAGCGCCCGTCGCCGCCGAGCACGAAGGTCTTGCCGGTCGCGCCCCCGATCGCGTCGAGCGTCGCCTGGACGAAGTTCTCGACGAAATGCGGCTCCATGAAGGTCCGCGTTTTCTTGCGCAGCCCGGAGGTGCCGGGCTTCTGGCCCGCGATGGGTCGGGTTTCGACAGTCACGATCGGCATTCAGCTCTCCTTGGGGTTGCGCTTGGAGGGATCGGGATGGGCGAACAGCAGCACCGATTGTTCGGCCGCGATGTAGGTCTTGCCGACGGGTTTTTCCTGTGCCCCGGGATTGGCGCTGTCGAGCATCAGCACCCACTTGCCCTCGGGCAGGACGAACTCCCGGGCCGGGCCCGAGTTGTAGCACACCAAGACTTCCGGCTCTCCGGAATCGCGGATCGTTTCGGCCGAGGCGCGCACGATCGCGCCCATCGCGTGAACATGGTCGTGCCAGTCCGCGTCGCTCGGGGCGCGGCCTTCGGGATGCCACCATTCGAGATCCGGCGTCCGGTCGCGCGCGCGGATGCGCGAGTGCAGGAAGTTGCGCTGGCTCAGCACCTTGAACTGGCGGCGGAGCGCCGAGAGGTGGCGCACGAAGGCGAGCAGCTTTTCGTCGGCGTTCTTCCAGTCGATCCAGCCGATTTCGTTGTCCTGGGCATAGGCATTGTTGTTGCCGCGCTGGCTGTTGCCGATCTCGTCGCCGCCGAGCAGCATCGGAATGCCCTGGCTGAAGAACAGGGTCGCCAGCATCGCCCGCTGCCGGCGCCCGCGCGCGGCGGTGATGACCGGATCGGTTGTCGGCCCTTCGACCCCGAGATTGTGCGAGAAATTGGTCGTGTGCCCGTCGCGGTTGCCTTCGCCGTTCGCCTCGTTGTGCTTTTCGTTGTACGCGACCACATCCGCCAGGGTGAAGCCGTCGTGGCTGGTGACGAGGTTGATCGAGGCCGTCGCCGAGCGGCCGTCGCGGTCGAAGGTCTCGGGACTTCCGAGCAGGGCCTTGGCAAGCCCCGGCAACATGTGCCCGTCGCCGCGCCAGAAGGCACGCACGTCGTCGCGGTAGCGGTCGTTCCATTCGCGGAACGGATGCGGGAACTGGCCGAGCCGGTAACCGCCCGGGCCGATGTCCCAGGGTTCGGCGATGAGCTTGACCCGCGCGAGCACCGGGTCCTGGCGAATGGCGTCGAGAAAGCCGCTGTCGAACCCGTGGCGTCCGCGGGTGAGCGCGGCGGCGAGATCGAAACGGAACCCGTCGATGTGGTATTCCTCGACCCAGTAGCGCAGGCTGTCCATCACCAGGCGCAGCACCGCGGGGTGCGCGATGTCGAGTGCATTCCCGGTGCCCGTGTCGTTGATGTAATGCCGCTTGTCCGGCGCCAGGCGATAGTACGAGGCGTTGTCGAGGCCGCGGAAGCTGAAGGTCGGACCGAACCCGTCGCCTTCGGCGGTGTGGTTGTAGACCACGTCGAGGATCACCTCGATGCCCGCCTTGTGGAAACTGCGCACCATCTCCTTGAATTCGCGGATGTCGCCCTGTTCGAGATAGCGCGGTTCCGGTGCAAAGAAACCGATCGACTGATAGCCCCAGTAGTTGCGCAACCCCCGTTCGACGAGGAACCGGTCGTCGACGAAGGCGTGCACCGGCAGAAGCTCGATGGCGGTGACGCCGAGCGATGTCAGGTGATCGATCACCGCCGGGCTGGCGAGGCCGCGGTAGGTGCCGCGGCGCGACGGGTCGACGCCGGGGTGCATCGCCGTCAGGCCCTTCACATGGGCCTCGTAGATGAGCAGTTCGGGACCGACGTGGTTGGGCGGCTCGTCGCCCTGCCAGTCGAAATCGTCCGGGCCGATGACCACGCTTTTCGGCATCGCATAGGCGCTGTCGCGGGTGGAGAAGCTCAGATCGCCCATCGGCGAACCGACATGATAGCCCATCAAGGTGCGCGACCACCTGATCCGCCCGGCGATCTTGCGGGCATAGGGGTCGATCAGCAGCTTGTTGGGGTTGAACCGGTGACCGCGTTCCGGCTCGTAGGGGCCATGGGCACGCAACCCGTACAGCGTGCCGGGCCCGATGCCGGAAATGTGGCCGTGCCAGATATCGCCGTCGCGCTCGGGGAGCGCGATGCGGGTGAGCTCGGTGCGTCCGTCCTCGCTGAACAGGCAGACCTCGATCTTGGTGGCATGGGCCGAGAAGACGGCGAAATTGATCCCCGCGGAATCGACGCTGGCCCCCATCGGCCAGGCCTTGCCGCGGGTCAGTTCGAGACCGGCCACGCGGCCGGGCGCGAGGGCCGGTTGCGGCGTGTTCACGTGCCGAGGCTCCTGTAGAGCGCCGCATAGGCATTGGCCGGACCGTCCCAGCTCACGTCGGCCCGCATCGCCCGTTTCACCATCCGGGTCCAGGCCGGTTTGTCGCGGTAGAGCTGGGTCAGACGGCGCAGCGCATTGGTGAGGGCGATCCCGTCGATCGGGTGGAAGCTCACGCCGGTTGCCGCGTTGGCCCCCAGGCTCGCGGCCGTCGCCCCGATGACCGTATCGTTGAGCCCGCCGGTGGCGGCGACCACGGGCACGGTGCCGTATTTGAGCCCGTACATCTGGGTGAGCCCGCAGGGTTCGAAGCGCGAAGGCACAAGCACCGCGTCGCCCCCGGCCATCATCCGGTGCGACAGCGCTTCGTCGTAGCCGAGGCGGACACCGACGCGCTCGGGCCAACGCTCGGCCGCGCCCAGCGCCGCCTGCTCCAGCCCGCTTTCGCCGGAGCCGAGCAGCACCAGCCCGCCACCGTCGGCGATGAAGCCGGGCAGCGCCTCCGACAGCAGATCGATCCCCTTCTGCCAGGTCAGGCGGCTCACCACGATGGCGAGCGGCCCCGGTACCTCGCCGAGACCGAACTCCTCGATCAGCGCGGCGCGATTCACGGCCTTGTCGCCCAGGTTGCTCGCGCCGTAGCGGGTGATGTGGGCATCGTTCTCGGGCGACCAGACGTCGTCATCGACGCCGTTGAGGATCCCGTGCAGATCGCTCGCGCGCGCGGCGATGAGCCCCTGCAGCCCCATCCCGAATTCCGGCCGCATCAGCTCTTCGGCGTAGGTCGGCGAGACGGTGGTGATCGCGTCGGCCAGCGCGAGACCCACCTTCAAGGTCGAGATATTGCCGTGATATTCCGCCTGGTCGGGGTGCCAGGCATGCCAGGGCAGTCGCAGCGATTCGAGGCGCTGACCGTCGGTCACACCCTGGAAGGCGATGTTGTGGATCGTCATGACGGTCTTGACGCCGCCCTTGCCGAAATAATGGAGGTAGGCCGGGGCGAGCCCCGCCTGCCAGTCGTGCGCATGCAGGATATCGGGTTTCCAGCCGTCGCCGCAGCCGGCACGCGCCACATCCGCCGCGGCCCAGCTCAACGCCGCGAACCGCTCCGGGTTGTCCCAGTAATCGCCCTGCGCACCGGCGTAGGGTCCACCGTCGCGATGGAACAGCTGCGGTGCGTCGAGCGCGAGCACGGTCGTGGTGCCGACCTTGCCCTTGAACAGCCGGACATGGGCGCCATAGAGGTTCCAGTCGGCCCAGACCTCCTGGACATTGCCGATGCGCTCGAGAATCCCGCCATAGGCCGGGATCATGATCCGCATGTCGACGCCCAGCGGCGCAAGCGCACCGGGGAGCGCACCGACAACGTCGGCGAGCCCACCGGTCTTGATGAGAGGAACGGCTTCGGAAGCGACAGACAGGACGCGCATGGGCTTAGCCGTTGGCCGCGTGCCAGCGGTCGATCATGTCGCGGGTGATCAGGGTGATGCCCGCGTCCGTCACCCGGAAAAACTTCTTGTCCTCGACCGGATCCTCGCCGACGACCAGGCCCGCTGGGATGTCGATACCGCTGTCGACCACGCAGTTGCGCAGCCGCGCCGACCGGTTCACCTGCACCTGTGGCAGGAGCACCGAGTAGGTGACCGAGGAATAGGAATGCAGCCGCCCGCCGGTGGAGATCAGCGAGTTTTTGACCACCGACCCCGAGATCACGGTATCCCCCGCGATCAGCGACGAGATCGCGGCGCCGCGCCGGCCCTCTTCGTCGTGGATGAATTTCGCCGGCGGCACGATCTCGGAATAGGTCCAGATCGGCCAGGAGCGGTCGTAGATGTCGAGCTCGGGCACGAAGTCGGTCAGGTCGATATTGGCCTGCCAATAGGCGTCGATCGTGCCGACGTCGCGCCAGTAGGGCTTTTCCTCGAGCCCTGCGCGCACGCAGGAGCGCGAGAACTCATGTGCGACCGCCTTGCCGTTCTTGACGATGGTCGGGATCAGGTCGTGGCCGAAATCGTGGCTTGAGTTCGTGTCGTCGGCGTCGGTCAACAGCAACTCGCGCAGGAATTTCCAGTCGAAGACGTATATGCCCATCGAGGCGAGCGCCTGGGTCGGGTCGCCGGGCATATGCGGCGGCTTGGCCGGCTTCTCGAGAAACTCCTTGATGAGCCCGTTTTCGCCGACATGCATCACGCCGAAGGCGCTGGCCTCGGCGATCGGCACTTCGACGCAGCCCACCGTCACATCGGCACCGCTCTCGACGTGGTGCTCGAGCATGATCTCGTAGTCCATCTTGTAGATGTGGTCGCCGGCCAGGACGACGATGTACTCGACATCGTAGCTGTCGATGATGTCGATGTTCTGGCGCACGGCGTCGGCGGTGCCCTTGTACCAGTTCACTTCGTCGATCCGCTGCGAGGCGGGCAGGATGTCGAGGTATTCGTTGCGCTCGGCGCGGAAGAAGTTCCAGCCGCGCTGGATGTGGCGGATCAGGCTGTGGGCCTTGTACTGGGTGGCAATCGACATCTTGCGGATGCCGGAGTTGAGCGCGTTGGAAAGCGCGAAATCGACGATCCGGGTCTTGCCGCCGAAATTCACCGCCGGTTTTGCCCGTCGGTCGGTCAACTCCTTCAATCGGCTTCCTCGCCCGCCCGCGAGCACGAATGCCATTGTTTGCGTCGAGAGCCTCCGAGACCGCTGCGCTTCCATGCTTTCCTCCTGTCCCTTGATTTTGTCGTTTTGTTCAGTCTCCCGCTAGGCTTGGCGGAACACAACAGCCGATAGCGGGGGCAGATCGATTAACGCGGATTGATCCCGGTCGTGCCAGCGCACCGCTTCGGTTTCGATCCCGCCGCCGTTGCCGCGGTTGCCGCCGCCGTAGCTTTGCGCGTCGGTGCACAGGATCTCGTCCCAATGCCCCGCCGCGGGGAAGCCGACCCGGTAGCCATTGCGCTCGACCGGGGTCATGTTGATGGCGACGACGACCATCGGATCCTTCGGCCCGCCCTTGCGCAGGAAGACGAAGATGCTCGCTTCCGAATCGTTCGACTCGATCCACTCGAAGCCTTCGGGCCGGCAATCGTTCAGATGCAGCGCAGGGTTTTCGCGGTACACCCGGTTGAGGTCGCGCACCAGGTTCTGGATGCCGCGGTGTTCGGCCAGCTCGAGCTGGTGCCAGTCGAGGCTCTCGGCATATTGCCACTCGCGCCCTTGCGCGAATTCCTGACCCATGAACAAAAGCTTCTTGCCCGGATGGGTCCACATGTAGCCGTAATAGGCTCTGAGATTGGCGAACTTCTCCCAGCCGTCGCCCGGCATCTTCGAGATCATCGATCCCTTGCCGTGCACCACCTCGTCGTGGCTGATCGGCAGGATGAAATTCTCGCTCCAGGCATAGACCATCGAGAAGGTCATCTCGTGGTGGTGGTATTTCCGGTGGATCGGGGCTTTCTGGATGTATTCGAGCGTATCGTTCATCCAGCCCATGTTCCACTTGAACCCGAACCCGAGCCCGCCGTGATCGACCGGGCGCGAGACCCCGCCGAACGCGGTGCTCTCTTCGGCCACGGTCATCACGCCGGGATACTGACCGTAGGCCAGCACGTTGGTTTCGCGCAGGAAGTCGATCGCTTCGTAGTTCTCGCGGCCGCCGTCCTTGTTGGGGATCCACTGGCCGTCTTCGCGCGAATAGTCGCGGTAGAGCATCGAGGCGACCGCATCCACCCGCAGCCCGTCGAGATGGTACTCTTCCAGCCAGTAGAGCGCGTTCGCTTTCAGGTAATTGCCGACTTCGGTGCGGCCGTAGTTGTAGATCAGGGTGTTCCAGTCGAGATGGAAGCCTTCCCGCGGGTCCGCGTGTTCGTAGAGCGGCGTCCCGTCGAACCAGCCGAGCCCGTGTTCGTCGGAGGGGAAGTGCCCCGGAACCCAGTCGAACAGCACGCCGAGCCCGGCCTGGTGCGCCGCCTCGACAAAGGCGGCAAACTCCTGCGGGGTGCCGTGCCGGATCGTCGGGGCGAACATGCCGACCGGCTGGTAGCCCCAGGAGCCGTCGAAGGGAAACTCGCTGACCGGCATCAGCTCGATATGGGTGAACCCCATGTCCTTGACGTAGTCGACCAGATCGGTCGCGAGCTCCTGGTAGGAGAGCATTCGCGCGCCGCCGTCGGTCCTTTTCCAGCTGCCCAGATGCACCTCGTAGACCGAGATCGGGGCATCGACGCTGTTCTTCGCCGCCCGCTCCTTCATCCAGTCCGTGTCCTTCCAGGCCCGGGTCATGCCGGGGCGGCGGACGACCGAGCCGGTCGCGGGCGGATGTTCCGAGCCGATCCCCACCGGGTCGGCCTTCAGAGGCAGGATCACACCCTCCGGCGTGCGGATCTCGTATTTGTAGGTCGCGCCCTCTTCGACGCCGGGCACGAAGATCTCCCAGACGCCGGTCGGCCCGCGCCGGCGCATCGGATGAACCGACCCGTTCCAGGCGTTGAAGGTCCCGACCACCGAAACCCGCTGCGCATTCGGCGCCCAGACGGCAAAATGGGTCCCGTCGACCTTGTCGATGGTCATCAGGTGCGCGCCCAGCGCTTCCCAGAGACGGCGGTGCCCGCCCTGGCCGAGCAGGTATTCGTCAAGCTCGCCAAGCACCGGGCCGAACCGGTAGGGGTCGACGATTTCCCAGCTCATCCCGTCGGCGTTGCTGGCCGTGAGCGTGTAGGGTTTGGCCTCGTCGACCGGGCCTTCGAAGAAATGCGGGCAATCGGGGTGCTGGACCAGTGGCACGGGCTTGTCGCGCCCCTGTTTGAGCGCGAGCGTCACCGCGCCCGGCGCCCAGACCGCGAGCTGGCCGTTGCGCGGACCGAGCACCTTGAACGGATCGCCGTGCCTGCCCTCCGCGATCGCCCAGGCTTCGTCGTTGGACACCCTGAAGGCTACCTTGCCAGGAGTCGCGGAAGGATTGTTTTTCATAGATTTTCTCCGTGCCGCTATCAGAGCGCCGTTTTGGCGTCCCAGATATCTTCCATGTAACCACGGATCGCACGGTCAGACGAGAAGAAACCCATTTTCGCGGTATTGATTGCCGCCATCCGCGCCCAACGGTCGCGGTCGGCATAGGCTTCGTCGACCTCGGCCTGAGCCCGCTGGTAATCGGCGAAATCCGAAGTCACCAGGAAATAGTCGGAGTTCCAGGTGCGATCGACGAGACCGTGGTACCGGTCGGGCTGGTCGGGCGAGAACCGCCCTTCGGCGATCAGCTGCAGCACGTCCTTCAACGCCTGGCTGTTCTCGATCGCTTCGCGCGCGTGGCTGACGTTCTTGCGCCGGATGATGACCTCTTCGGCGGTCATCCCGAACAGGAAGAAGTTCTCGGCCCCGACGCGTTCGCGAATCTCCACGTTGGCGCCGTCGAGCGTGCCGATGGTGAGCGCGCCGTTGAGGCTGAGCTTCATGTTGCCGGTGCCCGAGGCTTCCTTGCCGGCGGTCGAGATCTGCTCCGAAAGATCGGCGGCCGGAATCAGCCGCTCGGCCATCGTGACATTGTAGTTCGCCGGGTAGACCACCTTGAGGCGGCCGCGCATGTCGGGGTCGTTGTTCACGATCCGGCCGACGTCGTTGATCAGGTGAACGATCTCCTTGGCCACCGCGTAGCTCGGCGCCGACTTGCCGCCGAAGATCTTGACCCGCGGCACGAAATCGCCCTCCGGGTTCTTCTTGATCTCATGCCACTGGGCGACGGTCTCGAACACGTTCAGGAGCTGGCGCTTGTATTCGTGGATCCGCTTGACCTGGACGTCGAACATCGCGTCCGGGTCGACCTCGATCCCGCATTTCTGCATCATCCAGTTCGAGGCTTCGACCTTGTTGGCCCGCTTCACGGCGGCAAAGGCATCGCGGAACGCCTTGTCCTTCACATGCGGCACAAGCCCCTCGATCCGGTCGAGATCGCCCTCCCAGCCCTCGCCGATGGTATCGGTCACGAGGGTGGCGAGGTTCGGGTTGGCCAGCTTCAGCCAGCGGCGCGGGGTGACGCCGTTGGTTTCGTTGATGATCCGCTCCGGGTGCAGCTTGTGCAGGTCGGGAAAGAGCTGCGACTTGATCAGCTCGGTATGCAGCGCCGAAACCCCGTTGACCTTGTGCGCCATGATGAACGCGAGCTCGCCCATGTGGACTTCGTTGTTGCGCACGATCTCGACGTCGGAAGAGCGGATCGGATAGGCCTTGGCATGGGCCCGGTCGATCATCTCGATGAGCTGCATGTGCCGCGGCAGCACGTTGCCCATCAGCCAGGTCGACCAGCGCTCCAGCGCTTCCGGCAGCAGCGTATGGTTGGTGTAGCCGAGCACCTCCTGCGACATCTTCATCGCCGGCTCGAACTCCATGCCGTGACGGTCGACCAGAAGCCGGATCAGCTCCGGTCCGGCCAGGGCCGGGTGGGTGTCGTTCATCTGGATGGCGACATGCTTGTGCAGCTCGCTGAGATCGTCATGCGCTTCGAGGTAGCGGCGCAGGATGTCCTTGATCGAGGCCGAGGTCAGCAGGTACTCCTGCTTGAGCCGAAGCTCCTTGCCCTGGAGCGTGGTGTCGTCCGGGTAGAGCACCCGGGTGATGGTCCGCGCCAGCGTCTCGGGCGCCGCAGCGGCGGTGTAGTCGCCGCGGTTGAACCGCTCGAGGTCGAACAGATGCGTCGGCTTGGCGCCCCAGAGCCTGAGCGTGTTGGCCCAGCGGCCCTTCCAGCCGACCACCGGCATGTCGTAGGCGGTGGCGATCACGGTCTCGGCCGGCTCCCAGACGGTGCGGCCGTCGCGTTCGTGCAGCGAGCCCTTGAACCGGACGGTGTAGGAGGCTTCCGGCCGCTCGAATTCGAACGGGTGGCGCTGGATCAGCCAGTCTTCCGGCGTCTCCACCTGCTGGCCCATCTCGAAGCGCTGGCGGAACAGCCCGTGTTCGTAGCGGATGCCGTAGCCGTAGCCCGGGCAGCCCACCGTCGCCATGCTCTCCATGTAACAGGCGGCGAGACGGCCGAGACCGCCGTTGCCGAGCGCCGCGTCGGGCTCGTCATGGGCGATCGCATCGAAATCCTGGCCGAGATCGACGAGCGCCGCCTCGGCAATTTCCTTGAGCCCCAGATTGATCGCCGCATCTTCGAGGATCCGACCGATCAGGTATTCCATCGACAGATAGAACACCCGCTTCTGGTCGCGCTCCCAGGTGTTCTTGGTCGCGGCGAACCAGGGATCGACGATCCGGTCACGCAGCGCGAACGAGAGAGCGAGGCGCCAGTCGTAGGTCGAGGCGTGCTGCACGTCCTTGCCCACGGTAAATTTCAGGTGATGCAGGATATCCTCTCGGAAACTTTCCCGCGTCACGGTCTCAGTCGACATGTCTCGCACCGCCTCGATACTCCTCGTCAGCGACAATTCCGTGCAGCGATAGCGCTATCGGAACTCATTTTCCAGTCTGTCCGCCGTTTCCCGGCTGTCTCGCGCATTCACGCCACGTGAATGCAGGCTTTCGGCCGCATTTTCCCTAGCCGCTCTTTCGGGCGAAAACGGGTCCAATGCGTGGCGCTCGGCTGTTATGGAAACAATTCGGAGGATCAGGCTCGTTCTACTTGTGCGCCCATGCTGGGCGCCAGCGAAAAACTAGGGAGCTCTTTTCACGATTAAAAGGGCCCAAATCGCTTTGGGGAAGGTGTTGTGGCATCAACGACGCGGTTGCATCAGGGCGGGCCGGACCCGGCACCGCCGTGGTATCCAGAGGCGAATCGACACCGATGCGAGAGGGTTCGGCATGGCACAGGTTTTCGACGACAGGCCCTGCAGCTTGGGCGAAGGGCCGCTCTGGCACCCGGAACGCGCCCAGCTTTTCTGGTTCGACATCCTCGCCGGCAAGCTGTTGTCGCGCCGCGGCGAGGCGACATTCGAATGGACCTTCGCCGAAATGATCTCGGCGGCAGGTTGGGTCGACCGCACCCGGCTGTTGATCGCCTCCGAGACCTCGCTTTTCCTGTTCGACCTCGAATCGGAGGCGGCCAGGGAGGTCGTGCCGTTGGAGGCCGACAACATGGAGACCCGGTCCAATGACGGTCGGGCCGACCCGCACGGCGGGTTCTGGATCGGTACGATGGGGAAACATGCCGAGCCGCAGGCCGGCGCGATCTATCGCTATTTCGGCGGCCAGCTGCGCCGGATCTTCCCGGGTCTCACCATTCCCAACGCGATCTGTTTCGCGCCGGACGGGCAGACCGCCTATTTCACCGACACCCCGACCCGCAAGGTCCTGGCCCAGCCGCTCGGCAAGGACGGCTGGCCCGAGGGCGCGCCGCGGGTGCTGATCGACCTCGGCGAAGACGGGCTCAACCCGGACGGCGCGGTGACCGACGCCGCGGGCAATCTCTGGATCGCGCAATGGGGGGCGGGGCGCGTTGCGGTCCATTCGCCCGAGGGGCAGTTCCTGCGCGCCATCGAGGTCGGCGCCAACAAGGCCTCCTGCCCGGCGCTCGGCGGGGAGAACCTCGACAGGCTTTTCGTAACCACCGCACAGCAGGGCTACGACCCGGCCGGTCTCGCCGCCGATCCGCTCGCGGGCCAGGTCTTTACGATGCCGGCCGGCGCCCGCGGCCGCCCCGAACCCCGCGTCAGGCTCTAGAAGGAAATCCGCCGGCGCGGTGATTTCCGGTTGCATCCGAAGCACGTCAGGCGTTTTTCTCGCCGGCGAGAGGGAGGACGACATGCCAGATGACAGCTTTCGCGATTTCAACGCCCGCCTGTTCGAGATGCGGCTTGAACGCTCACGCGACGATCTGTTCGGCATGCTCGAACGTCTCTACGGCCATCGGCCCGATTACCAACGCTTCACCAGCGACCTGATCGCCACGCTTCGCGGCCACTGGACCGACCGTCCCGACCGGCTCAAGTGGCGCGACATGCAACGCGATCTCGAACCCGACTGGTTCCAGCGCCCCGACATGAACGGCTATGTGTTCTACATCGACCGCTTCGCCGGCACGCTCGACAAGGTGCCGGAAAAGCTCGATTACCTCGAAGATCTCGGCATCACCTATGTCCATTTCATGCCCTGTCTGAAACCCCGCCCGGGCGACAGCGACGGCGGTTATTCGGTGATGGACTACACCGAGGTCAATCCCTCGCTCGGCACGATGGACGATCTCGAAGCCGCGACCACCGCCTGCCATGAGCGCGGCATGTCGGTCTGCATCGATCTCGTGCTCAACCACACGGCCAAGGAGCACAAATGGGCGCAGAAGGCTCGCGCCGGCGATGGGCGCTTTCGCGATTTCTACTTCATGTTCCCCGACGACACCCTGCCCAAGGCCTATGAATCGACCCTCGTCGAGATCTTTCCGGCCAACGCGCCGGGCAGTTTCACCTTCTACCCCGACATGGATCGCTGGGTCTGGACCACGTTCAACGAGCACCAGTGGGATCTGAACTGGTCCAACCCGCAGGTGTTTCTCGAGATGACCCGGGTGATGCTGTTCCTGGCCAACAAGGGCATCGACGTTCTCCGGCTCGACGCCCCCGCCTTCCTGTGGAAACGCATGGGCACGCGCTGCCAGTCGGAACCGGAAGTCCACGTGTTGCTGCACGCGCTGCGCGCCGCCAGCCGGATCGCCGCCCCGGCGGTCATTCATCTTGAGGAAGCGATCGTCGGCCCGGCCGAGATGATCCCCTATCTCGGCCACGGGATACACGCCGGCAAGGAAGGCAACCTTGCCTACCACAATTCGCTGATGGTGCAGTTCTGGTCGGCGCTGGCGTCGCGCGACACGGCGCTGATGAGCCATGTGATGCGGGCGCATTTCCCGCCCGCGGTGCCCAACGCCACCTACGCCACCTATCTGCGCTGCCACGACGACATCGGCTGGGCGGTCACCGACGAAGACGCCGGCGCGGTCGGCATTTCCGGCTTCGGTCACCGTACGTTTCTGTCGGATTTCTACGACGGCAGCTTTCCCGGCAGCTTTGCGCGCGGGGCGCTGTTCCAGGTCAACGAGGCCACCGGCGACAAGCGCATCTCGGGCTCCTGCGCCTCGCTCGCCGGGCTGGAACTGGCGATCGAGGCCGGCGACGGCAAGGAGATCGACACCGCCATCGACCGGATCCTCATGGGCCACGCGCTGATCGCCGCCTGGGGCGGCATTCCCCTCATCTACATGGGCGACGAGATTGCCCTGCTGAACGATTACGGCTACCGCGACGTGCCCGAGCACGCCCATGACAGCCGCTGGGTGCACCGCCCGGTGATGGACTGGCAGCGGGTCGCCGAGCTCGACGCCCAGCCCGATGCCCCCGCGGCGCGGGTCTACCGGGGCCTGCGCCAGATCCTCGCGCGCCGCGCCGCGGTGGCGGGGTTTCACGGCGGCGTGCCGACCGAGGTGCTCGAGACCGGCCGAAAGGGCGTGTTTGCCTTCGCCCGCCGCGCACCCACCGGGCCGGTGGTCTGCGTCTTCAATTTCACCGAAGGCTGGACCGGTCTTCCGGCATCGTGGTTTGCCGACCAGGGGGTGATGCGGCTCTACGACCTCTTGTCCGACGCCCCGATCCACAGCCCCGACGGCGGGGTTGCGCTGCCGCCCTATGCCCGGGTCTGGGCGGTATAGCCCACCGGCACCATCGCGGATCCGAAAGGCCGACACCGGGCATGCCTTGAGAGAAATGGCCCAGCACCCGCGACGGCACGCCGCGCCACAGGCTCACCCCGGAGGGTCGGTCTGTCGGGTGAGGCGCGCCATCAGCGGCGCTCCGGTGATGACCAGCACGATCCGGGTGAGATGGTGGGCGATGATGAAGCCCAGATCGGCCCCGGTGACGATCGCCAGCACCGTCATCTCCGCCTGACCGCCGGGCGCAAAGGCGAGAAAGGCCTCGACCGGTCCGGCCAGGCCGAGGCCGGTCACGATCAGCGCAAAGACAGCCGCCAGTGCGGCCAGGATCAGCATGAAGGCGACGCCCGCAGCGATGACGTTTCGCAACTCGCGCACCGTCACGCCGACGTAGTGCACGCCGATCCCGGTGCCGATGAAGAACTGCGCGGCGAGGATCGCTTCGGCGGGCGGACGGCTGTGCAGCAGATCCCCCACCGACAGCGCTGTGGCAACGATCATCGGGCCCAGGATCGACGCGCCGAACAGCCCGATCCTGACCCCGCCCTTCCAGCCGATCAGCGCCGCCGCCACCATGAGCAGAAGCTCGAAGGGCGCGATCTCGGCGGCGGGTCGCCCGATCGGGTTCGACAGGCTCGCGCCGAAGGCCTGGGTGAGGATCACCGGCGCAACGGTCACGATGATGAGCACGCGGGTGGCGTGGATCAGGCTCAGCGTGCGGGGATTGCCGCCCGCTTCCTCGCCGAAGATGATCATGTCCTGAAGCCCGCCCGGCATCGAGGCGTAGTAGGCCGTCACCCGGTCGAAGCCGCAGACGCCGCGAAAGAACACCATGCCGACCACGCCGATCACCGCGATATAGATCGGGATGAGCGCGATCGAGCCGGCCATCGACGGCAGTTGGCCGAGCACCGCGGGGGTGATCGAGGCGCCCACGGCGACCCCGAGGATGGTGCGCGCGGCGATCGAGACCTGGCCGAAGCCGCGCAGCTCCGCACCGAGCAGGGCGGCGACCAGGCTGGCGGCCATCGGGCCGAACAGGAAGGGCAGCGGCAGGCCTGCCGCCCAGAAGACCCCGGCCCCGGCAAGGGCAACCGCGAAGGTGAACAGGCGTTTGGCGCCGAGGCTGGTCAACATGGGTGAGACATCGCGCTTGCGGTATTGTATCCATCTGTATACACAAGGATACAACAACGCAAGAACAGAACCGCCCGATGCCCGACGCGCACGATACCACCGATGGATTGCACGGCAACGCCGCCTATCAGACCCTTCTGGGCGAGATCCGCGCCGGCGCGCTTCTGCCCGGCGACCGTCTGCGCGAGACCGAGCTTGCCGACCGGCTCGGCGTCAGCCGCACCCCGGTGCGCGAGGCGATCCGGCAGTTGGAGGCGGACGGGCTCGTCAGCCACATACCGCGCCAGGGCGCAACCATCCGCCGGCTCGACTATGCCGAGGTGATGGAGCTCTACGAAATGCGCGCGGTCCTGGAAGGCACGGCCGCCCGGCTCGCCGCCCGCGCCGCGGCCGACATCGAACTCGACGAGCTGGAGGCGCTCAACGACAGCCTCGCCGCCGCGCAGGATGCAGGCGAGGCGTTCCGGCTCAACCGGCTGTTCCACGCCAGCCTGCTCGACGCCGCCAAGAACCGTTTCCTGCGTCACGCGATGTCGGCATTGCAAAAGGCGCTGATGATCCTCGGCCCGACCACGCTCGCCGAGAGCGACCGGTTCGAAGCGGCGCTCGAAGAACACCGCAGCCTGCTAGCGGCAATGCGTGCGCGCGATGGCGCCGCCGCCGAACAGGCCATGCGGCTCCATATCGAGGCCTCGCAGCGGGCGAGGATCCGCGCGCTGCGCGGTACGGCGACGCTGGCAGATGGCCTGTAGCAGACGCCGGCCGTGCCGATCCGAGGCCCGGGGCGCCGGCCCCCTGTCGCGGGGGTGCATTCTTGCGTATCCGAAGCCGGGCCGTCTACCGGCTGCCCTCGCGGTGCTGACCACGGGCGATCTTCATCGGCGGCGACGCCATCGCCTGCGCCCCCTGCACACAGGCCTCGGTGAAACCCTGGGTCTTCAGACTGCTTTTCAGGCGCCATTTGAGGATTTCGTCCACCAGATGGGAGCGGGTTTCGAGATGTGCGGGATCGTCCCAGAGGTTGGTCTGCTCGTTCGGATCGTGCTCGAGATCGAACAGCATCCCTTCGTCGGAGTCGACGAAATGGACGAGCTTGAAAGTGCCGTCGAGGATCATGGTCATGAACCGCGTGCCGGTCAGCAGCGCGTCATTGGAGTGTTCGGCATAGGCGCGCTGCCGTCTGGCCGGCGGTTCATCCCCGAAATAGGGCGCCAGCGATGTCGCTTCCATCCAGGACGGCACCGCGACGCCGGCCCAGTCGAGGATGGTCGGACCGAGGTCGAAAAGTGCGACAGTATCGGTCACCCGCCGCCCTTGCGGGATGCGCCCGGGACCGAAGACAAGCGCGGGCACATGCACGGTGGATTGGTACATGTTCCACTTCTGCGAATGGCCGTGATCGCCGAGGGCGTCGCCGTGATCGGAGGTGAAGACCACGATGGTGTCGTCGATCACGCCGCGCCGCTCCAATGCGTCGAGAATCTCGCCCACCTGTTTGTCGATCATGGTGACATTGGCGTAGTAATGCGCCCGCTGCCGCCGGGATTGCTCGGGGCTCGGGTCGGCCAGATGCACGATCCCGTCCGCGTCCTCGCCGAGATGAAACGCGCGCAGGTCCCGCATCGCCTTCGGTTGAGCCTCCGGGTCGGGGGGGATCGGCGCGGGCAGGTCGCGCCCGTCGTACATGTCGAGGTAGTCCTCGGTCGGATCGTAGGGCGGGTGCGGCCCCGGCAAGCCGACCTGCAGGAAGAACGGGTCTTCGCCGGTGTAGCGATCAAGCCACCAGCAGGCCATCTGGCCGACGAAGACATCGGGGTGCAGGATCTCGTCGTGCTGCCAGGTCCAGGCGCCGAGGAGGTCGCCATAATCGGCACGCCGGCGTTGGGTCACCCGCGAGGGTTTTTCCAGCCCGCGCAGAAAATACGCCTTGTCCCAGTTGTCGAGATAGAAAGGCAGGTTGGGATGGTCGCGATCCTTGTTTTCGACGACGTGGCGTTCATGGAAACCGAACGGGCCTTCCACCGGCATGGTGTGCATCTTGCCGACGTTGACCGTGTGGTACCCGGCCTCGGCCAGGTCCTTGACCCAACAATAGGTCCACGGCTCGTCATTGCGAAATACGCCGTTGGTATGCGGATAGACCCCGGTGAACAGCGAGGCCCGCGACGGCGCGCAGGAGGGCGCCGTGATGTACATGTTTTCAAACGCCGTTCCGTGCCGCGCCAGGCGGTCGAGATTCGGCGTGATCATGTGGTCGAACCCCAGCGCGGCGATCGTGTCGTACCTTTGCTGGTCCGTCAGAATGAAAACGATATTGGGTCGGCTGGACATGTTCACCCTTTGACTGCGCCGGAGAGCGACTGGACGATATAACGGTTGGCAATGGCCATCAGCGGCAGGATCGGCAGCGTGAGCGCCATGCTGGCCACGGCGATCGAGCCCCAATCGACACTGTCGTACGAAATGAAGTTCATCACCGCGACGGGCGCCGTACTGGTGTCGGACCGGGTGATGATGAGCGCGTAGAAGAAATCGTTCCACGAGATCAGGAAACCGAGGATCGCGGCCGCGACCGCGCCGGGCCGGGCCGCGGGCAGGGCCACCAGCAGAAACGCCTTGGCCAGCGACGCGCCGTCCATGATCGCCGCCTCGATCAGCTCGTCCGGCACCTGCGCGAACGAATTCCACATCGACCAGACGATCAGCGGCAGGGTCAGGGTCATGTAGGCGACGATCAGGCCGAAATAGGTATCGATCAACCCGGCCTTCACGTAGAGCAGGAAAAGCGGGATCACGAAGCCCACCGGCGGTGCCATGCGCAGCAGCAACAGGATCCAGGACGCGAAGAACTTGCCGGATATGCGCGATTTCGCCAGTGCGAACCCGGCCGGGACACCGATGAGCATGGCGAGCATCGTCGCACTGCCGGCGGTGATGAAACTGTTCAACAGGGCGCGGGGAAAGTCGGACCGGGAAATGCTGAAGAAGTTGTCCAGAGTGAGCGCCAGCGGGCTTTCCCAGATCGGCTCGAAGATCGCCGATTGTTCGCGCACCGAAAGGATCAGGACCCACAGGGTCGGAAACGCCGCGAAGCCGAGCAGCACCAGCATCATCGAGACGCCGAACACCCTTTTCACACGGAAGGACTGGCTGTTGTCTTTCATGAGGACATCCGCTGATTGTGGCGCGCGACGTAGAAGCTGATCACCGCCGCGAAGATGAACAGAAAGACGGCGATCGACGCACCGTAGGCGACGTTGGAGTTCTGGAACGTCTGGACGTAGGCATAGAAATTCGTCGCCTGAGACGAGCGGCCGGGCCCCCCCTTGGTCATCACGAAGATCATCGGGAAATGCTTCAGCGAGTCGATGAAGCGAAACAGCGTCACCATCAGCAGGGCCGGCCCGAGCAGCGGCAATGTGATGAAAAAGAAGGTTTTCACCCGGGTTGCGCCGTCCAGGGCGGCCGCCTCATCGAGGTCCGGCGAGATCCCCTGCAGCGCCGCCATGATAATCAGCATCGCGAAGGGGAAATTGGTCCAGGTGTCGGCAACGACGATCGCGAACAGGGCGCCGTTCCTGGTGGTCAGGAAGCTCGGAACGGTAATGCCGAACAGATCGAAGAACGCGTTGATCGGTGACAGGGTCGGGGTGAACAGAGACAGCCAGATCAGCGCCACCGCCACATGCGGGACCGCGTAGGGCAAGAGAAACAGGACCCGGCCGACGCGCCACTTGCCGACGATCTTGTTGAGCCCGACGGCGATGGCGGTGCCGATCACCACCTGCGCTGCCACCCCGAAGATCGAGAGCACCGCCATCACGTAGATCGAGTTCATCAGACGTTGATCCGAAACGAGACGGACGAAATTGTGGAACCCGAATTTCCACTCGGTGCCCTGGATCAGGTGGTAGTCGCTGAACGACAGCGCCAGCATCCCGGCCAGCGGAATGATCGCGAACAGACTGACCGCCAGGACGGCCGGGACGATCATCCTGCGGTACCCGCGTTGCAGCTGCCAGGTGGCGCCCCGCTTTTTGGTCGGACTTCTCGGCATGTGTGCGCTCTCGCAGACTTGTCGCCCGGCGGGTCATGTCGTCGACCCGCCGGGCGCGCCCCAGGGAGGAGGCTAGTTGCCCAGGATGTCGTTCATTTCCTGCTCGGCGGCCGCGAGCGCGTCTTCCGGCGACATCAATCCGTTGACCGCGGCATTGATGTTCTCGCCGATGGCGCCACCGAGAGCCGGCCATTCGGGGACCAGCGGACGGTAGTGCCCGATCGCGAGGTCCAGCGCCTCGACCCGCAACTTCAGGAAGTCGGGGTGGACATCGGCGTATTTCGCGATGACCTCGGGGTTGTCGGCGACGGTGCCGGTGGTGAAGTCCGGAAACGGCTCGGCCAGAGCGATCTTGGTCACCGTTTCGGTGCTGACGGCCCATTCGATGAACTTGGCCGCGGCTTCGGCGTTGGCGGCGCTTGCCGGAATGCCGAGCCCGTGAACCGCGATCGCCGGCGACCGGCCGGCCGGGCCACCCGGCGGCAGCGCCAGACCGGTGACGGAGGCGAACTTGCTCTTTTCGGGGTCGACGATCTGGCTGACGACACCGGTGCCCTCGACCGTGAACACGACCTGGCCGTTCTGTGCGGCGGCATTGACTTCGGAAAAGTTGAAGTTGCCGGCGCCTTGCGGGGCGTAGTCGTTCAGCAGCTTGATGTAGACGTTCAGCGCTTCGAGGTTTTCGGGCGAATTGATCGCCGGCGTCAGGTCGCCGTTCACGTAATCCTCGAAGAACTTGCCGCCGTAGGCGCGCATGATCATCGGAAAGATGAACATGTTGAAGCCCTGGCCCGGCACAGCACGCAGCGCAATGGCGGCGGTCTCGTCGGTGTGGATCGCAGCGGCGACCTCCAGCATCTCTTCCCAGGTCTCGGGAACCTCCAGACCGGCGGCGTCCAGCAGGTCCTTGCGGTAGGTCATGAGCCCGGTGCCGGCCATGAAGGGCACCGCGTAGCGTTCACCGTTTATGAGATAGGCATCGAGCGGACCGGCAAGGATGTCGTCCTTGACCGCCATCGCCTCGACCTCGGCGGTGATCGGCTTCAGCCAGCCGGCGGCAACCCAGCGCTGCACCTGGATCACCGGCGTGTGGACGACGTCGATATCGCCCGCCCCGCCGGTGAAGGAAAGCGTGATGCGGTTCTCGAACACATCCTGCCCGATCACGTCGATGTTCGCCTTGATCCCGGTTTCCGCCTCGAAATCACCTGCGAGGGCTTGAAGGCCCTTGGTATAGGGCATGCCGAAAAGCACGACGTTCACTTCGTCGGCCTGCGCGAAGGCCGGGGCGCTGGTTGCACCCACGGCCAGTGTGGCCATAAGGGCCGTGGCAAATAGAGTTTTCATCGTTCCTCCCATGGAAATTTGAACTTGCCTTCGGGGCTATCCGCCCCGATGCGGCAAATCACGGTGTCTTGGCCGCAGACGTTTGGCGGCACTCTCGGTGGCTACGAGCTCCGCAAGGTCACTTCGGGCCTTGAGAAGCGCGTCGCGATAGCGCCGGACATAGTCCTCCTCCTGCACTATCGCGCTTGCCGGCTCTGCGATGGTCAGCAGATGCAGGAATTTCCCGTCAGGATCTTCGATCACCGTGGCAAAGCGGCGGATCCCCATGTGATTGCCTTCGAGGTCGGCGGCAAAGACCTTGCCGCGCATGGCGTCGAGACGATCCTTCACCGTCGTTGCCGGCAGCCAACGGGTGTCTTGCCCGGGACGGCGCACGGTCGCGAAGAAGCCGTCGACGTAAAACTGGGCCTGGACTTGGTTCCATTCGAGGCGGCTCAGGTAGAGCTGGGCGAGGATGTCGAGTTCGTAGAGCGACCGGCGAAAGCCGACATTCGCGCGAATGAGGACGTTCGGGTCCGGGTGCTCGGTCTTGGAGTGCCAGAGCAGTTCGTGACCGGCGACCACCACCACTTCCGCGGAAACACCCAGCCGTCCGGAGAGATCGCGCATCGTTTCGTCGAGCCTGGCCAGATAGGCTTCCGACATCGGCACGTTGCGTTCCAGCCGGAAGTTGCGCACGCAGTACTTCTCGCTGGTGCGAAACAGGTACCCCCAGTCCGAGAGCGACTTGACGATCCGGTTGAGCGTCGACGGCGACAGCCCGCAGTCGCGGGCGATGTCGACCTGTTTCACCGGTCCGGGCCCTGCGGCCATGATGTACTCCAAGACCTGCAACGTTCGCTCCGTGGGGTTCATCTGTCGCGGCTCGGGAACGGAGCCATGTATTCCACTATTGGGATTTGTGTCTACCATATTTGAAATTCTCCGTCAATTGCTGGCGTGCGTGGCCGTGCGCGTGTTCGTGGCGACGATGAACCAGCGGATGCGTACCTGCCAGCCTGCCAGCCTACCAAGGCCGAACCTGCGGCTCGGTCCGGTCTTCGGCCTCGGCCATCACGTCCAGCAAGACACCCTTCAAGCGTCTGCGAACACCCGCGAAATCGGGATCGTGGAACAGGTTCCGAAGTTCGCCCGGGTCATCTGAAAGGTTGTACAATTCGCCGTCGCGCGTGCCGCCGGTGGCCGGACTGCCGTGCCAGACGATCAGTTTCCAATCGTCCTGGCGAAGCATCGTCGTCATGATCAGAGGGTCGGTGGTGAAGCCGGAGAATCGGTATTCGCAGAGCGCCCAATTGCGCCAGCCGTCGTGCTGGCCGGCCAACAGGGGCAGGAGCGAGCTGCCCTGCACGCCCCGCCCCGGCGCGCATCCCGCCGCGTCCAGCAACGTGGCCGGCAGGTCGACCCACTGCACCAGCGCGTCGACCTCCGTGCCCGGCGCGATCTGCCCGGGCCACCGCGCGATCAGCGGAACATGGGTCAGATCGTCGTACAGCTGCGGCCCTTTCAACAATTGCTGATGATTGCCAAGCATCTCGCCGTGATCCGAGGTGAAGATCACCAGCGTGTCGTCGGCCAGCCCTGCCGCCTCCAGCGCGGCGAGGATGCGACCGACCTCGTCATCGATCAGCGCGATCATCGCCCAGTATTGCGCCCGGATCTCGCGGATCTGGTCTTCGGTGTAGTCCTTGAAGCCCGGCGCGGTGCCGCCATAGCTCTTCTCGGAATAGGCCTGCTGTTCGCGCGGCTTGTCCGCCAGCTCGCCCACGCGGGTATTGGGCGCGGGGATCGCCGCGGCGTCGATCTTGTCGCGATACTCCTGCGGCGCGCCGAACGGGTGATGCGGGTCGAAGAAGTTCGCCACCAGGCAGAACCGCTCGCCCTCCCCCCTCGGCTGGCTGATGAAATCGATCGCGCGTTCGGCCACCCAATGCGAGTAATGCGCCTCTGCCGGCACCCGATCAATCGGTGTCCCCGCACGCGCCCTGTTGCCAAACTCGGTGTTCTCGTTCGCGCCCTTGTCGGGAAAGACCTCTGCGTAGACCTCCGGGTGAACCCTGCGCAGCCAGCGGTGATAGTCGTTCTCGAGCGCACGGTGGTTCGGCCCGTGCGCCCATTCGAATACGCGGTATCCATCGTCCTGGCGCGGTTCGGTGTTCCAGGTGTCGCAGGGGTACAGATGCTGCTTGCCGACCATGCCGCAATCGTAGCCGGCATCCGCAAGCGTGCGCGTGACCATGTGGCTGTGGGCGGGCAACGGGACACCATTGGCATAAAGGCCATGGTTGGCGACGTATTTTCCGGTGAAAAGCGAGGCGCGCGAGGGGCTGCAGACCGGGTTCTGCACATAGCAGTTGCGCAGGAGCGCGCCGTCACCCGCCAGCCTGTCGAGGTTGGGGGTCACGGCCCAGGTCGCGCCGGTACAATGCAGGCTGTCGCCGCGCTGCTGGTCGGTGCAGAGGAACAGGATGTTCGGCCGTCGTGGCGGTCTGTTCATGACATCACATTTCCTAGAATTCCGCGATCCGCGGTTCGGTCCGGTCTTCGAGCGCGCAACGCGCGTCGATCATCTGGTCGATCATGTCTTCGAGAACGCCCGCGTATGCTGCCTGGCCGGCAAGGTCTTCGCACTCGCCGGGATCGGTGCCGAGGTCGAACAACCGGTAGGTGGCCGGAGCGCGGGTCTGCGGATCGCCGTGACGGACCACCAGTTTCATCCCGTCGGCGCGAAATGCCGTCTGCCAGTCGCGCGAGGGCGCTGCCAGGCCCCGGCGGAGCCGGCTCATCGCCCATCCGCGGGGGGCCTGGGAGCCGTCGATCACCGGCAGCAGGGACCGGCCCTGAAAGCGCGGCCCGATCGGAAGCCCGGCGACATCCAGGACAGTCGGTGCAATGTCCATCGTCGATACCGGCGCTGCGATGTCCCGGCGTTTCTGTCCAGGCCGGTGCAGGAGCAGGGGAACCCTGATCGAGGTTTCGTTCATCGCCTCGTCTGTCGTGCCGGTGGCGGCATTGCCGCGCGCCGCGGTCACGAAAACGACGGTGTCTTCGGCCCGGGTGTCCGCAGCCAGCAGGCCCAGAATCCGACCCAGCGCTGCATCCGCCTGCTGCAGGGCCCGGCCGCTGACACTCTCGCCGTCGCCGCCTGGCGGTGGCGCGGCGCCCATCGAGGTGCCGACCGTGAACCCGGTCACGGCCAGGAAGGGGCGGTCGGACGGGTGCGCCGAGATCAGGGCCTGAATGCGCTGGCCGACCCAGTGATTGAAACCGAGGTCGTCCGGCAGCTCGGCGATGGCCGCATGTTGCTCGGGCCCGGCCTCGGTCGCGTCCGCGTTGGCCTGAAGGGGGAACACCCGGGCGTAGTGCTCGGGCGCCGTTTCCCGCAGCCAGATCAGATAGGCATTCTGCCGCGACCGGTACAATGGTCCGTGCGCCCATTCAACATGCGCATACTCGCCCGGGCGAGCATATTCGGTCGTCCAGTTCGCGACGCCGGCCAATTGCCGCCGCCCCACCAGCCAGTTGGTATAGCCCGCCTGCGCGAGGATCTCGGGAAAGGTCCGCTCGCGCGCTCGAAGCGCGACCCCGTTGGTCCACACGCCATGCACGAAAGGATCGAGCCCGGTAAATAGGCTCGCACGCGCGGGGCCGCTTTCGGGGCTGGGCGCATAGGCGCTGGCAAAAAGGGCACTGCGGTCGCGCAGAGCGGAAAGCGTCGGCACGGTCGGGGATGCGGTGAGCATTCCGCTGTCGGTAGCGCTGAGCGCATCGAAGACAACGAAGACGATATTGGGCTGCCGGGAAACGGGCACGGTCAGACCCTCGCCGCTATCTGCACTCCGGCATATGTCTCGATGCGCATGGCCTTCCCCCGTTGGTACGATGCGTCGCGCGCCTTGCGGCCCCGGACCCGATCTCCCCAATGTCTTAGACCGATTGGGCGGAAAATTCCAATAATAGGATTTTGGTGTGGTCCGGTTGATCTGGATCACACCCGTTTGCCCTCCGCCAGACCGGCGGACGCGACCTGCGCCGCATCCGGGAGGTGCCGGGACATAACCACCGCCGGGCGTTCGACCGGCGCGCCGCCCTGTTTGACGAGTTCGATCGGGTATGCCGCGTCGAACGGGAGGTCGTGGTGGCCACCTGGAGGCGCGAAAGATCGTCCGGTGGCCACTGCAGCAGGCGCGACACCCTCCGCGCGTTGGCAAGGCTTGGCTTCGGCGGCGGGCGGAGGGAAATCTTCGCGGCCGATCCGATCGCGGTGCTGGAATGCAAGCGCTCCGAGGCGCGACGTGGACCGATCTGCAAGGGCGTTTGGCGCGGGCTGTCGGCCACACCCGGTCCCTGCCCCGGCGCGTGCCTTGCGTGCACGGTCGATTTCGACGGCGGCGGCCACCCGACCCGATGACCGACCAACGCGACCAAAGGGCGTCGGCTCGCAATCGGATGGGTGTTCGGGGTCCGCGCCCGTCGGACTGTCCGAACCAGGACCGAGCCGGCGAGATCGGGGCGCGTCACCGGCTCAGGTCGGTGCGCAGCCTTTCCAGCATCGCGTCGCAGGCGGCCAATTCGGCGCGGTCGAGGCCTTCATCGAGTTTGTGCCCGTCGCGCGCCATGTCGCCCGGTCCGATCACGACCGTCGGCAGGCCGTGGTCGGCAAAGAAGCCCGCCTCGGTGCCGAAAGCCACCTTGCAGGTCGCCGTATCGCCGGCGATTCGACAGGCCCATTTGACCACCGGATCTTCCTGGGCCGTGTCCAGGCCGGGGTAGGCATTGGTTTCGTCGATTTCGATCCTGGACGGCGGGCCGATTGCCCGTTCCACCCGGCGCGCTGCGGCGTCGATCTGCGCGCGCAGGTCGGATGCCGGCGTTGTAGTGAGATGGCGGAACTCCATGTCGATGCGCGCCAGATCCGGCACGATGTTCAGAGCCCGCCCGCCCTCGATCATGCCGACATGGACGGTGGAAAACGGCACGGCGTAGGCCGCATCCATCGGCCCTTCGGCAAGGTCAGCCTGCAAGGCGCGCATTTCCTGCACGAACCCGGCGGCGACGAGGATGGCATTGACGAAACTGGGCGCCAGCGCGCTGTGCCCGGATTGGCCGTGGCAGGTGACCCTGAGCGCCGCCTTTCCCTTGTGCCCGGTCGCCACCCGCATCGCGGTCGGCTCACCAACGATCACCGCCCGGGGGCTGCCGAGAAGCGGCGCAAGCTCGGGCATCATCTGGCGAATGCCGACGCAGCCGACTTCCTCGTCATAGGAGATGACCAGGGTGAGAGGTTCCGCCAGCGGCGCCCCGGCGGCCCGTTCCGCCATGGCGAGGGCCGAGGCGAAAAACCCCTTCATGTCGGTCGTCCCGCGTCCGAACAACCGCTCCCCCTCGCGGGTCAGCTGGAACGGCGGACGGGTCCAGGGCTGTCCGTCGACGGGAACCACGTCGGTGTGCGCCGACAGACAGACCCCACCGCCCGTCCCCGGCCCGATCCGGGCAAGAAGGCCGGCCTTGCGGCGGTCGGGCGCCCAGATGCGGGTCAGCTCGAACCCGGCCTTGCGCAACAGCGCCTCGACCCAGTCGATCAGGTCGAGGTTGCTGTCCCGGCTCACGGTCGGAAAGGCGATCAGGCGATCGAGGATTTCAAGCGTGCGAGTCTCGGTCATGCGTCGCCCCCCTCACGCGGCAGCGTCCCCGCGCATGAACAAAGCTCAAGTGGTAGCCCTGCGCTCAATCGGCGGCAAGCGCGGTGATCTCGCGCCGGAAGGGCAGGGCATCGCCGATGTCGGGCATGTCCAGCTCGCGGGCGTATCGGTGACCGGCATAGGTGGCCCAGGCGATCGGCCCCGGGGCGTTGGCATCACCGATCAGTTTGACCGATTTGATGCCGGCATCGGCCCAGTCTGCCGCACGCGCTTTCAGCGCGGTGTAGACACCGTTGTTTTCGAGCCGGGACGAGACCAGCAGCACCGCGTCACAGCCGATGGGGCTGCGCGTATCGGAGAACATGCAATTGGTCTCGACGTGATCCCCGGCAATCGCCGTCACACCCCGGTTGAGCACGATGGTCACCCCCATCCTGGCGAGGCGCCGGTGGATCTCATGCTGCTCCAGCGTGTTGAGCGTCCATTCGCTGACGTAAGCCGCCGGGGTCACGAGGGTGACCGTGCAGCCCTTCTGCACCAGCAGTTCGGCCATCACCCCGCCCATGTAGTAATGATCGTCGTCGTAGATCACCACGTGGCCCGCGGGGGCTCCGCCGTCCATCAGATCGTCGGGCGTGAACAGCGGCATCCCGGGATCGGTGGCGAAGGGCACCACATGCTGGCGCGAGACACCATCGCGCCGCCAGGAGGCGCCGGTGGCGATGCAGACGTTCTCGAAACCGAATTCCAGAATGCTTGTCGCGTCGAGCGCGCTGTCGAAATAGCTCTCGACATTGGGCTTCTGGCTGATCTGGTAGGCGCGGTAATCGACCACCCGGCCCCAGGCGGCGAGCCCCGGCAACAACCGCTCGCGCGCGACACGGCCGCCGAGCACCCTGCCCGCCTCGGCCAGCGCCACGTCATAGCCGCGGTCGGCAAGGGCGCGCGTGGCCTCCAAACCGGCCGGTCCCGCGCCGACCACCAGAACCTTGCCGCTGTCGCCCTTGGCGTTCATCCGCTCCGGGTGCCAGCCCTTGCGCCACTCCTCCATGAAGGTCGGGTTCTGGGTGCAGCGGCTGATCGACATGGTCATGTCGCCGGTGATGCAGATGTTGCAGCCGATGCATTCGCGGATGTCCTCGATCCGGCCTTCCTCGATCTTTTTCGGCAGAAACGGATCGGCGATGGAGGGCCGCGCGCAGCCGATGAAATCGAGCGTGCCGCTGCGCACCATCCTCGCCATCACGTCCGGACTGGTGAAGCGGCCGACGCCGACGATGGGCTTGTCGGTGAGGTCGTGGATCCCCTGCACGAGCGCTTCCTGCGCGGCTTCTTCCTTGAAGCGCGACGGCCCCGAACACGCCTCCCAGGTGCCCTGCGCGAGATCCCAGAGATCCGGCAGGTCGCGGTTCATCTCGACGAAGTCGCGCACCTCGGCATTGGAAAAGCCGAGATCGCCGATGCTCTCGTCGAGGGACACGCGCAGGGTGATGCCCATCGTGTCGCCGACCGCGTCCCTGATGTCGGCGATCACCTCGCGCACGAACCGCGACCGGTTCTCGAGGCTGCCGCCGTATTCGTCGGTGCGGTGGTTGGTGGCGCGGCTGAGGAAGTGCTGGAAGATGCCGAAGCCATGCGCCCCGTAGAGGCAGATCAGGTCGAAGCCCGCGCGTTTCGACCGGTTCGCGGCGTTCACGAACCAGCGGCGCAGATCGCGGATGTCGCTCTTGTCGAGCGCACGCGCCTGCACCGGATCGTTGGTGAAGGTGCGGATCGGTTGCGCCGAGACCGCCAGCGGCACCTCCTTGGTGTAGAGGTTGGGCCCGTTCACCCCCGAATAGGCAAGCTGGATGCCCGCAAGGCCGCCGTGTGATTTCATCCGCTCCGACATCCTGCGCAAGCCGGGGATGTCCTGGTCTTCCCACAGGCGCAGCTCGATGAAGGGGGTGATTTCGGAAGTGTGGTGCATCTCGGTCTGTTCGGTGAAGATCACGCCCCAGCCGCCCTCGGCCTTCACCCCCCGCATCGCCGCTGCCGCCGACGGATCGCGGTAGCCGCCGCCATTGCAATGCGGCACCTGGTAGAAACGGTTCTTGGCCGTCACCGGGCCGATCGCCATGGGCTCGAACAGGACGTCATATCGTTTGTCGCGCACGTATCTCTCTCCTCGACGGGGCCGCGTTTCCGGCCAAGGTGGCAGATGCACGGGTTAGGCTAAAGTCGCGGTTGCGGAAGCATGGCTTAGGTTTGGCTTAATCCTTGGCGCCGACCCGTTCGCCGGGATAATCCCAGTCGGTGATGACTTCGGCGGCATGCTCGATGAAGGCGTTCACGGTCAGCACCTTGCGCGCGCCTTCCGGGATGACCAGCCCGAGGCGCATCGGCCGCTGCTTGCCCTTCAGCGGCACGAACCGCAACCGGCGGCCGTCGGGCGCGAGGTCCGAAAACGGGCGGATGTTGGCGATGGCATAGCCGAAGCCGTTGGCCACCAGCGAGCGCATCACCGCCATGTCGCGGGTGCGCTCGACGATCTTCGGCTTGCGCCCCGTGGGCTTGAAGAAGCTCAGGAAATAGTCGCTGCTGAGCGGCAGATCGAGCAGCACCATCGGGTAGTCGAGGAGTTCTTCGATGGCGACCTCCGCCTGGCGCGACAGGGGATGGCCCTCGGGCACCATCGCGTAGGGCGGCAGCGAGCGCAGCGGCACGAACTCGAGGTCGGGCGGGATCTCCAGGTCGTAGGACAGGGCGACATCGATCTCGGCCCGGCGCAACCGTTCGATGATGCCCAGCTGATCGGTTTCCACCTGGGTGACCCGGACGTCGGGGTATTTCAGCTCGAAATGCCGGCGGATCGCGGGTAGCAGAATCTGGGCGAAGGTCACGAGGCAACCGATGTTGAGCGGCCCCTGCACATTGCCGGAAATGTCGCCCGCCAGCCGGTTCAGCGCCTCGGCCTCGTTCAGGACATTCCTGGCCTGCACCATGAACTGGCGCCCGGCCTGGGTCAGGCTGAGCCCGTGGGCATGTTTGCGCACGAACAGCGTCAGGCCGAACTGGCCTTCGAGTTGCGAAATCGCCGCCGAAATCGACGGGGGCGAGACGTTGACCCGCTCGCTGGCCTGCGCGATCGAGCCTTCCTCGCCCACGGCGACGAAATATTCCAGCTGCCTGAGTGTGAACCGCAAAGCCATCGACCGATTATGCGCTGCGGCTCCAGCCGTTCAAGCCTTGTACTTGATCCAGGTCGTCTTCAGCGCGGTGTATTTCTCCAAGGAGTGCAGCGACAGATCGCGCCCGAACCCCGATTGCTTCATGCCGCCGAACGGGGTCATCGCCGAAAGCGCATCGACGGTGTTGACCGAGACGGTGCCGGCAAACAGCCTGTCCGACACCCGCAGCGCCCGGCTGAGGTTGTCGGTCCAGACCGAGGCGGCGAGGCCGTAGACGCTGTCGTTGGCCATGGCCACGGCCTCGTCTTCGCTGTCGAAGGGAATGATCGACAGGACCGGGCCGAAGATCTCGTCGCGCGCCAGCGGATCGTCGTGGGCGACGTCGTCGAAGATCGTCGGCTGGACGAAACAGCCCTTGCCGTCGATATGGATCCGTTCGCCGCCCGCCACCAGGTTGGCGGTGTCCCTGCCGGCCTCGACGAACCGCATGATGCCCTCGGTCTGGGCCTCGTCGACGATGGCGCCCATCTTCGAGCCCGGGTCCAGCGGATCGCCCGGCTGGGTCGCTTCCGCCCGGGCGATCATCTTCTCGACGAAAGCCTCCTTTATCGAGCGTTCGACATAGAGCCGCGAATTGGCCGAGCAGACCTCGCCCTGGTTGAAGAAGATCCCGAAGGCGGCCATGTCGGCGGCCGCGTCGAGGTTTTCGCAATCGGAGAAGATGAGGTTGGGGCTCTTGCCGCCGGTCTCGGGCCAGACCTGTTTCAGGTTCGATTGCCCCGCGTATTCCATGAACTTCTTGCCGATGGCGGTCGAGCCGGTGAAGGCGAGGCAATCGACATCCATGTGCCGGCCCAGCGCCTGCCCTGCGGTTTGGCCGAACCCCGGCACCACGTTGAGCACGCCCTCGGGCAGCCCCGCCTCGACGGCCAGTTCGGCCAGACGCAGCGCCGACAGCGGCGATTGCTCGGCCGGTTTCAGCACCACCGAATTGCCAGCCGCAAGCGCAGCGGCGGATTTCCAGGTGGCCATATCCAGCGGGAAGTTCCACGGCGTGACCGCGCCGACCACGCCGAGCGGCACCCGGCGCACCAGCGCGAGGTCGCCGGGACCGGTGGGCGCGACCTCGTCAAAGACCTTGTCGATGGCCTCGCCGTACCACTGGAAGAAGGCCGCCGCACCCGGCACGTCGCCGGTCGCGGCATCGGTCACCAGCTTGCCCATGTCGAGGCTGTCGAGCAGCGCCAGTTCCTCGAGATTGGCCCGGATCAGCTCGGCCAGCCTCAACAGCACCGCCTTGCGCTCGCCCGGTGCCCGGCGCGACCAGCGCCCGTCTTCGAACGCCCGGCGTGCCGCGGCGACGGCGCGGTCGACATCCGCCGCATCGCATTCGGCAACCGGGGTCAGCACCGCACCGGTCGCCGGGTTGACGCTGTCGAAGGTCCGGCCCGACACCGCGTCGACAAACCTGCCGTCGATGAACGCCTGGCCGCGAAAGCCGAGCTTTTCGGCGCGCGATTTCCAGTCCTGATGGGTGAGGTCCAAGGTCTCTGTCTCCGTTGCTGTTCGTCGCCGGGCCTATTGATCGCCCGGCACGCCGTAGGAGGGCGCCGCGCGCGGGTCGAGCGCGCGCTGAACGTAGGCCGCGAGCTGCGGTTTGTAGATCTCCCAGACGGTGGCGACAGCTTCGATCGGACAACCCTCGGTCCAGTCGCAGCGCAGATCCGCCACCGGCCAGGGCACCTCGTCGACCAGCATCATCCCCGCCGAATGCACCGGCCCCGCCTCGCCGCCTGCCGCCAGGCCTGCGCGCAGGGCCGCGATCAACCGGTCGCCGATGTGGCCGGCGCTGGCCAGAAAGCCTTCGACGATGGCCTGCGGCACGCCGGCATTGGCCAGCAGGTTGCCGCCCGAGGCCACGTCCGGCCCCTCGGCCTGCGTCCAGATCCCGAGGCTGTTCGGCCCCGAATGGATCGCCGTCGCCCCGGTCCTATCGACGGCGAGCACCTGCCGGTACTCGATGAACCGGCCCCGCTCCTTCACCGCGGCGATGGCTTCGGCAGCGCTCCTGCCGCCCTGCATCAGATCGAGCGCCAGCGGCCCCAGCGTCGGGTCGGTGACGTTCTGCGAGGCCACCGCCCCGACGCCGGCGCGCGAATAGGCGCAGCGCGCCGCGACGGCCGGGGAAGACGACGAGATGGCGACACCGAACATGCCGGTCTGGGCGCAGCGGGCGACGAGCGAAAAGGTCATGGGTTCAATCCGGGATCACGGCGGTGCCGTCGATTTCGACCAGCCATTCGGGCCGCGCCAGCGCCTGCACGACCAGCCCGGTCGAGACCGGGTGCACGCCTTTGATGTACTGCCCCATGGTCCGGTAGACGGCCTCGCGGTGGCGTACGTCGGTGATGTAGACCACCACCTTGACCAGGTGCTCCATCGAGCCCCCCGCCTCCTCGATCAGCTGGCGGATGTTCTGCATCACCTTGTGGGTCTGTTCCACCGGGTCGTGGCTGTCGATGTTCACCGCGTCGTCGAGGTTCTGCGGGCATTGGCCGCGCAGCCAGACGATCCTGCCGCCCCGGGTGACCACCGCCTGGCAGAGATCGTTGTCGAGGTTCTGCTCCGGGTAGGTGTCGGAGGTGTTGAACTTGCGGATACGCTCGTGCGCCATTTTTTGATCCCAACCTATCGAAGCTACTCTGCCGCCGACGGCACGACCGCCGCGGCGCCGTCGTAGTCGAGATAGGCCCGTTGCGTCGCGATCTGGTCGGCGATGAACCGCGCGTCATGCCAGACCCCCCAGAGGAAGGTCGACCCGCGCCGCGATTGCCAGGGCAACCCGAGGAAATAGACGTCCGGCTCCACCGACACGCCGCGTTGGTGCAGCGGGGCCCCCTTCTCATCGAAGGCATCGATGTGCAGCCAGCTGAAATCCTGGCGAAAGCCGGTGGCCCAGATGAGGGTGGTCACACCTTCCTTCGCGAGGTCAATCTCGCGGACCGGGTCGGTCAGGCACGCGGGGTCCGGCAAGGTGTCGCGCGCGTCGGGCTCCTCGGGCAGCGCGATGCCGTTGCGCGCCACATAGGCATCGGCGGCGTCGAGCATCTCGGTGAGGCTGGCGTCACCGCGGGCGATGTTGTCGCGCAGATCGTCGCGGAACCGCAGCACCCCACCTTCAAACCCCTCCGTCATGCCGACCAGGGTCACGCCTTCACCCGCGAGGCGGCGAAAATCCATCGTCTGCCCGCCGTAGGCGCCGCTGACGGCGATGGTCACGTGTTCCGCGCCCGGCTTCATCGCGGCCATGTCCCACAGGCCCAGCACGCCGAGCCACCAGACGAAATCGCGCCCCCGGTAGCGGCGTGGCGGGCGGTCGTGCGGACCGACCGAGAGAAACACCCGGCGCCCGGCGCGATTGAGCTCGTCGGCGATCTGCGCGCCCGACGACCCCGCGCCCACCACCATCACCGCGCCCTCGGCCAGCTGCGACGGGTTGCGGTAGTGGAAGGAGTGGATCTGGTCGATCCCGGCATCCTCCGGCACGATCGGCGGGATCGCCGGATGCTGGAAAGCGCCTGTCGCCGCGACGATACGCTTGGCGTGGATCTCGCCTTGCGAGGTCTCGACCCGGAACCCGGGAGCATCGGTCCGGCGCTCGGCCCTGAGCACCTCGACACCGGTGCGGATCGGTGCCTGCACCATCTCGGCATATTCGACGAGATAATCCGCGACCCGATCCTTCGAGACGAACTCGTCCGGCGCGTTGCCCTTGAACTCGAGGTTGGGGAAGCGGTCGTGCCAGGCCGGGCCATTGGCCACCAGCCCGTCCCAGCGCCCGGTCCGCCAGGCCTCGGCGATGCGGTCCTTCTCCACGACCAGGTGGGGAACGCCGTTTTTTCCCAGGTGTTCGCTCAGCGCGATCCCGGCCTGGCCACCGCCGACAACCAGCGTGTCAACCGTCTCAACGGGCATGTCCATATCCTCCCACTCCTGCATCTCGGCACGCCGGGCGGCCCGGTGGCACTTGGCGTTCAGCGTCCCTCCAATGTGCCATGTGACGCGGGCTGGAAAAGAACGTTCTGCATCACCGATAGTTAGGCCCGGCCTAACTTTCCCACGCAGGGAGTAGGTTTCTCCTAAGCCGATCTTCGCAAGATACGAATTTTTGCGACCACGTGTCGCCTTTAGCCTTTGCCTGCGGACTCGGAGACCACCATGCGCGAACCCCTTCATCCCCCGTCCGGGGGAAACGCCAGCACAGGATCCCGGCACAGGATCACGGTCGCCAGGGTTTTCCCGCGAACGGGGACCTCGTCATGAACGATGACCCCCCGATCGCCGTGGACGTGCGCGACGCGATGAAACGCTACGGCGATTTCACCGCGCTCCAGCAGATATCGCTCGCGATCCGCGACAACGAGTTTTTCACCCTGCTGGGGCCGTCGGGCTGCGGCAAGACGACCCTCCTGCGCATGATCGCGGGGTTCGAGGACGTCACCGAGGGCGCGATCTTTCTCTACGGCGAAGAGATCGACGACCTGCCGCCGCACAAGCGTCCGGTCAACACGGTGTTTCAGGACTACGCGCTGTTTCCGCACATGACGGTGCTCGAAAACGTCGGCTTCGGCCTCGAGATGCGGGGCCGGTCCAAGGCCGAGGCGCGCACCCGGGCCGGCGAGATGCTCGAGCTCGTGCAGCTCACCCAATTCGCCGCGCGCAAACCGTCTCAGCTTTCGGGCGGGCAGCAGCAACGGGTGGCGCTGGCTCGCGCCCTCGCGCCGTCGCCCAAGGTGCTCCTGCTCGACGAGCCGCTGTCGGCGCTCGATCTGAAGCTGCGCAAGGCGATGCAGATCGAGCTCAAACACATCCAGCGCGAGACCGGGATCACCTTCATCTTCGTCACCCACGACCAGGAAGAGGCGCTGACCATGTCCGACCGGATCGCGGTGATGTCGTCAGGGCAGTTGCAGCAGCTCGGCAAACCACAGGAGATCTACGAAACCCCGCGCAACATGTTCGTGGCCGATTTCATCGGCGAGACGAACCTTCTGCAGGTGTCGGTCGACGCGATCCGCGACGGGCGCGCGGTCTGCCATCTCGGCGGTGGGCACGAACTGACCTGCAACGCGGTGGACGAGGTCGCGGTCGGCGCGAAGGTGCATCTTTCGGTCCGCCCCGAGCGGTTGTTCTTTTCCGAGCATCCGACCGAAAGCGAAAGCCTCAAGGGCAGGATCGTCGAGAACATCTTCATCGGAACCGACATCACCACAATCGTCGACCTCGCCGAGGGGCCGAACGTCACGGTGCGCACCTCGAACTCGGACCGCGGCAACAAGCGCATCTTCGAGCCCGGCGCCGTGGCCTACGTCAACATGGAATACGGCGCCGCGCGCCTGTTGGTGGACTGATGGCGGGCGGTGCTGCTCCCGGCGGTTCGTCCGCATCCGACACCTACGCGAGCGCCCGCGCCTGGCTGCTGCTGCCGTCCTGGGTGGTGCTGATCATCTTCGTCCTCGCGCCGGTCCTGATGATGCTGGTCTATTCCTTCCTCACCAAGGAATTCCGCGGCGGGGTGATCTGGGAGTTTTCGCTCGCGGCCTACGACCAGTTCTTTTTCGACCGCGGCCTGTTCGGCGACGAGCCGCCGACGATCGAATGGACCTACATCACCATCTTCTGGCGCTCGATCTGGCAGGCCGGTCTGGCGACGATCCTGGCGCTGGCGATCGGCTTCCCCACCGCCTATTTCATCGCTACGAGACCGCAGCGGACGCGGGCGCTCTGGGTGTTCCTCGTCACCATCCCCTATTGGGTCAACCTGCTGATCCGCACCGTGTCGATGAAGTTCCTCTTGCGCGACCAGGGGCCGCTCAATGACTTCCTCGGCTGGACCGGGCTGATCTCTGAGCCCCTGCACATCATCAACACCAACCTCGCGGTGCAGCTCGGGCTGTTCTACAGCTACCTGCCGTTCATGGTGCTGCCGATCTACGCCTCGGTCGAGCGCTACAATTTCGCCCTCTCCGAAGCCGCGGCCGACCTCTACGCGACCCGGTGGGTGACCCTGCGCCGGATCCTGCTGCCGACCGTGAAGCCCGGTGTCATCGCCGGCTGCATCCTCGTCTTCGTGCCGTCGCTCGGCGCCTTCCTCGCTCCCGACCTGCTCGGCGGGGCGAAGAATTTCATGATCGGCTCGCTGATCGAAGAGCAGTTCAAGGGCAGCGCCGGCAACTGGCCGTTCGGGGCCGCGACCGCGATGATCCTGCTGACCATGGTGCTCATCCTCCTCTTGATCTTTGCCCGCCAGCAGCGCCGCGCGGAGCGACCGTCATGAGTGCGCGAACCGATGTGAAAAGCTACCCGGGTTTCCGCTTCGTCACGCTTCTGTGCCTGGTCATCCTCTATGCGCCGCTGGTCGTGGTGACGGTCTATTCCTTCAATGCGTCCAGCTCGATCACGATCTGGGAAGGCCTGTCGCTGCGCTGGTATGCCGACGTGTTCACCGGCCCCGAAAGCGGCAAGTTCAAACAGGCGGCGATCAACTCCTTCACCATCGCCATAGTCGCCGCCACGATCGCCACCGCAATCGCAACGACCGCGGCCACCGCCATCGTGCGCGGCGGCAGGTTCCGGCTGCGCACCGCCTCGCTCGGCCTCATCAGCCTGCCGCTGATGGTGCCCGAAATCGTGACCGCCGTGGCGCTCCTGATCTTCTACAATGCGATCGGCTTCGACCGTGGGCTCCTGACCATCCTGATGGCGCATATCGCCTTCTGCATCCCCTTCGCCTACCTGCCGATCCAGGCCCGGATGCAGGGCATCGAAGCGAGCTACGAACAGGCGGCGATGGATCTCTACGCGACCCGGGCACAGGCCTTCCGCCGGGTGCTGCTGCCCTTGATGATGCCCGGCATCATCTCGGGTTTCCTGCTCGCCTTCATCGTCAGCCTCGACGATTTCATCATCACCAATTTCGTCAAGGGCGCGGGCGTCGAGACCCTGCCGACGGCAATCTTCGGCTCGGTGAAACAGGGGCTCAAGCCCAACATCATGGCGATCTCGACCATGCTTCTGGGCATTTCGATCGTGATGGTGACCATCAGCTACTTCGTCTCGAAGTCGGACAAGACCAGATAACCAACAGGGAGAAACCCATGACCACATTCTTGAAGACGACCCTTGCGGCCAGTGCCCTGGCCCTCACCGCCGGCGCTGCCACCGCCGACGGCGATCTCGTGATCTACCACTGGTTCGAGTACATGCCCCAGGAGCTGCTCGACAAGTTCGCCGCCGAGACCGGCATCAACGTGACGATGGACACCTACGATTCCAACGAAGCGATGCTGGCCTCGCTGAAAGCCGGCGGCATGGGCACCTACGACGTCGCCGTGCCCGGCGACTACATGGTCGCCATCATGGCCGGCGAAGGGCTGCTCGACACCATCGCCGAGGGTGAGCTGGCCAACAAGGGCAACATCGCCCCCGAATGGGCCAACCCCGCCTTCGATCCGGGCCGCGCCCATTCGATCCCCTACCAGTGGGGCTCGACCTCGTTCATGGTCGACACCGCGGTCTACTCGGGCGACATCGACACCACCGACATCCTGTTCAACCCGCCCGCCGAGCTCAGCGGCAAGATCAACATGCTCGACAGCCAGGGCGAAGTCCTGGCGATGGCCTCGTTGCACCTGGGCATCCCGCAATGTTCCTCCGACCGCGAGCAGCTCAAGGCGCTCAACGACATGCTGCAGGAAGCGAAAACCCACTGGGCCTCGTTCAATTCCGACACCGCCAAGGAGGTACTGGTCTCGGGCGATGCCGCCGTCGGCCAGATCTACGACGGGTTCGGGGCCAAGGCACGCGAGGAACGCGCAAGCCTGAAATACGCCTTCCCGACCCAGGGCTATGTCGTCTGGATGGACAACGTCGTCCTCCTGAAAGACGCGCCCAACCGCGACAACGCGCTGATTTTCATGGATTTCCTGCTTGAGCCGGAAAACATCGCGGCGGTGTCCAATTTTGCCCGTTACGCGCCCGGCCTGTCCGGCACCGCCGACTTCCTCGATCCCGAACTGGCGACCCTGCCGGAGGCCAACCCGCCGGCCACGGCCGGGCCCGCCGCCTTCATCGAAGTCTGCGACCAGGAGACGCAAGCCGTCTATGACCAGATCTGGACCAACCTCAAGAAATGAACCGGCCGCGGGCCGCGCACACCCGCGGCCCGCACACCAAGGGGCACCCCAATGATCATCGGCCTCTACCAATGTCCGTCCCCGCAAGGCGATCTGGATCTTGGGCTTGCGACAATCGAAACGGCCCTGAAGGCGGCCGCAGCCGGTTCCGTCGACATGCTGGTCATGCCGGAAGCGTTCCTGCCTGGATATGGCGCGACGACATCTGCCCCCGCGGACGGTTGGGACACCTTGCACTCCCGCCTTTCCGAAATCTGCCGCCGCCATTCAACGGCGCTGACGATTGGCCTGGCGGAATATGAAACCGGTCGGGTCTTCAATACGGCAGTCTCATTTGACCACCGGGGCGAGATCCTGGCCCGATACCGAAAGATCCAACTCTTCGGGCCGGCTGAAACCGCGCTCTACGCCCCCGGCGAAAAATATGTCACCTTCGATTACCGGGGCACGCGTTTCGGCCTGTTGATCTGCTACGATGTGGAATTCCCCGAACACGTCCGCGCATTGGTGCGACAGGGCGCCGAGGTCATCCTCGTTCCCACGGCCAACATGATGCCATTCGTCAACGTCCATCAATTCATCGTCCCCAGTCGCGCCGCCGAAAACGCGGTGAGCGTTGTCTATGCGAATTACTGCGGCACCGAAGGCGCGCTGACCTACACCGGGCTTTCCGCCATATTTGGCCCGGACGGCTATCCGCTTGCCTCCAAGGGCACCGGCCCCGGGTTGTGCATTGCCCAATTGCCATCCGGTTGGCGCGAACACGACACCCCGCTTTCGACCCAGGCCGCAGATTACCGCGAAGTGACCTGACCTCTTCCCGCCCGCGCCATTCGACCTGGACCGATCGGCCGACCACGAGCGAGGTCTTTTCGGGCGCTGACCCGATCGGTGAATACCGATTGCATGGGCGCTGACCCAGCCAACTGATCCGCGGCAGTCAGGCGTAGGACCCTTTCGTGTTTCTTTCTGACGATATCGGCGGCGGTCGGGCACGGTCGGGTCAGGCTCATTTTCAGAAGCCGCTCCCACGGCGGAGTCGGAAGATCTGGACGATCCGGTGCACCTGCTGTCCGCGCCTTGCGATTTCGGCAGGGACGTGAGCGGTTCGCCTGTCCGGCGGTAGGGAGCGGATTGCGGGGTGCCAAGCTCTACGGTGGCCGGATTTTCGCATGCCGTCACTGCCATCAACTCGCGTGCCCTTCCCGGCGGGAGGCAAGGCATGACCGCCTGGCACGGCGGGCGGACAATATCCGGCTGCGGTTGGGCTGGGAGCCGGGGCTCTACGGGCTGCGCGGCGGACGACCTAAGGGGATGCATCGCCGGACCGATAACCGGCTGGTTCCCGAGGTGAACCGATAGAGCGCCTTGGCCGAGACCGGTTCAGAGGTCCCCAAGACGGCGCATATGTTCAGGCTGGTCGCGAAATATCGGCGGTAGCGCGGGGGTAAAGGGGGAGCAATAAGGGAACCGGGAACACGTCAGAGCCATCTTCCCGAAAACAATATCAGCATTTCATGAGAGATTTCTGGTGCCGCTGAAGGGACTCGAACCCCCGACCCACGCATTACGAATGCGTTGCTCTACCAGCTGAGCTACAGCGGCACGCGGCCAGCCTATAGCTTGCCGGGACCTGGCCTGCAACAGATTTCCCATGCCGAGCCAGCCACATGCGGGGTGCGGTCCGGCGCGTTCGTCGGCCCGGGCCGGCGCTCGGCCGACCGGCGATTTCAGGCTCAATCGTTGCTGATGATCGACGATGCGTGGCGCCGCAGGAACAAGAGCCCGAGCGCCAGCGTCACCATCCCGATCCCGAAGACGTAAGGCAGGTTGACGAATTGCGGATCATAGGTGGTGAAGACCCCGCTGCGCATCAGTCCGGTCAGATGCACCAGTGGATTGTACCACAGGATATCGGCGGCGGAGCTCGGCAGGTCTTCCATGATGTAGAGCACCGCCGAGGCGATCATCAGCGGGCGGGTGATGATGCCCCAGAGCGTGACCCAGAGCGGCCACACCCCGGCCAGAAGCGCGTTCATCGTGCCGATCCCGAGCGCCAGCACCGTCGCTGCGGCCATCGCTTCCACCATCGGGCCGAAATCGACATACATGTTGCCCGCCGTCAGATACAGCGTCGTCCCCAGGATCAGGATCGTGTTCAGCACGTGCGTGAGCGTGTTGAGAAGAAAGCGCGCGAGGATCGCGTCGAGCCAGGTGACGATCGGATAGAGCAGCAGCCCCCGGGCATAGGGGAGCGACTTGCTCACCGCGCGCTCGACGGTCCGAAATTGCGAGAACACGAGGTACCCGCTGGCATAGAACAGGATGAAACTGTTGCCGAGCGACGGGGTGCGCATCAGCAGCGAGAAGCCGAAGGACAGCACGATGATCATGCCGACGGGCTCGAGGATCGCCCAGATATAGCCGCCCGGAGACCGACCGTAGCGCGATGTCATCTCGCGCAGCATCAGTGCCAGGATGACCCGGGCGGTGGCGAATCTCCGCTTGCTGCCATGACCTGGACCGCTGGCGGGTTCCAAGCTCGGCAATATCGGGATTGAATCGGTCGAAGACTCGAAGGAAGCCAACGGTCACTCCATATGACTGGCGTCACGAAGCATCATTATGTAAGAGACACAGGGGAAATTCAAACCTGATCGGGAAAGGCGCGCGCTTGGCAGATCACAAGGGCAGCATTGCCAAGGCCGGTGACGCAGGCGGGTCGAACCCGACGCCGTCGCCGGACGAAGCGCCGCAACGCAGGTCTGCGGCCGAGGGCGCACGCGTTGACGAGCGTGACGGACCCCGAAACGACGAAGGTCAGCCGGGCGGCGCCAACAAACGCCGGCGCAATGCCGAAAGGGCCGCGGCGAAGAAGGACCAGAACCCCCAGGTCATCGAGATCCGACCGATGGCCGGCAGGGCCCAGATGCGAAAACGCCATTGGGGCATCATCATCATCTTCGTCCTGATGGTTGCGGCACCGATATCGGCCGTCAGTTTCTATCTCTTCACCATCGCAACCGACCAATACGCCTCGACATCCGGTTTTACCGTGCGAAAAGAAGATGTTGGCTCTCCGGTAGAGCTGATGGGCGGGCTTTCCCAGTTCATGGGCGGGGCGGGCGATGCCGAAGCCGACATGCTTTACGAGTTCATCCAGAGCCAGGATCTGGTGACCGAACTCGACGCGCGGCTGGATCTGCGCGCGCACTACACCGGGCCCTACAAGAACGATCCGGTCTTCAGCCTCAAGCCGGGCGGTACGGTCGAAGATCTGGTCGACTATTGGCACCGGATCGTGAAGGTCTCTTACGATCAGGGAACCGGGCTCCTCAGCCTGCACGTGCGCGCCTTCTCGCCGGAGATGGCGCAGAAACTCGCCGAAGAAATCCTCGCCGAGAGCCAGGTGCTGGTGAACGAGCTCAACGCGACCGCACGGGCCGATCTGCTCAGGTATGCCGAGCAGGATCTCGCCGATGCGGTCGCCCGTCTCAAGCAGGCCCGCGAAGCGCTCGTGCATTTCCGCACCAGAACCCAGATCGTCGATCCGGAAAGCGACCTGCAGGGGCGCATGGGCGTTCTCGCAAGTCTGCAACAGCAGCTGGCCCAGGCCCTCATCGAATACGATCTCGTCGCGCAGGATTCGAGCAACCAGGACCCGCGGGTGACCTCTGCCGCCCGTCGCATCGAAGTGATCCAGGACCGTATCCGCGAGGAACGCGAGACCGTCTCCGAGGATCAACCCAGCGATGGGTCGGAAGCCTATCCGGCGCTGCTGGCCGAGTATGAAAGCCTGACCGTCGACCGCGAATACTCCGAAGGCGCCTACGCCGCTTCACTGGCCGCGCTGGATATCGCGCGGGCCAATGCGGCGCGCCAGAGCCGGTACCTTGCGACCTTCATCAAACCGACCTTTCCCGAACGGGCCGACTACCCGCAACGCTGGGTGATCCTCGGGCTGTCCGCCTTGTTTTTCGGCCTGTTCTGGACCATTTCCTCGCTTATGTTCTATGCGCTGAAAGACAGGAAATAGTCCGGACGGCCGATGATCCGATTCGAAAACCTCACCAAGAGCTTCTGGGTCAACGGACGTCGCATGGTGATCATCGACGACCTCAGCTTCGTCCTGCCCACGGGCAAATCACTGGCGCTGCTCGGGCGGAACGGTGCCGGCAAATCGACCCTGTTGCAGCTGATTTCGGGCACGATGGCGCCCGACAGCGGCCAGATCATCTCCGATGGGTCGATTTCCTGGCCGGTCGGTCTCGCCGGCGCGTTTCACAAGGAAATGACCGGATCGCAAAACGTGCGCTTCATCGCCCGGATCTACGGGGTCGATACCAACACGCTGGTGACCTTCGTGCGCAATTTCGCCGAGTTGGGACCGCATTTCAACATGCCGGTGCGCAACTACTCCTCCGGCATGAGATCGCGCCTCACGTTCGGTAGCGCGATGGGGATCAAATTCGACACCTACCTGATCGACGAGGTCACCGCCGTTGGCGATGCCTCGTTTCGCCGCAAATCCAAGGCGGTCTTCCGCGAGCGGGTCAAATCCGCGAGCGCCGTCATGGTCAGCCACAACATGAACGAGCTGCGGCAGTTCTGCGATTCCGCGATCATCCTCGAAAAAGGGCGGGTGAAATACTTCGAAAACGTCGACGATGCCATCAAGGTCCACGAACGGCGCCTGACGGGCTGAGCCCGGACCGTCCGCCTTCGCAACGCCCCGGGTTTCAGCCGGTGCCCTCGAGCCGGTGTCCGGTTGCCGCGGCCCCCGCCTTGCCACGGCGAAACGATCCATTCAGATCGGTTGGCCCGCATCACCCGACGCGCGGGCCGGTTGATCGTGCCGATCCGCTCGGCGAGAGCGCCGCTGGTCCGCCCCGCCGGCCGGCTCACCCGAACTTTGCGCATTTTGCCCGGCCTTTTCCGTTGACCTCGTTGCACGCGCAACGATAGCTTCCGGCTGCGACAGGATGTAGCACCACAGGGTGCGGCAACCAAGGAGGAGGAACGCCATGACCCGCGAAATGACCCGTGCCCCGAGCGCCGGGGTCACGTCCGGATACATGCCCGGTTTCGGCAACGATTTCGAAACCGAGGCCCTTCCCGAGGCGCTGCCACGCGGCCAGAACAGCCCGCAGAAATGCAACTACGGGCTCTATGCCGAGCAGCTCTCCGGCACCGCCTTCACCGCGCCCCGGGGGCAGAACGAACGCAGCTGGTGCTACCGCATCCGCCCCTCGGTCAAGCACACCGGCCGGTTTCAGAAGATCGACATGCCCTATTGGCGCTCGGCCCCGAACATCGACCCGGATGTGATCTCGCTCGGCCAGTACCGCTGGGATCCGGTGCCGCACACCGACGCGCCGCTGACCTTCGTCACCGGCATGCGCACCATGACCACGGCGGGCGACGTGAATACGCAGGTGGGCATGGCCGCCCATGTCTATCTCGCCAATACCACGATGGACGACGACTACTTCTTCTCCGCCGACAGCGAACACTTGGTCGTGCCGCAGGAAGGCCTGCTGCGGTTTCACACCGAGCTCGGCACCATCGACCTGGCCCCGAAAGAGATCGCGATCCTGCCGCGCGGCATGGTCTACCGCGTCGAGATCGTCGAAGGCCCGGCGCGCGGGTTCGTCTGCGAGAACTACGGCCAGAAGTTCGACCTGCCCTCGCGCGGGCCGATCGGCGCCAATTGCCTCGCCAATCCGCGCGATTTCCTCACCCCCGTCGCCGCCTTCGAAGACCGCGAAGTGCCCTCGACGGTGACGGTCAAATGGTGCGGCCAGTTCCACCGCACCGAGATCGGCCACAGCCCGCTCGATGTCGTCGCCTGGCACGGCAACTACGCGCCGGCGAAATACGACCTGCGCACCTATTCCCCCGTCGGCGCGATCCTGTTCGACCACCCCGACCCGTCGATCTTCACCGTCCTCACCGCGCCGTCGGGCCAGGAGGGCACCGCCAACATCGACTTCGTGCTGTTTCGCGAACGCTGGATGGTGGCCGAGCACAGCTTCCGCCCGCCGTGGTATCACAAGAACATCATGTCGGAGCTGATGGGCAACATCTACGGCCAGTACGACGCCAAGCCCAAGGGCTTCATCCCCGGCGGCGTGTCCTTGCACAACATGATGCTGCCGCACGGCCCCGATCAGCCCGCCTTCGAGGCCGCGTCGAACGGCGCGCTTGCGCCGCACAAGCTGGACAATACGATGTCCTTCATGTTCGAGACCCGCTTTCCCCAGCACCTCACCGCTTTCGCCGCCAGGGAAGCGCCGTTGCAGGACGATTACATCGACTGCTGGGACGAGCTCGAGAAGAAATTCGACGGCACCCCGGGGGTGAAGTGATCGCACCATGAACTTCGATGTCTGGGTCACCTTCGTCGCCGCCGTGTTTCTGCTCATGAGCACACCCGGGCCGAGCCATCTGTTGATGCTGTCCAATTCCGCGGCCAACGGGTTCGGCCGCGCGCTGTTCACCGCCGGCGGCGACCTCACGGCCAATTTCTTCCAGATGCTGGCCGCGGGCCTCGGCCTCGCCGCGTTGCTCGCCGCCAGCGCCACGGCGCTTTCCGTCATCAAGTGGCTCGGTGTGGCCTATCTCGTCTACATCGGCCTGCGGATGATCCGCCGCGCCGGCAGGCGTCTCGATCTCGGCGCCGCCCCCCGCGTGTCACGGCGCGCGCTCTGGTTGCAGGGTTTCCTGACCTCGGCCTCCAACCCCAAGGCGGTGGTGTTCTTCGCCGCCCTGTTTCCGCAGTTCATCGACCCTAACGCTGCCTTCTGGCCGCAATTTGCCATACTCTGCGCAAGCTATATCGTGATCGACGGGATGTTTCTCGGCGTTTACGGCAGCGGGGCGAGCTGGCTTGCCGCGCGGTTGAAAGGCCCGGCGCGGGCCTCGATCGACCGGCTCGGCGGCGGCTTCGTCATCGTCGCGGCTGTGCTCCTGAGCCTCAAATCGCTGCGCCCCGGCACCTGAAGACCTGAAAGGACACCTGTCTTGCCCCTGCTGAAATCCTGGATCGAAAGCGCCAATGCGTCCGGCTGCCCGTTCCCGCTCAACAACCTCGCGTATGGCGTCTTCTCGGTCGGCGACGGCGATCTGCGCTGCGGCATTGCCATCGGCGACCGGATCCTCGATGCCACCGGGCTCGAAGCGGCCGGCGTGTTGCGCGCCGATCCGGACGCGGATGTGCTCGATGCCCCCTACTGGAACGACTTCATGGAGCTCGGGCCCAAGGTCTGGGCTTCCTACCGCGCCGCGCTCACCGGGATGCTCGCCGAGGGCGCCGACGACGCGGTTCAGGACAGGCTGACCACCTACAGCGTGCCGATGGGCGAAGCGACGCTGCACATGCCGTTCAAACTGGCCGAATACACCGATTTCTACTCCGGCAAGCACCACGCGATGAATGTGGGCACGATGTTCCGCGGGGCCGAAAACGCGCTGCCGCCCAACTGGCTGTCGATCCCGATCGGCTATAACGGCCGGGCCTCGTCGGTGGTGGTCTCCGGCACGCCGGTCACCCGCCCCTGGGGCCAGCTCAAGGGTCCGAACGACGATCTGCCGCGCTTCGCCCCCACGGCCCGCTTCGATCTCGAGCTGGAATTGGGTGCCGTCATCGGCCAGGCCTCGTCGGGGCCCGTGACGGTCGAGGAGGCCGAGGCGATGATCTTCGGCTATGTGCTGCTCAACGACTGGTCGGCGCGCGACATCCAGGCCTGGGAATACCAGCCGCTCGGCCCCTTCCAGGGCAAGGCGACGGCGACGACGATCAGCCCCTGGATCGTCACAACCGCAGCGTTAGAGCCTTTCCGCGTGCCCACGCCGCCGCACGAACGCGACCTTCTGCCCTATCTCGAAGAGAAGAACCCGGGGCTCTACGACATCGCGCTCACGGTCACGCTCGCTCCCGAGGGCGAGGCCGCCAGCACCATCGCGCGCACCAACTTCCGCGAGATGTACTATTCCGCGCCCCAGCAACTCGCCCATCATACCACTTCCGGCTGCCCGATGAACGTGGGCGACCTCATCGGCTCCGGCACCATCTCCGGTCCCGGGAAGTCCGAACGCGGCTCGCTCCTCGAACTCAGCTGGGGCGGCAAGGAGCCGATCACGCTCGACACCGGCGAGCACCGCAGCTTCCTCGAAGACGGCGACACCCTCGCCCTCCATGGCGCGGCGAAAGGCGACGGTTACATCATCGGCTTTGGCCCCTGCTCCGGCAAGATCCTGCCAGCCGCCGCAGACCCTTACAAACGCTGAAGCCGAAGCGGCCCGCCCGCTTCTTTGGTCCAGAAATACCTCGGGGGTCCGGGGGCAGCGCCCCCGGTCCGACCCCGCCAACAGGGAGACACACATGGCAAAAGCTTTCGCGTCGCAAGGCGACATGACCGAAAAGACCATCAGCTTCACCGAGGTGGGGCCCGGCATCTGGGCCTTCACCGCCGAAGGCGACCCCAACTCGGGTGTCATCATCGGCGACGACTCCGTGATGATCGTCGAGGCCCAGGCCACGCCACGGCTCGCGAACAAGGTGATCGGATGCGTCCGCGAGGTGACCGACAAGCCGATCAGCCACGTCGTGCTCACGCACTACCACGCCGTGCGCGTGCTCGGCGCGTCGGCCTTCGGAGCGGGGCAGATCATCATGTCGGAAAAGGCCCGGTCGATGGTCGCCGAGCGCGGCAAGGAAGACTGGGCGAGCGAATTCCAGCGTTTCCCGCGGCTGTTCGAAGGCCACGAATCGATCCCCGGCCTCACCTGGCCGACGACGACCTTCAATGGCCGGATGTCGGTCTATCTCGGCAACCGTCGGGTCGACATCATGCACCTCGGCCGGGCGCACACCGCCGGCGACGCGGTGGTTTTCGTGCCTGACGCCAACGTGATGTTCACCGGCGACATCGTCGAATACCACTCCGCCTGCTACTGCGGCGACGGCCATTTCCACGACTGGCCGGGCACGCTGAAAGCGATCCGCCGCTTCGATCTCGACGCCATCGCGCCGGGACGGGGCGATGCGCTGGTGGGGTCCGAGATGGTCAACGCCGCCCTCGACAACACCGCCGACTTCGTCCGCTCCACCTACCGCCCCGCCGCCCGTGTGGCCCTGCGCGGCGGCACACTCAAGGAAGCCTGGGACGCGGTACGGGCCGAATGTGACCCCAAGTTTGCCGATTACGCGATCTACGAGCATTGCCTGCCGTTCAACGTCGCGCGCGCCTATGACGAAGCGCTCGACATCGACACGCCCCGGATCTGGACCGCCGAACGCGACATCGAGATGTGGGAGGCGCTGCAGGGCTGACCGCTCATCGCCGCCTCCGGCCGCTCTTCGCGACGAACGGCCGGAGGCCATGACGAGCCCCCGCCTGACTCAGATCAACGCCACACCGCCCGATCCCATGCCACGCTAGCCCTCACGCGCGCCACCCGGAGACCCGCAATGAACAAGATCTTCGAAACCCCGCTCTATCCCTACGAGCGTTCGCCCGACCAGGACGCGCTCAACGCGGTCCGCCATCCGGTCGTCATCATCGGTGCCGGGCCCATCGGTCTCGGCCTCGCCATCGACCTCGCCCAGCAGGACGTGCCCGTCGTGGTGCTCGACGACAACGACAAGGTCAGTTTCGGGTCGCGCGCCGTGTGCTACGCCAAGCGCCCGCTCGAGATTCTCGAACGCCTCGGTTGCGGTGAGCGCATCGCAAAGAAGGGGGTCGAGTGGAACATCGGCAAGGTGTTTTTCGACCGCAGGCAGGTCTACGATTTCAACCTGCTGTCTGAAAAGGGCCACCGCTTCCCGGCCTTCATCAATCTCCAGCAATACTACTTCGAGGAATACCTGGTGGACCGGGTCCGCGAACTGCAGGCCGAGGGCAAACCGATCCAGCTCCGCGGCGGCAACAAGGTCGCGGCCGTCGGGTCGCACCCGACCCATGTCCGGCTCGAGGTCGAGACCCAGGAAGGCCCCTACGAGGTCGAGGCCGACTGGCTCGTCGCCTGTGACGGCGCCAATTCGCCGACCCGGCGCATGGCCAACCTCGATTTCGTCGGCAAGATCTTCGAAGACAACTTCCTGATCGCCGACGTCATCATGGAGGCCGATTTCCCGACCGAGCGCTGGTTCTGGTTCGACCCGCCCTTCAACCGCGGCCAGTCGGCGCTCCTGCACAAGCAGCCCGACAATGTCTGGCGGATCGATTTCCAGATCGGCTGGGACATCGACCGCGACGAGGAGCTCAAGCCCGAGAACATCGACAAACGGCTGCGCGCGATGCTTGGACCGGAGATCGACTACGAACTCGAATGGTCGTCGATCTACACCTTCCAGTGCCGCCGGATGGAGCAATTTCACCAGGGCCGGGTGATCTTCGCCGGCGATGCGGCGCACCAGGTGTCGCCGTTCGGGGCCCGGGGGGCCAATTCCGGCCTGCAGGACACCGACAACCTCGCCTGGAAACTGAAACTCATCCTCGACGGCAGGGCGCCCGAAAGCCTGCTCGACAGCTACGACGTCGAGCGCATCCACGGCGCCGACGAAAATATCCTCAACTCGACCCGCTCGACCGATTTCATCACCCCGAAATCCGAGATCAGCCGGATCTTCCGCGACGCGGTGCTCGACCTTTCCGAAGACTACAGTTTCGCCCGGCCGCTGGTAAACTCGGGCCGGCTCAGCGTGCCCTGCACCTATGACGGGTCGCCGCTCAACACGCCCGACGCGCTCGACGGCGCGCCCGCGCGCACCCGCCCCGGCTCACCCTGCCCGGACGCCCCGCTGGGCGACGGTTTCCTGCTCGATCGGCTCGGCGGAGCATTTACCTTGCTGACCTTCGACACCGACGCCGAAGACGATATCGAGGAAGACGGCGTCACCGCCACCCGGCTCGCCCTCACCACCGCCGACGATCCGACCGGTGCGCTGGCGGCACGCTACCTGGGCGACGCCAAGGCGGCCGTCTACCTGATCCGCCCCGACCAGCACGTCGCCGCCCGCTTCCCCGAATACAACGAGGCGCAGATCCGTTTCGCGATCCGCCGCGCCACCGGCAAGGAATGACCCGATGTCCAAGCTCACCCTCTCCGCGAATATCCCCGGTGCCGACGATTTCTACGCCGAACTCATCGAGGCCCATGACGGCCTCACCAAGGCCGAAAGCGACGCGCTCAACGCCCGGCTGGTCCTGATCCTGGCCAACCACATCGGCGACCGGGCGGTGCTGGCCGAAGCGCTGGCCTCGGCCAAGGCGGTGCGCAGGGGCTGAGGCAGAGCCGGAGACCCCGGCGCACCGGCTCCCGCACTACGGCCGATAGACCTCACGCACGTAGACCGGGATCGACACCACCGAGACCAGGTCTTCCGACCCGTCGAACAGGCCCGAAAGCGCCGGAATCTCGGCGGAATAGGTGAAGGTCCCGTCAATCTCGCGCCCCAGTCCCGGGTTCATCACGAGTTCGGCCAGCTGGTCGTAGCGGTAGATCTGGAGCAACGTCGGATCGACTGCCGAGTAGGGCATGCTCTCGCCGCCTTCCGACCAGCCATAGCCCGCGACCCGATAGTCGAGATCGAAGCTGAAGGCGCCGCCGCTGACCGGACGCACCGTCCATTCTTCCGACCGCGTCCGCCCATCGGCGTTGTACGTCATCGCCGCCAACCGGGTGATGTCGGCCTCTTCGGACAGACCGAACGGGTCAGACATCGGTGGCGCCTCGTAGATCGCAGTGACAAAGGTGCGCACCCCCTCGACGCCCTCCGCCTTGCCGTAGGCCACCAGCGCCAGCACCGGCTGCGACGCTGGTTCGGCCGGTTTGCCTTCGGCATCGGTGATGAGAAGCTTGTCAAAGAAGGACAGGATCAGGTTGGATCCGGCCACCGGCCCCTTGGGCAAGGTGATTGGCATCCAGCCATCGGGCATCACCTCCGCCAGGGCGGCGCCATCGACCTTGAAGGCCAGGAGCACCCGGTTTTCCACCGTTTTCTGAAACAGAGTCTCACCCATCGCCGCCGTTGCCGTGAACAGGGCTGCACTCGTCACCGCGGCCCCGAGGGCCACTTTCCACACTGTTCTGTGTGTCATGGATCTCCCTCCGCGCGCATGGCTTGCGCCTAATGAGTGTACTATGCCTTTCGAGCCCGGACCTTGATCGGGGTCACGTCACGAAAAACCCCGCCTCGAAAGGCAGGGTTCCACATTCCCGTCTCGCGGCCGTTCTTGCCGGGGGCGCTAATTATTGGGGTCGGCCATAAATCGCAGGTAGGGGAAGACCTCCTTCACCTCGCCGTATTTCGCCTTGGCGTCGGCGGTCGACATGCTCGGCGCGACGATCACGTCGGCGCCGGGCACCCAGTTGGCGGGAGTGCGCACCACCGAGCCGTCGGTCGCCATCACCGCGTCGAGCGCGCGCAGCACCTCGGCGAAATTGCGCCCGACCGACATCGGGTAGGTCATCGACAGGCGCAGCTTCTTGTCGGGCCCGAAGATGAACACGACGCGCACGCTCTGGCTGTCTTCCGCCGTCTTGCCGTCGGGCATGTAGGCGTCGGCCGGCAGCATGTCGAGCGCCTTCGACACCGCAAGGTCGTCGTCGGCAATGATCGGGAAGGTCGCGGGCGTGCCGGCGAAGGTCGAAATGTCGCTTTTCCACTTCTTGTGGTCCTCGACACCGTCGACCGACAGGCCGATGACCTTGACGCCGCGCTTGTCCCATTCATCCTTGAGCTGGGCGACGGCGCCGAATTCGGTGGTGCAGATCGGCGTGAAATCGGCCGGGTGCGAGAACAGGATCGTGTAGCTGTCGCCGATGAAATCGTGGAAATCGATCTCGCCCTGATCGGTCACGGCGTGGAAATCGGGGACGGTGTCGTTGATGCGCAGACTCATGGGTCGCTCCTGTCATTGGTGTTCGTCGCTGACGTTTTAGATACGGTCCGGACGGCAGAAGAAAAGGCGTCGGCCCGCCAAGCCCGACAAAATCTGTCGGCTGCGTCGGCATGTCGCGCCGGAGCCAGGCCCCGATATCCGACGGAAACCCCGCCCTTGAGCGTTCAACAGCATATCGACAAAGGAGCGCTTGCATGTTCGGGACGGATGAATTCGGCAACAACAGACTCTGGCCAATCGCTTTCGCGATGGTCTTCGCGGTGCTCAGTCTCGGTGCCGTCGCGACCTCGCAAACGATGTGGGAGACGCCCACCGCGGCAAATGTTTGGCTGGCCTACTGAAACCCGGGCCCTTGCCCAGGCCGGTGCCCGTTCCGGTCGCTCTCAAAACGGGCACTTCGCCGAAAACGACATCCCCATTCCGCCGTCCGGGTGCCGGAGCTTCAGGCTCTCGGCATGCAGCATCAGCCGCGGGAACGCGCGCGCCGGGCCTGTCGCGTAGAACGGATCCCCCAGGATCGGGTGGCCGATTTCCTTCATGTGGACACGCAACTGGTGAGACCGGCCGGTGTGCGGATAGAGCCGAACCCTGGTCATTCCGTCTTTCGCACGCACCACCCGCCAGTCGGTCAACGCCGGTTTGCCTGTCTCGAAGTTCACGTGCTGCAGCGGCCGGTTCGGCCAATCGACGATCAGCGGCAGGTCCACCGTCCCGGTCTTCTCGGCGATCTCCCCCCAGACCCGCGCGACATAGACCTTCTTCATATACCGCTTTTCGAATTGCAGCCCGAGGTGGCGCTGCGCATGCGGGCTCAGCGCGAAGACCATCACACCCGACGTGTCGCGGTCGAGCCGATGGACGAGCAGCGCCTCGGGAAACACCTCCCTTACCCGCGCGAGCAGGCAATCGGCGAGGTTCTCGCCCTTGCCGGGCACGCTGAGAAGCCCCGCCGGCTTGTCCACCAGAAGGATCTCGTGATCCTGGTGGACGATCGTCAGGGGTGTGTCGGGCGGGGCGTAGTCATCAGCACTCATGCGCGCGGTCTGGCAGAACCGGGCCGGTCCGTCCAGCCGCCGCCGCGCCGAGAGGCCCGCGATTACGCTTCGCCGTCTTCCTGCGGTTCGCCAGCGGCGATGTCGTAGTAGTCGCCCTTGTCTTTCACGTAGATGTGCCGGCCGAGGTGCATCCCTGTTGGCCCGTCCACCGCCCCGAGGGCGAAATCCATCTGGCCGCTGCCGAATTCCTGCCAGAACAGGCTCGATCCACAGCGCGGACAGAAGCCGCGCCGCGCCTTTTCGCTTGCGTGGTACCAGCGCACATCCCCAGCGATCTCGATGCCGTCCTCGGCCACGATCGCCGCAGCCCAGACATGGCCCGACATCTTGCGGCACTGGCTGCAATGGCAGGCCGCCGGGTCGAATGGCTCACCGGTCACGGTGAAGGTTACCGCGCCGCACAGGCACGATCCTTTCAGCATTGGCCGAACACCTCCGTCAGAATCGCCTCCAGCGCCGCCGCGTCCCGGTCGGTGAACGCCGCCGGTCGGTCGCTGTCGATGTCGAACACGCCGATGAGCTTGCCCGCGCCATTCCACACCGGCAGCACCAGCTCCGACCGGGTGGACGTGGCGCAGGCGATATGCCCGGGGAAGGCATCGACATCGTCGATGATCTGCACCTCGCCGGTGCGCGCGGCCGCGCCGCAGACGCCGCGTTCGAACGGGATGGTCAGGCAGCCGTGGCCGCCCTGGTAGGGGCCGATCTTCAGCAGCCCGGGTGCGACGACGCGGTAGAACCCGGTCCAGTCGAATCGGGCGTCGGCATGATGGACCTCGCAGACCAGCGTGGCCATCAATGCCACCTCGTCGGTCTCCCCTTGCGCGACCGCGCGGATGCGTTGTGTCAGCTCATCGTAATCCATGACGGCGAGCCTATCTTTTGGCCGCGCGGCTCTCAACTGCCCTTGGTTACGGATTGGTAACGGTCGTCGCCTAACCTGCCCGCGATCATTCCCCGGTTGAGGAGAGGGCCATGGAGCTCAGTTTTGAAGACATCGGCAGTCTTCGCGTCATCAAGGCGCAGGAAGATCGGATCGATGCCGCGGTCGCGATCCAGTTCAAGGACAGGATGCGCGAGTTGACCGATACCGCCCCGGCGCGCCTGCTGCTCGATCTTTCCCGCGTCGGGTTTCTCGATTCGTCCGGTCTCGGCGCCGTCGTCGCCGCATTCAAACAGGCCGGGCCGGATCGCCGGCTTGAATTGGCCGGTCTGACGCCGACGGTGGAAAAGGTGTTCAAGCTCACCCGGATGGATAGCGTGTTCACGATCCACGCCAGCGCAGACGACGTGACCGGATTGCTCGCGAATGCCGGCTAGGGCCTACGCATTCATGGGAAATGCGGGCCAACACCGGGGTTGGCGGGCCGCATCGGGTGCGCCCGTTCTGCACCTTCTGTTTCCGGGCGATGCGTCTTCGGTCCGGCGCGCGTTGAAAACGGTCATGACCGTGTTTCGCGAGATGCCGCTCGGCAACGCTCCGGTCGGCGTGGTCGAGATCGTGCTCGCCGAGGTGCTCAACAACGTCGTCGAACATGCCTATGCCGAGCATGGCCGCGGGCTTGTCGAACTCGAGGTCGAGCACAAGACAGCCGCTCTGTCGTTCCGGATCCGCGACGAAGGGCTGCCGATGCCGGGGGG